>Ga0247680_1000058_pt1 | contig 60430 bp, 44 predicted proteins | sample CNK21_metaG_FD_182803 | JGI IMG/M metagenome (GOLD analysis project Ga0247680, IMG submission 182803) | Soil microbial communities from Purdue University Martell Research Forest, Indiana, United States - CNK21 | ecosystem: Environmental > Terrestrial > Soil > Temperate forest > Bulk soil...
GGTCTTTCACCTCGCGATAGAGATCGCCGACGAGTTCGGGAGAGGCGGTGCCGACGGTGTCGGCGAGCGAAACGGTGCGGACGCGGATTCCTTTTAGCCATTCGAGCGCGTCGGCGACGATTTCGAGGCCCCAGGGCTCGTCGTAGGGATTGCCGAACGCCATGGAGATGTAGACGACGAGGTCCTTTTTGGCGGAGAGAGTTTCCTTGCGTAATTTTTCGACGAGCAGGCGGGATTCGTTGCGCGTCATGTTGGCGTTGGCACGCCGAAAATACGCGGAGATCGAGTAGGGATAGCCGATCGTGGTTACGCCGGGAGTTGCCAGCGCGCGCTCGAGACCTTTTTCATTCACCACGATTCCAATAATTTCCGGGAGTTCGACGCTATCGGGAAGGGAAGCGTTGAGTTTTGCCATAACATCTTCGCTGTCCGCCATCTGCTTCACGTGTTTTGGCGAAACGAAACTCACCGCATCAATATGCTTGAATCCGGCGAGCACAAGCTGATTGAGATATTCAGCTTTGTACTCGGTAGGAATAAAGTCCGGCAGGCCTTGCCAGGCATCGCGAGGACATTCGATTAGTTTGGTTAAGGCAGCCATGTCTTCCTGTTGGAGCGCAAATAATCGAACAAAAGCGAAATCAAGAATCTAGTGAAACAGAGTATGCCGCACATGGACACGATGTCGGGCAGAATTCCCGCGATTGGGCCTACAACGGATGTAGTTGCAGCCGCGATTGATCGTCGTTGCTCCAAGGTTGCTATGCGAAAACTTATCACGGTAATGGGAGTGGCCGTCGAAAAAACGAGAAGCGTCCACGATCTATTGGAGATTCTCACGTCTGGAGGACACCGGTTTTGAATTCGCGGATATCGGGATTTAGAGAGGCGGCTTCGAGGGCGGTGATAAGGGCGTCGCGGGTGTGGGCGGGATCGATGATGGCGTCAACCCAAAGGCGAGCGGCGGCGTAACGCGGATCAGTTTGATGTTCGTAGGTGGCCTTCACGCTTTCGAGCATTTCCTTGCGGGCTTTTTCGTCAACTTTTTTGCCTTCGCGTTCGAGCTGCTTCAGTTTAATTTCGGCAAGTGTGTTGGCGGCCGCGTCGCCGCTCATGACCGCGAACTTTGCAGTGGGCCACGCGAACATGAAGCGTGGATCGTAGGCTTTGCCGCACATGGCGTAGTTGCCCGCGCCAAAACTTCCGCCACAAATCACCGTGATTTTGGGTACTACGCTGTTGGCGACAGCGTTCACCATTTTGGCGCCGGCGCGGATGATGCCGCTCCACTCGGCGTCTTTGCCGACCATGAAGCCGTTCACGTCGTGCAAGAAAATGAGGGGAATGCGGTTCTGGTTGCAATCGAGAATAAAGCGAGCAGCTTTTTCGGCCGATTCCGTGTAAATCACGCCGCCGAACTCGATGCGCTTCTGGTCCGAGCCGCGCGCCGTGGTTTGCACGTGTTTTTTCTGATTGGCGACGATGCCCACGGCCCAGCCGCCGATGCGAGCGTAGCCGCAGAGAACCGTCTCTCCATATTCGGGACGATATTCTTCAAATTCGCTGGCGTCCACGATGCGCGCGATAATTTCATGCATGTCGTACTGCTTGGCGGGATCGCTGGAAAAAATTCCGTAAATTTCATCACCCGGATTGAGAGGTTCGCGCGAGGCGACGTGGCTGAACGGCGAGGGATTTGGCGCGCCCATCTTATCGACCAGCGCGCGAACCCTCGCGATGCAAGCATCATCGTCCGGCTCGCGAAAATCCACCGTGCCACTGATCTGCGAGTGCATTTTCGCGCCGCCGAGATCCTCGGCGGAAGTAACTTGCCCAATGGCAGCCTGCACCAGCGCAGGACCAGCCAAAAATAATCCGGAGCCTTCCGTCATCAAAATGTGGTCGCACATCAGCGGCAGGTAAGCTCCCCCAGCCACGCACATACCCATGATGGCGGCCAGTTGAGGAATGCCCATCGCGCTCATCACCGCATTGTTGCGAAAAACGCGGCCGAAATCATCGGTGTCGGGGAAAACGTCTTCCTGCAAGGGTAAAAATACCCCGGCGGAATCGACCAGATAAATGGTGGGGATATGATTTTCGATGGCGATATTCTGCGCGCGAATGACTTTCTTCGCCGTCATTGGGAAAAAGGCGCCGGCTTTCACGGTCGCGTCATTCGCGATGACCATGAACGTGCGCCCGCAAACCTTCGCGAGGCCGGTAATGGTTCCCGCCGACGGCGCACCGCCCCATTCCTCGTACATTTCGTATGCTGCATAAATCCCAAGCTCAAAAAAGTGCGAGCCGGGATCGATCAGTTTGGCGATGCGCTCGCGTGCGGTGAGCCGGCCCTTCTTGTGCTGGGAAGCAGTGGCTTTTGAGCCGCCGCCCTGGCGGATCTCTTCCTCTTCGTTTTTGATTTTCGTAAGGAGGTCAATGAACAAACGATGATTTCTTTCGAAGTCAGGAGACTTCGCGTTCACACTGGTTTTCAGGACGGACGCAGCCACTCGCGGACCTCGGCCAGGGATTCACACGGCGCGCCGCAGCATCGTCGCACGCCAAGAGAAGCAGTATACGGTCCGCCGCACTTTTCCGCGAGTACACAGGGCGACAGATGTGTGTTGACGGTTCTCAGTTGAGTGCATAAACTTCCGCCATACAGTGCCGCAAAGGCACTGGATCTTTTTGCGGGAGGCGCCTGTGTACACCTCAGTCATATTCATTGTGAGGGAATGTGTCTCCGGCGGCGCTTCCATTTAGCTGGGCGATCCAGTCGAACAAGCTACGCACGATACCTTCCTCTCTGGCTCTTTCATCCACAACTGAATAACTGCGTTTGCTTAGCCGGCCAGACCATTTTGTCAGGATTTCCGTCCGGGCGAACGCAATCACGAGTCGCGCTGCTGGAGTTGTTCCGGCGCGCGCGCGCACTTCTGCCTGCGGGCAGATGGAGGATATTCAAGTGTTGATCCGGGATTTTGGCTGGGATCATTATTTTGAAGCATTGTGGATCGAATGCAGGAGTGAAGATTGCGTGCCGGCGCGCGTTGTGTCGCAGCAACGCGGGTTGTGGCGCGTGGCGGGAGATTTCGGAGAATGCTGGGCAGAGGCGTCCGGCAAACTACGAACACAATCCGAGGAGGGCGGCGATTGGCCGGCTGTCGGCGATTGGGTATCGGCAGAAATTCGCCCTTGGCAAACGAATGCAACGATTCTGCATGTTCTGCCACGGCGCAGCCGATTCGCGCGCAAAGTTGCGGGCAAACGGATTGCCGAACAAGTGATCGCCGCGAATATTGACCTGGCATTTATTGTGGCGGCGTTGGACGGCGATTTCAATGTGCGGCGCATCGAACGATATATGACGCAGTGCTGGGAATCCGGTGCACGTCCGGCGATTGTCCTGAACAAAGCCGACGAGTGCGCGGATCCCCGAGAGCGAGCCGCGGAAATAGAGGGAATCGTTATGGGCGCGCCGGTGTTCCTTATCAGCGCAAAAACGGGAGAGGGATTGGAAGCGCTGGAGACGTCTTTCACAAAAGGGCAAACGATCGTGCTTCTTGGATCGTCCGGAGCGGGGAAGTCCACTGTGGTGAATCGTTTGTTGCGGGAAGAACGGCAGCGCACTCACGCTGTACGGGAGAGCGATAGCCGCGGGCGCCACACAACTACCTCTCGCGAACTGTTCTTGCTGCCCGGCGGCGCAATGATCATCGACACCCCAGGCTTGCGCGAGCTTCAGTTGTGGAATGCGGCCGACGGATTGTCACAAACGTTTGCGGAGATCGACGAACTCGCCGTACTTTGCAGATTTCGTGATTGCCGCCATCGAAACGAGCCGGGCTGCGCCGTGCAATCCGCTCTTACGTCGGGCATACTGGACACCGGGCGATTGGAAAGCTGGCGCAAACTCCAGCGGGAGCAGGAGTTCCTTCAGCGAAAAACGGATCCTGAAATTAGACAGGCCGAAAAGAAACCTACTAAGACTATAATGCGTTACGTTAGGCATGAGTACAATAAGCGGGACAAAGGCAAGCACTAAAAACCGGACATGCGAGAGTTGCTTTTGAATCTGGAACTGGCACGACGGGTCGAACTTGCGGAAGCGCAAGCTGCCGTCGAATGCGCAGAGGCGTTAGGGCGTTTCCGGCCAGCAAGCGGCGCAGCAGTGAGGCGGGTTGCGGGCGGTTTCGCCGTGTACTGCGGGAAGAATTCACCGATCACGCAGGCCGTCGGGATGGGCCTCGACGGGCCGGTCAGTGCGGAGGAGTTCGACCGCCTCGAGGAGTTCTACCGGGGCCGCGACGAAGCCGTGCGCGTCGAAACTTGTCCGCTTGCCGACCCTTCCTTCATCGAGCAGTTCGGTCAACGCGCGTATCGCGTCACGGAATTTTCAAACGTCATGGCCCGGCCGGTAAGTCCCGGAGAGACATGTCTCGAGCCTCCCGAGGGCATTAGCATCGAAAAAATCGGCAAAGATCAGATCGATGTGTGGACTCTTACCGTCTCCCAGGGGTTCGCGGAAAAGTTTTCGGTGTCGCAAGAACTGCTCGAAATAATGAAACTGTTCGCCTTCGGTCCGAAGACGGAATGCTATCTGGCGCGTGTCGATGGAAAAATCGCCGGAGGTGGGACGCTCGCGCTTCATGACGGGGTGGCGGGATTGTTTGGCGCCAGTACGCTTCCCGTGGCGCGCAGGCGCGGGGTGCAAACGGCGCTCCTGCAAAGACGCCTCGCTCGTGCGTCGCAGGCGGGCAGCGACCTCGCTGTCAGCATCGCGCAGCCGGGAAGTACTTCGCAGCGCAACATTCTCCAGCAAGGCTTTCAAGTTCTCTATACCCGGGTCAAATTCGAAAAAACGTTGGATTAAGACCCTGTTTGCCGCCTCAGCGGGCCAGGCGCTTGTGGATAAACTCGACGATGTCCTGTGTGGAAGTGCCGGGCAGGAAGATTTCGGCGATGCCAGATTGTTTCATGGCGGGAATGTCTGCTTCCGGGATGATCCCCCCAACAAGAACGGTTACCTCAGTCATCTCTTTTTCTTGCAGCAGCTTCATGAGTTGCGGGCAGATGGTATTGTGGGCGCCGGAAAGGATCGACAGACCAATGACATCGACATCTTCCTGCGCGGCGGCGGTGGCAATCATCTCCGGGGTCTGTCGCAGGCCGGTGTAGATCACTTCCATGCCCGCGTCGCGCAACGCGCGAGCAATGATTTTGGCGCCTCGGTCGTGTCCATCCAACCCCGGCTTGGCTATCAGCACACGAATCTTCTTTTGCATCATAAAGCGATGTCACCACTCCTGGAAGTGCGTGGAACAGATCTCGTCAGTTTGTCAGACTGTAGCGGCAGCTCGGCTCAGAGAGCCTAAGATTGCTTCGCCACTTCAGATCGACATTCTCAATAAACTCGAATCGCTGGTTGCTCGCCTGCCCGACGATTTCGAGCAAATATTTTCCAGGCAACGCCCAAATTTTAAACCGTCCTTCACCATCGGTATTTTTCTTGCGCGTGCCGGTCTTCCGGATTTCGTCCAAGACTCCTTCCAGAGCAAAGCAATGTTTGGTATCAGAAAGGTTGTTGTATCCCTCCAAATCCGAACGCGTTCGTTCGTCCGTGGATGGATTCTGAAACACGTTCGCGTTTGTGGACTTCTCTTGTTCGTTTTCCCGCTGGATTTTAGCGAGCGAGTTGGTGATGCGTTGCCGCTGGTCTTCGTTCACGGAATAGATCGTCACGCTCGCGTCCGGGAGTGCGGCGGTGTCCTGATTGCCCGTGGCAACAACCACTTCTCCCGTGATTCTCGAACTCGCGAGCCAGAAGATAACAACTCCCGCAGCGAGGAGGAGGACCAGCAACAAGCCGCCATATCTCTTCAGGAGGGCCGCGGTACGCGATTCACAAACGGACTGGGGTTCCATCGGCGGTGAATTCGGAGGCGGATTCAGAGGAACCATCCAACTTCCTTTCGATTTTTCAAGTAATGGCTACTTCTTCGTAGGTACCGAAGACGTCGCGCATGGCGTCGCAAATTTCGCCGACGGTGGCGTAGGCTTTTACGGCGTCGAAGAGGAACGGCATGAGGTTGTCTTGCCCTTCGGCTGCCTTGCGAATAGCGTTGAGGCGACGGTCGACCTCGGCTTTCGAGCGGTCAGCGCGCAGTTTCGCGAGACGTACCGCCTGACGGCGCGCCACGCTTTCGTCGATCTGCAGAGTATCCAGCGGCTTTTCCTGCGCCACGAAATCGTTAACGCCGACGATGATTTTTTCCTTCTTGTCCACGGCTACTTGGTAACGGTAAGAAGCCTCGGCAATTTCGCGCTGCGGATAACTTCGCTCGATGGCCGCGACCATGCCGCCCATCGCGTCAATCTTCTCGATGTAGTCCCAGGCGCCGCGTTCGACTTCATTGGTCAGCGTCTCGACGAAATAGGAGCCGCCGAGCGGATCGACGGTGTTCGTGACGCCGGTTTCGTGCGCGATGATTTGCTGCGTGCGGAGCGCGATGGTAGCGGCGAACTCCGTCGGCAGAGCCCAAGCTTCATCGAGAGAATTTGTATGTAGCGATTGCGTTCCGCCGAGAACGGCCGCCAGAGCCTGAATTGCGGTGCGCACCACGTTGTTGTAGGGCTGCTGGGCCGTCAGAGAGCAGCCTGCAGTTTGCGAATGGAAGCGCAGCGCCCAGGTGCGCGCATTCTTAGCACCGTAGCGCTCGACCATCGCTTTGTGCCAGATTCGCCGCGCGGCGCGGTACTTGGCGACTTCCTCGAAAAAGTCATTGTGTGCATTGAAGAAGAAGGAAAGCTGCGGGACGAACCCGTCCACATCCAAACCGCGGCGCATTCCCCATTCTACGTACTCCATGCCGTCGCGCAGCGTGAAGGCCAGTTCCTGAATCGCGGTCGAGCCAGCTTCGCGTATGTGATAGCCGCTGATGGAGATGGTGTTGAACTTGGGCGTGTTTTTCACGCCAAATTCAAACGTGTCGATCACCAGACGCATCGACGGCTCGGGCGGGTAGATGTACTCTTTTTGTGCGATGTATTCCTTCAGGATGTCATTCTGCAGAGTGCCCGAAATTTTCTTCCAGTCCGCGCCTTGTTTTTCCGCGACCGCGAGGTACATCGCCCAGATGACTGCTGCGGGGGAATTGATGGTCATGGAAGTGGTGACGTCGGCGAGGGGAATTTTGTCGAAGAGCACTTCCATGTCCGCGAGGGAACTAATGGCCACGCCGCATTTTCCGACTTCGCCCTCTGAGAGTGGATGGTCGGAGTCATAGCCCATTAAAGTGGGCAGATCAAACGCGGTCGAGAGACCGGTTTGGCCTTGCGCCAGCAGGTAGCGAAAGCGCTGGTTGGTGTCTTCCGCGGTGCCGAACCCCGCGAATTGCCGCATCGTCCAGAACCGCCCACGATGCATCGTGGAATGAATGCCGCGCGTGTAGGGAGGCTCGCCGGGAAATCCTAGGTCGCGGCTGGGATCCCAGCCCGTCAGATCGGCGGGTGTATAAAGACGCCGGATCGGAAATCCGGAAATCGTGGTGAATTCCGCTTGGCGTTCAGGACTCTTTTCCAGCATCGGGCGAAGCGTGTTTTCTTCCCAGGCAAGTTCCCGCGCGGAGGGCTTGCGTACGACGGTTGGAGCATCGGCGGCGGTTATCGTCGAAGTGTTTCCCTTAACCTTCTCGCTCATGATCTGGAGCTCCCTAACCGCGCGCATTCGGCAAGACAGTCCGAAGGAACGCAGAATTCCATGCTATGCGAAAGCGAAAAGCGGGGCAAGGGGAGTAGACGCAGTTGCCAGTACTGAGAAAAATCGAGGCCGGACAGGTTGCAGCGTCCATCCGGCCACGCAAGAGATGTTACCGCTGCCCTCCATCCGGAAGACTCTTAAAGATTTCGTCTGTTCCGACGACCTTTCCATGGAGCGTGCCAGGGATCAGGGTCTCGCGGTCAACCTCACCGGACTTGGCGTCGGCGATGGTGACGTGATTGACCTCGAGCGTGCGGCCCACCGCGCGCTCATAGTTGGCCTTGGCTTCCTCGAGGTCGGCCAGTGCGCGAATTTCCGTTCCTTGGGCTGCGATGAGGTCGCGTTGTGTCTGAATGACCAGGAAGACCGTCGATGCGCCGAGCTGATATTTTTTCTGTTCGGCGTCAAACGTCTGTTGCTGCAATTCGCGAGCTTTGATCGCGGCGGCCACACGAGCGCGGTCCTGCGTGAGCGCGATGAATGTGTTGCGGACGTCGAGAAGCGCCGCGTTTCGCAACAACTGCGCCTGGGTTTCCAATTGGCGCTGCGTGAGGAGGGCGCGAGCGTGTCCCGCCTGGGCCGAGCGGTTGCGCAGAGGAAGTGTCAAAGTTAGTTGACCGGCGTATTCGGGGAAACGATTGTGAAAGACCTGGCTCTGTGCGGTGGTAAACCCCTGCTGAGAAGTGCCTGCGATGGGGACAATGGTCCTCGGCTGGAAGATCGGAGTTGGTACGCCGCCGACATCAACGTTGATGGGGTTGCCGTTGGCGTCCACAATGGGCACACCAGCGCCCGTCGAAGGAGTACCGGGAATGGAACTGTTTCCTGCCAAGCCAGCGGACAAGTAGAATGCGTTTGCAGTGAGCGAGGGTAAAAGGGCGTTCTTGGTCGCCCGAACGTCAATTTCGGCGTTCTTCAGATTGTAGACCTGCTCCTGCAATTCAGGCCGCTTGGCCAAGGCCTCTTTAATGGCGTCTTGAAAGGAGGCCGCTTCAACAGTCGCGGGCTCTTTTGGCTGGTCAGTGGGTAGGATGGCCACGTCGATGACATTCGGCGCGAGCGGGTCCTTGGAGATGAAGTTTTTGAGGGTTTGCTCGTCCTGAAGTTGAACCGTCTGCGCAAGAATGAGGTTCTGTCTGTTGGTGGCGAGCTCGGATTCGGACCTGGTGACATCGAGGGGGGCCAAGCTGCCGATTTCCAGCTGCTTCTTGTTGTCCTCATAAAGCTTTTGAGCAACGGCCACAGCTTGTTCATTGACCTTGACGTTTTCCCTCGCGTAAACGAGTTCCCAGTAGGCGGTAATAGTATTCGTAATGGTGGTGATGGCTTGTTGGGAGAAGGCCCAGTCCGCGATCTTGCGATTGTTGTTGGCGATGCGAATGTTGCGAGTCCACATTTCCTTGCCGAAGCCGTTCAAAAGAGGCTGAGAAATGGAAACCGAGAGAGTTGAATTCACGTCAGGATTGAAGAAGTTGGCGATGTTGGAACTCGCGCGCGTGTTGTTCCAGTTCACTGTGAAGTTAGTTCCGGTATGAAATGTCTGCGAGTACTGGTTATTGAACTGTGTCGAGTGCTGAACGATCGAGGCAATGGTGGAGGTGCCGGCCCCTGAAGTGAACGCATTGTTGATCGGTGTGGTGGCATCGAAAATCGAGGTGGTGCTCGTGATCAGGGGATCAAAGTTTTGAATGAAGAAGGCGTAGGGGTTAATATTGGCGGAAGAGGCGACAATGTCTACCCCGGGCGTGCCGAATCCGGCGCTGCCGGCTGCGGCGTTGAGGAGGCCAGCGTCGGAAATCCAGGGGTAGTAACGCTGGACGGCGATGTCCAGGCTGTTTTCCAGCGACAACTCGACCGCGTCCTGAAGACTGATCTCGAGCTTTCCGTCATGGATGAGCTGATCAATCCGCGGCGAATTGGTGAGCACGGGCGGGTCAACGTGAATGGATTCGTACGGCTTCAATATGTTGGGGAAGGGACTTCGGCCGCGCGAGTAACGATACTTGCCGACGCCCAAGGAAGCCACCGGAGCGATGGAAGAGCCATCCGGTGCAGCACTCGCGGCAGAAGTAGGCGGCGGCGGATTCTGGGCAGGGCTCTGCGCGAAGACCGGGGAAAGTGGTCCCCCGGCAAGGACGCCCCCCAGCACAATGGCAAGCAGCGCTCGGATCCCCCGCGAAGCTGTCCTTGCGACGTGCACTCTCGACATGGACCGCTTCAGGGTCCCCCTCAGCGTCTTCGTAATCATCATTACCCCTCAAGATTCTGTCCCCTCGGGACGTTTTTATTTTGACCTAACTCTGTAAAACGCTCGAACTATGGATTTTGTTTCATTTGCGGGCTGGATTTGGGTTCACGCGAACCAATAAACCCTGTGCAGTGAACCTGAAACGCGACCGCGTTCGCCGTAACGAGGATAATTGACCCTGGGAAGCAAGACAAGGTTTTGGCGCAACGAGAGAAAGCCATCTCGGTAACAACTCAAGAGAGCTTTGGAAGGTCTATCTTCCGGGAGTCAGAAGCCGGCGACGATCAGGCCGTGAGCAGAGCCTGACTAAAGAAGTAAAGTGGGGGGCGAGACCGCGCGAGAAGCCCTTCGAGCGAGGCCACGCCGTAGGATCAGCGCATGCCTCCCTCCCGATAGAGATCGTCCGTGCCTACGACCCTCCCGCGAAGCGTTCCGGGAATCAGCGTTTCGCGTTCGACTTCTCCGGATTTGGCGTCCGCGATAGTGACGTGATTCACGTCCAAGGTGCGACCCAGCGCGCGTTCGTAGTTGGCTTTGGCTTCTTCGAGATTGGCGAGGGCTCGCAGTTCCGTGCCCTGTGCGGAGATGAGGTCGCGCTGCGTGAGAATCACGTTGTAAACGGTAGATGCACCTAAGCGATACTTCTTCTGTTCGGCGTTGAAGGTTTCCTGTTGCAACTCGCGCGCCTTGCTGGCGGATTCCACTTGAGCACGGTCCTGCGTGAGAGCAATGTACGTGTTGCGCACATCGAGAAGCGCCGCATTTTTCAGTTGTTGCAGTGCGGATTCCTGCTGCCGCTGCGTCAGAATCGACCGCACATTGTCCGCCTGTGCCGAACGATTTCGCAAAGGAAGGCCCAGTGTCAGTTGGGCGGAAAAATCCGGGAACCGGCTGTGGAAGACCTGACTTTGAGCCGTTCCGAACCCCTGCTGACTGGTGCCGGCAACTGGCGCGGCAGTAACGGGCTCGAAAATAGGGGTCGCAACTCCGGCGACATCCACGGTGATCGGATTCCCATTTGCGTCGACGATGGGTATGCCGCTGCTCACGACTACCGCAGTGCCCTTAATAGGAGAATTGCCAGACAAACCGACGGAACTGTATTGCCCGCTCAGCGTGAGACTGGGGCGCAGCGCATTCCGCGTCGCGAGCACATCTATATCCGCATTCTTCAAATTCAACAGTTGCTCCTGAAGTTCCGGCCGCTTTGCAAACGCTTCCTGGATCGATTCTTCAAAAGAGGGGTTCTCGATCGTGGCTGGAGGTGTTGGCTGGTCGCTGGTAATGATCTCGACGTTCACCACGTTGGGAGCGAGAGGGTCCTTGGTGATGGCATTTTTCAGGATTTGCTCATCCTGAAGCTGCACCGTCCGGGCCACAATCAGATTCTGCGTGTCGGTAGCAAGTTCGGACTCCGCTCTTGTGACGTCTAATGGTGCCATGGTGCCAACGCCGAGCTGTTTCTTGTTGTCCTCGTAGAGCTTTTGGGCCACGGCCACGGCCTGTTCATTCACCTTGACGTTCGCCCGTGCATAGACCAGTTCCCAGTACGCCGTGATGGTGTTCGTGATGGTGGTGATTGCCAGCTCCGCGAAGGCCCAGTCGGCAATTTTGCGATTATTTTTTGCGATGCGGATATTGCGCGTATTCACGGCGATTCCGAAGCCGTTCAAGAGAGCTTGGGTAAAGCCAATTGTCAAAGTGGACTGAACGGCGGGGTTAAAGAAGTTGGCTGTCGACGTTGAGCTGCTCCGCGTATTGTTCCAACTGACACTCATCGTCGTCCCCGTTTCGAACCCGCGAGAAAACTGGGTGTTGAATTGAGCACTATGCGTCGTCAAGCTCGCGAGGCTGGCCGCGCCGGTTCCGGAGATGAACGGATTGTTGATAGGCGTCGAGCGATCATCAATCAGCACTGTGCTCGTGATCGTCGGGTCGTAAGAGAAGTTAGGGAGGCTGGCGGTAGAGGAACTGAACAAACCGCCCGGAGTCGCATAGCCGAATCCGCCTGCCTTGGCCTTCAGAATGGAGGCGTCCGCAATCCATGGATAGTAGCGCTGGACGCCGATGTCCAGGCTGTTCTCCAACGCCAGCTCCACCGCGTCTTGAAGACTGAGCTCGAGCTTGCCATCGCGGATAAGCTGATCGAGCCGCGGCGAATTCGTGATCACCGGTTCTTCAATGTGGATCTGCTGATATGGCTGGAACAGATTCGGAAATGGGCTTGGGCCACGCGTGAAGTCATGCTTTGCAAGTCCCAGCGAACTTACGGGCGCGATCGACGAGCCCTGCGACGAAGCGGGGGCTGCAGGGCTCGTCGGCGGGTTTTGCGCGCGGCTCTGTGCGAAAACCGGTGTCAGCGGTCCAACTGCAAGCACCGCCCCCATCAACAAAGCAAGAAAGGATCGAGCTGCCAGCAATCCGTGCCTGCACGTCTTTGGACATTTAAAGGACCGCTTTGCGGTAACCAACACATGGGAAGTCTTTGCGGTCTCACAGAAAGTCATCATGTCAATTTTCCCCTCAAGCTTCTGTCCCATCGGGACGCTTTTATTTGCTACTGACAGTGTGGAACGTGCCCTGAATCGGTGTTGGTACACTCAATTAGCCGGATTCTTGCCACAGGAAAGGAAAATCTCGCGTACGTGGCCACGAGATGGGGCTATTCCGGGACATCCAGCACTATTTGCACTAGAACGTGGCCGGGAAATCTTGGCCGAGCCCAAAACTTGGTCTGGAGTCTAGCAGGAGCCCCATTCCTTGACAACGCCGCGCGTGGCGGCTAGGCTGCTCACGATTCGACATTTACAGGCAATTTGCCATTGGGCAAACCAATGCTCTCAAGAGAAGAAGCGCTGCGCATCTTTGAATCAGTTGGAGCTATTCGCCACGGCCATTTTGAGCTCTCCAGCGGCTTGCACAGCGGCATGTACGTGCAATGCGCGCTCGTCCTTCAATATCCCCGGTTCGCCGAAAAACTCGGACGCGCGCTCGCCGCACTATTTTCCGATGCCGTTATTGGGGCGGTCGTCTCGCCAGCTCTAGGAGGGGTGGTTATCGGGCAGGAGGTCGCTCGCGCCCTTCCGGAGCCGAAGGCAGCAGCGGGTGGGGGAGCGCCTGCCATATTCGTCGAACGCGACGCCAGCGGCACGATGACCCTTCGCCGCGGATTTTCGCTGGAGCCAGACCAACACGTTCTTGTGATTGAAGATGTATGGACGACGGGTGGCTCCACGCTGGAAACCATTCAGGTCGTTGAAGAATCCGGCGGGCGGGTTGTCGCCGCGGGTGCTCTGATTGACCGCAGCGGGGGCAAAATCGAATTCCCGGTCGAGTCCCAGGCGCTCCTCGACCTGCCCATCGCCAGCTATGAACCCGAGGAGTGCCCTTTGTGCCGCGGAGGCGGCGTGGCGGTAAAGCCTGGAAGCCGCTTCGTGCGTTCCGCCCTCTGACGCGCCCAAATCAATTGCCAAAGCGGACGTCTCTTCTGAAAATTGATTCCTAAGACGGAAGACCTCTCCTTCATGCGCCATTTCAAGCTGACCATCGCGTACGACGGCACCGACTTTCACGGCTGGCAGATTCAATCGTCTGATAAGCCCACGATTCAAGGCGAGATCGTCGGCGTATTGCGGCGGCTCACTCAAGAAAACGTACAATTGCATGGCGCTGGACGCACCGATGCGGGCGTGCACGCGCTGGGACAAGTGGCCAGCTTCAAAACGCTGTCGGGACTATCGGCAAGCGAGTTCCAGCGCGCCTTGAATGCACTGCTCCTTCCCACGATCCGCATCATGCGCGCCGAGGAAGTAGGCCCCGATTTTCATGCGCGCTGGTCCGCTCTGGGAAAGATTTATCGCTATCGTTTGTATCGCGGCAAAGTCGTTCCGCCGGCGGTTTGGCGCTATGTTCTGCACTATCCGTTCCCGCTCGATGAGGACGCCATGCGCATCGCCGCCTCTCGCTTCGTCGGACCACATGACTTCGCCGCCTTTGCCGCGTCCACGGGTACCGAGGATGATGACAAAGAGCGCTGGACGGTGCGCGAGATTTACGCTAGCGAGTTGGTTAGCAGCGACGATGGCGAAGAACTCGTCTATACCGTGCGTGGCCGTTCGTTCCTGCGCTACATGGTCCGCAAAATGGTCGGCACCCTGCTCGATGTCGGCCGCGGCAAGCTCGTCCCAGACGATATACCTCGACTTTATCAACTCCGCGACCGCTCCAAGTCCGGCCCCACGGTCCCTCCGCAAGGCCTGTGCATGGTCGAAGTCATGCACGACGAAGCCTGGCGCATCGGCGAGCCTTCAGCTCACACCTGAGCTCACCGAGTTCGGAGTCATTCGGCTCAGAGTGTCTGGAATAAGCTAGAATCGCACTATGGCGGCCACGGTCATCCCCGTCGATACGATTCCTTCGATAGATCCGGCCACGGGCAAAATCCTTGCCCAGTTTGAAAAGATACTGCCGGTCGCATTGCCTAAACTTTTGTCGGATGCACATATCGCACAATCTGCGTGGAGTAACGTGCCAATCGAAAAGCGTTGCGCGCAACTGCGCGTATTGCGTGAACGCATAATGGCTTCACGAGATGCGCTCGCGGATGCCGTCGTCGCGGAGTCCGGCAAGCCACGTGTCGAAGCGCTCTTCGCGGACATTTTTGTTGCCCTCGACACCGTGGATTATTTTTCGAAACAGGGCTCACGGCTTTTGCGCTCCGAACACGTGCCTCACCATAGCAGCGCCGCGAAAGCCAAGTCCGGCCGCATTGTCTACGACCCGGTCGGCGTCATCGGCATCATTAGCTCTTGGAACTATCCACTGGCGATTCCGATAAGCCAGATTATTCCGGCGGTTGTCGCAGGCAATGCGGTCGTATGCAAGACAAGTGACTTCACTCCGCAGTGCGGCGCGCTAATCGAAAAGCTCTTCGACGAAGCGGGCTTCCCGAAAAATCTCGTCACTGTGATTCAAGGCGGCGGGGAAGTCGGCCAGGCACTGATCGACGCGAGGCCGGACAAAATAGTGTTCACGGGCAGCGTGGCTACGGGCCGCCGCGTCGCGGAGGCGTGCGCGAAGAAGTTGATTCCCAGTGTGCTCGAACTGGGCGGCAAAGACGCGATGATCGTCCTCGCGGATGCGAATCTCGATGTTGCGGCGAGCGCCGCCGTTTGGGGCAGCTACACGAATTGCGGTCAGGTGTGCCTTTCCGTCGAACGACTTTTCGTCGAACAACCCGTCGAAGAAAAATTCCTCGCGCGCTGCGTCGAGAAAACGAGGAAGCTTCGTCTTGGTCCCGGATGTGATCCCGCCACCGACGTTGGGCCGTTGATTCGCCCGCAGCATGTGCAGCGCATGAGTGATCTAGTCAATGACGCCGTGGCGCGCGGCGCTAGAGTTCTTTGCGGCGGCAAGCCGCGCCCCGATCTGGGCCCGAATTTCTTTGAGCCGACGGTCATCGCCGGAGTAAATTCCTCCATGAAGTTTTTTCAAGAGGAGACTTTCGGTCCCATTCTGGCCGTTCAGTCCGTGAAAGACTCTGAAGAAGCTATTGTTCGCGCTAACGATTCTCCGTTCGCGCTCGCTGCCAGCGTCTGGACGAGCGATGCAAAACGTGGCCAAGCCATTGCCGAGCGTCTGCGCGCAGGCGCGGTCATGGTCAATGACGCGATCAGCTATTTCGGCATCGCGGAAGCTCCGCACGGCGGCTGCGGTATCAGCGGATGGGGCCGCTCGCACGGAAGAGCCGGCTTGCTTGAAATGGTGCAAACCAAATATATCGATGTGGACCGCTTGCCCGGCCGAGAAAAGCCCTGGTGGTATCGTTACGGCGCCGATCTTGATCAAGCCGCCGACGCGTTTCTCCGATTTGAATTTGGCGGAGGCTTGGCCGCCAAATTGCGCAACGCTCGCGGCGCGTTACGAACAATGTTTCGCAATCACGGCTTGTAGGTCCACGCTATCTGGAATTCGGCGGCGAAAGCGGATAGCAAAATAAAGGAATGAGGGCGAGCCCGATGCAGCAAAACGAATGGATCTACGACTGGAATGCAGCCGCCGCGCCGCTCATCCCACCCGGCACTCGCGTCCTTCTTAATGACGAAACGCTGCGCGACGGCCTGCAAAATCCGAGCGTCCACGATCCCAGCATCGAAGGGAAAATCGAAATCCTGCACTTGATGGAAGCGCTCGGCATCGATTCGCTGAACATCGGCTTGCCGGGTGCCGGCCCCCGCGCCGTTGAGCATACGGAAGCCCTCGCCCGAGAGATTGTCACCAAGCGCCTGAAGATCAAGCCCAATTGCGCCGCGCGAACTATTGAAGCCGACATTCGCCCTATCGCCGAAATATCGCAGCGCGTGGGCATGGCCATCGAAGCCGCCACTTTTTTGGGTTCAAGCCCCATTCGCCGCCTCGTGGAGGACTGGACCGTGGATCATCTCGAACGCACCACGGAAAAAGCGGTGAAGTTCGCTGTCGATCACGGCCTTCCGTCCATGTACGTAACCGAAGACACCATTCGCACGGACCCGGACACTGTGAAACGTCTCTATACCACGGCGATTCGCAGCGGCGCCCGTGCCATCGTCCTCTGTGACACGGTCGGCCACGCCATTCCCAATGGCGCATACAATCTCGTAAAATTTGTCATCAAGGAAGTCGTCAAACCCAGCGGCGAAAATATCCGTGTCGACTGGCACGGCCACAACGATCGCGGCCTGGCCATCGCGAATTCCCTAGCAGCAATCGCCGCAGGCGCGGATCAAGTTCACGCCGCCGCCAATTCGCTGGGCGAACGCGTCGGCAACACGCCCATGGAACTGATGCTGGTGAACTTGCGGCTGATGGGCGCGATCCACCAGGACCTCTCGCGGCTCAAGGAATACTGCGAAAAGGTCGCCAACTATACGCACACTACTATCCCGCCAAATTATCCCGTCATCGGGCGCGATGCTTTTCGCACCGCCACCGGCGTCCACGCCGCCGCGATCATCAAAGCATTTCACAAAGGCAACCAGTCGCTCGCCGATTCCGTCTACAGCGGCGTGCCTTCGCATCTCTTTGGCCTCGAGCAAGTGATCGAAATCGGCCCCATGAGCGGGAAGTCCAACGTGCTTTTCTGGCTCGAACGTCACAAAATTCCCGCCGCCGATTCTCTCGTCAACCGTATCTTCGATGCCGCCAAGCAATCGGCTCGCGTCTTGACCGACGCGGAGATCTCGGCACTTTGCGCCGAGGCGGCGCAACGTTGATCAGCGCAACACCACGGAGCAGGGCAGTGAAACGGGTCCTCGTTTGGGTTATCCTTTTCGCTATGCCGGTTCGTTCTTCTTTCGCGCGGCACGCCACGCGCTCCGCTCCCCCAGCTCAGCTTGCTGAAAACGCGCAAGTTCGCGCGGCGATGGCATGGTTCGCCCCCAATCTTAAGTGGATAAATGATCAGCAGGTGCGCCTCACGGAAATACCCGCGCCACCCTTTCAAGAAGGCCAACGCTCGGCGGCGGTCAAAGTGCTACTGGCCGCTTCCGGCCTGAATGTCCAGATCGATTCCGCCGGCAACGTAATTGGAGAGTTGCCTGGCACGAATGAAAAAGAAGTCGTTGCGCTCTCGGCGCATTTGGATACCGTCTTTCCTGCGGGGACGGACGTCAAAGTTCGGCGCGAAGGCAGCCGCCTGCTCGCGCCCGGCATTTCTGACAATGGCACGGGCCTCGCTGCGCTCGCGGCCATTGCTCGCGCCATTCACGACGCGCAGATCAAGCCGCAGCGCACCATTCTTTTCGTTGCCAACGTCGGCGAAGAAGGCGAAGGCAACCTCCGCGGCATGCGCGCCCTTGTTGACTCTTACCATGACCGCCTGAAGGCCGTGATCGTTCTGGACGGCGCCGGTACCGATCATGTCACGACCATCGCGCTCGCCTCGCGCCGTCTCGAAGTCGTCATCAACGGCCCGGGCGGCCACAGTTGGTCGGACTTCGGCATGCCCAATCCCATAAATGCGCTGGTTCGCGGCTCCGTCCGTTTCATCAACACCAAGGTTCCCACGTTGCCGCGCACCACCTTCAATCTCGGACAAATCGAGGGAGGCACCTCCGTAAATTCCATTCCTTACGAAGCCCATCTCAAGGTCGATGTGCGTTCCGAAAGCGAAGACGAGCTAACCCGCCTGGAATCCGCTTTGCGCGAGTGCATTGCCGCCGGGGTTCGCGACGAGATGGAGTCTTCCCGCGATCGTTCCCGGGGCAAGCTCGAGTGGAAGATGGAAGTAATCGGAAGCCGTCCCGGTGGCGAATTGGCGGCGGACTCCCCACTTCTCGCTGCGCTTCGTGCCGCGGATGTTATCGTGGAAAACGAATCACGGATCGAGCGTTCTTCCACCGATGCCAATATCCCCCTTGCTCTTGGCATCGACGCGATTTCGATTGGCGCCGGAGGTAACGGCGGCGGAGCTCACTCGCTCCAGGAGTGGTATGACCCAGCGGGCCGCGAAATGGGATTAAAGCGCGCCCTGCTCACGTTGCTTGGAATCGCAGACGTGACGCCGGAGAAAACTCGATGAAGCTTCGCGCAACCAGCTTGCTCTACCTCAGCGGAATTATCCTGTTGAGTCTGGGCGCCGGGATAGTTGTTCTGCGGGCCAAAGCGCAAAATTCCCAGAGCGAACCGCATACTGTCGTTTATCTCCAGGGCCGCATTTATACCAATGATCCTGCAAATCCCTGGGCTGATGCTATGGCCATTCGCAATGGCAAATTTCGATGCGTCGGCAAGATCGATTATGTGCTCCTCGAATGTGGCGGAAACGATCCCAGCGCCGAAACCATTCATCTACATGGCAAGTTCGTTATGCCGGGGTTCAACGACGCCCATGTGCACCTTGGCAGCGCGGGCGCGGATATGCTCTCCGTCCGGCTGAACGGCGTGACGAGCATTGAAGAGCTGCAGAAGCGCGTTGCTGATGCCGTTGCGCATCACAAAGAGGGCGAGTGGATCACCGGTAGCGGCTGGGATCATACGCTCTGGCCCGACAAAAAATTTCCCAACAAGCAGCAGCTCGACGTCGTCGCTCCAAAAAATCCTGTTTTCCTGACGCACGTTTCGGGGCACGTAGCCGTGGCCAATTCGCTCGCTCTGCAGCATGGCGAAATCAAGAAGGACTCTCCTAATCCGCCCGGCGGCATGATCGAGCGCGACGCCGACGGCGTCGCCACCGGGATGCTTGAAGAAGAATCAGCCATGAGGCTTGTCTCCGATAGAATCCCCGATCTCAAAACCGACCAGCGCCGCCGCGGCATCCTCATGGTGCTGGCAGACGCCGCGAAAAATGGCGTAACCTCGGCACAGGATTTTTCTGATTGGGCGGACTTTCTCGTCTATGCCCAATTGAAGCAAGAAGGGAAGCTCACGCTGCGCATTACCGAGTGGCTCCCGTTTCTCCTGCCCATGGACCAATTACAGAACATGCGTGCCGAGGGGGGCACAACCGACCCATGGCTAAAAACTGGAGCCTTGAAAGCGTTCACCGATGGCGCGCTCGGCTCGCGCACTGCCGCCATGCTCGCGCCGTACTCGGACGATTCTTCGACGAGTGGGATACTCACGAATGATCCGGAGAAATTGCGCGTTATGGCCATCGAGCGCGACAAGGCCGGCTTCCAGCTTAATTTTCACGCCATCGGCGACCGCGCTAACCGCGTGGCGCTCGATGTGTTCGAAGCGGTCGCCAAAGCCAACGGCCCGCGAGACCGCCGCGACCGCGTCGAACATGCGCAAGTCCTCGCTCCCGAAGATTTGCCGCGTTTCGCGCAGCTCAACGTGATTGCCTCGATGCAGCCCTCTCACGAAACTACCGACATGCGCTGGGCCAGCTCGCGGATCGGCCCGGACCGCGCCAAGGGCGCGTACGCCTGGGCATCTCTGCTAAAAAGTGGTGCGCATCTTGCCTTCGGCACGGATTATGACGTCGAACCTCTTAGTCCGATGCGCGGTCTCTATGCTTGCGTCACGCGCGAGCTGCCGGAAGGCGGTCCCGTAGGCGGCTGGGAGCCGCAAGAAAAAATCTCGTTACAGGATTGCATCCGCGCCTACACCTCCGGCTCCGCCTATGCGCAGTTCGAAGAAGGAAAGAAGGGCGAACTCAAAGCCGGCGAATACGCCGACTTCATCATCCTCTCCGCGGACCTCACTAAGATCCCGCCGAAGGACTACGCGAAAACCACCGTCCTGCTCACGGTCGTTGATGGCCGCAACGTCTACTCCCAGAATGACAGTTCCATCCCCTAGTCCGTTCCAGCTCGGTAAATATCTTTACTCCCTGTCAATCCAAAGAATTAGCAGAACGAGGTTAACGAATTTTCCGTAAACTTTCGTTGTTGGCTCAAGGCTTGGTTTGCTCGCTACCTGAAGTGTGCGGCGTCACCCGAATTCAATGTGAGTACTGGAACTATTAGAACTGCCGCTCTCTCCTACCCGCTCATTCAATTCTGTCAATCTAAATTTTATATCGCCCAACCTTTAGATTCTCGTTGACAAACCTTTGCGGCGGCAATATAAAACTCCTCGATTCCCTGTGATGTGGTTTTAGTTTTCAAGATCAATCGACCAGAAGTGCGCTGCTTCGGCTCTGCCTTTTAGGGGAGAAGTCTTTTTCTCGGTCATTTTTGTGTATAGAGGACTTGCAATTCTTCTATGAAAGCCTGTAGCGAAATATGTCGTGGCGTATATCGCTTCAAGCTCAAGTGACCTCGGATTTAGATAATCTATAGAGAGCGCTCACTTTATTTTTTTGTGAAGCAATGGTAGTCGGCTTGCAAATGTTCTTGTCATACGGTTTGTTGTGTGGTCGCCCAATTCTAAGCAGCCTCGACTTTTTGAGAGTATCTGGCTTTTACGATTGGGTTCATGTGCTCGAAATGTTTAGGGCCTTCGAGGCCCATCCAGGAGGTAGTTGAATGTCAAGTAAGCGAGTGGCTCTGCTCCTAGCTGCGTTGTTCTGTTTCCTTTCTCTAACACCCGCAATGTTCGCCCAAGGAAATAGCGGCACTGTTTCCGGCACGGTAACTGACACCACTGGCGCGGTGGTAGGTGGTGCCACGGTGAATTTGATCGACACCACAAGCGGCAACATTCGACCCACGACCACCAACGATAAAGGGGCTTACGCGTTCCCTTACGTCAATCCGGGCGTGTACAACATCACGATCACCAAACAAGGGTTCAGAACAACCTCAGTTTCCGGTCAGGTCGTCCAAGTCAGCCTCCACTTGACAGTAGACGCCGTGCTTGAAGTCGGTAGCGTTTCCAGCACAGTTGAGGTGACTTATTCGCCCGGTGCCGAGTTGCAGACTACGGATGCCACCGTAGGCGCGACCCTCAGCGGCGAGACGCTTGTCAACCTGCCTAACAACACCCGCGACGCATCGACCCTGGCCGTACTTCAGCCTGGCCAGAATATCAATGGCAACGTCGGCGGCGCGGCTACTGACCAAAACTCCTTCCAGCTTGACGGCGGCTATGCCACCGATGATATGAGCGGCGACAACAACACTTATATCCGCGGCTTTGGCGGTGACACCGCCGGCGGAGCTGGCTCCTATCACAGTTCTGGTAACAACCAGGCTCCCTCTGCTGTCGTTCCTATCCCGGTCAGCAGCGTTGAAGAATTTAAGGTCTCGACGGCAAACCAGACCGCGGACTTCAGTGGCGGCGCGGGCAGCCAGGTACAAGTGGTGACCAAGCGCGGCACGAACACCTTCCATGGCGGTGTCTACGAATACTATCTCGACACCAATTTTGGCGGCGCGAACACTTGGGACAACAATCGTACAAATACGCCACAGCCCAGCTCGCACTTGCATCGCTTTGGGGCCGACGCCGGTGGGAAAATTCCGCATTCGGACTTCCTGGGTGGTGGCTGGTATATCTTCGGCAACTACGAAGGCTTCCGCAATCCGCTGAGCGCGACTTTCGAGAGAAATTTCCCGACCGCGGCGATGCGAGCGGGCTTTCTGCAACTTAATGGTGAAGTGATCAACCTGAATCAAGTCGCCACGGTCCTCCCGGGCACAAGCACCAGCTATGCTCCGAACGCCGCGACGTGTGTGACTACTAGTGGATGTAATAAGGGGGCGATTCCTAATGGCACTGTTATTCCGTGCACAGGAGTGGGGGGCTGTGACCCACGTCACCTCGGCATTAACCCCGTAATTAGCACTCTGTGGAGCACCTATTTGCCTACGCCTAATGACTGCTCCCACGGCGACGGGCTGAACTATTGTGGATATAAGGGTACGATCGCCACTCCGCAGACCAGTAATTTCGGTGTTGCGCGCGTCGACCACGACTTCGCCAAGGGATGGCACTTCAACGGTACCTACCACTACTACAAGTTGACCAACACTGTCTCCGACCAATGGGATGTCGGCGGATTCTTCCCTGGCGACACCAAGGGTCAGTATTCGGCGATTCGGTCGAAACCCCAGAATTCTTGGATATACACGGCTGGCCTGACCAAGGACATCAGCTCCAGCGTTTCAAATGATTTCCACTTCAGCTTTACACGTAACTGGTGGGCCTATGCGGATCCCAGCGGCGTACCGAACGTCGCCGGATACCCCGCAGCCCTGGAAATTGGCGGTGAAAACAGCGGCGCGGGCAGCAGCCCCGTGTTTATTCCCTACAACACCAACAACCAGAACGTCCGCACCCGTTTTTGGAACGGCCACGACACCATGGTTCGCGATGACGTTACTTGGATCAAAGGCAACCACGCGATGCAAATTGGTGGCATGTACCTGCGCAACGTTGATACTCACAAGCGCAACGACAACGGTGAAAGCATCAACACCTATGAGCAATATCTCATCGGAGAGGGCAATAGCGTAGGCCTCTCCTCACTCGGCATTGACATGACTGGCTATGTCCCCGCCGGGGTCTCTGCAAACAAGTATGGAAACCTCTATTCCATGGTGTTGGGCATGGTCGATTCCACCCAGAGCCTATTCAGCCGCGGCTTGGGAGATACCACCTCTGGCCTGCCCCTCAATCCCTCGGCGTCGTGTGCTATCTCCGGTGTTGCTGCCACGGCCGCCTGCGTGTCGTCACCGCCAGTCTCCGCAACCAGCATCATACCTACCTACAGTGTGTACTGGAGCGATAGCTGGCGCATGAAGCCGAAATTCACATTGAACTTCGGCATTGGCTACACCATCGAACAGCCCCCCTATGAGACCACGGGTGGCTTCCAGACCGTTATGGTGGACCAGAACGACCAGATCGTGCATGCCGAACAATACCTCAGTAATGTTAAGCAGGCCGCTCTCCAGGGCCAGGCGTATGCTCCAGCCCTGGGTTTCGCGAGCGTGCGCAACGTCGAGAACCACTCCAAATACCCCTATGACCCCTTCTACCGAGGGATCAGCCCGCGCGTGGGAGTTGCCTGGAACTTCCTCCCCAACACTGTTCTTCGCGGCGGCTATGCGCGCATCTTTGGCCGGATTAACGGTGTCAATCCCCTCCTGGTTCCGCTCCTCACGCCGGGATTGCTGCAGCCAGATTCGTGCGGCGGTCCTGGGGCGCCTTCCATCGTTGGGAACAACACAACCTGCGGTGGCACTACTCCCGCCAACAACTTCCGGGTCGGCGTCGACTGTCCGGCCACTGGGAGCTGCTTCGCGCCTTTGCCGCCGCCGTCTCAGAACCTCCCTCAGCCGTGGTTTCCAGGCGTGAACGATGTGGCCACCGGATCGGGAGAAACCTTCGACCCGAATTTCAAACCGAACCAATCGGATGAATTCACTGTCACCATCCAGCACCAGTTCGGTTCAAAAATCCTCGCGGAAGGTGGCTATATCGGACGCAAAATCTCCAATGAGATTGAATATTACAGCCTCACTTCCGTACCCTACATGATGACCCTGGGCGGGCAGAGCTTCGCCAACGCCTGGAAAAATGTGATGGTCGCCACCAACTACGGCACAAACGTTCCGGCGGCCAAGCTAACGGGCGGCGCGCCGAACCCTGCCTACGCGGCCTATATCAATTCTTTGCCGATTCAACCTTTCTTCGAAAGCGCCCTGAATTCAGGCTATTGCGGAAGCGTGAGTGTCGCCACCACCTGCACCGCCGCATTCGTTGCCAACAACCTCGGCAACATGAGTGTCTCGGATGCCTTCGATGCTTGGGGCGGCGTATCCAACGGTGGTGGTTTCGTGTTCGGCCGGACTTTCACGAACGATCCCATCGCCGGCGTAAATGGCGCTAACGGCCAATCCCCATCACTCCTTACAACAGTCAGCAACGGCTACGGTAACTACAATGCCGCCTTCCTGCAGTTGACCGTAACAAACTGGCATGGCCTCACCATGAAGACCAACTTCACCTGGTCCAAGGCTTTGGGAACCGGAAACGTTGTCCAAGCTTCCAGCTCGTACGCCAACGTCGATCCCTGGAACTTGCACAACATGTACGGACCCCAGTACTACGACGAAAAATTCAACTTTAACCTATTCTTCAACTACGCGCCCCCGTTCTTTACCAAACAGCAGGGAGTGCTCGGCCGCGTACTCGGTGGCTGGAATATCTCGCCGCTATTCGTTTACGGCAGCGGCTTCCCGGTCCAGGTGGAAACGCCGGCCGGTGACTGCGGCTCTCTCGGCGAATGCAACCCCGCTTACGTGTTCACCTACGAGAATATGGTCGTGGGGAACAACCTGAACTACAACGCTTCCACCCATACCGGCGTGAAGGGTAGCAACTCCTGCGGCACCGCTGGCGCCGGCCTAAACGTCTTGAGCAACCCCGCCACGTCCTGCCCGGTTAATGGCGGGATATTCGGCGATCCAGTCCGCGCCCCCATCCTCGGCTTGGATGGACAAATTGGCGGTGGGGGCCCCGTACGGGGTCTGCCGTTGTGGAACTTGGATCTCGGCATCAGCAAGCGAATCGCATTTACGGAGCGGATCAGCGGTTCCTTGCATTTTGATTTTGCCAACGTGCTCAATCACTTCCAGCCTCGGGATCCTTGCTTCCAAGGCTACGACACAACCACCTGGGGCGTGCTAGGCTGCGGCGGAAACGTTCAAGCCAATACTCCCCGCCGTATGCAGCTCGGCCTTACCATCGACTGGTAATCAGCTCAAGCACCACTCCCGCATCCATCCGCGAGGCCCGCAAGGGCCTCGCGGATTTTTATTTGCGGCGAGCGTCTGCCTTGTGCCCCGTTGCCAAAAAGACGTGTAACTTCTAGCTCCCGCCATTTCTCTTATACCCGCGGCAGAAAGGAGAGTAGGTCATTGGGGCCTTCTCCGTTTCTTAATTTGCGCTCACTCTCCGGGTCGACCTGATAATTGCGCTCGAATTTGTCTACCGCACTCCGAATATCTAAAGTTCATCTTTGACTTCTCAAACCTCTCTAAGCATTAGACTTATTTATGGACAATTGATTTGACCCCCTTTCGGAGCGCCAAGTACCGTGAAGCCAATATGGACGGACAGTTTGTGTAAACACACGCTGTCCTTTCACTCACTTTTCCAGGGGGGTGTTATGAATCGAGCGGCAAGGAAGTGTTGTTGGGGTGTAGGTAGATTCTTTTCAGTTGTGATGATCTTTACAGCTGTTGTGCTCTGTTCCGTTAGCGGAGCGCGCGCGCAGAGCGCGGCATTTGCAACCATTACAGGGCGGGCCCTGGATCCTAAGGGAGCGTCAGTCCCGAGCGCCACGGTCACAGCCACCAATACGGAAACAGGAATCAAGCGCACCACGCAAACCACGAATGAAGGCCTGTACCGCTTCGAGAACCTCCCGCCGGGTCTCTACAATGTAACCCTCGAAGCCGCTGGCTTCACGAAGGCGGAAGTAAGCGGGGTAAAACTCCAGGTAGGCGAGCAGCGAGACATCAACTTCAACCTGACGTTGGAGGGGCAGCAGCAGTCGGTGTTGGTCACTTCGGAACTCCCGCTGATCGAATCGTCCAAGACGGACACCTCCACTGTCATTGACGAGAAGGCTGTGGCAAACCTCCCCACGACCACTTCTTTCGCCGGACTTGGAGGCATTTCCAACGACTACGAAGGCCTCGCCGCCATCGCCCCCGGCGTGCGTTATGACTACACCGGCCTCTCGTTCGATATCCTCGGGCCCGGCGCCGTCAATTCACGTGGCCTCACGGTGAACCTCGACGGCGGAAACATTTCCGACCAGGTAGTCTCCTCGCGCGACGCGCTCGGTGCCTCCGTCGAGGAAGTCAAGGAATTTCAGGTTTTGACCAACAACTACAATGCGGAATACGGGCAGGCCGGCAACGTAATCCTGAATGTCATCACCAAATCTGGCACCAATGCAATTCACGGCGATGCGCACGCTTATTTCCGGGGCCGCAACCTGGGCGCTTCCGACTTCTTTTACAACCAAACGGCATGCGATCCGACCCTGACGGGTCCCGGTTCGTGTGACAACAAGGCGGATGCAGGCTTCCCGGACTCTCGCGCTCCTTTCTTCAAGCATGAAGAGGGCTTCACCGCGGGCGGGCCCTTTGTAAAAGACCGGCTATTCTGGTTTGCGAGCCTCGAACGTGCGGCGCAGGCTCAGCCCGAAACACTGACGCCGTTTGGCACTTCCATAACAACCAGTACCCCGACGACGGAGCTGTTGTGGTCCGGTAAGCTTGATGCCAAGCTGACCGACAAGCACCAGCTCAACATCCGTTACAACCTTCAGCGCGACACGACGAGCAACGTCATCGTGCAGACCGGCCCGGCTGTCGATCCCAGCGGTCTGACTTCGGTGGTTGCTCACGACAACGTGCTGAATGTCGGGATGGTGTCCACGCTTACTCCGCACACGGTGAACGAAGCGCGCTTCTTCTGGCATCGCCTGCTCTCGCAGACGCCGGATGTGTCCATCGTACCCGGGGAGCAACTGCCCGGCGCCTACGTGGGCGCGGATTTCTGCTGTCCACAGGGCGCCTTCCAGCAGCGCTTCCAATACATTGACAACCTTTCGTGGAGTCATGGCTCACACACGATGAAGGCGGGCATGAACATCAGCCACTTCCCATATCAATCCTTGTTCCAGCAGTACCACTTCGGACTCTACTCGAACTTCGCCGCTGGTGGTTGCACGAATACTCTCTTTCCGCAGGCTAATGGGCAGTGCCCCACCCAGTTCACTACCGGCGCGGGTCCGGGATTCGTGTCCGCCTTTGACACCATCTACGGCGCATACCTGCAAGACACCTGGCAATTTCGACCTAATATCGTTGTGAACTACGGCTTACGATACGACTACGAAGACGGCGCATTTCGCGGCGGCCCCATTCCAGGCACAAACGGCGCGTGTTTCCAGAGCAACGGTCTCGTTCCCGTGTGCGGGAAGGACAAGAACAACTGGCAGCCGCGCTTGGGCATAGCGTGGAGCCCGAACTTTCAAAACGGTCCTTTGCACATGCTGTTCGGAGACCAGGGCAAGTCGGTGCTGCGCTTGTCAGGCGCCGTAGTCACCGAGATGGCGTATCTGAACATCGCGCTGGATTCTCTGAACTTCGATGGCAAGAACCTGCTTACCGCCTCCATCGCTGCGAACGACTGTTTCCAGTCGAACGGCTCGCCTAACCCCTCCACTGCCAACCCGAAAGCCTGCGCTGTGTTGAATGCTTATCCCAACTCTCCGAACCCCGCTTCCTTGGTGCCTTTCACGGGAGGCGGTGTCGCGAGCTTCGGCCGCATTCGCCCAATCTCGCCAACCATCAAGAATCCCAACATATACATGGGGGCGTTCACAATTCAGCGTCAAATTGGCAGCACTTTTACCTTCAGCGTGGGATACCAGGGAGTATTCGGCCACGGTCTCTTTGGCGAAACAGATACAAATCTTAATCGCCCTGTCGCTGATCCGAACCATCCCGGCTTCTTTTACATGCCTGCCAGCGGCGTAAATGATCGTCCGAATACTCTATTCGGCGCGATCCGCACAAACTTTAGCAATCGCGTCTCCTCCTACAACAGCCTGGTGGTTGCGGCTGAAAAACGTCTCTCGCACCACTTCCAGGTTCAGGGCAGCTATATCTTTTCGAAGACCTTGGGCGACGGGGAAGACTTCTTCGGCCTTTCGGAGCCCGCCAACCCCTTCGCGAGCCTCAGCTTGGACCGCGCACTCTCGCAGCAGGACATCCGCCACCTGGCGAACTTCAGCTTCGTCACGGATACCAACCGTCTCATTGGCACTCCGGTGCTGAAGGAGATCGTGAACGACTGGACGTTCAGTCTACTTGGCTCTGTGCAATCGGGGCGCCCGTATCCGGTCTCGACGGGTGATGGCTTCTTCACCGGCAGCGCCTTCGCTGCCCTCGCCAGCGAAACCAACCAGAGGCCAAACATTTGCACCTCCGGTTCGACCGTCCCTGGGTGTGCTGGCGCGCCAGCTGGCGCTCTTGTGGCCACCAATATCGGCTCGATTTCCGGCACAAACCTGGCGATCGGCCCGGCGGGTGTAGCCCTCTGCCAGGCTGCGGGGCTCTCGAATTGCGCGTCTCTGCAAACCACCTTCGCGCCGCCCGCGGGCTTGGCTAGCAAGTCCGGTCCAGTCGACAGCTATGCTGGTACTCCTGTGGACTTTCAGTTTGTGAATGGCAACTTGGTCCGCAATGCCGGCCTAAGTCTGGGCCTCACGCGGTTTGATATTTCCCTGATAAAGGCGTTCCGGATTCCCAGGTGGGAGTCCGCCAGCGTGGAACTCAAGATGGATGTCTTTAACGTCTTCAACCACGTCATGTTTATCGCTAATGACTCGAACGACGTGCTCAACGTACTCTCACTACCTGCGATGACCGTGAACGGCGCGGCGAACCCCGCCTTCAATTGTAAGGCGGCATGCCTGAATCCGTTTACGGGACTCTATCTCGGCCTAAACGGACAACCTCTAACGTTAAAGACCTTTCTCTCCGGCCGGGCGGACAAGGACCTGAATCCCAATACCACCAATTTCCTGGGCATGGGAAATCCAGCGTCTGACGTGACCCCGCGCATCATGCAGCTTGCGATTCGGTTCCGTTGGTAGAAATCCCGGGAACGCGGCGCGCAAGACAAACTACTCAACTGGGCGAGGGGGCAGAGATGCCCCCTCCTTCTTGAATCATAAGAGTTTGAAATCAGTTTCTACGTAAGACACCATCCTCTCCTTCCTCTGCGCCTTGCCACTTTTTCTCCAAGCTCATAGACTGGCGCATCTCATTTCCGCTAGGGAATCTCATTCGAATGACCAAGCGCCTCCGCGCCGACCTTTCTCTTGCCTTTTGCACCCTGCTCTGGGGCGCGACGTTTGTCGTCGTCAAGAATTCGCTCGAATATTCCTCGGTCTTCGTTTTTCTCGCCGCTCGATTCACTCTTGCAGCTCTCATCATGGCCGCGTTTCGCCCGAGCATGTTTCGAACGCTGAAAAGGGAAGAACTCCTCGCCGGCGCCGCTCTCGGCTTTTTCATGTTTGGCGGTTACGCCTTTCAGACGGCCGGTTTGCGGTTCACCACACCCGCCAAGTCCGGGTTTGTCACAGGCTCCAGCGTGGTCCTGGTTCCACTGCTTTTGGGGCTCTTCTGGGGACGCCGTCTGACGCTCTGGGTTTATGGCGGAGTCTTCGCAGCGGTTTTCGGCCTTTATTTCCTTACCGTGCCCGCGGAGGGAATCTCGCACCTCAACCGCGGCGATCTCCTCACCTTCGTCGCTGCGGGGCTCTACGCTGTGCACATCATTCTGGTTGGGGATTACACTCGGCGGCACTCGGTTGCCGCGCTCAGCGTGCTCCAGGTTGCGGCCTGCGCTGCCCTGGCGTGGTTGGCCACTGGTTTGGGCTCAGCGACGGGCTGGCAGTCGCTGCGCTTCGGGTGGCAGCGAGAGTCGCTTCTCGGAATCGCCATCTGCGCGGTGCTGGCAACCGCCGTGGCTTTCTCTATTCAACTTTGGGCACAGCAGTACACAACATCGAGCCACGCGGCTATTTTGTTCACGCTTGAGCCGGTTTTTGCTTCGGTCACTTCCTATATTTTGTTGCGGGAGCGCCTCGGAACCCGCGCTTTGCTTGGCGCGGGCTTCGTGCTGGCGGGCATCCTGATTGCCGAACTACTCGGTCCGCCAGCTGCGCCCGAATCGCCGGAGCCGACCATCGAAGCTGCCTAGCTCCCTTGCGCAATCGCGGTGGAACTGTCGAGGTACGCTGTATCCCGCCCTAGCAAGGCAGATTCGCGGCCACTGGCCAGCGATTGCTATTGGCCGTTGGCGTAATTCTTGACGTCGACGGCTTCGTACATCGTAGCGGTGGCGGCGTGGGCTTTTTCGTAAGCGGTGATGTCGGCTTCGTGTTGCAGCGAAGTGCCGATATCGTCGAGACCCTTTAGCAGAAATTCCTTGCGCGACGGGGCCAAATCGAAGCGGAACATCAAACCGTGCCTGTCGGCGATGGTTTGATTCGGCAGATTCACCGTCAGCATGTAGCCTTCTTCTTTTTCCGTGCGCTGGAAGAGTTCCTCGACCTGCTCCTCGCTCAGCGAAGCAGGAAGAATTCCGTTCTTGAAACAATTGTTATAGAAAATGTCCGCGTAGCTTGGCGCGATGATCACGCGGAAGCCGTAGTCTTTCACGCCCCAGGGCGCGTGCTCGCGGCTCGAGCCGCAACCGAAATTGTGCCGGGCCAGCAGAATCGACGCGCCTTCATAGCGCGGGAAATTCAGCACGAATTCCGGATTCGGTTTCTCGCCCGGCAAGTAGCGCCAATCGTAAAACAAAATTCGCCCAAATCCCTGGCGTGTCAGCGCTTTCAGGAATTGCTTCGGCACCATCTGGTCGGTGTCCACATTGACGCGATCCAGCGGCATCACCATGCCAGTGTGCGTATTAAACGGTTCCATTCGTCCTCACTCCACGCTCGCCACATCAAGGGATCGCACGTCTACAAAGTGGCCAGCTATCGCTGCGGCTGCGGCCATTACCGGGCTAACCAGGTGTGTGCGGCTGTCTTTTCCCTGGCGGCCTTCAAAATTGCGATTGGAGGTGCTGGCGCTGCGCTCGTGGGGCGGCAACACATCGGCGTTCATGCCGATGCACATGCTGCAGCCCGCGTCGCGCCACTCGAAGCCTGCTTCGCGGAAAATCTTATCGAGGCCTTCCTTTTCGGCTTGCGCTTTAATTCCGCGCGAACCGGGCACGATCAGAGCTTGTTTGATGCTGTGCGCTACGTGCTTGCCGGCCACTAGATGTGCAGCGGCGCGCAAATCATCGAGCCGCGAATTTGTGCACGAACCGATAAACACTCTGTCCACCGGAATGTCCACGATCGGCGTGCCTGCTTTCAGGCCCATGTATTTCAGCGCGCTTTCTGTAGCTTTCTGATCGTTCGGATCGTGGAACGAGCCTGGCTCCGGCACGCGGCCCGTCACGCTCGTCACCATGCCTGGATTTGTGCCCCAGGTGACCTGCGGCGCAAGATCCTTCGCTTGCAACTCAACGGTCATGTCAAATTTCGCGCCGTCGTCGGACTCCAGCTTCTTCCATCTCTCCACCGCTTCTTCAAACGCTTTTCCGCGCGGCACAAATGGCCGTCCTTCCATATATGCGAATGTCGTGTCATCCGGCGCAATCATTCCCGCGCGCGCGCCGCCTTCAATGGTCATGTTGCAGACGGTCATGCGCCCGTCCATCGTCAAATCGCGGATTGCCTCGCCGCCATATTCCGCGACGTGGCCCGTGCCGCCGCTGATTCCGATTTTTCCGATGATCGCGAGAATAATGTCTTTCGCCGTGACGCCGCGCGGGCGCTTTCCGTGGACCAAAATGTGCAGCGTCTTGCTACGCGATTGCACGAGGCACTGAGTGGCAAGCACGTGCTCGACTTCGCTTGTGCCGATGCCAAAAGCCAGCGTGCCGAACGCGCCGTGCGTCGAAGTGTGGCTGTCGCCGCAAACGATCGTTTGCCCCGGCTGCGTCACGCCCAGCTCTGGCCCAATGATGTGCACGATGCCCTGGTTGCGGCTGTTCATATCGAAGAGCCGCACGCCGGTCTCGCGGCAATTCTTCTCCAGCGCTTCAAACTGCAGCCGGGCATCCGTATCAATGATAGGCAGCGTGCGGTCTTTGGTCGGAACGGAGTGGTCCATTACGGCAAAGGTGAGATCGGGCCGGCGCACCTTGCGGCCTTCCGCTTTTAGTCCTGCAAAGGCCTGAGGCGATGTGCCTTCATGGATGAGGTGGCGGTCAATGTAAATGAGCGCGGGCTTTCCCGCCTCTTCGTGAACAACGTGAGATTCCCAGATTTTTTCGTAGAGTGTTTTTGGTGGCATGAGCTTTCACTCTGAAGTTTAGCACTCCAGAAATAGATGTCCAATGGACCGCGCCCCGGGTCCCATGAGTGGGTAGCTGCGCTTCGATTCCGATTTCGGCTAGAGACTTACCGTTTGATGCTCACTGCCGCAGCGTTCGCTTCGTAGCCTTCGTCCTTAACGGTTTCCTCGGCTTTTGTGCGAAGCGTTTTTTCGTCCGCACTGTTCGACGCCTTGAAATGACGCCGTATCACCTCTTCGCCGCTTTCGATGCGAACCAGCCAGTCTGATTTCCCGCCATCCCAGGAGACTTCCACTTTGTCGGCACGCATATCCCCTCCACAGGAGTTCGACGGACATTGTAGACCAACAGGGCGCGGTAGAGAACCCCGGTATGGGAACTTGGGAGCCGTGACTCGCGACTCGTGGAAGAGCAGAGAGGTCCCTCGCTCCCGAAGGTCGCTCGGGACAGAAATCCTTGGTCGGGTTTCCGGTTAAAAATAAGACCCCCCTGGGGCTTTTTTCGTAAGTGCGGATTCTAAAGGATTTTAAGTGCTGTGTTTTTGGAAGTGCGGATTCTAAAAGAGTTATAGGCGCATTTTGCGGAAGTGCGGATTCTAGGGGACTTAGAGGCTTTTGAGCCGCGAATCGTGACTGGGGGAAGAAAGTGAATCGACCCTGTCGAGAGATTGTGCGTGTTTGCGCGGGGAGGGCCTTGGGGAGAAAAGCGGAAGGCCGGGTCCCCGACCGGATCGGGATAAATTCCGCTCTGCGCCTACAGAAGCTGGATAGAGCCGGGAGAATATGACCTGGGCGAAACATAGAGATCGATAGCATGGTATTGGCGAATTGTCAATAAGTTTTTGAGTTTACTTAGTAGGTTATTCGAACGAGAGGGTTGATTCGAATGGGATGGGCGGAAGTTGATGGATTGGAAGAGGTTGGGGGGATTGAGACAGTTTTGTGAGACTGTGGAAATGTGTGGAAAAGTCAAAATACGCTCGTTAGGAAACAAAATATCAGGAAGGCGACGCTCGGCGAGGACTAAAGTTATATGCAGTAGGCCTTTCGTAAGCGCGAGGCGTTGATGTGGATCCCGCCGTTGCGGTTGAGCTGTCCTTGGTAACGTATGAAGCCGAGTTCTCTGAATTTGTTCATAAAAAAATTGACGCGCGAGCGCGTAGTGCCGATCATCGTTGACAGGGTCCGTTGCGATACCCCGTCAAATCCCCGCGGGCCGCTCTGATTCCCCTGCTCCACGAGGAGAATTAGCGCGCGGGCGAGGCGCTTCTCGCTAGTCTGGCTAAGCTGGTCGATCAGATCTTCCTCGATTCGGACTTTCCGCAAAACCATATAGCATAAGAAGCGTTGGGCGAGCGAACGGTCAGCGTGGAGCGCCCGGATCATTTCGTGTTTATCTATTACTTGTAGAACTGTACGGGTCATAGCGGTGGCGGTCTTCGTACGAGTTAGATGGCCTGCAAGACAAGCTTCACCAAAAAAATTACCCGGCCCCAGGATGGCCAGTACCGCACGTTTGCCCGAGCTGGAGGCTACAGAAAGTTCCACGCGGCCTCTTTGAATGTACATAACCGTATTTGCGGTGACGCCTTGAGAGAAAATTGTTTTTCGTATTGCGAACTTTTGAATCCTTGATAGCACATCGCCTAAATCACCCAGAGTTGTGTAACGGCGTTCTTTTTTGTACCTCACGGCTTGTGCGCGCCTTCGATTCTGGGGGGATAGTGCATGGCGTACCGATTTAGCCATTCGCGGAATGGCCATCTCCTGCCGGACCGCGCTTAGCCCGGCTTCGTGTAGCTCTTCTTGCCCAGTGACCATACATTGCCCTCTTATAGTGTTGCCTCAAAACTGACCAGATTCTGTTCAATTTGGCACACCGGGGCAGTTGGGTCGGCTGGCTTCGCGGCGGGTCAGGCGCTCTGGCGGGCCTTTGGTGTCTTTGGAGCTCTGTCCTTGAGGTGGGCCGAGCAGGTATGGGCTGCGAAGTCCCGGTCGCGCTGCTGCTCGTAATTCTGCTTCATCTCCTCGAGAGTGCTTCCTACGGGAGGGGCCGACGGGTTGAATACCCAAGCGCATTGCGAACAACCCCAGCCCTGGAAATCCGGAGTTTTTTTTGCCCAGACGAGTTCACGACGCATGCACGGAGAATACCCAAACCACTAAAGAAAGGTGAGGATATTGGGTTCATCTAACGAAGCTATGAACGGCGTACAACGTAATAACGGTCGAGTGACATGCACACAGACGAAAGGAAGCCGAGTTGCTAAGGTATGCCAGAAGAGAGTCCGCGTATCGATTAGAAAGAATAAAGGCGAACAAAAATATAGTTGACGTAGAATTGCCGTCCCTGTATGGTACCTGGACTGGACAGGGAGGGATGCCATGCCCAATGGACAGAGAGGCAACGCCAAGCAACCCGCTCTAAAGTATCGCCGTGTAGACCTCACCAGCCTCAGGAAGGGCCGCCGCGGCAAGCACCACGACCTTGTGGAAGGAATTCTGAGGGAGTTAGAAGGGGTGCAACCCGGTGCGGCGCTGGAAATTCCGCTTGCGAACGTAGACGGAATCGGACTGGCAAACTTGCGTTCTGCGGTTCATCGGGCCTCCACTTCGGCAGGTGTGGCTATCGAAACGCTGGCCGACGAAAAGAATTTCTACGTCTGGAAATCGTCGGCCTCGTCGAACGATTAATCCTGAAGATTCGCGCCGACGTGCATCAACTCGCAGCGAATTGATTCCGAAGGGCTGCGTTGTACAAACTGGACACGGCCGCCATGGCGCGTGCTCCGCTCCAAACACAAGATCATCGAATCCACATATGAAATGCGAGAGGGCCAACTCAGATTCGGCCCTTAATCCAGATCACAAGGCCTTGCTTCCCGGGGTGAAGTGTGTGCGCTGGACTGGTCGAGCTGGGAGTTGAGTATGGGTGCAGGCGCCAGACGGAACCAAGAGTGCAGGTGCAAAGGTAAAACGGAGCAAGCCCAGGTCCCGCACGACTTTCCCCAGAACAGCGGGCGAAGAGTCCAGACCGCAGCTGGTGAGTGCGCGCCGGAGTCGATCAGTGGCCTCCGCTCAGTTCGCGGACAATGTCGCTGACGAATTTTTTGGCGTCGCCGAAGAGCATCATGGTGTTGTCGAGGTAATACAAAGGATTGTCGATGCCAGCGAAACCGGCGGCCATGCTGCGCTTGATGACCATTACGGTGCGGGCTTTGTCGACGTCGATGATGGGCATGCCGAAGATGGGGCTACTCTGGTCGGTGCGAGCAGCGGGATTGGTGACGTCATTTGCGCCGATGACCAGAGCAACATCGGTTTGCGGCAGGTCACCGTTGATGGAGTCCATTTCCATGAGCCTGTCGTAGGGAATGTCGGCTTCGGCGAGCAGAACGTTCATGTGGCCGGGCATGCGTCCTGCCACGGGGTGAATGCCGAAGCGCACGTCGATGCCTTTCTTAGTGAGAATGTCGTACAGTTCACGGACTTTGTGCTGGGCTTGTGCGACGGCCATTCCGTATCCCGGAACTATGACCACGGTGTTGGCGGCGGCAAGAATCCCCGCGGCGTCTTCCGGGCTGGCACTCTTGACCGCGCGCTCTTCTTTTGCGCCTGCGACGGAGGCCTGCACCTGGCCAAACGCTCCGAAGAGAACGTTGGTGAAGGAGCGGTTCATGGCCTTGCACATGATGACGGAGAGGATGAAGCCGGAGGCTCCGTCGAGTGCGCCGGCGACAATGAGAACTTTGTTGTTGAGCACGAAGCCGAGGAGGGCGGCGGAAAAGCCGGCGTAGGAGTTCAAGAGGGAGATGACGGTGGGCATGTCCGCGCCGCCGATAGGGGTGACCAGCATGATTCCGAAAATCAGGGCCACACCAATCATGATGGGAAAGAGAAACGTCATGTTCGGGTGAACGACGAGGGCGATCATGAGTCCAAGCGCGGCGGCGAGAACCGTCAAGCTGACGTAGTTCTGACCTTTATAGGTGATGGGGCGCTGCGGGAGGATTTCTTGGAGTTTGCCTGCGGCGATCAAGCTGCCCGTAAAGGTGAGCGACCCGATGATGACTTCGAGGCCGATTTCGCCCATCTGGAATTTGGGCACGTTGGGAGCGGCGACGTAGTATTCCGCGATGCCGATCAGAGCCGCAGAAAGAGCGCCAAAAGCGTGGCTGAGAGCGGTTCGCTGAGGAACCGCGGTCATCTTCACCATGCCGAGGGGAACGCCGACGGCCGCGCCAATGATGAGCGTGATGATGATCCATTTGTACTGGTCAACCTGCGGGTCGTACAGCGTGGCGATGACGGCGACGGCGGAAGCGATTTCTCCGACGATGACGCCGCGCTTGGCCGAGACCGGTGAGCCCAGCCACTTGATCGCCAGAATGAAGCCGATGGCGGCGGCGATGTAGGTGAAATCGATGAGCTGCTGTGTGTCGGCCGGGGTCATGACTTTTTCGCCCCCTTGCCGGTCTTGAACATGCTAAGCATACGGTCGGTGATGACGAAGCCGCCGACCATGTTGCTGAAGGAGGCCGCGACAGCGATCAGGCCGAGAATGGTGGCGAGGCGCGTCTCGTGGCGGCCGGCAATGATGATGGCCGCGACCACGACGATGGCGTCGAGCGCGTTCGTCAGGGACATCAGAGGCGTGTGCAGCAGCGGGGAAACCCGTTTAATGAGCTCGATGCCTAAAAATGCCGATAGGATGAACACAAACAGACTGGAGATAAAATCCGCGGGCATCCATTCCTCCTTAAGATTTCGCAGCCAGCGCCGGCAGCTTATAAATTTCACGCAGCCTGGCGTTTACAATTTCTCCACCTTGGGTAAGCAAAGTGTCGCGCACGATTTCATCCTGGGGATTTAGTTGCAGCTTGCCTTCTTTCACCATGTAGAGCAGAAAGGTGGCGACGTTTTTCGCGTACATCTGGCTCGCGTGGTAGGGAACCGTGCTCGCAAGATTGATGGAGCCGATGATGGTGACTCCGTTCTCGATGACCTGTTCGCCGGCGCGCGTTAGTTCGCAGTTTCCGCCGCGCTCGGCAGCTAGATCGACGAGCACTGAGCCGGGCCCCATGCCAGCGACCATTTCTTTGGTGACCAGAATGGGCGATTTTTTCCCCGGGATGACTGCCGCAGTGATAACGACATCGCTTTCCGCGACGACTTTTGCGAGTAGCTCGCGCTGCTTCTGGTAAAACTCTTCGCCTTGCGCGGTGGCGTAGCCGCGCGCATCCTGTGCGTCTTTTGCTTCAACGGCGATCTCGACAAAGCGTCCGCCGAGGCTTTGCACCTGCTCTTTGACGGCAGGACGAAGATCGTAAGCGGAGACAACCGCGCCGAGCCTGCGGGCAGTGGCGATGGCTTGCAGGCCGGCTACCCCGCAGCCGATGATAAAGACGCGGGCGGGCGTGATCGTTCCCGCTGCAGTCGTAAGCATTGGAAAAAGCTTGGGGAGAGTGTCCGCGGCAATGATCACGGCTTTGTAGCCGCTAATGGTGGCCATGGAGGAGAGCGCGTCCATGCTTTGCGCCCGCGTGGTGCGGGGCATCAATTCGATGGAAAAAGCGGTGACGCCTTTGGAGGCGATCTCTTGAATGGTGTCGAGAGAACCGAGGGGGCGCAGGAAACCGATTAGCGCTTGATTGCGGCGATAAAGAGGAACATCGGCTTTGCCGGTTTTGTCGTTCGAACCGTAGCAGAGCACTTGAAGGACAATATCGGCGGCGCCGAAAACATCGGCGCGTGTTGGAAGAAGCTTCGCGCCTTTGGCCGCGTAGTCCGCGTCCAGGTAGCCGGCGTCACTTCCGGCGCCTGCTTCGACGACAACTTCCAGGCCCGCTTTCGTAAGGCTCGGAATTACCGCGGGCACCATGGCCACACGGCGCTCCCCTGGAAAGCTTTCTCGTGGCACTCCGACAATCATGAACCTTCCTCCGGTATTTTCTCCGCTGCTTCAGAACTCAACCACGATGACCGTTTTACCTAGACCGCGCGGCATTCTACAACGGATTCGAGCTGCGCGGCTCGCAAACTAATTGTCGTCCGAATGAGCGCTGGTTTATTCGGCTCCGGCCTCTTTGCCAGGGATGAAGTAGACTTCTTCGAACATGGAACCCTTTTGCCAGCCGGCACGCGTGAGAATGCCGAGGCCATTTTCGCACATGCTGGGATGGCCGCAGAGATAACCGGTGGTGCTGTCAGGGTTCAAGCCCCACTCGTTGACATACATGCGAACGAGATCGTCAACGCGGCCGGTTTGACCTTTCCATGCCGCGTCTTCCCAAGGACGGCTGATGGTGGCGACATACTTGAACCAGGGAACTTCCGCGGCGATGCGCTCAAGTTCCTCGCGATAGCCGAACTCCCAGGAGCGGCTGCCGCCCTGTATGCAGAAGAACTTGTGCGGACCGGGCATGGGCTGGCCGCCAGTTTTCCAGTCCCTGTAGAGAGTGCGAACATAGCTTACAAACGGGGCGATGCCGGTGACGGTGGCGAGAAGGAGATGATTGGTGCGGCCGCTCTTGAGGTCGATGGTAAAGCGGCCCTTGGAGATTTTGCGGCAGAGCATGGTGTCGCCGACCTGGAGCTTGTAAAGGTGCGGCGTAAGCGCGCCTTGGGGAACGAGCTCAAGAAAGAATTCGAGTCCTTGCTCATAGGGTGACGAAACGATGGAGTAAGCGCGCTCGATGCGTTTGTCTTCATGGTCCAGGCCGAGGGTGGCATACTGACCGGCTTTAAAAGAGAATGGGCCGCCGGGATCAACACGGATCAACCACAAGTCTTCCGACAAATCCTTGCGCTCGATAATCCGGGCTGTGAAGTGCTTGTCCGTCGGGAGAGCCAAACTCTTTATCTCCATCGCCAAATTGCTCAATTCGTGCATTCAAAAAACGGCCGGGTAGAGCAGCTGTGTGGGCCGCCCCGCGGTGTGAAAGCTATACGCTACCCTCGGTTAGGAATCGAATCGCGACATGGAAGCCATCCTTAATCTTGGCTCCCTCATGCGCGCGCTTGACTGAAGGTTCGGCTGCCGTCCGGGACACCGTGGCGGAGCAGGAACCCCAACGGGCGGCATTGTACACCCAGTTGGCCATTTTGCGAGGGAGGGAATCGAGAGATCGAAGCTGGTTTGGGCGGCCAATACAGCTGCCATCGCGTACGCACGCGTGACCAAATTCAGCCGCTAACTGTGTGACTGCCGTCACTGACAAGACGCTTCCTCCCGCGCGAGCATTCCCAGGTATGGCTTGAGGACCAGGTCAGACGTAGCTTGTCATTACTACCTCGCACGGATCGGCAAGCAGGATTACCAACGGAGGCCGTCATGGTTCATAGGACCCCACACAGTATATTTCTCTTGTTCGCGTTGCTGTTACTCACTGCCATGCAAACAATGGCACAAGTCAAAGAGAAGACCGTTCAGAAAGCCCCCATCCAGCAGACCTCCCCTGCATCCGGCCAGGAAATGTTCAAGACATATTGCGCGGCTTGCCACGGGAAAGATGCTAAAGGGGGAGGCCCTGCCGCCGCCGAACTCAAAACTCCTCCGCCTGATTTGACGACCCTGGCCACGCGTCACGATGGGAAATTTCCAGCTGACTACGTGTCCAACGTGCTTCGCAACGGGGCGAAGGCGCCAGCCCACGGCTCAAGCGAAATGCCGGTTTGGGGGCCGCTATTCGCTTCGGTTAGTGGCAGAGATCCGGCGGTGGTCAACATGCGGATTGCAAACCTGGTCCGCTACGTCGCATCCCTGCAATCGAAATAGCCCTCTTTTCAGCCAGCCCTTTTCGATAGTACCCAGTTTTTTTGAAACATTTCGAGCTGCTGGATACGTCTAACTGATGACGCTAAGGGTATGGCGCGTCTGCCGCGTTACCCTCCCAGACAAGCCCAGTCGAGGTTTGCAATTCGCGTTAGACAGCAGGAGTGGCCAATGGAATTGTGCGAAAGGGAGCGCCAGGGGCGCTGGAGACAGATAGTTGTCGTCGCGTGCCTTGTATTCGGCGCGGCGTGCAGCGCGAACGCGACCCCGACCGCTACAGGGCATCGAGAGGCGCGTCAGGCGGCTCAGAACGCTGCCACGAGGCCGGTGGGAACTATAAAGAGTATCACTGGGAAAACAATTGTATTGACCACCGATGCGGGAACGGAAGTGAGGATTGAAGTGCAGGATGATGCGCGGCTAGTGCGCATAGAGCCGGGGCAAAAAGACTTGATAAATGCGGCTCCCATGCAACTGCAGGAGTTGCAGCCGGGCGACCGCATTCTAGTTCGCGGAGCGCTCGGGCCCGATGGCAAGATGCTGCTCGCGGCGTCCGTTATCGCGATGAAACAGGCAGACATTGCCACGAAACATGCACATGAACGCGAAGAGTGGCAGAGGCACGGCGTTGGCGGCCTGGTGACGAATATCGATGCGCCGAATGGAGCAATCGCGATTTCAACGAACGCGACGGGCGCAGCCAAAGACGTGAAAGTTCAAGTTTCGAAACTGACAGTGCTTCGGCGGTATGCGCCGAACTCGGTGAAATTTGATGATGCAAAGCCCGCGCCGATCGAAGAGATCAAGGTGGGCGACCAACTGCGCGCGAGGGGGGCTCGTAGCTCGGACGGCACGGCGCTTACTGCTGATGAAGTCGTTTCTGGATCATTTCGAAACATCGCCGGGACAATTACTGCAATAGACGCGGCCGCGGGAAGTGTTACGGTGATGGATCTGGCGACGAAGCAGGCCGTCACGGTGAAAATTGGAGCCGAGGCCCAACTTCGGAAGCTGCCTCCGATGATGGCGCGAATGATTGCGATGCAGTTGAAAGGCGGTTCCGCAGATACACCTGCCGCAGGGAATGCATCGACTAGCCAAACGCCGAGGCCCACGGAAACAACGACTGGCGCACAAGCCGGCGGAGCGGCCCGTGCGGGCGGAGGCAGAAGTGGCGACATGCAGCAACTGCTCAGCCGAATGCCGGCAACGACGCTTGCAGAATTGCAGAAGGGCGATGCAGTGATGATTGTCGCGACGGAAAACGCGCATGAGAATGATGTGTCAGCGATTACATTGCTTGCCGGAGTGGAACCTCTCCTCCAGGCTTCGCCCGCGAGCGGTGGTTCTGGTGTTCCCACCCTGTGGAACCTGAGCGGGCCTCCGTCCGGGGATACGACACCCTGATGTACGGCAATCAGGAACATCTTGAGCTTGTGTCAGGAGATGGAATGAACTTTAGGTTTATTTACCGGTGCATCTTATTTTTGGCGGTGTTGCTGATCCTTGGAGCGGCCGCGAGCGTGGGGCGAGCGCAGACGGCCACGGGAACATTGCGCGGGCAGGTGACGGATCCATCCGGCGCAGCGGTGGCCGAGGCGACCGTGCTCGTGACTACAACGAGTGGAGCGGCCACGACGGCAACTACGAATCGAGACGGCATCTTCGAAGTGACTGGACTGGTTCCGGGAAAGTACGGTGTGAAGGTGATCGCGACAGGATTTACGGCATTTGAACGGCCAGAGATCGAGATTACCGCGGGCCAGACCCAGAAATTGAATGTGTCGCTCAGCATCGAAGTGCAGCAGGAAAAGGTCGAGGTCTCGGACACGACGACGAAAGTGGACGTGAATCCCGCGAATAACGCAGGCACGGTGGTGATGCAGGGAAAAGATCTGGAAGCGCTCTCTGATGATCCAGATGAACTGGAGTCCGAGTTGCAAGCGCTGGCAGGACCGTCGGCAGGCCCGAATGGCGGGCAGATCTATATTGACGGCTTCACCGCCGGGCAATTGCCCCCAAAGGCTTCCATTCGAGAGATTCGCATCAATCAAAACCCATTTTCGTCGGAATACGACAAGCTGGGCTACGGAAGAATAGAGATACTGACGAAACCGGGCACGGACCAGTTTCATGGACAGTTTTTTGTGGAGGGGAACACCGCTGCGCTGAATGCGCGGAACCCCTTTGAACACTTGCCCGCCGGCACACAGCCGCCTGGATACTATACAACGCAGTACAGCGCGAACGTGGGCGGGCGGCTAAGCAAGAAGGCTTCGTTCTTCTTCAACATCGAGCGGCGGAACATCAATGATCTGTCCGTGGTGAGCGCGCAGATTGTCGATCCAACGTCATTCCAGATCGAACCGTTCAGCGACGCGGTGCCCAATCAGAGGACAAGGACTAATTTGAGCCCACGGCTCGACTACCAAGTGACGCAAAGCAACACGCTGAGCGTACGATATCAGTATTGGCGAAATAACGAAGTCAATAATCTGCCCGGCAGCGGTGGGTTCAACCTGGCATCACTCGCGACGAATTCGCTCGACGCTGAAAATACGTTGCAAGTTACGGACACACAGGCAATTGGGGCGGCGACCGTCAATGAGACGCGGTTTCAGTACATCCACGAGACGGCAAACGGAAATCCCCTGAACTTCACGCCGGCGCTCTATGTTGCGGGAGCCTTTAACGCAGGCGGGAGCACCAGCGGGATAAACAGCGACACGCAGAACCGTTATGAGCTGCAGAACATCACCTACTACACGCACGGCAAGCATGCCTGGAAAATTGGCGGACGCCTGCGCGATACGACGGATGCAAGCGACTCGAAAGCCAGCTTCAACGGATCTTACTCTTTCGGTTCCCGGGTTGACCCCACCGTAAGCGGCTGCAACGTATCCACTCCTCCCAGCACTTGCCCCACGATCTCCGGAATCAACGCGTACCGGATAACCTTGATGGGTCTTTCCCAAGGTCAAACCATCGCCCAAATCCAGCAGCAAGGCGGCGGCGCTAGCTACTACTCCTTGAACTACAATCCTGCCGGAACGGCAGCCGCCAGCGTCAACTGGCTGGACGGGGCGATCTTTGTCCAGGACGACTACCGGCTTCGGCCAAACGTATCTCTGAGCCTTGGACTTCGCTACGAAACACAGAACAATCTTGGGGATCATGCCGACTTTGCGCCGCGCGTTGGCCTCGCGTGGGGCATCGACGGCAACGGAAAAAGCAAGTCACCAAAAACGATTCTGAGGCTTGGATATGGAATATTCTACGACCGATTCTCGGAAAATCTGGTTTTGCAGCAAGAACTGCAGAACGGTGTGATCCAACAGCAATTCCTGATTCAAAGCCCGGCTTTTTTTGACCCCAATCAGACTGTGTTGCCGACGAATCCGGCGTTTCCATCGACGACGGCGTCCTCACAAACGATTTACAGGCCAAATCCGAATTTGCGGACTCCGTATATCATGCAGACCGGCGTGACGCTCGAACGGCAGCTTTCCAAGTTGGCGAATCTGTCCGTTACTTATCTGAATTCCCGGGGCAACCATCAGTTCTATACGAATTTCATCAACGCGAACCCAGTCCCGCCTGGGCAGGCCCTCGCGCCCGTGCCCAGCCAGATTCTCTATCAATATCAGTCAGAGGGCGTCTTCAAGCAGAACCAGTTGATTGTAAATGGCAGCGTGCGCATTCCGGCGCAACACGGATTTGTTCAGGATTTATCGCTTTTCGGCTACTACACACTGAACTACGCGAACAGTGATACTGCCGGCGCAGGAAGCGTTCCTTCGGACCCATTCAACGTTTCGGAGGACTACGGCCGCGCTGCATTTGATACTCGCCAACGGCTCTTTTTCGGCGGGACTTTCGGTGGGCCACACGGCTTCCGGCTGAGTCCCTTTCTCATAGCGAGCTCCGGAATTCCGTTCAACATCACGACCGGACAAGATGTTTATGGAAACGCGGCGTTTAACACGCGCCCTGCGACTGCCGACTGCCCGAGCTCTCCAGCAGCTAATATCGTGCAGACTACCTACGGCTGCTTCCTTCTGGCGCCCGTAGCAGGACAGCCGTTTACTCCGATTGCAATCAACGACGCCACCGGGCCCGGCCGTTTTTCATTGAACCTGCGCTTGGCCAAGACGTTTGGCTTTGGGCAAAAGAAGGAGGTTGCAGCGGGCGGTGGGCCAATGGGTGGAGGCACCTTTGGACGCGGTCCTGGGGGCGGCGGCGAGGGACATGGGGGCGGTCCGGGAAGAGGCGGGATGTTTGGTAGTCCTTCCAACGCGCGATACAACTTAATCTTAAGCGTGAATGTGCGAAACGTATTCAACAACGTGAACTTGGGGACCCCGATTGGGAATTTGAGTTCGCCGCTTTTTGGACAGGCGAATTCCCTGGCAGGACGTCCGTTTTCCTCTCCGACGTCGAACCGCGAAATTGAGTTGCAAGCGCGCTTCAGTTTCTAGCACGCGAGCAATGCTCGGAGTACGAAAGCCGACCGGTGCCATCCGTGCACGGAAAAACGATGAAGAGGCGCAGAAAGAAGATTCTGGATGTGGGCGTGGAGGCTCGGCGAGCGGCGCGCAATTCCGGGATCGCGCCCTCGGCTACTCGGGTGATTGCGGATAAACGCAAACGTCCCGCCAAGCACAAGAAAAAGTGGCTGGAAAAAGAAGCAGAGTGAAGCCAGCCACCTACCGAAGTTCAGTTGCTGTTGATTCAGTCCCGACCGGAACTAATTTTTTGACCCTCAGCCAGGCTTGTGCGAGGGGACGGATTCGTCAGGACGAAAAAGCGCTCCTGCGGAAATTTTCTTGCGCTCGGCGAGAACGGCGTCAATCGATTCCAGATCTTTCTTGTCAAAACCCATACAACTGACCTTCACTGTGCCGTCCGGATCGATGAGAAAGATGGTGGGAACATTGGTGAGGCCATAGGCGTTAGAGGCTGGATATCCTTTAAGCTTTTCGTCGAGAACTATGGGAAACGTGACGCCGAATTCCTTCGCAAAATCTTTCGTTGCAGGAGAGTCGTCTTGTGAAATACCCAGAAACGTCACGCCGCCTCCTCCATAACGCTTGTAGAGGCGTTCAAGAAAAGGGAACGTGAACTGACAGACCGGACAGGATATTTTGAAGAATGCGGCCACGACGGGGCCTTGTTCGAGCAATTCGGTGAGTGAAAATTCCTTTCCATCGAGAGCTGTTAGAGAAAAAACCGGTGCGGAGTTTCCAGCAACGATATTCGTCATTGACCCTTCCGTGCCCATCCAGCGTTTGAGCCGCCGCAAGATTCCCATAAATTTGGTCTAGCGCTGCCGCGCGCGAGAGGCAATATTGTGTCGCGAAGGTGCGCGCGAATTCAACAATCCAGGAACCAGGATAACCGTTTTAGACATAATCAATGAATTTGCTTCGTCTTTCGCTGCATGTAATCCATAAGCAAGTACTGGCCGAGCGTGTAAGGCGTGGTGAAATACGCTTTGCCGCGGCACATTTCCGTAATTTTCTGAACAAAGTGGACGAGGCTGTAGTCGCTGGCCAGCATGAACGTGTTGATCATGATCCCGGCGCGCTTGCACTTGTTGACTTCTTCGAGCGTCTGGCCGACGACGAATGGATCGAGGCCGAAAGCGTTTTTGTAGATGCGGCCGTCTTCGAGAGTGAGGGCGGAAGGTTTTCCATCCGTGATCATGATGACTTGGCGCATGTCTTTTTTCTGGCGCAGCAGAATGCGCTGCGCGAGGCGAAGGCCTTCGCGAGTGTTTGTGTAATACGGACCAACTTGGACACGGGCGAGCTCGCCGAGGGGAACTTCTTCCGCGCTGTCGTGAAAAAGAACAAGGCTCAGAGTGTCCCCGGGATATTGCGTGCGGATCAGATGCGAAAGGGCCATGGCCACGCGCTTCGCGGGCGTGAAGCGGTCCTCGCCGTAGAGAATCATGCTGTGGCTGCAATCGAGAAGAACGACCGTGGCGCAGGAGCTGTGATACTCGCACTGATGGACCATGAGGTCGGAATAGGTCATGTCGATGGGAACTTTTGCGCCTTGGCGGCGGACGGCGTTAAAGAGAGTTTCGCTGATGTCGAGATTTAATGTGTCGCCAAACTCGTAGGGACGTGAGACGCCGCCTGACTCGATGCCGGTGGAGAGGTCGCGCGTGTCGTGACGGCCGAAGCTGCTGCGGCCAAGCGAGCCAAGAAGATCCTGAAGTGTTTTGAAGCCGAGGAAGTCGATAGTCTTGTCGGTGATTTCAAAGCGAGCTTCGGGTTGCTTTTCGTAAGGCTGGCCGAGCCGGCCGCGAGCCGAAGTTTGCGGAGGCGGAGTGACCTGAGGAGGCTGCTGCGGATTGATGAATCCCTCCTGGGCGAGCCGTTCCATTAATTTCTCGAGAAGATGTTTGACGGCTTGGTTGTTCTGCGCGTCCGGATCTTGCAACATTTCGCGCAGCTCTTCGCTCATCGCGTCTTCGGGAAGCAGATCGCCTTCTTGCAAGGCACGAAGAATGGCCTCGCGGAGGGCTTCCATGGAGCGGTCCGGATCCATCTGGGAAACGCCGTAGAATTGCGATTCAAAGCCGCTTTGCAGAAAAAAATCGCCCATGCGCTTGACGAGTTCTTCGAGGTCGATGGCGTCGGCGGGTTCGCCAACATATTTTCCGTAGCGGATGAATTTCATGAGCGACGTTCCTTACGCGATCTTCTCATAGAAATCAGTTCCCTCGTCGCGGTGCTCCTCGGGATTGCGAACGTCCGCGGAGTCCTCAATTAAACTGACGGCGCGGCGGCCGGCCGGGATTCTCACGCTGTTCCGGCTGCTGCTTGGGTTTGTCTGCGAAAAAGCCGCGCTCTTCGCTGCGGCCGATTCGCCGATGCGCCCACAAACCTTCGAGGATCATTTCCGCGGCGGATCCGGCAGCCCCAGCGTCCTTGCGGTCCTGAACGCCGAGACGCCCGATATGTTCCATCAGACCCTGGATTTTCGAGAGCTGGTGGTAACGATCCGAAGCCGTCGCCTGCTCCGGAAGCTTTAGCTCGCCGCCAATTTCAAACCACTGAATAACCGGTTGGAAATTTACCTCGGCGAAATGCTTGCTGAAAACGCGGCCGACGGCAGTGCGGATGAGTTCCCGTGCGACTGTATCTGCTCCCTTAAGCTCGCCTTCGTATTCGAGCTCCAGCTTGCCGGTGATCGCGGGAAGGGAAGAATAGACATCGGCGATCCGCGCTACCGCGGACTCTTCGCCGGTGCGCGCAGTCCTCTGCTCAGCGCTGCTGACGAGGCTCTCCAGAACGGTGATGGGCAGGCGCTGGCTGACTCCAGAGCGGCGGTCGACGCGTTTGTCTTCGCGAGCCTGGAAAGCAATCTCTTCCACAACACTGCGTAGATAGGCGGGCACCTCCACTTTACGGGCTGAATCGCGCGAGACCCAGGCCTCCTGAGCGGTGATGGCCATGCCTTCCTCGATCGTGGAAGGGTAGTGGGTGCGAACCTCAGCGCCGATGCGGTCTTTCAACGGAGTGATGATTTTACCGCGAGCAGTATAGTCCTCCGGATTCGCCGTGAAGACGAGGAGAACGTCGAGCGGGAGGCGGAGCGGGTAACCCTTAATTTGGATGTCGCCTTCCTGCATGATGTTGAAGAGGCCGACCTGAATTTTTCCGGCGAGGTCGGGAAGCTCGTTGATGGCAAAGATGCCGCGGTTGGCGCGAGGGAGAAGGCCGTAGTGGATGGTCAGCTCGTCGGAAAGATCCCGGCCGCCGCGAGCGGCGCGGATGGGATCAACATCCCCGATGATGTCGGCCATGGTCACGTCGGGAGTCGCCAGTTTTTCTACATAGCGGTAGTCGCGGGGCATCCAGGCAATAGGCGTGTTGTCTCCTTCCATGGCGATCTTCTCGCGGCAGGCCCGGCAGATAGGGCGCAGCGGGTCATCGTTGATTTCGCAGCCCGCGACGACTGGGATTTCTTGATCCAGAAACTGGACCAGGCCGCGAAGTATGCGGCTCTTGGCTTGGCCACGAAGGCCCAGCAGTATGAAATTGTGGCGGGAAAGCAGCGCATTAATAATTTGTGGGATGACCGTGTCTTCGTACCCATGGACGCCGGGGAAGAGCGGCTCGTTCTTTTCAATCATGCGCAGAAGATTCTGGCGCATCTCACTTTTCACGGAGCGTGAGACAGTGCCAGCGTCGAAATCCGGGATGCGTTTGAGTTCGCCGAGCGTGCGAACTCTTGGATGCGCCGATGATTGCATCGATGTGCTTGCCGTCATGAGGCTCCGTTCCGCGTCCCGACCGGGTCGGGACGCACAAAACGCTAATTTAAACCGTGTCCATTCCCACCGGCGCGCCGGCGCATCACGCCTGTCTTCTGTAGATGCGGCGCCCAGGCGCGAAGATACCCTACGAGGCGTTCCTGGCGGTCCGATTCTGACCGGATCTCGAGGATTTGCTGTTTCCATAGCAGATCCATCGGCAAGGCGCCCGCGACGAGGAAAGAGAGTAGTGCCGACTGCCCGGCATCGGCGTTCCTTGGGTAATCCTCAAAGATGAGCGTGTGGCAGGTTTCGTAGAGTTCGATGAGTTCGCGGCGCACAGACGGATTTGGCGGCATGTCCCGGTCTTCAAGGTAGTCCACGTGTCCCTCGGCGAGAGGATTCTCTTCGAAGAACTCAATGACGCGGAAAGGATCCCGGCCCATTGTCAAAATGTCCATTGTTTCGTCGTCGTTGCGCTTAACAACCTCGATGATTTCCGCCGTGCAGCCCACCCGAACAACACCCTTGGGGAGCGCCAAGAGAACGCCAAACTCGGATTTTTCCTTCAAGCAACGGCTGACCATCTCGAGATAGCGTGGCTCGAAGATGTGCAGGGGAAGGTCTGCGCCGGGGAGGAGGACGACGTTCAATGGAAAGAGCGGAATTCGATCGGGCCGCATTGTTCCAGGTCAAATGATACCAGACGTAGCTGACTTCTAGGTGGTGAGTAGTGGATAGACTGCAGAAGCCATCGCGTGGGCAACACGACCAGCCGAGGTTGCCATATTTTCGCGAGTTGGCTGTGCAGGAGAGAGTGGTAAGCTGGCTGGGTTTTGGCAGGAAGAGAGAAGGAGGAGATCGTTCCGTGGACAGAAAAAGAAAACTTTCGTGCGCGCTGTACGGCGCTCTCCTGTTGGGTGCGACGTTTGTGTGCTGCCGGCCAAGTTTAATGAAGGCTTCGGCGTTCCCGGTACCCGCCCAAGATGCGAAGCCGGCGGATCCGGCGCCGGCGGCTTGGGAAAAGTTGACACCCTACCAAAAATCACAACTGGAGCGCATGTACAACGATTGGGCCTACCTTGCAAAATTCCGCGACGCTGACAAGGAATTGGCGCCTCCCGCGGCGGGTGAGTTGCGCGTCGTGTTCCTGGGGGACTCCATCACCGAAGGCTGGGGCATGAAGGCAACCTCGACGTCGCCAGCCCGTGGCGAATTTTTCCCTGGCAAGCCGTACATCAACCGCGGTATCTCCGGGCAGACTACCCCGCAAATGCTCGTGCGTTTTCGGCAGGACGTCATCGATTTGAAACCGAAAGTGGTCGTGCTGCTTGCGGGCATAAATGACATTGCGGAGAATACGGGGAAGATGAGTCTGGGGGAGATTGAGGGCAATATATTGTCCATGAGCGAACTTGCCCGGGCGAGTGAGATTCATCCCGTATTGTGTTCCGTACTACCGGCGAGCGATTTTCCGTGGCACAAAGGAATGGAACCTGCGCCCAAAGTTAGGGCTCTGAACGCTTGGATTAAAGAGTACGCCGCGAAAAATGGTTTCGTGTATGTGGACTACTATTCATCCATGGCGAACCGTGAAGGCGGGATGAAAGATGGGCTAAGCCTCGACGGCGTGCATCCGAACAAGACGGGATACGACATCATGGCGCCGCTTGCCGAGGCTGGCATCGCGGCGGCTTTGAAGCAGCCGGCTCACTGAAGTGCAAGCCGGTTCGACTTCTCGATACGGAGAAAATTTATCATTTAATGCCTGCTGTCGAATTCACTCGGCTAAGGCTCCAGTTCATACTGCGTGTGTCCGTTGCTTTTTAGTTGACGAATTCTTGAGGCATCCTGGACGGGCGCGCGCGAGCTAAGACCGCGCTTCAACCCATAGATTGTCCACCGAAAGTGTTACCTATCGAGAAAGACGACCTTCCTCAGCGGCGTGCGTCCAAGCGTTAGAGAAATCTTCTTGTAGTAGATCATCTATGGGAGTATAAAGATTTCGCCATGCCCAAACGAGGCGCGCCCCCCTTACAAGCGGATCTTCTCCAGGGCACCCTGGATCTCTTGATCCTGCAGACTCTCTTGCTCGGTGCGGCGCATGGCCACACCATCGCGCACGTCATCGAACACCGCTCCGAAGCCGTCCTGCAAGTCGAGCATGGCTCCCTCTACCCGGCTTTGCATCGCCTGGAGGACCGCGGTTGGATCGCCTCTTTTTGGGGCACTTCCGAAAATAATCGTAAGGCACGCTACTACCGGCTGACTCGAGCAGGGCGCCAGCAACTCGCCCAGCAGACCAGCCGCTGGGAACAGTTAGTTGGCGCGATCAACCGGGTACTGCGTCCCGCCAAGGAGTAGTGCCATGGGATGGATACGCTACTTCCGCCGGGCGAGCTGGGATGATGAACGGGAACGTGAGCTCCAAGGTTACCTCGAGCTCGAAACCGAAGAAAACATCGCCAGAGGCATGACGTCGGAAGAAGCGCGGCACGCCGCGAGGCGGAAGCTCGGAAATCCAACGCTGATTCGAGAGGAGATTTATCGCATGAACAGCCTCATTTTTATCGAGTCCCTCTGGCAAGACGTCTCCTGCGGCTTGCGAATGCTGCGTAAGAATGCGGGTTTTGCAATGGTTGCCGTTTTGACTCTGGCGCTGGGCATCGGAGCTAACACCGCGATTTTTTCCGTGATTCATGCCGTCTTGTTGAGCCCGCTTCCATACGACCATCCCGAGCGCATTACATTGGTGCGCGAGAGCAATCCAGGCAAAGGCTTTCCGCAATTCTCCGTCTCCCCACCGAATTACATGGACTGGAAAAGAAATGCAGGAGTTTTCGAACAGATGGCCTCGATTTCCAGGGGACAATTCAGTTACACAGGCGGCGCGGAGCCAGAACGTCTTGTCGGAGCGCAGGTGGCCGCATCTTTCTTTTCAGTACTCGGAGCGCAGCCTGCCCTGGGCCGCACATTCCTTCCAGAAGACGACGTCGTAGGAAAAGCCAGTGTTGTCGTTCTGAGCTACGGGTTGTGGGCGCAGCACTTTGGAAGTGATCCACAGGTTATCGGCAAGTCTCTCTTGCTCGACGGCCAGTCCTATCGGGTTATCGGAGTCATGCAGAATGGCTTCCAGTTTCCCCGGGGTGTGGAGCTGTGGTTGCCTTCGGAGTTTCAGGAGCGCGACCTGGGCCCGGGAGCTAGAGGGGCCCATTATTTGACGGTGATTGCGCGATTGAAGCCGGGCGTGAGCATCGATCAAGCGCAGGCGGAAATGACTGCGATCTCCAAGCGGCTGGAGGAGCAACATCCGGAGAAGAATGCGGGATGGACCTCGAAGGTCTTGTCTTTGAACGAAGCAACTGTGGGGAACATCCGGCCAACGCTGCTGGTCTTATTTGGCGCCGTGGGATTTCTGCTTTTGATTGCGTGCGCAAACGTCGCCAATCTACTCCTGGCTCGGGCGACGGCGCGACAGAGGGAGATCGCCATCCGTTTTTCGCTGGGGGCAGGCAGGCTTCGGATCGCTCGTCAGTTGCTGACGGAAAGCATTCTGCTAAGTGGAATCGCGTGCGGTTCCGGTCTATTGCTGGCGGAGTGGGCCATTCGCGCCCTTCGAACGCTGCCGCCTTCGACTTTACCAAGAGCCGAAAGCATTGGACTGGATTTGCCCGTGCTCGGATTCGCCACGGGGGTTGCGGTTCTGACCGCTCTTCTATTTGGTTTTGCTCCTGCACTGCAAATCACGAGAGGCGCGCCTTCCGAGACCTTGAAGGAAGGCGGTAGAACGGCCAGCACTGGGCGGCATGGAGTGCGCAGCGCGCTCGTGGTTCTCGAGACCACGCTGGCACTCGTTCTTCTCGTTGGATCCGGCTTATTGATGAAAAGCTTTGTGCGGCTGCAGACTGTCGATCCGGGCTTCCGCTATAGGAACATTCTGACCGCCGATGTTTCACTTCCAAAATCAAAGTACTCGGCCGACGCACAGACAATCCAATTCTTCAGTCAGGTGCTCGAGCGAATGCAGGCTGTTCCGGAAGTGAAAGAAGCCGCAGTCTCCAACGGCGACCCCATTCAAGGAGCTTATTTTACGTTTGTGTTCGCCACCAAGGAGCTCCGGGCGCTTACGCCGGCCGACCAGCCATCAGCGGGGTATTACGTAGTTAGTGAGAATTATTTCCATACGCTGGAAATCCCCCTGCTGGTCGGCCGCTACTTCACTCGAGAAGATTCCACCGGCGGTCCGCGCGTCGCTATCATTAGCCAGTCGGTCGCTCAGCGGTTTTTCCATGACCGAAGTCCAATCGGGCAGTCGATCAAAATTGGCGTAGGCGCAGGGGACCCGCCGTGGCGCGAAATCGTGGGAGTCGTGGGTGATGTGAAGGACGATGGCCTCGGGGAGGCCGCCACGATGACTTTGTACGAGCCCTACAGACAGCAACCATGGAGCAGCATGAGCATTTTCCTGCGCTCGGACTCGGATTCATCCCATTTGGCGGGCATTCTGAGGAGCCAGGTGATGTCCGTAGACAAAGACCAGCCGGTCGCGGAGATCGCCACCGGAGATCAACTGATGGCGGAAGCTGTGGCCCGGCCGCAGCTTCGCACCATGCTGCTTGGTCTGTTCGCCGGGCTGGCGTTAGTGCTGGCCAGCCTTGGAATTTACGGAGTGATGTCCAACACCGTGGCCCAGCGTACCCACGAAATCGGCGTTCGCATGGCGCTGGGAGCTGGTCAAAAAAGCGTGCTGCGATTGGTGCTCGGCAATGGCATGCGGCTCACGCTGCTCGGCATCGCGCTCGGGACAGCCGGTGCGTTTGCGTTAACCCGGCTGATGAAAAGTTTTCTTTTCCATGTGACACCCACCGATCCGGCAACTTTTCTGGAAGTTGCATTGTTCTTGTTTGTTGTGGCGTTGATGGCCAGCTACCTTCCCGCGCGGCGAGCAACTCGCGTCGACCCGGTAGTTGCGCTCCGGTACGAATAGGGGCGGCTGAAACTCGAAGTGCACAATTCGAAAGTCTAATTGCGAAAGACGAGGGGCGATTCCTCATTGCTTGTTCGTTCCTGCACCTCTTTCACACCAACTACTGGTCGTATAGCTAACTTACTGGAGACACGAACGCAACCAGGCGCAGCATAGTCCCGCAGCCCACTCTGGCAGAGACGAATTCGTGTGCGTCCTCTGGTTAATTCCGTTCCCCTCGAGGGCTACGAGGCATTTCCGCATGCGGACCGGGACACTCGGTGGTATAAGCAAATGCGGAGTGCAAAGAAAGGGAGGACAGCTCCATGAAGTTCGTGCGCGTCAAAAGAGCCGTGCCTAGGCTAGCAGTACTGCTATTTTTGCTGCTGCCCATTCCTCTTGCGGCCGCTCAGGCAGCGCCGACAATGCTAATGTCCGGCCTGGGCCAGCATCAGCATGTCATCTCGACAAAGAATGCAGAGGCACGGCGATTTTTCGATCAGGGGCTTACTTTAGTATTTGGATTCAACCACGAAGAAGCCGCTCGATCATTTCGCCGCGCCGCGGAGCTGGATCCCCAATCGGCGATGGCCTATTGGGGGCTTGCGCTTGCATTGGGCCCATGCATCAATCTTGATGTCGATCCGCCTAACGAAAAAGCTGCCTTTGATGCCGTACAAAAAGCGATTTCGCTCTCGCCGGGGGCAACGGAGAACGAGCGCGCCTACATTCAGGCTTTAGCCAAGCGTTACTCGGATGACCCCAAGATGGACTTGAGGCAGCTAGACGTCCAATACGCACACGCGATGCGAGAGCTATCCAGGCGCTACCCGGACGACCTTGATGCCGCCACGCTCTATGCCGAGAGCCTCATGGATTTGCACCCCTGGAAGCTTTGGAGTCTCGACGGCCATCCGACGGAAGGCACGGAAGAAATCGTCGCCGTGCTGGAATCAGTGTTGCGGCGCGATCCCAACCACATTGGCGCAAATCACTACTACATTCACACCATGGAGGCTTCCACACATCCAGAGCGGGCGCTTGCAAGCGCAGTCCGATTGGAAACCCTGGCCCCCGCGGCGGGCCATCTGGTGCACATGCCGGCGCACATTTACATCCGCGTCGGTGATTATGCGGCGGCTGCCCGTAGCTGTATGCGGGGGGCCGGCGCTGACCAAGCCTATCTCGAACAAAGCGGTATGACGGGCGGCATGTACGACGTCATGTACTACGCTCACACGCTTCACTTCGCCGCCGCTGCCTACAGCATGGCCGGGAATTTTTTCAATGCGAAGCGTACCGCGGATGAACTGGTGTCACACGTAGGCAGCATGGTTGCCGGCATGCCGATGGCGGAGGTTTACCTGCCTACACCGTTTTTTGTGCTCGTGCGGTTTCATCGGTGGGATGAAATCTTGCGGCTACCCCCGCCCGATCCGAAGCTTGCCATGACCACTGCATTCTGGCATTTCGCTCGCGGTTCTGCGGCAGCGGCGAAAGGTCAGCTCGAGTTGGCGGAAGACGAACGCGGAAAATTGGAGACCGCGCGCAAGGTAGTGTCCCCGGATGTGGAGTTCAGCTATTACTTCAACAAGGCGCGAGCTTTTTTGGACTTGGCGGCAAACATCCTGGACGCCAGGATCTCCACCGCGCACGGCGACCGTGAACGTGCGATCGTGTTCTGGAAGAGTGCGGTTCAGATCCAGGACCATCTAAATTACGGCGAGCCGCCGGAATGGTTTTATCCCGTGCGGGAGTCGCTTGCTGCCGCACTGTTGCTGGAGGGCCATGCGGATCAAGCCGAAGAAGTGTTTCGAGCTGATCTGGAACAATACCCTCGAAATCCACGGTCTCTCTTCGGTCTTCTGAAGAGTCTGGAGGCGCAGAAAAAGCTCTCTGACGCCGAATGGGTTCGTCGAGAATTTGATGCCGCGTGGAAGAGTGCCGACGTGCCGCTTGAAATCCGAGATCTCTAGCACACGATTGTTTTGGACGGACGGTTTGAATTTCAGGAGTTTGGCTAGGGTACGACGGTGATACGCTGTGGGGGTTTTGGCAGGACGAGTTGAAGGAGATCATTTCGTGGACACGATAAAAAAGTTTTCAGGGGGAATTTGGCAGGTTTGCCTGCTCGTTGGGATGCTTTTGTATGGCCAGCCGGTGTTTGCGCAGGCTACGGCCGCCGGAACGGCCGTAGAAAAGGCGAAGCCGGCGGATCCGTCGGAGGCATTTTGGGAGACGTTGAATGCTTACCAGAAGTCGCTGGTGGAACAGAGATATACGGACTGGGGATTTTTGGCGAAATTTCGCGATGCCGATAAGCAGTTGGCGCCACCGGTGGCCGGCGAAACACGCGTCGTTTTCATGGGCGACTCCATCACCGAGGGCTGGGGCATGAAAGCCACGCCAACTTCGCCGGCCCGCGGTGTGTTTTTTCCCGGGAAACCGTATCTCAACCGCGGCATCTCCGGGCAGACCTCGCCCCAAATGCTGGTGCGATTCCGGCAAGACGTCATCGACTTGAAACCTCAAGTAGTCGTCATTCTTGCTGGTACGAATGACATCGCTGAAAACACAGGAAAAATGACGCTGGACGAGACTGAAGGCAACATCGAGTCCATGAGCGAATTGGCGCGGGCGAGTGGGATTCGTCCGGTGCTATGTTCGGTGTTGCCGTCGACGGATTTTTGGTGGCACAAGGGATTGGAGCCCGCGCCCAAAATCAAATTGTTAAACGAGTGGATCAAAATGTACGCCGCGAAGCATGATCTCGATTATGTGGATTATTATTCCGCTATGGTGAACGACGAAGGCGGATTGAAGAAGGAATTCAGTCCAGACGGCGTGCATCCAAACGCAGCGGGATACGCAATCATGGCACCGCTCGCGGAGGCAGGGATCGCCGAAGCCCTGAAGCAGCCGATTCACTGAGCCGCGCGCCTGCTCAATCACTCAGTCTGAGAAAACCGATAGGCAATGCGCTCAGGCGAGTTCGCTGAGAAATGTTTCCATCTCGGAGCGGGCGTGCTCGTCACCCTTCTTGGCGGCTGCGTCGATGCCGCTAGAGAGAACTTTGCGCGCTTCGTCGTTGCGGGATTCGCGGGCCAGCAACTGGCCGTACATCAAGTACGCTGGGATGTAGTCGGCGTGGCGCTCGAGAAGAGCTCGGAAGTGGCCGTCGGCGGCGCTCGGATCGCCGCTGTTCATGCATTCTATCGCCAAGCCGTAGCGGGAGAAGGGGTCGTCGGGCTTTTTGGCCACGAATTCTTCGAGCATTTCGCGACGGGTTTTCTTTTGGTCAGTCATGGTTGGCTCTGTATTATACGAGGATTGAGACTGTGTCCCAAAGCAGCCGCGGAACGGGGAGCGAATGAAGCGCAAGCCGACTGTGAAAAGCGAGATGAGCGGGGAATTGGCGCTGAAGGGAAAGCCGGTGAGTGCATCGCGTTCGGAGATGACCGAAATTGTCTTGCCGGCGCAGACGAATCCTCTGGGGAAATTGTTGGGCGGGCAGGTGATGCATTTGGTGGACATGGTGGCGGCCATGGCGGCGCACCGGCATTCCAACAGTTACGTAGTGACGGCCTCGGTGGACTACATCGATTTTCGCAATCCCATTAACCTGGGAGAAATCGTCAATCTGAAGTCGCAAGTGAACCGCGTGTTCCGCACGTCGATGGAAGTTGGCGTTGAAGTGTATTCCGAAAATGCGATGACGGGCGAGCGAAAGCACACCACGTCGGCATATGTGACGTTCGTAGCGATCGATGAAAACTCGGGATTGCCGAAACAGGTCGCGCCGCTGATTCTGAAAACGGCGGAGGAGAGGCGGCGCTTTCGAGAGGCGGCGAAACGTCGCGAAGTGCGGCTCGCGCTGCGCTACAGAAAGAAACGCGCGCTTAGGTAACGTTGCCGACCCACAGCGGAGTGGAAGTGGGCCAGGGGCTTCCGCCGGCGGGCTCTTCTGTGATGGCGATGGATTTGGTCGCATCCATCGGCTCAGGCGGATTGGAAACGACGAAGACGAGTTTGCCGTCCGCGTCCGGACGAACCATCATGGAAGGCATGGGCTTCGAGCCCGGCGCCTTGGGAATGAACCACACCTGCAGAACATGATTGGCGGCGGGCATGGGAACTTTTTCGCCCATCACGCAGAGGCCTAACTGAGAGTGCCACTTCGCTTCGAGCGTCTCCGGATGCGCGTGTTCGCCCCAAAGTGCGATTTTCACAGACGTTGGGTCCATCATAATCATGGCTTCGCGCCTGGCCGCGGCGAGTTGCTGCTCTGTTTTTTGACGCTCCTGGAGAAGCGTTGCGGCCCGCTTGTTGGCTTCCCGAATTTCATTTTGCAGACGGCGCATGTTCCACGAAGAGTAGACGGAAAAAACCAGAAGCGCGGCGACCGCAGCCCACAGCCAGATGGGAACGACGTTCCTGGCGGGCAGCATACGCGGTTTTGCTTCTGAATGAGATTGGGCCTCGGCGCGGACGGTTTGCATCAGGCGGCCCTTGAGCATGTCCGAGGGAACTGCTTCCGGAGCTGCGTAAGCGAGTTGGCTGACGAGCCAACGGGCTTCTTCGACGGCTTTGGCGCAATCCGTGCAGCCAGCGGCGAGGTGCGCTTCGAGCGCGACGCGTTCCTGGGGATCGAGCGCTCCGAGAGCGTACGCTCCCATCAGCTCACGGAATTGGTCGCAGTTTTTCACGTCGTGGCCTGCAATCCTTCTTTCAGGCGAAGCAAACCGTTGCGAATCCAGCTTTTTACCGTCCCAAGCGGCTCTTTCAAGGCCGCCGCAATTTCTGAATGACTTAAGCCTTCAAAATATGCCAACTCGATGGCTTTTTTCTGCTGCGGAGTGAGCGAGGCCATCAAAGCGCGGACGCGTTCGGCGCGGCGCTTTTCGTCGAGAAGCTTTTCATAGTCCGGCGAGATGACTGCGGACGGCAAATCCTCGGGCAAATCTTCGCGGCGGCGCTGGCGCTCGCTTTTTAGGCGCAGGTGATCTAGAGCGCGATTGCGCGCCATAGTGCAAAGCCAAGGGACGAATGGCCCGCGCGCGGAGTCATATTGTCCGGCGTTGCGCCAGAGCTGAAGGAAGACATCCTGGACGACTTCTTCAGAAGTCGAGGCCTGTTGGACGATGCGCAGAACCAAGCCGTAGACGAGGCGCGAGTGGCGATCATAGAGCTGTTCAAAGGCGCTCACGTCTTTTTGAAGAAGGCGCGACAAAAGCGTCGCATCTGGCGACACTTCGCGGGGACCGCGGGATGTGAAAGCCGCCAGGAACACGATTGTCGGCTTCTTCCTCTCCTAAAAGACTATACGGCAGAAACGCTGCACCGGATGCTTCTACTCCTTGCCCAAACTTTTGCCGAGCCGGGCGCGAATTTCGTTTGCTACAGCCAGCGATTGCTCGGCGCATGCTCCGATGGCGGGGCCGCTAAGGTAGTTGCCGACGAGCCAAAGATTCTTGCAAGGAAAACCCCATTGCGAAGGCGCCGTCAAGCGCGCGACATGGCCAAGATTGTATTGAGGAAGAGCGCGGGGATACATTGCGACGTTGGAGAAGGCTGGCGATTGGCGTATTTGGAGGAGCGGCGCGATTTCTTTGTGGACGAGGGCGGCGAGTTCGTCCGGGGAAAGCGTAACGGCTTGAGGATCGGTGGCGCCGCCGATGAAGCTGGTGAGCAAAGCGTGACTGTCGGGCGCGCGGGCAGGAAGGAGAGATGAGTTCCACACCGTGCCGAGTGTGCGAACTCCCTCCGAGCGCGGGATGAGAAAGCCGAACCCTTCGAGCGAGTGGCCGACTGCGGATTTTGGATAGCCGAGCGAGACGACGGCGATGGGGGCAAATTCTATCTCGGCGAGTCGATTTTCAATATGTTCAGAAGCGGTTGCCAGGAGCCGCGCTGCGGCGTTTGGCGGGATGGCGAGGACGAGCTGGTCGGCGACGAAAGTCTCGTTACCGACGTTGGATTTGATGTCAACGACAAAACGGGCGCCCGCCTGTGGACGGCCAGCGCCGCTATTTTGAAGCGACACGGCTTCGACACCGCAACGGAGAGCGGGGCCTAGATTAGCGGCGAGGGCGCGGACGAGGGTTTCGTTGCCTTCGCGGAAGGATTGCAGGGCGGGCTTGTGGCGCGGCTTTGGTTTGGATTTTGCGGCGCGCAACATCCCGCGGATGACGCTGCCGGTGATGCGTTCGGCTTCGTGAAGTTGTGGGAAGGAGGCGCTGAGGCTGAGTTTTTCCGGGTCGCCGGCGTAGATGCCGGAGACGAACGGGCCGACAAGCTTGTCGAGGAGTTCGAGGGAAAATTTGCGGCGGATGAAGGCGGCGACGGATTCGTCAGCGTCGGGAGGAGTGCTGTGACCGAAGAGATCGTGAAGGACGCTCCCTTTCGTGCGAGCGCTGAAGATGGAAGAGGTGAAAAACGCGAGTGGGCTTAGAGGCGCTTGTTTTAGTTGGCCGCCAAGGAGGAGGAATCGGGGAGCGCGGGGCGGCGCGGTTACCAACTCGTTTTTGATCCCAAGGCCGCGGCATAGATCGATGAGCTGAGGAGTACTGCTGAAGCTTTGTGGGCCGAGCTCGAGGAGGTAGCCGTCGCGGCGTTCCGAACGAATCATGCCGCCGGGACGCGGGGAGGCTTCGACAATCTGAGCGTCGATCCCAGATTTACGCAAGTAGTAGGCGCAGGCAAGTCCGGAGATGCCTGCGCCTACGACGAGGACTGGGACGTGGGTGGTCATGGAATGCGGCAACATCCTATCATCTTGAATCCGTGGTCCGCGTCCCGCTGAGGAGTGGACAGCTGACAGCTCACAGATGACAGCTTGTGGTCGGCAAGAGTTCAAAAGTTGAAGGTGAAGAGCGGTCATCCTCTGAAGGATGACCCTACAGAAGCGGGCTGCTTGGGCCCCCACCCCGGTTTTTTCAGAAGTGTTCATTCTAAAGGGTTTTAAGTGGCTCTGTTGACATCCTTGGAGACGAAGGCGATGCCTCAAACGGTAGAGGTTGTAGGTGAGTCCGAGGAGCAGGGCTTGGCGGATTTGCACGGGCAAGCTGCGGCCGGGAGCGCGGGAAGAAA
>Ga0247680_1000059_pt1 | contig 58712 bp, 50 predicted proteins | sample CNK21_metaG_FD_182803 | JGI IMG/M metagenome (GOLD analysis project Ga0247680, IMG submission 182803) | Soil microbial communities from Purdue University Martell Research Forest, Indiana, United States - CNK21 | ecosystem: Environmental > Terrestrial > Soil > Temperate forest > Bulk soil...
CGCAAAAGGCAGAAGTCCGATTTCGGGCATCGCACCTCCTGCTCCATTAGAAAACACCATCACCGTTCCCTCGTCCTCATGGAAAATCAGCCTTGGTGCCAAGGATGTAAACAGAGCCGTTTTAAGTCCTGTGTTTTGGAAGTGCGGATTCTACAGGAGTTACAGGCGCGTTTTTCGGAAGTGCGTATTATAAGGGACTTAGCGATTTGTGATCCCGACAAGGTCGGGGCAGGCCGGCGCCTCGGGACTGGTGGAAGAGGGAGGCGTTCTCGTCGAGGGATGGTCCGCGTGCGGGTGGGGAGAACTGCGGGAATACGATAGAGGTGCAGACTTAAAGGATCGCCACTATAAAGCCAGTAGAGAGCTGGGCGGGAGAGAGGCTGGTACGAGCGAAACATGGGAAATGATAGCAAGAAAATGGATTACTGTCAAGTTACAGTACCCGGGTACTTATCATTCGAATGAGACGCGGGGAAGTGGAGGAGATAGAAGGGCTTGGCGGGAAATTTGAAGTTTGTTGAGACAGTGAGACCGGGCTTGAGGGAACAGAACGTGGACTGCCGAATCGAAAGTCAAAATCCGCACCCTGAAAACCGCAGGGATGCGACACCTACGACGAAGGGTGGCCCACCCGAAAAACAAAACCACGAAGGGAAGGCCACCCAAGAGTGAAGGAACTGACACCGGCCCACTCGGCATCTGCTGTGGATAGCTGTGGACGGTTGCGGAAAACGATGGAGCGGGTCCCTCCTGGCACGCGAAATCCCCAATGTTTATGCGGTTGGGAAAGAGCACCATTACATATAGACGTAACACGGAAACCTCAACTATATTTTGCGTTTTTCTCTGGACGGCCTTCCGGGGGGCAGATACTGGCCCCGAATACAGAGCCGGACCTGAGCGGCTGCGCTGACAGCCAATCAGGTCCGGGGTCGAAAGCAGAGGTGATGTAGCAGTGAAGCACACACCTGTTAAAGTGAATCGCGACTCACGGAGTGGACAGTTCCTCTCGGATCTTGCAGCGAGCCAGAAGAACCCGTCCAAGTGGGAACGCGAAACTGTGTACCGTCCGTCACCGAAAAGGGGTCACTGACGGCTGACTAGCATCCAACCCGGCTAACGACGTCAGGCATTTCTGCTGGCGTCCCAACCGGAGCGCATCGTACAAAAAGATACGCGGAGAGCCCAAGAGGTTTCTTTTTGTTTCCTCCCAGCCTGTGAATTATCCGGCAACGCCCGCCATGATTGCAGTCAGCACCAAATCCGTGCGCACACAACCGGCGTGTACGGTGCCCAGTCCGCAGCTAGCCGGGATGGCCAGCCGCGGGTCTTCTTTGTTTTGTCAGGAGCACAAGTTGGATTTCGATGCTAGGGCTTTACATATCTACATTGATGGCAACTGCTGGAAGAATCTTGGCGGTCCGGGTGGAACTGCGGCCCCAGTGGTGTATCCACTGGACTGGGACCGACCTGACGAACTGGTCGACTATCAGGGATTTCTTGAAACGAATAATCAGCGGATGGAGTTGCGTACGTGTATCTTCGCCCACGAGTGGGCGCTTGAGGCTGCGGAGGAGCTTGGTGTTCAACGATTCCAGGTGTACACCGATTCGAAGCATGTGTACGACGGCTATAGTTGGATGCTCGGTTGGAGCCGACGGGATTATTACAGTTTGAGCGGTCGGCCCATTAAAAACGATCCCTTGTGGCGCGACCTAATGCGGTTGCGAAAGAAGTTGGCTCCCCGTGTTCGCATTGAGGTCTGTCTTGTAGCTCCACAGGTGGCAACGGAAAAAGCGGCTTGTGCTCATGTATTTCACTTGTGTGTTAAGTAGAGAACAAGATTTTCAGTACTCTGCCAGAGCGTCTGGGACTAGCTGAGTGAGCAGAGGTTATCCAAAGGCTTCCCCATACGTTGCAGAAATAAATGAAAACACAGGAGATAGAGAATGCTGTTTCTTCGAGTCCCGGAATGAGACGGAACAGGCAGGGAGGCGCTGCGTGCGAGGCTGAGGAACAGAACAAGCTAAGAACGGCCACGCTCAGAAGGGCAGAGCGGAGAAGTCGACATTGCCACCCGAGAAGACAACCCCGAGTTTTGGTGGAGTGCCATCTGGGCGTGCTGGCAGGTTGAGTGCGGCGACGGCTTCGGGACGAAGCAGGGGAGCGATAGCTACGGCGCTGCTGGGTTCGATAATTATTTTCATGCGCTCCCAGACCAAACGCATGGCCGCGATGATCTCTTCCTCGGTAACCAGGAGGACGCGATCGAGATAGCGCCGCAGAATGGCGAAGGTCCGCGGAGCCAGCGAAGCGCGGAGACCGTCTGCAATGGTGTCGCTCGAATCGAGCGATTGCAGAGTGCCGGTGGTGAGAGAACGGTAAGCGTCATCCGCGCGAGCGGGCTCGCAACCGAAAATGTGAATAAGGGGGCGGATGGCTTTTGCGCTGAGGCAGGTACCGCCCAAAAGTCCGCCGCCGCTGACGGGGGCGAAGACGGCGTCGATGTCCGGGACCTCTTCGAGCAGCTCTTTTGCGGCTGTGGCCTGACCGGTGATGATACGGTCGTTGTCGTACGGATGAATGAGAATAGCGCCGGTCTCAGCCTGGACGCGTGCTGAGGTTTCCTGCCGGGAAGTGATGGTGGGTTCAGAGAATGTGATGCGCCCTCCATAGTGTTCGACGGCGCGGCACTTCACGGCCGGTGCGTTCTTGGGCATGACGATGTAGGCAGGGACGCCACGCCACGCAGCGGCGCAGGCGACCGCCGCTCCGTGATTGCCGCTGGAAGGCGTCACAATTCCGCGCTCGGCTTCCGCATCAGTCAGCGAGAGAATGGCGTTTGCCGCACCGCGAATTTTGAACGAGCCGGTTTTTTGAAAGTTATCGCACTTAAAAAACAATTGCGCGCCGGCGATGGCGTCAAACGAGTGGGACGTGAGAACAGGAGTGCGGTGTATACGAGGAGCGATGCGGGTGTGCGCTTCGCGGATGGCATCCCAAGTCGGCGGTTGATAATTTTCAGATTTGACTTGTGGCGTTGTGGTCATCGGTTGCTTTGATGCGCTTGAAACGTTTCTGCGCGTGCGTCCATCGGAAACGGAACTGATTATGGCACAGGGAGAGAAACTTCCGTAGGAAGCAGGGTAGAATTAGCAATTTGGGAACAGGCCAAAGTGGCTGCGAAAGAAAACTACGAATCCGCGCGACGCGTGCGATTACCGTCGTACTTGAAATTCCAGAAGAATCTGAATTGTTCGCCGCGCCTATTGGGAGGTACTATCTTTAGGTTTTCAGCGAACGCAAAAGTCTTGAAGTGAGGAGAGTTATGCGAACTCATGCAAAGAGTATCCGGCGGGCAACGGTGGGGGTTGCGATTGTCCTGTTAGGGCTAAGTGTTTCCGCGGCGGGACAGGTGAAGACGGAGGCCGGAAGTATTGAAGGTTCCAATAGCGCGGATGGAAAGGTGCAAGTATTCAAAGGAATACCGTATGCCGCGCCACCGGTCGGCGCATTTCGTTGGAAAGAGCCGCAGCCGGTGGCGAAATGGAAGGGCGTACGAAAAGCGACGGAGTTTGGCGCGCGCTGCATGCAAGGGAACGTATTCGGCGACATGGTATTCCACGACGCGGGGCCGAACGAGGATTGCCTGTACTTGAATGTTTGGACGCCGAAGGCATCGGCGAATGCGAAACTGCCCGTGATGGTATGGGTTTACGGAGGAGGATTTCAGGCGGGGGCAACGTCCGAGGCGAGGCAGGATGGCGAAGCCTTGGCTCATCGGGACGTCGTGATTGTGAGCATGAACTACCGGCTGGGAATTTTTGGATTTTTTTCGCACCCCGATTTGACAAAGGAATCGCCGCATCATGCGTCCGGGAACTATGGGTTGTTGGACCAAGTGGCGGCATTGGAATGGGTGCACAAGAATATCGCGGCGTTCGGCGGCGATCCGGAGAATGTCACGATTTTCGGAGAGTCGGCCGGGTCGTTTTCCGTGAGCGCGCTAATGGCCTCGCCGCTTTCGAAGGGACTGATCCATCGCGCGATTGGGGAGAGCGGGGCTTTTTTTGGAAGGACGTTGAGGGCAAAACCTCTGGCGCAGAGCGAACAGGATGCCGTGAAGTGGGCCGAATCGAACGGCGCGGATACCCTCGATAAATTACGCGGCATGCCCGCGCAAGAGCTTCTGGACGCCGCGATGAAAGATAGAAACTCGTTCCGGTTCGGGCCGAACATTGACGGCCATTTCTTCCCGGAGAGCCCGGCCAAAATTTATTCGCAAGGCAAGCAGGCACACGTCGCGCTGTTGGCGGGATGGAACCATGACGAAGGGAACTACCACACGTTCTTTGGGAAGGACGAGGTGACGAAAGAAAACTATGCGAAGAAAATCGAGCAGACCGACGGAAAGGATGCGCCGGAATTGATGAAACTCTTCCCGGGAGGAACGGAAGACCAGGTGAAGGAATCGGCGGGGCTACTGGCCACGGCAAATTTCATCGGCTACAGCACGTGGAAATGGATCGAGATGCAAACAAAGACGGGCGATGCCGCGGTTTACCGGTATGAATTTGACGACGCGCCGCCATTGCCGGAAAGCGGTGCACCTCCCGGAGCAACGCCGACGGCTTATCACTCGGCGGAAATCGAATTTGTGTTTGGGGCGCTAGCGTCGAAGAAGCTGCCATGGCGGCCCGAGGACCATAAGTTGTCGGAGGAGATGGGGGCGTACTGGACGAACTTTGCAAAGACAGGGAATCCTAACGGCGCGGGACTCGCGGAGTGGCCGCGCTACACGGAAAAAGACGGTTACCAGGTAATGCATCTGGCGGCCAAGCCACACGCAGCGAAGGATAAGCAGAGAGCGCAGTACGAATTACTCGACAAGCTATCCGCGACCCCGTAGCAAGAGTTGTGCCACGGCCTTGCATGAATTATTGAGACGAAGAAGTCCGATCAGGAGGCGTGGACGGCTTCGCCGTGGAACTTGATGGCGGCGGCGATGGCAAGTACAACGAACACGGCCATCACGATGATCTGGCTGACCAGGAAAGGCGGCTCGGAACCATTGGGGGCCATTGCATGAAGTGCTGGCACCTTCAGGAAGAGTTGTGCGACCAGGACGAACACGTTCAAATAGAGCGCGATCGTGGCGGTAACTACGTAGATCTTGCGCCAGGCTCCGGTCAGGTGCTTGACATAGCGAGCGGGAATGGCTACGGCGAGCACGACCAGCGAGATGATTCCCAGAATGATCCCGGGCGTCACTTTGTGAAACGGAAAGAAAAACCCGGTGATACTCGTGAGCGCCGTGGTCGACAGGAAGATCGCTGTCCAGCCATCGAGACGCTTTCCCGCAATCATACCGAACACGGCAACCAAACCCGCGAGGATGCCGAGCAAGCTAAGGATCACATGAACGAGGGTTAAGGGGGTCATGCCGAACATCGAAAGTTCCTCCTTTGTGTGAAGATGACGCTCGAGGTTCGAGCCGATGGGAAGGGAGCAATTTTCTGCATTTGAACGAGAATTGCAAGGCCTTTCTGGCAAGCAAGGTCGTTGCATCGTGGGGGGATGCGTAAAGGATAGTAAGAATTGAAAGAAATGGAGTCTAACGCGGCCGTAAACTGAGTACCACTAGTACCAAGGATTGATGCTTGACCGCGCGCGTAGGTTTGCTACGCTCAGGTAGTCCTTGTCCATTGGCGCGAGGGCTGAGTCCTTGGCTTCCTATCCCGGGGGAGGACAGCGTGCCTGCTGCAGAACGTAGACAACTAACCCGCCACAGCCTCCGCACACCGCTGCGCTTTCGTCCGACAGGGGTGACCGCGGACAAAAGCGAACACTTCACGGAAGCGCTAAATATTTCGCGAGGAGGATTTTACTTTGCTTCGTCGGCACCTTTGCAAGTGGGAATGCCCATTGAAGTGACGCTGCGGATGCCCGGGGAAGTGACCGGGAACCAAACCGAGGAGATGAATTGCACGGCGCGCGTCGTCCACGTGAAGAATGAAGCGTATGCGGACGGGCGAATCGGGTTCGGGGCGGAGATCGTGAAATTCAACTCGGTGCCGGTGCACGAACGGTGGACGTCCTAGGCTCGAATTTTAAATTTTAGTGAATGACAGAAGCGGGTAAATGGTGACCCGTGAGTGGTAACTCGTGTTTCCCAACACAGGGATTGCGCCCAAGGCTGTAAGTTTCAGGACTACTACTTTTTTGGACGGGATTTTATTTTAGTGCTCAGGCCCAAGGCTGTGGGATGCTTGGGTTGATAAAGACCGATCTCCCCGCCGCCTGGAAGCTGTAATCGCGTTATTGAACCCCATCTTTCTTCGTGAACCGCGGAGCATTTTACTCCCTTCTTCGCCAGCGCAGCGATTTCAGCTTTCAGGCTGTCGCACATGAAGAAGAGTTCGTGCGGACCATTCTTGTTGGCTGGGTGGAAGGCGGCCTCGCTCGCGGGTAGTGCGAAGAGCAGCCAGCCGAGGCCTGCATCCACAGATTTGAAACCAAGAGCATCGCGGAAAAAAGCGCGGTCTGCTTCAGCGTCCTTCGTGTAGACAATCACGTGAGCGCCAGAGATCATACGCCCCTCTATTGAGTTACCCGGAACCCTGACAGGCCTAAAGTGTAGTGCAACAACCGAAATGCGAGCAACGGACGAGTCCTGCCCTTAACGGAGAATACCGTTTTAGGGTTTCGAAGCGGGAACCACGACGGTGGTTTTGGCGCTGCCGATGTTCTCGAAGCGGTCGTAGGCGCGAACGGCGATGGTGTGTTCTCCAGATGCGAGATTGCTGAGTGTGAATTCGTAATGCTCATCGGGGGCATCGCTGATCCCACTGGTTGGAGCAACAAGAATCCATTCGCCACCGTCAAGGCTATATTGGGCGCGTTCGATACTGCTCGTGGCATCGCGCACTGTAAAGAAAACTGACACGTCTCGATTGGCGCCGCGGGGGGAAGGATTGTCGATGTTGGGAGCGGCAAGCGAAGCCATGACAGGCTCAATCGTGGGGGTCGTATTGTCAACCACGAAGCGCTCGCTTTCGCGTTCGGTCTTGAGGGCGACGGCGGGAGGATTCGAAGGAGCGTCGGTGGCGACAATTTTGAGATAGTAGGGGCCATCGGGAAGAGTGGTGCTGTCCCAGGAATAGAATTTCTGGTCGAGCTTGTCCTTCAGCAGTTTCCACTCATGTTCGTTTTCGCCGCGATAGTAAACCGAGAATTGCAGCTCGTCTTCGTTGTCGTCATGGGCGCTCCACAAAACGGATTGATAGCCTTTTTCGCGGAAACCTTGCGGGGGCTGCTCGAACTTAGCGGGCGTGATGGTTTGTGCGATGAACAGGTTGGGAGTGTTTGAAGTTGGCGGCATCTTGAGAGCGACGCTCGGCGACTGGCCCGTGGAGAGGATGGTGGCGCCCTGAGCGCGCACGCCGGGATCTTGAAGCACGATGGCGTCAATGACCGGGGCGACGTTGCGCGGAAGGTAGGCGAGGCTGACCCACGTAATGCCGTCACCGGGCCGTCCGTCGTGAATCACGGCCTTCCATTGGAAGAATCTGGCGCTCGGGGCCTCGCCGGCGTTGCCGGGTTTCGAATAGGGACCGAACCAGCGCGACCATTCCTTGCCGGGATCTTCGGTGTTGCCGGAGCGCACAAAGAATTCGAGGCGCGGCTCATTGGATACTTTTGTAGATTGACCGGGAGCCGCTGCGGCAGGCGGGCCCCACCAATCGAGGCGTCCCCATTGGGAGAAGAGCCGGGCGTCAAATGAGTGCGATTCGTAAGTGCCTTCGCCTTCGTATTCGGGGCCGAGGGAGAAAACTTTTCCGGGGTTCGCGGTGCAGAGGAAAATTTTGCCGGAAGAGTCGCGAGCGATGCCGGTGATTTGCGCGGAGCCGGCCTTGGCGAGCTGCGCGAAAACGCCGTGGCCGTCGATGGCGAGGAGAGCCCCGTTGTTGCCGGTGCCGGCAAGTACGCGGCCATCCGAAGCGAGGCCGAGGGAATAGACGAGATCTTCGCGGGAATTCCAGAGTTCATCAGGTGCGCCGTCGGGAGAAAGACGATAGATGCTGCTCGAAAGAAGAGGAGGGAAAGCAAGAAACGGGATTTGCTGTTGCTGCTGAAGCTGGCCGGAAACCACGCCAGTCGCACCGCCCGTGGTGATGGTAGCGATTCCTTGAGGGGAGGTGACGATAGTAGTGGGAGTTGGTGTGGTGGTTCGCTGTTTTTCGCCGATGCCGGCGACATAGATCGAGCCGTCGGGAGCGACGGAGAGCGCGGTTACTTCGCGCTTCGCCGTTTCATAGAGGACGAAGCCTTCGGGGGCGGATACGGTTGCCCCGGACTCTTTTTCTTTGCGCTGGGATTTTGCATCGGGGCGAGTGATGCGGAGGACGCGGCCGTTGGGTTCGGTGCCGGCGAGAAGATTGTGGTTGGCGTCGAAAGCGAGTACGCGGATGTGGGCTTCGTCGCTGTTGTAGAAGAGCTCGCCCTTACCGTCCGGAGGGACGGCGAAGACTTGGCCTTTATCGCCAGTGGCGACGTAGAGAATGCCGTCAGAGCCGAAGGCGATGTCCCAGATGTATTTTGTTTTGGGGTCGAAGAAAACGGATTTTTCGCCCGTCGAGGAGACGCGATAGATTTTTCCATCGGGGGAGGTGGCGACGTAGAGGACGCCTTTCGCATCGAAGGCGATGGCTTGCGCGACGAGATCTGTCGAGTCAAAAACGGTAGTCGGTTTGCCGCCAGCATCGAAGCGAAAGACTTTGGCGGGAGAGCCGCCAGCGGCGTAAAGCGCGCCCTTGGGATCGAGGCGAAGCGACCAGAGGTAAGAGGCGTCGGCGTCAGCGAGAAGTGTAAATTTGGGAGCTAGCTCGAGACGACCGTCGCTACGGACAGCGACACCGTGAGCAGTGCCTTTGAGGAATTCTTCGTAGGTGGTTTGGAGCCAGCGGCGGGTGTGTTCAGCGTGCAGAGGCGAAGGTAGGAGGCAGAGGAAGCAAAGGAAGTAAAGGAAAATAGAGTAGCGAGTGGCGAGTGACGAGTGGCGAGTAGAAGAAAGAACGCCCTGATCGCTTCGCGCAACGAAACGCGTAGGGAATTCAAGAGTCTGACGAGAACTGGGCATTGGCATGGTCACCGGATTTGGAGATTGAGTGAGATTATCCCAGTCACAGGCCCGCCGAGCGGGATGGAAGATTCGCTGGCGAGGGACTCGCGGAGAACTTGAACGCTGCCCGGAGTGGGACGGCCATCGATGACATTGATTTGATCGAGCGGTACGTTGGGAAGCTCTTTGTCGTCCCAAAGGATGGTGGGCGTGGGGACGAAGAGGCCGATGTAAAGGCGGTCATTGCGGCGCTCCCGGTTTAGGAGAGCGATAAGTTGATCGAGGCCTGTTGAGCCGCCCCCAGCGGCTCCAAATGCAAATCCGCGGGAGGCGCGGTTGAGCATGTCCCCGTCGGTGACGAGGACGCGAAGCGTCGTACCGCGGGTGGCTTGCTCGGGGACGCGCAATATGGTTTCCTCAATGCGTTCGGGCCCCCGGTACGGCCGGAGCAAAACGCGCACGCGCAGAGTTTCTCCCGGTGCAGCTTCCCCCTTTTCCAGCCAGGCGCTTTCGATGCTGAAGGATTGGCGGCCGGGTACGCTCTCGACGCGAAGGTTGATGCGGTCGAAGACGGGAGTTTCGCGGGTATTTGTGAACAGGCGCGAGAAAACGCTTTGAATATTGAGAGCGATGGGCAAGCCGTCGGGCGTGAAAGAATCGCCTGGCGCGAAGGTGTTTTCGATTTGAACGGGTGGGTGGCCATGCAGGAGGACTTCGCCGATGAGGTGAAGCGTGGTGCCTTCGCCGTAGAGGGAGTTCTGCGTGAGACCGTTGAAAACGGTGAGGCCAACGAGGAGCGGTGTGAGCTTGGGGTGATTGACCATTTCGAAGTGGAGCTTCTTTTCGGCGCCACCGAAGGCGAGGGTGAGGTCGACCGGAATCATCGGTGGCGGAGCGCCAAGCTTGCCGGTGACGGCAGTGAGATGGTCTCCGGTAATGGTGCCTATGGAGCCGCCAACATTGACGATTTTTGTGGAAGCGAGGTCGGAGGAGAGAGTGGTTACGACTTCGGTGCGAGCCATGGGGAATCGGACGTCGCCGAGACTCAAAAAAGGATGACCGCAGAGATAGACCTGGTTGGCGCGAATCGCGGTGACGGTGCAGGCGGAGCTGATGGAGGTGTCGCCTTGCACGAGAACCATGCCGGCCATGTCGCCAGGGACCAGGTGAGAATCGCCGGGCTTGGAAGCGGCGGTGCCGCCTTGCGCGGCGACGAAGCCGTAGCTCTGGAGTTGGCCGGCGAACTGTCGGAGGGCTTCGGGTTGATAGCCGGAGAAGACGAGGGGCGTTTCGATGGGCTCGAGGGCGGAGCCGCTGGGGAGGCTGGCGCTTGCAGTTGCGGCTTGGGGCAGTGAAATCTGAGGCGCCGGGGATTCGTAGGGGACGGCTGCGGAGGTGGGTTGAGGCTGGGGATGAAGAATGTCTTCGATAGGAGTGACGCCGCCGATGGGCTCCTTCGTGAAGACGCCAAGCTTGAGGGATAGAGCACCAGCAAGTTTGCCTTCGAAGTAGACGGGGCTGCCGCTCATGCCTGCAACGACGCCGGTGTGCTCGACTTTTGGCCCTTTAAGTTGGACAAGAATGATGGCTTGCTTGGGGCCGAGGAAATTGGGCATAACGCCGATGACTTCGAGATCGAACTTTTCGACCTGGTCGCCCGCGAAAATGGTGTAGGCGTAGCCTTGCATCCCGGGACGGACTTCGCTGAGGGGCAGAATCTCGCTGGAAGTGGGGGCCTGGGCTCGGGTCGCGAAGAATGACGGTGCGATTGCAGCTGCTGGAGCAAACACCAGGGCGGCCAAAACGAGGAAGCGGGAGATGTACCGAGTCATAGACGGATGAGGCCGAGCCGGGAGCATGAATCGCTAATCATACGCGGCGAGGTACGGGGAAGCAATCAAACCGGTGGAGCGCGGATCGTAGGAGAAAGAGCCTAGGAGTCCTGGAACTAACCGGAGTCGAGGCACGACTTGGATAAAGGGAGCAGCCAGACGAGGCCGCACTTGCGGGAGGACGGACGGCCTTGAAAGAAAATCCTGGGGCCCGAAGTGCTGGCGGTAATGAGTGCCGCTTCGTCGGTGAAGCACGTTAACACGACGACTTCGCTAATTTCACCGATGTGGGCGTTATAAAGCCAAGCACGGCCTGCTTCAGTTGGGAATCTACTTCGTCGGCGATGACCATCACGTCGAGCAAGACGGTGCTGAAATCCACACTTTTTAAATTGTTTTGCAGAGTGTTGAAGATACTGACCTGCAACATGCGCGACTCTTCCACCATCATGGGAACCGTGTAGCCTTGCATGCGTCGCAGTATTCCGTGATCGCGCGCCGCGCTGGAAACAGGAACCGTATCATTGGGGGCGAGGTGCAAGCGGCGGACGAGATCTCCTACGAGCAGAGGAAGATGGCCGGTGCGTTCCTGGTAGTTTAGCGGGAGAGTAGTCAGTTCCTCGTTGCGTTCCACGCTGGACAACCAACTCGCGATGATTGGATCTACGTCACGTAACAGAATCGTCGCGACACACTCTTTCTTAATCGCCTTGCGAGACGAAGGATCCGACAGCTTCTTCTGGATGATTTCCGTAATCTCGGACAGGCCAATAGGCTTCACAAGGACTTCGTCAGCCTCAAGAAGGATGGCAGACATGGCTTCTTGAAGCGCTGGGTAACCGCTGAGAACGAGAGTTACAGCCTTCGGATGAGCGTGGCGCATGGCACTCACCACCGTGAAGCCGTCACCTGCGTCCGGCATGTGCAGGTCGGAAAGCAGCACGTCGAAGTCTTCCGTGGAAATAAGCCTCAGCGCTTCGTTCACGCTTGCGGCGGGTACCACCTCAAACCCGTGGTCTTCCAAACCTTCCTTGAACACAGCGCGAACGTCTTCATTGTCGTCCACCAACAGAATACGGCTCTTTGGCATCAGGGGCTGGGCCTCCAAAAATATACTAATACACAGGGGAAGAGGATACTGTTCAATATATTACACAGGTACGCTTTTGAGTTTGGAGTTATCGGGTCTTGGCGGCGCATAGGCAATCATCGACGTGTTGTTGAAGTAGCTGTAGAATTGCGGCGGCGAGGTGGGAAATGGGAGCATTGAAACGATTGAATGACTCATCGAACAGCCGAGTTTCAAGGCGGGACTTTTTGGGGAAAACGGCAGCAGCGGCGGCGGGGTTTTCAATTGTGCCGCGGCACGTTTTGGGCGGCACGGGATTTGTGCCGCCTAGCGACAAGGTCAACATTGCGTTTATTGGAGTGGGGGCGCAGGGATTGCGCGTGATGCTGCATTTTTTGAAGGAGCCGGACGTGCAGGGCGTGGCGGTTTGCGATGCGAATAAGAGCGGGGCAAATTATCCACAGTGGGACGACCACGAATTCACCAAGTCGGTGCGAGCGCTGCTGGGAGTGGACAGCGGCTGGGAATGGCTGAGCCCGAATGAGCCTCTTCAGTTGACGCATTCGTTGCGGGTGACGAGCGGAGTGGCGGGACGAGAACCATGTCAGAAGATTGTCGATGGACTTTACGCGACGCAAACGCGTTCGGGAAATTACAAAGGTTGCGCGGCGTACGCGGATTTTCGCGAGCTGCTGGAAAAGCAGAAGGATGTGGATGCAGTGGTGGTATGCACGACGGACAATTTGCACGCTGCGGTTTCGATGGCAGCGATGAAGAAGGGGAAACATGTTTTCTGCCAGAAGCCGCTGACGCACACGATTTACGAAGCGCGGCGAATGGCGGAAGTGGCGCGCGAGACGGGCGTGGCCACGCAGATAGCCGTGGGCAATCAGGCGTCGGAGGCGACGCGGCTTTTGTGCGAATGGATTTGGGCTGGGGCCATCGGGCCGGTGCGAGAAGTTTACAACTGGTCGAACCGGCCTTACTGGCCGCAGGGGATTGAGCGGCCAAAAGAGACGCAACCGGTTCCGGATGGACTGGATTGGGATTTGTGGCTCGGGCCGGCGCCGGAGCGAGGATTTAACCAGGTGTATTTGCCGTTTGTGTGGCGCGGATGGAGCGATTTTGGATGCGGGGCGCTGGGCGACATGGGTTCGTACAGTTACGACACGATTTTTCGCGTGCTGAAGTTGGAAGCACCGGAAACGGTGGAGGCGAGCTCCACAGACCGCTACGCGGAGACGTATCCGATGGCTTCGATTGTGCGGTACAACTTTTCGGCACGCGCGAATTTGCCTGCGGTGAAATTCAATTGGTACGACGGCGGATTGAAGCCGCCCCGGCCGGATGAGTTGGAGGTAGGACGCACTCTGACGCATGAAGACGAAGAGGGGGAAGGACTGCTGTTTGTGGGAGACCGGGGAAAGATACTGTGTGGTTTCAACGGATCGAATCCCAAGCTGATACCGCAGAGCAAAATGGATGCGTTCGTACAGCCTCCGAAAACGCTCCCACGCTCACCGGGAAATGAACGCGAGTGGCTGAACGCGTGCAAGGGAGACAAAACCAAGCCCGGGGCAAATTTTGAGTTTACGGGTGTGGTGACGGAAACGCTGCTGCTGGGGAATGTTGCGACGATGACGGGAGAGCGGCTGCATTGGGACAGAGCGGCGATGAAGGTCACGAATTCGGATGCGGCGCAGAAATTCGTGGCGCCGCAACGACGGAAGGGTTGGGAACTTTAAGGAGTGGTCGTCATGAAGCGCGCGAGCTGCGATTCATGCCGCTAGTCATGCCTCGTGGAGATTGCGAACCGCGTCCGTATGCATCGCGCGCAAGACGGGCACGCTGGCGGCTAAGGCAGCGATGGCAAGAACCACGACGCCAGCCAAGAGCATCATAATTGGACTATCGGCCTTCACACCGAAAACCAGGCTCTGCAGCCAACGTGAAGCGCTCCACGCGCCGATTGCTCCTAGAACAATTCCAAACGCAGCAAGCCCAGCGGCATGCAGGGCCGCCCAGCGAAGAATTGTGGACGGGCATGCCCCGACGGCAAGCCGTATGGCGATTTCTCTTTGGCGCGCACCAACCCAATAGTTCAGTACGCCATAAATTCCGACGGCCGCAAGAATTATCGCCAGCACGCCGAAAACGCCCAGGAGAAGCGTGGCGAAGCGCCTGCGTTTCAGCGTTGCACCTAGCCAGTCTTCCGCGGTTCGCAGCGATTGAATCGGAACATTGCGGTCGAGAGCCGCAACCTGCCTTCGAGCGGCGTTCATTGATTGCGCGGGATCGCCCGTGGTTCGCATTGTCACGACCATCGCTGAATCCGGTTTTTGCGAAAACGGATAGTAGAACGTCGGCATTGGTTCACCGTCGAGTCCCATCTGGCTGACGTTCGCCACAACTCCGACGATTTCAATCGTTGGCCCTTCCACGTAGGGACCGCCGACTTTGAGATGCTGCCCTAGCGCCAGCCGCGGATCAGACCATTCCTGGTGCGAGAGCTGTTCGTTGATGAGCGTGACCCGCGAGCCGCCCGCTCTGTCCGAATCGTTGAAGTTGCGGCCCGCGATAAGGCGGACACGCGCAACGCGAAAATAGTTGGCATCCACTCTATTGAAAAGCGATAGCGGAACATCGTCGCGGGCTGGCGTGGGTTTTTCGAGGATCGAATACCAATAATCGCCGCAATCGCCCGCTCCCGGAGGGCACATCACCAGACCGACGTCTTCAACGCCAGGTTCGGCGCGCAGGCTCTGCGAAAGCTGCCCGTAATATTGGCGCACGCTGTCGTCGCTCTTATAGCGCGACTCTGGCAGCTGGAGTTCGATGGCCAGTAGATGCCTTGGGTCGAAGCCCGGATCTGCATGTTGCGCTGCGATCAAGCTGCGAACGAGAAGTCCAGAAGCAAACGCCAGCATGAGCGTGATGGCGATTTCCGCGATCACGAGCGTGCTGCGAAATGCCTGGCCGCGCTTGCACGTGCCGGACGTCGGCGAACCTTCTTTTAGCGCGGTGGTTAGGTCAACTTTACCAGCATTCAAAACAGGAGCCACTGCCGCCAACAATCCAACCGCGACGGAAATCACCGCCGCGAAAAGCAAGACGGGGAGGTCAAGCGTGGCTTCTGAGAGGCGCGGAATATCGCGTGGGCCGATCAGTATCAGCATGCGTAAGCACCACCCCGCCAACAGCAGTCCAAATACGCCGCCGATCGCCGCGATAACAAGATTCTCGGTGAGCAGTTGCCGGACAAGGCGCGTGCGTCCCGCGCCGATCGCCACGCGAATCGCAATTTCTCGAGCACGCGCCCTGCTGCGAACGAGCAGAAGGCTTGCGACATTGGCACAGGCAATGATCAAGACGAGACCTACTGCGCCCATCAACACGACCAGGGTCGGGCGAACGTCCCCGGCCATTACCTCGGTGAAGTAAGCGGCGTAGGCGCGATGGTCGTCTTCAGGACCGGGATCGCTAAGTGCCAGCCGTTCCATGATGGCGTCGAGATTGGTCCGTGCTTGCGTCATCGTTGTTCCCGGCTTGAGAAGGCCCACCGCCCGCATCGAACCATGATCGCTGCGTTTGTGAGAAGCGCCCGCGGCGCGTCCGAGAGGCAGGTAAAAGTCGACGGACCTCGTCAGAAATTGAAATCCGGGATTCAGGACGCCGATGATTTGATAGGGCATGCCATCTAGCACCACGGATTCGCCAACAATGTTAGGATCGCCGCCGAGCCTGCGTTGCCAACATTCAGCGGTGGCAACCGCCGTGGGCGCGGCGCCTAGTTTGTCGTCGCCCTCGGCAAAGAAGCGTCCCAATGCGGGCTTCGCGCCGGTGAGCTGAAAGAAGCTGCTCGTCACGAGCCAATCGTGTGTGAGCACGGCGTCGCCTCGGCCAGTAAGAGTCAAATCCGTGCCATTGAACGCCGCCATGTTTTCAAAGGAATCGCTGTCATGGCGCCAATGCTCAAAATTGATCCAGGTGATACTGATGCCTTCGGCCTTGGCTGTGGATTCGCCCAGCCATACCAGCCGCTCGCCGTGGGGATAGGGGAGGGGTCTTAGCAGGACTGAATAGACGACGCTGAAGATGGCCGTGTTCGCACCGATACCAAGAGCGAGCGTCAGGATGACGATCAGGGAAAAGCTTGGCGATTTGCGAATGCCGCGCAAAGCGTAGCGGATGTCTTGGAGAATGGTTTCAAGGCGCGGAAACTGCCAGGCTTCGCGTGCATTTTCTTGTGTTCTGGTTAAATTTCCAAACTGGCGGCGCGCCGCAGCGCGTGCCTCGTCGGGAGTCATGCCGCGTTCCATGTTTTCCGTGGTCATCAGGTCGAGATGGGCTTGCATCTCGTCGGAGAGATCATCATTGAGGCCGCTGCGAAAATGCAGTGCGCGAGAAATCTTTGACCACCGTTCGCGCATAGTCTTCACCGTTGAGGAGCCAGGACACGCGCCATAGCCTCGACAAAGCGCATCCATTTCGATTTCGCCGCGACCAATTGCCTGCGGCCCAGAGGGGTAAGGCGGTAGTACTTGGCGCGTCGGCCATTTGGAGATTTCTTCCACTGAGAAGTAATCCAGCGCCGCTGCAGTAAGCGTTGTAGAGCCGGGTAGAGGGAGCCGTTGTCGACGAGGAATTCGTACTCAGACTGGTGCTCGAGATATTGTGATACGCCGTAGGCATGGTTGGGAGCGGCTTGCAAGCAGCGAAGGATCAGCACTTCGAGAGTGCCCTGGAGGAATTCCAGCGATTTGCGTGGATCGTCTACCGTAGACATTCTACCTGTTTACGCCTGAGGATGATTTTTGTCAAGCGCGGGCGAGGCATGGCCAGTTCCATAAGCGAGCCGGTTTGAACGGGCGCCGCGTCAGAACCGGTGGACCGGGCCGATCAGGTTCCAGTGGATCGAGTACCACGTCAGAAATACGCAGGCGGCTGCTACCAGAGAAAATTTTACGCGTGAGATGGTGCGGACGTCGGCGCGGCGCCAGATGCGGATTCCGGCGATGAGCGCAAAGATGCTGAAGAAGACAGCGAAGACTGAGAACCAGTTGATCAGCCAAAAATAACGCACGATAGTTGGGAAGGCGGGCAAGTCCGCGTTTTGAAGGTTTGCCGCCAAAGCCGCGAGCCAAATTCCAACGATAATCCATGCAAATGCGGCGAGCCGTGGACCGATGGTAATCCAAAGCGTGCCGGGCTGGGCCATGAATGGCGGACGATCGCGGAAGAGGAGCTTTCTGCCCAAGCGAATCAGGCTGGCGAGGACGACCAGAAGCAAGATCAGCACGCTGAGGGCGAGAGAAATTCCCACAAAGGATTTGTGCTCATACCAGGGAACGCGTTGGAGCTGGACGCCGGGGAAGTTGACGGCGAGGCGCACGATTTTTCCAGACGAATCTCGAATGGCAAAAATGCGAGCTTGATCGCCCTCGGCCTGCCAGAGGTCTTTACCGATGGATTTCCATTTGCGGGTGTGGCCGCGCAAGTCTTTGGAGGTGTCGATGGTCAAGACACCGTCTTTATCGACTTTGGCGATGGCTTGCCCGGGAGGATTCGAAATAGCCAGCTTGGTGCTGTCGGCGCGGCGCGTGGATTGATAGCTCCCGGCAATGTCCTTAAGTTGGTCGACGGGAATGGATTGAAATGTGATTTGAGCGGGAGCGGGGAAGTAGCGGTCCGCGAAACCGTCGAGGAGCTCCGCGCGATTTTTCGACGCGGAGCCAGCGGAGTTGTAGGAAACGAAAAGGACGAGTTTTTGAGTTGGTTCGAGGAGAAACATGCTATGGAAGGCGACAAGATCGCCGTCATGGCCGATAAAGTGGAGATTATTGCGCCAGGTTTGGTAGAAGCCCATGCAGGACGGGGGCAGCTGGTTGGAAGCAGCAAACTGGGGTGTCCACATGGCGTCGCGGGTTTCCGTTTTGAGAATTCGATGGCCCTCGAGTTCACCGCCGTTTAATAAAGCCAATGCGAACCTTTCCATGTCGCCCGCAGCTGAGGAGATGCCGCCGGCGGGAGCGGGTTGGAATATTTCAAAACCGATGGCGGGTTTTTCTGTGTTGGCGCGGTAACCGTCGGAGGCGTAGGGGACGAGATCAGCGGGCAGAGGTTCGTTGAAGCTGGAATGCTTCATGCCCAGCGGCATAAAGATGTGCTCGGAGACATATTGCTCAAAGGGTTCGGCGCTAACGCGCTGAACGATGTAGCCGGCAAGCCCGACACCGTAATTTGAATAGGCCGGGATTTCGCCGGGCGGATACATGCGGCGCGGCTGATTCAAGATCAAGAAGTCGTGGAGAGAAGCGGCCTTTTTCGGATCGACAAAAAGAATGTTGTGAACGACTTCTTCGAACCCCCCGGTGTGGGTCATCAAGTTGCGGAGAGTGATGGGCTTGCCGAAGGCCGGAGCGATCTGGAAATCGAGATACTTGTTGACGTCGGCGTCGATGTCCAGTTTGCCTTGCTCGGATAATTGCATGACGGAAACCCAGGTGAAGAGTTTCGAGATGGAAGCAAGGCGGAACATGGTGGTGTCCGGCTCGACGGGAGACTTTTTTGTGATGTCGGAGAAGCCGTAGCCCTTTTTCAGGAGCTCCTGGCCGTCTTTCATGACGAGCACCGTGGCGCCAGCCACATCGCTGCGCTCCATCTGAAGCGGGACGAGACCATCGAAGAACGCTGCAAGGTCAGCTTTTTCAAGAGGGTGCGCGGTGAGAGCCGGAGTTGCAGCGGATGGCTTTGCTTCGGCTACTGCGGCAGGGGCGGCCGTTTTCAGAGGAGCCGTCGTCTGAGGAGAAAGCGCAAGCGCGGGAACGAGAGCGCAGAGCGTGAGAAGCAGGAAGAGCGAGCGAAGCCGGGTCATGTCGCCTCCGAAGTACTGGAAACAGGGGCACAGTCTCTTGGAAATGGGGCGCACGCGCAACAAATATTTGAAAGAGTGGCTGTTCAGGAGAGAGCTGTTCCGAGTGCGACAGTCTCGAGCCAATCTAATCGTGGCTCATTCGTAGCGCAAGGCGATGATAGGGTCGACGCGCATGGCGCGGCGGGCAGGAACGTAAGACGCCAACAGCCCTGCCCCAACGAGGAGCAGTGTCACTCCGCCGAATGTGAGCGGATCCGTGGCTGTCACGCCGAAAAGCAGCGACTCCACGGTGCGCGTCAGGGCGAGCGAGCCAATAATCCCAATCGCCACCCCAATGAAGATCGTGCGCAACCCCTGGCCCAAGATCATGCTAAGCACCTCCGTTGGGCCCGCGCCGAGAGCGATACGCACGCCGATTTCCCGTGTGCGGCGGCTGACCGAATAGGCCATCACGCCGAACACCCCCGCCGTTGCAAGCAGAAGCGCGGTGATCCCAAAGAATCCGATGAGGATGACGTTGAATCTCCGCGAACCCAGTGAAGCGGAATAGACCTGCGAAAACGTGCGAAACCTCGCGGGAATCTCAGGGTCGAGGTCCCGCAGGATTGCGCGTGCTGCCGAGGTGACCGACCCAGTATCGGCATCGCTCAACATCGTTAAGGTGATCGCCGAGCGCGGCCGCTGGAACAAATCTACATAGACGGTAGGACGCGGCGGCGCATCGAGGCCATATTCGTGAACGTCGCCGACGATCCCGACAATCGTAAGCAAGCGCAAATCGCCATCCATGTTTCCGAATTCGATCGTGTGGCCGATGGGGTCCTGACCAGGCCAGCGGTCGCGTGCCAGCGATTCGCTGATCACGGCAACGTGCGGAGAATCCGCGCCGTCGCGCTCGTCGAAGATGCGTCCTTTGAGGAGAGGAATCCCGAGAGTCTCGAAGTATCCCTCCGTGACGACGCCGAAATCCGCGTTGCCAATGCGTTCCTTTTGCTGGAACAGCGGACCAAAACCCTCCATGGTCTTTGGAACCTCATTCTGCGTCATGAGGAGAAACATGCCGTCGGGAAGGCCGCCGTCGCCATTCAGCGGGAGCCCACTGGTTGCGCCGACATTGCGCACGCCCGGGATTTGTTTGAGACGGCCGATGAGATCGGAAAAGAAGATCCCCTGGCCTGCTTTTGCTTTTGGATCTTCGAGCCAGGGAAGCGAGACGTCCATGGTGACGATCTTGCCCACACGGAAACCAGGATTGACTTCGAGTGCTTTCATCAGGCTGCGCCCGAGCAATCCCGCGCCAATCACGAGAACAAGTGTGATGGCGATCTGCGCCGCGACGATTACCCGGCCAACCCGCTGGCCGCCATGCGACCCTGCTTGTCCACGCCCGCCTTCCGCGAGGCCCCCGCGCGGGTCTCCGGAAGTCGCGCGCACAGCGGTAAACGCTCCGAGGCCTGCGGCGACTACTGCCGACAGCAGGAAGGCGAAGAAAAGCACCGGAATGTTAATGGAGACGTTGTCCAGCCTCGGAAGATTTTCCGGCGCGAGTCCAACTAACCCAGCCACGCCTAAGTACGCTCCTAGTACGCCAAGCGCGCCACCAACAAGCGAAAGGAGGAAGGCCTCGGTGAGGAATTGACGGATCAAGCGTCCGCGCTCCGCGCCGAGCGCGCTGCGAATGGCGAGTTCACGCTCTCTGGCCGACGCCTGCGTGAGCAACAGGTTTGCGACGTTGGCGCACGCCACCAGGAGTAGGAATCCCACGGCTCCGAGTAGGATCAGCAGTGGCGTGCGAGTCTTCCGGGTTATGGAATCCTGCAGCGGGACGACAACTCCATCTTTGAGGAGATAGTCGTTTTGCTCGCTCGAGGTTTCGTGAATGCGGCGCGCAATCGCGCTGATGTCCGCGTTGGCTTGCGCGACTGTCACGCCGTCCCGGAGGCGCCCGACTGCAAGGTAGTTATGCGAGGTCCTGCTGCGATTTTCGCCGTCGAGATCGGCAGGCAGCCACAAGGCTACGTCCGGCGGGAACTGAAATCCGGCCGGGAGCACACCGATAACGGAGTAGACCGCATTATCAATTTTCAGATGCGATTGTGAAAGGTCTGGAGAAGCTGCGAGATACTGCCTCCAGTATCCGTTGCTGACAAGAACGACCGGGGAGGCCCCTTTCTTGTTGTCGTCGGCGCTGAAATCGCGCCCTATGGCCGGCTGAACACCGAAGACCTTGAAGAAGCCGGGTGTGACGCCTGCAACCGCCGTGCGTGTCGGCTGCGAAGAGCCTGAAACAGACGCGATGTTGTTGTTGTACTTTGCAATCGCCTGGAAGCTGCGGTTTTGATCGCGAAAGTCGTCAAAGTTGGGGTCCGCGAGATGGGACCACCCGCCCCGGGAGTTGACCTCGAAGACAGCCATGATGCGGTTCGGCTCGTTATACGGCAGCGGGCGCAGCAATACGCCGTAGACAACGCTGAAGATTGCGGTGCTCGCGCCGATGGCAAGTGCCAGTGTAAAGATCATGATAGCGGTTACGCCGAGGTTCTTGCGGAGCTGGCGAAATCCGTAGTTGAAGTCCTGCCATAGCGAGTCCATCGAAGATCCTCCACTGGCGGAGTGTTAAGGGTTATTGTGCAAGGAATATGCCATGTCGCCGAGCCGTTCCACAATATGTAAGAACGAGAGTTATATGGAATTTGTTCCTTGGGCAGAGGCTTCAATTGTTGGATTTTGGCATTCGCTTATGACCCGATCGGGAGTTCGGCCAAATTAAGTTGCCTATCAAGCGGAGGGATTGCCGGAACTTAGTGAACGAGGATTGAAGGATTGGAGGAAGAGCGGATATGATGCATGCGCGTCGAGGGAAGAAAGAGGGTTGGCTGCGGTGCGGAGCACTGCGGCGGAACCATAAGGGGGAAGAAATGAAGCGACTGTTTTTAGTCTTGATGATTTTGGCAGTGGCACAGGTAGCTTCGGCACAGGATTGGGCGAAAGAGAAGCTGGGGAAGTCTCCGCGGCACCAGGAGTGGGTTACGGTGAAGCACGATGGACGCGCGGTGCAGACTTTCGTGGTCTACCCCGAGTCGAAGGACAAGCGCCCCGTGGTGCTGATCATCCATGAGATTTTTGGAATGACAGATTGGGTGCAAGATTTGGCGGATCAGCTGGCTGAAGCGGGATATATCGCGGTCGCGCCGGATCTGCTTTCCGGAATGGGGCCGAACGGCGGGCGAAGCTCGTCGTTTCCGGAGGGGAAGGCGAACGAGGCTGTGAGCCATTTGAATCCCGACCAAGTGACCGCCGATTTGAACGCGGTGGCGGATTATGGCGTGAAGCTGCCAGCCTCAAACGGCAAACTCTTTGTTGGCGGATTCTGCTGGGGCGGGGGGCAGTCGTTCCGTTTCGCCACGAATCGAAGCGACCTGGCGGCAGCGTTTGTTTTCTACGGTCCGCCACCGGAGAAGGATGCGATGGCGCGGATCAAGGCCCCCGTGTATGGATTTTTTGCGGGCAATGACGCGCGGATTGGCGCGATGATTCCGGCCGCAATCGCGAACATGAAGGCTGCGAGCAAAACCTTTGAACCGGTGACGTATGAAGGCGCGGGACACGGCTTCATGCGTGCGGGCGAAGCTCCGGACGCGAACGACGCTAACAAAAAGGCCCGAGCCGAGGCGTGGGAGCGGTGGAAGAGCCTGCTGGCGAAAGGGCGGTAAGAAAAGGCCGACTGCCAGGGTTATTCGTGATTATTGTTCGCGGAGCAGTGTTGCCGGGTCAACGCGCAGGACTCGTCCCACGGGTCCGGCCACTGAGAGTGCTCCGGTGAAAACCGTAGTAATTACAACACAGGCAAGCACAAAGGGATCGTGCGCCGAGGCTTGGTAGACAACGGCTGATAGTAGCCGGCTAGCCGCCACGCCAAGAACAATACCAACCACGGAGCCGCTCCCGAGCAGGATCAGCATGCGCCCCAGCGCTGCCGAGAGAATCTGCTTGGCCTGCGCACCGAGAGCGACCCGGATGCTGAGTTCGCGCTGCCTCTTGCTGACGGCGTAAGAAGCGAGGCCGAAGGTGCCGGTGATCGAGAGCAGGAGTCCAAAAGCGCCAAAGAGACCGAGCGCCACGGTGGCGACCTGGGATGGAAAGAGACTCAGTGCAAGCTGGCTGTTCCATGGGCCAGATTCCTGAATCGCCACGCCGCGGTCCATATCGTGGATCACTTCGCGAATGGTGGCTACCATGTCGGCGGTGTCGCGCTGCGTGCGGATGATGAGCGACGTCCTTGTATCGCCTTTCTGCGAAATGGGGAAAAACGCAGCGGCTTCCGGATCCTCGCTAAGAGTAAAGTGTTTTCCATCTCCCATAATTCCCACGATCTGGATTGACACGCCGGAGCGGTTTTTAAAATAACGTCCAACCGCTTGCTCGGAGTGGAAGAGCCGGCGGGCGAACTCCTGATTCACAATGGCAACGGGAGGGGTCTTGTCAGTGTCGGTGAAGCTAACATCACGTCCGGCGAGCAGCGGTGTTCCAGAAGCGGCCAAATATCCAGGTGAGACGTCGTAAAAATAAGTGTCAAATGCTCTCTTTGAGGGTCTGAAATCGCTACTATCCTGAGAGAAGACAGCAGTCCCAGCTTGCTCGAAGGAAAGCGGCGTGGTATTGGCATACCCTGCTGCTTCCACGCCCGGGATCTGTAAGACCCTCTCGAGTAACTGGCGCTGGAAGTGATCGGCGGAATCATTCGAATACCCGGCCCGGCTCAGATCGAATTGGGTACGCACAGCATTCTTCGGATTGAAACCCAGGTCCATAGTCAACGCTTTGCCCAGGCCGCGCAGCGAGACAAAAGCAGCCGTGACGGTGACGCAGCATAGCGCAATCTGCGCCGCGAGCAGGACATCGCGAAGCGCCCAGCGGCGCCCTGCGTAGGATTGGCTTCCTCCGCTTTTAATCGCTTGATTTGGGTCGGTCTTGAAGATCTGGCGCAATGGGATTACTCCGAATAGTACCCCGGCGAGCACCGAGATAAGGAATGCCACCAGGATCAACGATGGCTGCGGAAGTACCTGGAATTTGAATGGGAATCTGCTGGGCGGATGCCAGCCGGCCAAGCCGGTAAGGGCCATCCATGCCAAAAGGCAGGCGCACGCGCCCCCGAAGATCGAAATCACCAAAGCCTCGACGAGGAGTTGGCGAACAATGCGCCAGCGGCTCGAGCCAATGGCCATCCGGATGGCAATCTCGCGCGCGCGGTCAGCCGTACGGGCTGCGAACAGGCTGCCAAGATTGGCGCAAGCGGCCAGCAGCACAATGCCGGCCAGCCCCATCACCCCAGCCAGAAAACCACGCGCTGGCCCGCCGATAAAATCGCCGATCATACCGGGGCGTGCAAGCTTCAAAGCCAAGCCTTCTTCTTCTTTGGGAAACTGCCGAGCAACGCGTGCAACGATGGTGTTCAATCCAACCTCTGCCTGGGACAGAGTGACCTCGTCCTTGATGCGCACCGTCGAAAAGATATTCTTATGGCTCCGCGACTCCAGCCAGTCGACACCGTCCAGTGATGCTTCATTCGCCATCGGGACGAAAATGTCAGGCTGCGTAAATTTTTCGGTCCCGTAGAAGCCTTCCGGTGTCACCCCGACGACCATGTAGGGATGCTTGTCAATGCGGACCGTCGTTCCCACGATGTTGGGATCCCCGCCAAAATCACTCTTCCAGGTTGGCCAGGAGAGCACTGCAGACTCCGAGGCTCCTGGATGATCGTCGTCGGAACGTTCCAGCAAACGCCCGAGGAACGGCTTGATGCCGACGACCTCGAAGTATTGCCCGCTCACTTCATATCCCCAGACGTGCCGGGTGACCCCGTTGGCCTCTAAGCCAAATTCCTGCACCTCAACGCCTGCTACAGCCGAAAACACCGTATTGTCATCCCGCACATCGCGCATTTCCGGATATGAAAGAAAGGGGCCACCGTGCTTGGGTTGAAGCGTCATCACCCGGTCTGCATGAGGCACATCCAGTTGCCGCAGCACCAATGCCTGCAGGACGCCGAAAACGATGACATTGGCGGCGATGCCGAGCGCCAGGATAAGCACCGCAGTGAGGGCAAACCCGGGAGCACGGCGCATCTGTCGAAGGGCGAATCCCAAGTCTTGCAGCAGGCCCTCAATATGATTGACGCGCCGGGTATCGCGGCAATTTTCTTTGGAAAGCTCGACGCCGCCGAATTCGCGATGCGCTTTCTGGCGGGCTTCATCGGGCGTTAGCCCGGCCGCTAAGTATTCCTGGGTTTTTTGATCGAGGTGATATTGCAGCTCTTCGCTCAAGTCTTGCTCGACTTGGTTACGGCGAAAAAGGGAGCGAAGGCGGAGTCGAAAACTGCTTAACCAATTTTGTTTGCGCACATAGCCCCCTTCAACTTGCCGTTGCATTCATTTTTTCTACTCGTAACGCAGAGCGACCATGGGATCCACGCGGGTAGCGCGCCGGGCTGGCACGTAGGACGCCAGCAGCGCGACGCAAATTAGCAGAAGTAGAACCGCAGCGAAGACCGGCGGGTCGGTAGGCTTCACGTTGTAGAGCAGGCCCGACAGTAGGCGGGTCAGACCGAACGCCGCGATTAGTCCAACAGCCGCTCCCAGCAGCGCGGGCCTCATGGCTTCGCTCACAATCATTCCAAGAACTTGTTGTCTGCCTGCGCCCAGCGCCAGGCGAATTCCGATTTCGTGCGTTCGCTGAGCGACCCCATAGGAGATCACGCCGTAAATACCCACAGCCGTGAGCAATAACGCAATGGCGCCAAAGAGCAGAAACAGCAGCGCGCCGAAGCGTTGGTGGGCAACGGATGCAGATACAACCTCGTCCATCGTCGCAACCGCCGAAACGGGTACTTGCGGGTCTAGTGCCGTAATCTCAGAGCGTACTGCGGAAGCGAGCGACGCTGGGTCGTTGGAAGTGCGTACCGCCAGGATCACCAGGGAATCCGCGAATTGCGTGTTCGGCAAGTAGACTTGCATGGTATGCGGGGCATCGAGTCCTTTGTGCAAGACATCCCCCACGACGCCGACCACCGTTCTCCATGGACCTTTCGTATCTCCCACGCGGAAGCGCTTGCCGAGGGCATCCTCGCCCGGCCAGAAGTGGCGCGCCAAGGATTCGTTGACCAAAGCTACCCACGGTGATTTGGCCACGTCTCGCTCATCGAACTCCCGCCCGCGCAATAACGGAATTCGCATTGCGCGCAGATATCCTGGCGTGATCGAGTAGCGGTCCGCGCTCGGATCTTCCTCGGGATTTGGCAGCGACTTTCCCTCGACATGCACCCCGTACATATCCAGATTTCCGCCCAGCGGAAGTTGGCTTACGATGCCCGCGGACCTGACTCCCGGAAGTGCCTTGACGCGCTGTACTACCTCGTCAAAAAAAGCGACCGCCGGCGCGTCCTCGGATTTGGGGCCCCAGAGAGAAATCGTGAGCGTCAGCGTGTGCGATGGATCAAAGCCGGGTTTCACCTCCAGTAGCCGCACAAAACTTTTCATCATCAGTCCCGCGCCGGTCAGGAGCAGCAGCGCCAAAGCCACGTCGGCAAAAACGAGCGCGCTACGCAAGCGGTGGCGCTCTGCTCCCGCGGTGCTTTTGCCGGATTCTTTCAGCGCCTCATTGAGATCAAGTTTGGAGGCCCGAAAAGCCGGCAGAAGGCCGAACGCAAGCCCGGTGAGAACGCAAATCCCGAAAGTAAATGCGAACGTCCAGGCATCGATGTGCACGTCTTGAATACGCGGGAGATTTGCGAGGCCGACGTTTCGAAGCAACGCAATACTTCCCCAAGCCAGAAGAAGTCCAAAGCCGCCACCGAGCAGCGAAAGCAGCAGGCTCTCCGTGACAAATTGCCGGACCATGCGGCTTCGCCGAGCTCCGAGAGCCGCGCGCAGAGCCACTTCGCGCTGCCTGCGCGCCGCCCATGCCATCAGAAGGTTTGCGACGTTGACGCAAGCGATCAGCAGCACGAATCCGACGGATCCAAGCAGGATCCACAGAGCCGTTTTTATGTCTCCAACGAGGTAGTCCTTTAGCGGTGTCAGAATCACGCCCGAGGCTGAATATTCCGTCGGGTATTCGCGGAAGAGATTTGCCGAAATCTGATTCATTTCCGCTTCTGCTTGCCCGATGGATACGCCGTCGCGCAGGCGTGCGAAAGCGCGAAGATGGCGGCAATCACGGCAGGCGTAGGGAAGCGTCGCGTCGTAGGCCAGCGGCGTGTAGATATCCGCCGTCTTTCGTGGATCAGAAGAAAGCACCGAAGGGAAATCGGCGGGAAGCACGCCGACCACTGTGTATCCCCGGCTTCCCAACTGCACGGACTTGCCGATGATCGCGGAATCTCCGCCGAACCTGCGCTGCCAGAAACCGTAGCTCAAGATCGCCACGAAATTATTCCCGCGCACGTCCTCCGCAGGCAAAAAAGTCCGGCCTAGCGCAAGCTCCAGGCCCGCCAGATCAAAGAATGAGGATGACACGCGAAAGCCGACGAGCGTTTCCGCATCAGGGTTGCCGACGATCGTCGGGGACCAAAAACTGACCGCGGCTATTCCGGTGAACGAACGGTTCAATCTCTTCCAGTCCATGAAGGTCGCCCAGGAAGTGTTCGAGCGTGTGCCTTCTTTATCCTTCTCCCAAAGCATCATTAGTTGATCTTGCTTGGGGAAGGGCAGCGGCCGCAGCAAAACGCCGTGAACGACGCTGAAGATCGCGGTGTTTGCCCCGATGCCCAGAGCCAGCGTCAGAATGGCCACCAGCGCAAAGACTGGGCTGTTCCGCAGCATCCGCAACCCGAAATTCAAGTCCTGCAGCAAATCCTGGATGTAGCTCACTCGACGCGCGTCGCGGCAATTTTCCTTGGAAAGTTCGACGCCGCCGAACTCGCGCCGAGCTTCGCGCCGCGCTTCATCGAGTGTGCGGCCCGCCGTCACGAATTCCTGCGTCCTCTTCTCTAAGTGGTATTGCAGTTCCTCGTTCAAATCTTGCTCGACTTGATCGCGGCGGAACAACGAGCGAAGTCGAAGCGGCAAGGTGTAAATCCAATGGTTGGGGCGCATCATCCCTCCTTGCGAGTTTGCAGCGTGCTCAGGCCTCTTTGAGTTTCACGACGCTCGAAATGGCTGCCGAGAGGCGGCTCCAATTGGCCGATTCCTTTTCAAGATGCTTTCTCCCAAGCCTGGTGAGCGAGTAGAACTTCGCGCGTCGATTATTTTCGGTGGCTTTCCACTCGGCGGTAATCCAGCCTTCCTGCTCGAGCTTGTGCAGCGCGGGATAGAGCGAGCCGTCGCTCACTTGCAGCACGTCCCTGGAAACTTGCTTCAGCCGCAGGCTGATGGCGTACCCGTTCATCGGCTCGAGCGCCAGAATTTTCAGAAGCAGCAAATCCAAAGTCCCTTGGACCAGATCGGACGGTTTGCTCATGCGCTCTCCTCGGTTACCGAGAGCAGTCTACGCAATCTCCCCTCGGTAAGCAAGGGGAAGATTTTCTGATTGGGTTTGTCTGCGGTGATCCGGCTAGTCAGCTGCGGGTAGGTTCGAAGCGCCCCGAGCGAACTTCACTCCACAATAATCCGGTCGGCCCACTCTACCAGAGACACAAAGATCGCCGGTGTGCCGAATTTTGCTCCCCACGGGTTCAAGTCTGTTTCCGTGACCCCACGGGCCCGGGAACAGGCTCCTCAAGAAAAGATGGGAATGTGTTTCGCGACGACCTTTGCGAGCGTTTCGCTCAGCGGCGGCCAACCGACGGGCATGATTGAGTTCACCATGGACTTCCGCAACAGGGAAGTGGCTTCCGCCAGAAGAAAGATTTGAACTTCGTGGCCGGCTTCCGCAAGCACGAGTCCGTGCGCGAAGGGGAAAGCAGCCCGTGTTGGGTCGTCAGATCCCCATGCGCTTTTCATCATGATCTTCAGAGGTCGTTTTGACTCCTGCGGCTTCGCAACTAATGCGAGAAAGGGCAAACCCGCGAGCTGCGCCAAGAAAGTCCGTCGCGCCATGGTTTTGACTCCTTAGTCGAACTGTTCCACCCGATGTAAGTTCTGGTTCGTTCTCTAGTGGCCCAGGAATTTTTCGATGGTCTGGAGTTCTGCGTCGGCCATGTCCAAATATTTCTTGGCGTTCTTGGAGTCCTGCTTTTGCATGAAGTACTGCGCTTTGTTGAGATCGGCCTTCATGCGTTCTTCCGCGGAGACGATGTCGCTGCGAAGTCCGTAACCTGAAGCGGCTTGCTGGCGCTTCAAGTTGTCCAAACTCTGCGTGGCGGCCGTCGAGCGGCTGTCCACCTCGGTGAATTTTTGTTCGACCTCTTCCGCTCGAGCTTCCGCTTCGGCCTTCTCCTGAGAGGCCTGGGCTGCACTGCCGCTCGAAGCCGACGGAACAACATCCTGCGACTGAGAAGCTGACTGCGCATTCTTCCTGGACTTGCTCGAAGAAGGTTTTTTCAGAGGCTGGCCCGCAGTGCTGGAGTTCGCAGCAGGTGGTGTCGAAGTCGTCGCGTCGCTGGCTGGAGTCGAAGATGCGCTAGAGGCGTCCGGCGACGATTGACCAGATTGGGAAGACTGCGCTCCCGATGCCGCGCTGGACGCGCCCGTTGCGGCGGCGGACGTCGCTGACGAAGTATCAGGCGTATTGGGCGTGGCCGCGGAGGGCGTGGCTGTCGAATCTACAAGAGCCGAAGGCGTCGTAGACGCTGGAGCGGATGCGGACGAATCCGCCGGCTGCGATTGCTGCGGGGGCAAGGAATTCTTACCCGCGCCAGCGAGGGTCTTTAGGTGGCCCGGAAGGTAAAGGCCCGCCGCGAAGAGAACAGCGACGACGATGAACGCACCGAGCGCGATATACAAGCCGCGATGACCTCCGCTACTGACCGCAGGCGGTGGCGGCCCGGCGGGAGCAACTGCAGCTGCGAGAGGCTGTGTTTGCTGAAAGACGGGGGCGTCCATCACGGTAGTGGGAGATTGGGAAGCAGGCGTTTCCTGAAAGAGCGCCGTAGCGCCCCCGGCGTCGGCCGCGCTCGAAGGAGCATACGACCGCGGGTCCACGGCCGGCTGAGTTCCCGCTCCGTGTGCTTGCACGCTCTTCAGAGCTGCGCGGAAAGCGTCGGCAGATTGAAAGCGCTGACCGGGGTCCTTGGCCAACGCCATCAAAATGATTTGATTGAGCGGCTGGGGAATGCCGGGACGGAGAACGATAGGAGGCTTGGGCGCTTCTTGCAGATGCGCGGCCATCATGGCGTAGTTGCTATCGGCTTGGAAAGGCAGTTGGCCGGTCACCATCTCGTAAAGAGAGACGCCGAGGGAATACAAATCGGAACGATTATCGGCGGGATCGCCTTTCACTTGTTCCGGAGGCATGTAGTTAAGAGAGCCGAGAGTCGTGCCGGTCATCGTCAAGCTGCGATCCGAAGCGGAGCGCGCGATGCCGAAATCCATGAGCTTCACCGTGCCGTCAGGTGTGAGCATCATGTTGGCGGGCTTGATGTCGCGATGAATAATGTTCTGCTTGTGAGCGTAGCTGAGGGCATCGAGAACCTGATCGATGTACTTGACGGCTTGCCCCGGCGGAATGGCGCCCTGCTGGAGCCGCGAAGAAAGCGTGACGCCGTCGACATACTCCATAATCATGACCAGCTGATTGTCCAGTGTTAGCGCGGTGCGGAGTGCAGCGATGTTCGGGTGGCTGAGGCTGGCAAGGAGCTTGATCTCGCGCAGGAATCGATCGGCAAGATCCTTTTGGCCGGCGAGGTCCGGGAGAAGAATTTTCATGGCCTCCACGCGATCGGAGATGGTGTTGCGGACCTTGTAGACTTTGCCCATGCCGCCGGCGCCGAGAATCCCGAGAATTTCATAATCGCCGAGCTTTTGCCCGGTCGTATAGTCCTGGCTCATCGCGTGACTCCCTTCCAATAGCGGAAAAGGCGAGGAACTTTGTGAGGCTTCCTCGCCTTTTCGAAATCAGGCACCGAGAATCTCAAAACAATGCATGCCTTTGCCGCAAGGGCGGCCGAGCAAGTTACGGAGTACTGCCCGCAACGTCGCCAACTTTCGGTGGAGCCGACCCGTTATAAGTGGCCGTGGCAGAGTCGGAATCGACTTCCGTAATGGTGGCGCTGCCGAGTTTGTTGGTAACGGTCTTAAGAACTTTTCCAGTGGTGGGATCCTTGACGGTGCGCACGGCGCGGCTGATGTCGATCGTGTCGCCGACGCGCACGCCGGACTTGTTGCCCACGTTGATGATGATGGTGTTTCCGCTCACGTCAGCAACTACGCCGGAATAAGTCGCTTTAATGGTCGGCAATGTTGCCGCTGCGTTATCGAGCTGACCGGCGCAATCCGCGACGGCTTTGTTTACGGCCTCTCCGAGAATCGTTTGAGCGAAGTTGCTGCTGCTCATATCAAACGCGGCCCCGCCGCCGCTGTACCCGCTGCCGCCTCCGCCGCCGAGAAACATTCCGGAGCGCGAAGACTCGCCGTTACCCGTTACGGACGCGAGTATTTCACCAGTGGTGGTGTTCACCATGCGCGCGGTAATTGCCACTTCGGCTTTCGACTCCTTTTTGCCCATTCCTGCGATGGCGCCAGTCCAGCCGCTGTGTCCGCCCGCTACACCGCCCACTTTCTTGTCGTCACGTCCGAACTTGGTGATGGAACCGAGGATGATCGTGTCCACCCCCAGGATTCTGCCGAGTTTGGATGCGCTTGTGGGATCGGCGCGGTCGCTGTTGTTAAAATTTTGTTCGGCGATGATCTTATCGAGCGCCGCGCGTTCGATGACGCGGTACTTGCCGTCTTGCACGAGCTTTTGGACCATCAGATCGGTGATGCCTTTGCCGACGTCCTGGTCCGTACCGAAGATCGAGGCGACAACGGTTTTGACCGTGCCGTAATCAAAGTTCATAACGGCAACGAGCTTTTTGGGCCCGGCGGGCTGCGGAGGCGTTGCGGCTGCCGGAGCCAACTGCTGCGCCGCGCACGGCGCAATCACCAGGAATGACATACACAGAATACGTACGAGTCGTGACATAAGAATGTGCTCCTCACATCCGAAGAATTTGTGAGCTAAACCTGCGATCCGTTTCATTTGTGATCCTAACCTCGCCGGAATGGCAGACTAACACGGGCACAAGGTCGGTAGACCTACTTAGGGGCGTATCGTACACCGGAGGCAGGGTAGAAACAACGGTGCTGTGTCCGAAGGGCCACGAGCGGGAGCGTGACAGAAGCCGCAAGCGGCAGGCGCAGAGCGGAGCAAGGACTTTCAAGCGGCAAAGCTGGTAGGATTTGGCTGAGTTGTTGAGGCATTCGAATTTTTGTGAGTCCAGGAAGAGGAGCAAAAAAAATGGCTGAACCAAGCAAAGAAGAATTGCTGGCGCGAATCGCGGAATTGGAAAAGCAAGCGGGGTCGCGGAAAAAAGGCAGTCTGGAATTTCGCGTGGGAGAAAAAGGTGGAGTGAGCGTCTACGGGCTCGGACGGTTTCCCGTCACGCTTTACTATGAGCAGTGGAATAGGCTGCTGGATGTCGGGGCGGAATTGCGCACGTTTCTCGAAGAGAACAAGAGCAAGCTGAAGTTGAAGATCTCGGAGTAGGCGGGAAAGAAGACACTACGCGGGCAGCGTTCGGCGGAATCGAATGGATCGGCGTTAGAACTGGAGGACGCGGGCCCGAGCGATGGTCAGGCGAGCGGGGAGTGTGTCACATTTGACGCATTTATATCACTCTATCATTCTGTCATAGAGTGATAGAGTGAATTGATACTCGTTTTTTTTCGCCCCCTGACGTGCCAAGGGGCGTTTCAGGGCGTTTCCGTGTTCGTCTGGATGCCTTCCTTTCGAAGTCTTGGTGAAAGACTTCGGCATTGGTTCAAACTCGATAAAAATTGGGGTGCAGATTCCGGCTCGAGCTTGGGTGCAAGAGCGGGCCGCTGGGCGAGGGTGTGCCTCAACGTTGCGGAAGGGGAGAAATCGAATCAGGGAAGAGTTCCGCGGTCGGCGAGGGGCACTTCTCGACAAAGAGAGTATAGCAAGTAGTGACGAGGAAGGCAACAGAAATCTTAGCGCTTACTGACTCGCCATTCGAACGGCGGGAGACAGCGGGTTGGGAATGGAAAGAGGAAGAGGAGAGCAGTGCCTTGCATAAAGCAAAGTCGCAAGGATGGGGCACTCTAGGGAGAAAGGCGGAATCAAAACGCCGACGGGTAAAACCGACACGTGGGGCACCCAGCTTTGTCTGCTCCCCCAGCCAGTTTTCTTGACGGAGTATAAGCGGCCTAATTAGAATCGCGCCATGCCACGAAAAGTTATCCTGGGATTCGGAATCAGCCTGGACGGTTATATTGCGCGGCGCAACGGCGACCTTGATTTTCTGGTCATCGACAAAGAAGGCGAAGCGCTGATGGCAGAGTTCTTCTCGAAGATCGATACCACGATCATGGGCCGCAAAACGGCGGAGGCAGCGGCAAAATTGAGCGAGAGTGGTGAGATGCCCGAGACGCCGGGGATGGCGAATTACGTGGTCTCCCGGCGATGGAAGGCGGGCAAGCGGGGAGGATTCGAAGTGGTCGGCGGATCCCTGACGGCGTTTGTGAAAAAGCTGAAACGCCGCCCAGGAAAAGACATCTACCTGGGAGGCGGGGGCGAACTGTGCCGCAGTTTCCTGCAAGAGGACTTGGTGGACGAACTGTACATCGGCATTGGTCCCATGCTTTTGGGCGAGGGCATTCCCGGCTTCCCCGGGAAGTTTCCGCAGCGAGATTTCCGGCTGACGGAATGTAAGTCCTACTCGAATGGATCGGTTGGGCTGCGCTATGAACGGATTCGGACGAAGCGGAGCCGATAATTGGGCCCCGATAGGGTCTGGAATTGGGGACAGTGACCGTCCGCTCCACGCGCCCGTTCTATGCGGGAACGGGTTCGCGGCGTTTCAGGCGGGGGAGGGACTTGATGGAGCGGCCGGTCTTTTCTTGGGCGAGGCGCAAGTCATAGAGACTCTGAAGATTGAGCCAGAACTGCGCGCTGGTGCCAAAGAAATGGGCGAGTCGCAGAGCGGTGTCGCCCGTGATGGAGCGCGTGCCATGCAAGATTTGCGTGACGCGATTGGTCGGCACGTCGAGCTTTCGCGCCAGTTCCGCGGCGCTCATATGGAGTGCTTCCAGTTCTTCGGCAAGGTGTTCCCCCGGATGGACGGCAGTGACGGGCATGATGGATCTCCTAGTGATAGTCGACAATCTCGACGTTTGACGGACCCGGCGAGCGGTCGAGCCACTCGAAACAAATCCGCCATTGATCGTTAATCCGGATGCTGTATTGGCCCTTGCGGTCGCCATGCAGGGCCTCAAAACGATTCCCGGGCAGGGCGGCCAGGTCTCTCGGCGATGTGGCTGCCTCGAGACGATCGAGTTTGAGGCGCGCGGGGCGGGCAAAACCGGAAAATGCCTTGACCCATTTTCCTGCGGCGAAGTTCCCGGTCCTCTTGTCCCGGCAACTGACGATCACCAGCAGAGGATAGCTAAAAGTACGCGTTACGTCAAGCGTAACGAATGAGAGAATGCCTGGTGCGCCCCTTCAATTGAGCGAGGAGAAGCAAGACCCGCGCCCTTTGTGGAGCCAGAACGCAAAGGGTGCGCTACCCGCCACCACTCCAAAACCCCCACACGTAACCCCGACGTGTGGGGCACCCCAACATCAACATCCTAACCCTCCCTTCACCTACGAACATGGTATATTCGCCATCATGATCTTAGTCCACGCGAAAAACACATCGTGGAAACGCGTGCGGGCCACCCGCCCGACCGTATTTGGTGATCCACTGGCTGAGACGTATCCCGACCCGGACCATTCGATATCGGAACGGCGATTTATTACGGTGGGAATGTCGAGTGCGGGACGGGTGCTGATGGTCGCGCACGCGGATCGCGAAGAGAACATCAGGATTATCAGCGTGCGAAAGACGACGGCGCGCGAGCGAGAACAATATGAAGAAAAAAGCTGAGAAACGAGTTCGGCGTGATGAACTGCGACGAGAGTACGACCTGTCTAAATTGAATGGCGGGGTCCGCGGCAAATATGTGGAGCGCTTTCGAGCGGGAACGAATCTTGTGCTGCTTTCGCCGGACGTTGCCAAGCACTTTCCGGACGAGCAATCGGTCAATCAAGCCTTGCGTGGCTTAATTCATGCCGCAAAGGGTAGTTTGCGACGCGCGCGTTGATCGGATGACCAAGGAGGAAAAACCCGCACCCTTGAAAACCACAAGGGATGCGGCACCCGGCGATGATCGTCTGCCCCACCCGCCCCTTTACACGAAGATAGAAGTGCCTTAGTTTACCCTGTCAAGAGAGGTGCTTTATGAAGCCCATCTCCATCGTTCGAGCGGCAGTTTTCACGCTCTTTTTACTTTTGACTGCGCCGTTGGCTAGAAATCAACAGGCTACGCGGAGAGATGGCAACTGGTGGGTTGACGAAGATCGGGCTTCGAAGTTGAACTACGTCACTGGTTTTTTCGACGGAATGGACCTCGGAAACAGATTCTCATATTGGGGATTGGAAGATGACCCAAAGAGCGTGACGGCAGCCAAGGTAATCGGCTCATACGATTCCTACAGCAAAAAGTATTTATCTGAAGTTACGAACGGACAGTTGGTGGACGGCTTAGACAAATTTTATGGCGACTACAGAAATCGACGGATAGATGTCATGGGGGCTGTGTGGCTGGTCGTAAATGGGATTGCTGGTAAGCCAGAGGCAGAAATGCAAAAGATGATTGAAAGCTGGCGGAAGAATGCCATCCCCCCACAATAGGCTGCCGGGATTAACTACGCGCTCTTCGGACGCCGTCTACGATATTCTCCTCGTAGAACCTTCGAGAATTGGGGACGGGGGGACATTCCCGCTTTCTGTGAAAATCACCGCCGCGACACAAAGCTCGCACAATGCAATAGAAAACGTCCCGTCTTTCCCCGGGTCCCCACCCGCCTAAAAAACTACCCGTTATTATTTGGTTGGGAGCTCCTTGATACCAAGATAGTGCGCCGCGTATAAGCGATGCCCACCATCTAAGTCTTTGCCGTGATCGAAAAGTTCAATCGGATAGTCTTGCTTCCAGTGCACCACCAACCAAGCTATCCGTCCGATATGCCATTCTCGATTTCCCACGGGATGGGAATGGTCTCCAGTGGAGGTCCAACGCGTGAGTTTACCTTGGCAAATAGCTTGGCCTACTTCAAAGCAAGTTGGCTCTCCGCCGCAGCCCCAATACGGCTGCGTGTCTATGGCTTGTTTGTCTCGGAAAATTTGCAGGAGATCAGAAACGGGTTTTAACATAACTACTCGGGCCCCTTAACCCATTCAACCATAACTTAGAATTGAGGACAGACGGAACGATCCCGCTTTCCGAGAAAATCATCGCCGCGACACAAAGCTCGTAGAGTGCCATAGAAAACGTCCCGTCTGTCCCCCGGTTCCGACCCGCTCAAAGAATCAACTTGTCACCGTAGAACGCAGACCCTATCCTGCTGAAGCCTGACGCGAGAGCGACAGTAACGGGTTCAATGTCCGTGTACGCATCAGCCGTACGAGTCGCACGCATCTCCAAGGAGAATGACCGTTTTAATAGTTCCTCCACTTCTTCAATTTTAAAAGACCGGAAGGAACCTTCCTTGCCGATTGGCACTTTGCCAACTTTGATCTTAGACGGTCGTTCAAGCCCTGTCTGCTGACGGCGCACTGTTGCGTGAATCCCCAATTGAATCGTTGCTGTAATTGTGACAGGCTCATTCCGCGGCAATTTCCACGGTACTGGAGTCTGGACCCTGGAAACTTCCAATATTTCAATTCGACTAATCGAAACGATCCTTTCGCCTGAGCCAAATCTCTGCGGAATCTCCAGATTCTCTGCTATAAACACTTCTAGTCTGCCTTGATTTGCCCGGAAAGCAGCCATCGCTAGACGCTCTTCCTCCGCCCACTCATGTGTCATGGAGGCAGTAACAAAACTTCTCAAGTCGCCAATCAGAACGTCCTCGTTCTGAAACAATTTCAGATCAACGCCGAGAGGCTCGCAAAATACATCGAGCGTCTTCTGGTCGAAGATGTCATCTCGGGAAACAAATGCGCCATTCTTCTCGGGAAGTGACGCCAGGTCATCAATGGCAGCAAGGCAAATTACCGCGTCCTGAAAATTCTTGCCTTTTTCTTTGAATGGCTTCGCATGATGGATTGCCATTTCGAAGAATTCTGCAGTGCATCTCAACGGCGGCGCTGCCCGCACAAGGGGACGCTCCTCTACCAACTGCTCAACTGTCGCGAGATAGGCCTTGTGGACATCAGACTCCTGGGGCAGCTGTGAAGGAACGACAACTCCCACCTGATCGCCGAGCTTCCTGAGGTTGGCGACCTTTCCCGCCGCCTCATATTGGGTCTTTCTGTAGTCCCTCTCCCAGTGTGCCCTCAATTCCCTCTCCACGGCGTCGAGAAGAACACAGGTGGTTCCAAAAAGACTGACAAGGTCAAAGACATTTTGTATTGTCTGACCGAGACTTGGCCAATTCGCCTTTATCATGAGATTTGAATCGAAGTAGATCCGTGTGTATTTAGGTTTGACGGGCAGGAGCATATAACATGAGTATACACCCTGCGAATTACGTCACATCGCCTCGTGAACTCAAGGCGGTCAACGCGCAGATGGGAACGGCGGGTGGCCCGGATGATCCGATACTGAATCTACCAAGCTTCGTCGATCGAACCAGGAAACCCACGCCCGCTCGCAAATCAAAAGAACACGGAGGGTGCCCCAGGTTCGACTTTGAACCTGTATCTTTGGACTTTTCCACACATTTCCACAGCCATATCAAACCAACTACTCCCCGCCCAACTCCTTCTATCCCTTCGACTTGCCCCAACCCCATTCGAATGCGCGCCCTCACCTTCCGCCCGTCCCCGCCACTCGGCGTCTGCCGCGAGCCGCTAAGCATGGCCTCTCATGTGACTTGGCTTCCGCTCTTCCACCAGTCATCAGTCAAGAGTCACCATTCACTAACTCTTTTAGAATGCGCACTTACGCAAAACGCGCCCATAACCAGTTTAGAATCCGCGCTTACAAAACGCAGGACTTAAAACCCTTTAGAATGAACACTTACAAAAAAACCGGGGGTGGGGGTACCGATCTCCGCCACAACGCCCGAACGGTCCGTAGGGGCACGACATGTCGTGCCCTCTTTCTTTTTCTTGTCCGGGAATTGGGCGCGATTCGAGCGAGCGCGGTTAGTCCATGTGGTGGTGCATGGCGAAGATTTTGTCGAGGCCGTGCTCATAGGGATAGACGTGGACCATCCAGCCGAAAATGACGGGATGGAAGCGGCCGCCGGCTTCGGAGCAGGCGTCTTCGGTGGCGATGGAGCCGTGCAGGCCGAATTGGGTCCAGTCGGCGGAGCGGAGCTGATTGCGCGGCGGCATGCAGAGATTGGTGTGCAAGTGCCACATCGCCACGCTAAGAGGGACGCGAGCGTTCAACTGGTCTTCAGAGGCGCGCTTGGGCATGGTGTACATGGCGCCAACGAGCTCGTAACCGGTCGCGGTTTTCTTGTAGAGGAGAGAAGTGGGACGTGCGGGATCGAACGTGAACGCCTCCAGGAAGCCGTTGCGATAACGCGTGAAGTGATATTCGGGTTGCGGAATATTCGGCAAAAAGATTTTGAAGCCGTCATCGAGCGCGACGTGGTAGTCCTTGTATTTTTCGATGCCAGAGCGGAGCTGAGCGACGATTTCGTTGGCGCGCTCGAGATCTTCCGGCGTCTGCGCCCGCATCGAAGTCATGAACATGTGCTGGCTGTGCGCGTCGTTATGGCCGGGCGTCATGTCCTCGACAGCCGCCTTTTCGCTGGCCTTTTCCTCGCCCATATCCATTCCGGACATGGCCTTGGATGCGGGTGAGGCAGCTTCCCGCGCTGCCGGGCTCTGCCCGCCTTGGTAATAGACGGAGGGCGCGTGGTGGCCAGGCATGGCCACAAGCAGGACCGTGACAACAAAGATGGCTCCAAGAACCATTAAAGTTTTCGCGGCGAGATGAACCAACGTTCTACGGGCTGACATGACGACTCTCCTCAACCAATAATACGCAATAAAGTGGATGGAGATATCAGGGCCGGAGTTGCTTGGTGCCTCCCTAAAAACTGTCCGGTGGGACAGGGAAATGAGGTTGAGGAGATAAAAGAAGCAAATGCGATGAATGAGAAGAGCAGGGCGAGCGCGCCGGATGGGCCGCCACGGCTGGGAGCCGAGAACCAGCGGCGTGCTAAAATCGTCGCGTGAAAAAGCAAACGGTGCAACCTGCGAAGCAATTGACGGGCGGAGTGCAGCCGCCCGGGGACAAATCGATCTCGCATCGCTACGCGATGCTGGCGGGTCTGGCCGAAGGGACGAGCGAGTTGCGGAATTTTTCTGCGGCGGCGGACTGCCACAGCACGCTGGGCTGTATGAGCGCACTGGGCGCGAACGTCAAGGTCGAGAAGGACGCGGTTCAAATTACGGGCCACGGGACGCGAGGACTAAAGAGCAGTTGGCGCGCGCTGGATGCGGGGAATTCCGGGACGACCATGCGTTTGCTGACGGGAATCCTGGCCGGGCAGAAGTTCAGCACAAAACTTACCGGAGACGCCTCGTTGCAGAAGCGCCCGATGAAGAGAGTTGTGGGGCCGCTGCGCGAAATGGGCGCCGACATTCGCGCGCGGGAAGACAATTTTGCACCGTTGGAGATCAAAGGCGCGCTGCTGCACGGGATCGACTACCAGATGCCGATGGCCAGCGCACAAGTAAAATCGGCAGTGCTGCTTGCGGGCATGTTCGCGGAGGGCGTGACCAGCGTGACAGAGCCGGCACGCACACGCGATCACACGGAACTGGCGCTGGAGGAGTTCGGAGCAAGTATCGAACGGCACGGGCGAACTACGAAGATTCACGGGCTCTTTGCAGGAAATGGTTCGGCGAAGCTGGTAGCAAAGTCGCTGGATGTACCAGGCGATCTTTCCTCGGCTGTGTTCTTCATAGCGGCGGCGTCGCTGCTGCCGGATTCGAGCGTAGCGATTCACAATGTGGGGTTAAATCCAACGCGTACTGCAATCCTGGATCTTTTTGCGGGAATGGGCGCTGCGATTCAGATGCTCTCCCTGAAAACTTCCCACGGCGAAGTCGTCGGAGACCTTGCCGTGAAGGGCGTATCGCTGAAGGGTGGCGTGATTGAAGGCGAGCTGATTCCGCTGGTCATCGACGAGCTGCCCATGCTTGCCGCGCTGGGCCCGTACACGGAAGAGGGAATCGAGATTCGCGACGCGGCGGAATTGCGTGTGAAAGAGAGCGACCGCATCGCGGCACTTGCGGAAAATTTACGGCGGATGGGGGCGACCGTGGAAGAGCGGCCCGATGGATTGAGAGTCGAAGGACGCCGGGCGGGGAAACTACACGGCGCAGAGATTGAGCCGCATGGGGACCACCGGATTGCCATGGCCTTTGCCGTGGCGGCGCTGGCTGCGGAGGGCGCGACGGTGATACGCGACTCGGATTGCGCGGGGGTCTCCTACCCGGCGTTTTTTGAGGACTTAAACCGGCTGGCGGAACGATAGAGAGAAGAAGCGCAATGCGTTCCAAAAGCGCGCTAGCTGGTTTTGTGGATGGAAATCGCGCCGTAGCTGGTTTTCAGTGTGATTGTAGGTCCGCGATCCTTGCCGTACTTTCCTTCGAGGTGTGAATCGCCCGATTCCGCCGCGGTTTTTTTCAAACTGTCCGCTGAGAATTCTGAGTCGATATCACAGGAGTGACAATCCGAAACGATATTGAAATTCACCGATGAGGGAAGAGTAAGGGAGATGCTGGCGTTTGTGTTCGTTACCTGAATATCTTCCTTGGGCGGGGAAGAAAACCGCAGCACAACGTCGCCATCGCGATTATCGACTCTTACTTTGCCGGTGACATTCTCGATGGTCACGGAATAGCGGTTGGTGCGCAAAGCGATGTCTCCGGGTGCATCGACAATCTCAAGATTGCCTGAGCTTGCTTCCATGTGGCCGGAGAGCGAAGTCAGAGTGAGATCGGTGCGCTGAGAGATGAAGCGAAGGCCCTTGGCGACTTTATCCGCGCGGATGGGGCCGTAAAATTCTCCGTCCAGGGTGAAGCTCCCCGTAGCGGAGGCGACGTCAACCTGCCCGCCCTTGCCCGAGATTTTAATATCACCTTTTGTGTCGGAAACTTTGACGTCGCCCTTATGCATTTCAATGGAGACGTCGCTGCCGGTGTCGCGAACCTCGACGTCGCCGCTTGCGCTGGTGACAGAAACGGGTGCGGCCAAGTCAGAAACCGCAATGTCGCCCTTTTCGTTTCGCACGGTGACAGAAGCTTTCTTGGGGACCTGAATATCCATGTCAACGCTGATGCGGCTGTCTCTAGCGCCCACGCCCGTGGGATGAACCTCATATCCATCGCCATTCTGCACAATTTCAACGGAAACCGGGCCAGCTCGGCGCTGCGCGTCGGATTCGCTCCAGGCGTGCACGTTTTTCTTTCCCGACACGCGGATTTCAGGGGCATCCGCGGCGCGCACGGAAATCTCGCCGCGGCCGCCGCGCACGGTAATGCGGGCATTCGCGGGGACGTTTACCGGCACGACGTCCAAGTCAAAGGGATACGCATCCCCGGAGATCTCAATAGGAAGATTGCCGGGAATTGTCCGCCGGGCATAATCGTAGGCAACCACGAGACTCAGCAGCGTGATCATGCCGATGACCAGCAGGATTTCGCCAGCGGAAATCCGAGCGGAGCCGGGATCATCGGAACGCCTAGCGACGGTTCGCTCATACAGCTTGATCAAACCCAGGAAAATGAGCGCGAGAGGCCACCAGTGCAGAAGCACATCGCCCAACTCCAATCCACGGTAATTGTGGAGAAGGAGGAGGAATCCGACAGTTAGGAGAATGAGTCCTGTGAAAATACCGCTGCCACGTTGCCGGCTACTGGCCATTTGGTTTTATTGTCCTTGTCCCTGGTAAGTTGAGGGCGCTGCACCCGATGGAGGGGGTGGCACGCCCGGAGCAGGAGGAACCGCAGGCGGCAGGGGAGCAGCCGAGGAAAGATGGCCCTCGCCGGAAGCGAGAGCGGATGCGAGGCTGATGAGCCCAATCACAATGATGATGACCGGATAGGTGTTGCCAAAGTCGAAGTAGCCGCCACGCATTTCCGCCAAAAGAAAAAGCACGCCGACGGTTACAACGATCACGGGACCCATGAGGCCGCGGATGGTGCAACGCTGGCAGGTGCAATGAACTCGATTGCTCATGTGTGACTTAACTCCCGAAGGAGCCTCCTATTGACCCCGGTTCATCCGGTTTCGGAACATCAGTATGCCTACAGCGATCAAGACCAAGGGCCAAAATTGCGAGATTCTGTACCAGGGAAACCAATCAAAGTTGTTGAGCAGGAGCAGCAGGCCCGCGCCGATCAGCAGGATGGGACCGATGGGTCGCTGCTTGCTGAAGTTGTCGAGCGGGTCCGATAAGATCAGGCCGGCGCGCTTAGCCTGCGCAGTGCGAAGCGCATCGATGGGCATGTAGATCCAAAGCGCGGAAATGCAAATCCAGAGAGCGGCCTCTGCACCGCCGCTCATGGCGCCGTTCACTCCCGCTATAAAAAGCACCAGGAAAATTGCGAGATGAATCATGCCTTTGCCGTACTGCTCGTTATAGAAAGCGCCCAGGCCGGGTAAGAATCCCAAGAAGAAAGCTAAGACGGGGTTTGGTCCAATTCCGGCAGGGAGGGCGGGAGGCACACCGGCGACCGGGGCCTGTGGTGGTATCCCGGAAGGTGCAAGCTGAGCCGATGGCGGCGTTGTGTGGCCCATGCCTGAGGCCAAACAATCCTCGCAATAGAGAACGTCGCGCACGGGCCGGATGCAATCCGGGCACATGGGCTTGCCACAATTGCGGCAATAGCCGGTCGCGTCCGCCTCAGAATGGACAGCACACTTCATGGAGTTCTCCTTCCGATCAACTGGCCGCTCCAGGCGCCGCTGATAATCGGAACTTGCGTGGCAAGAAGCTCAAGCTCTCTGCCAATGCCGTTGGCGCGGTTTTGTTGCTTCGGAGTTGCTGGGCGAGTGCCATCCGTGCTGCCCGGGTTTTTTCCCGGAGCGGATTGCGGCATGGTGGTCTCCGGCGTTGTGGGCAGTTCGTTGTCTTTGCTCAAGCGAGACTGAATTTCGTAAACGACGCGAAGATCGCTGACAAACTTGGTGCTGCGGGCGTAGACCAAGTGGGCTTGCTGGTCCGCGAAGCGATATATAGTGGCGGGTGAAAGATCCGCCAGCTTGGGTTTGCGCCACGAGAAGCCAGCGGCAGTGAGAAGAATGAGCAAGGATGCGGCGACCGAGATAGCGCTGTACGCGAAGCGAGCCGAAGCCAGTGCGTTCAGCCAGCCAAATGCGAGACGCCAGCCTTTCTTGGTTTCGCGGGGCCCAATCGTCCGGTTCAGAATCAAAGTGACCAGTTGCGGCGGCGGCTCGATTTGCTCCAAGGAGCGCAGATCGGTGAGCAAATGGGAAACGCCGGCAACAAATGGCACGCAGTGTTCGCAGGCATTCACATGCATGTCAAAGGCGTGGCGATCGTCCGGGCTGAGTAGCCCGTCGAGATAATCGCTAAGCCGTGCTTCCGTAAGTTCGCAAGTCCAGGTCATGTCAGTCTCCGCGCCCTAATCCCGAGTGAATAAACGATCATGACGGACGCACTCCCATCTGTTGCAGGATGCGCGCCAGTTCGATTCGTCCGCGGTTAATTCTAGATTTCACGGTTCCTTCCGGTACATCCAAAACTTGCCGAATCTCGTTGTATTCGAGCTGCTGCAAATCGCGCAGTATGACGGCCTCGCGCAGTTCGGGCGAAAGTTTGGTCAGCGCGTTCTGCACCTGGTAACTGAGCTCGCCGAGCAACAGCTGCTGATCCGGGCGCCGCCCTACGGACTCCTTGTTTTCGACCACGGGCATGGAGTCTTCTAGCGAATCCGTGATACGGTCGCGCTTGGTGCGCCGATAATGGTCGATCAAAAGGTTGCGCGTCACGCTGGTCATCCATGTGGCGAAGCCGCCGTGGGCCGAACGGTAGCTCCCAAGAGTCTTATACACCCGGAGAAAAACCTCTTGCGACAGGTCTTCGGATTCGGTGCCATTGCCAGTAAACCTGTAGCAAATGTTAAAGATGCGGCGCGTGTGACGGCGCACAAGTTCCTCCCAGGCCGAACCGTCGCCCTGGAGGCATTGCTGGACCAGTTGGGCGTCCTGCTCCAACGTATCATCAGCCTCGAATCCCGCTACGGTAACCAGTTTGACCCCAAAGCTGCGTGGAGCCAACCTCGGCCTGCAACTATGGAACGCAAACTGCTTACCAAAAGTTCCCTTTAGTCCTGGCCAGGACAACCGACGGCAAGTGTGGGCATCTTACCCGGGGTCTCTGCTCCCACACAAGTGGCGCCCTAAACTTTGCGAAGACGAGGAGGGCCGCCGGCAGTTTGCAGGGCAAACGGCCAGCGAAGTAGTATATACTCTGTAGATACAAGAGGGCCAATGAAAACACAGCTCGCGAAATGGGGGAACAGCCTTGCGGTACGAATTCCGAAGCCGGTTGCTTTGGCGGCGAAGCTCAGGACGGGGGATGACCTGGAAGTGGATGTTGAGGGACCAGGCAGAGTCAGAATTCGAAAGCCGAAGCAGAAACCCACCCTAGAAAAATTGGTATCCGGCATCACCGCTGAGAACCAGCATGGCGAGACAGATTGGGGGCAGCCGGCCGGGAGCGAAATGTGGTAGCCCGGGAATATGTGCCCGAAGCCGGGGACCTTGTCTGGATAGATTTCACACCCCAAGCCGGAAGGGAACAAGCAGGAAGGCGGCCTGGAGTTGTGCTGACGCCGCGGACGTACAATGAAAAGACTAGCCTTGCGGTGTTGTGTCCAATCACCAGTCATTCCAAGGGTTATCCGTTTGAAGTAGCACTCCCGCCCGCCGGGCGCATTCGGGGAGTGGTCCTTACTGATCATTTGAAAAGCCTTGATTGGCGCCAACGCAATGCGCTAAAAGGCGGAAGTGTTTCACCCAGGATTCTAGGGGAGGTACTGGACCGAATTTCTGCGCTTCTTCAAATCCAGTAAGAATATTCACCAGGGTCTTTGTGCACTCGGGTTTTTTGGCCGCTCGAAGAGCTAGTCCGAGGCGTTCCTGCAGTCACCAGTCATTTTTCCAATTGATGCCTCTGAATAATTTGGATGATTCATAGCATTCATGCGCTTAGACGGCGACTTGTACGCGAAGCATACTCGTGCCTATATGGGAGGTAAGAGGATCCTTCCTTGGGCGCTGTGTTCGAACAATTCGCGCAGGAACTCAAGGCGTGGGAAGCCAAGTTCGCCGGCCGGCCGCGCGATGAGCTAATCGGTTTGTGTCTGCTGGCGCTGGAGCGGGAAGAACTGGTTAGCGTCGGCTACCGCGAAGAATTAATGACACAACGGCTCTCGGCCATGCCCCTCTCGCCCACCGTGCGCGGGTTGATGAGGCACGCGTTGATTTGGGCCTGGCGTGACGAGGAAATGCACTCCATTTACATCCGCGGTGCGCTGCTGAAATACGGCGGTCCCTTGTTGCGCACGAAAGCGTTTGCCCAGCAGATAGGCGGGCTGGTGGGAGGATGGGCCGGATCAGTGCGGCAACACGTGCCGTGGTCGAAAGCGCCGCTTACTCGCGCAGGAGCGACATTTGTGACGTGGCTCGGAGCGCTGACGGGGAAGGTCCCGGAGGACGTACGAAAATATTTAAATTACGGTCCGTTCCGCGAATTTTGCATATTCAATGTGGATGCCGAGAAGACCGCCAGACTGTGTTACGACCGAATGATCGCGCTGGCGCGAGAGGCGCCGGAATTGGGAGGAGAACTGGCGCAGGATTTCGTGCGGGTTCGTGACGACGAGGACCGCCACGCGCAAATTTTCGAGATTCTTGGCACAGCTTTGGACGAAAAAGACCAGCTCGTCGCGGGGGAGACGGAAGAGACACTGACACAACAGATTGAAGATGTTGGCGAGTATTTTCTTCCGCGTGCGTTGCGTAAGCAAACCGTGGTCAACAGCAAAATAGGAAGCGGCGGCCGCGTGTTTGTGTTTGAGGGGAAATCCCCGGAGGAGAAGTGCATTGTCTTCCGACGCCTGCTGCGAGAGAGCGGTTTGGCGGAAGCTCTTGAGCACCGCGCAGCCACATTGGGAAAGCAACTTGAGGAACTGCGAATCGTCATCAAGCCGTCGTTCATGCTTGGTTATGCCACAAAGGATCGCTCCATCATCACAGACTCTGAATTATTGGGCGAGCTAGCTGACTTTCTGCGAGAGCGTCGCTGTGGAAATGCCGTGCTCGTGGAGTCCGCGAATATCTACGATCAGTTTTTCGACCGCCGGAGCGTCGCGGAAGTGGCTGCTTATTTTGGGATGAATGAATGCGGTTTGCCGATTGTTGACGGTTCGAAGGACCAGGTGGCGCATACGTATTTTCGCGGCATGGCGCAGAACACTATTTCGCAAATCTGGAAGGGGGCGGACTTTCGAATTTCTTTCGGGAAGATGCGAAGCCATCCGATTGAGATGGCTTATCTGACGATCGGCAATTTGGAGTGGATGGGAGGACGCTGCGACGAATTTCTTTTCGTAGAGCGCCAAGCGCAACGGGAAACTGCGCTGATGATGCTGCTGGACGGATTCCCGCCGGATTTTGTACTGCTCGACGCTTACGAGCAGGCTTCCGATGGCCTGATAGGTGTCATGGGTTGTCCGCGGCCACCTTCTCCGCGGAGGGTTTACGCAGGCGAAGATGCGTTGGCCGTGGATTTGGTAGCGGCGCGGCACATGGGAGTGCGAGAACCGGAGCAGACGAATATCTTGCGAGCGGCATGTCATTGGTTCGGCGATCCACGAGAGCGCACCGAAGTCGTCGGGACAAATGAGAGCTTGAAAGAGTGGCGCGGACCGTACGAAACAGAGTTTTCTACGATGCTGAGTTTTGTCGCCTATCCCGTGTACGTCTTCGGGAGCGGACGCGGCTCGCTATTTGTTCCCGAGATGGATGAGCAGGCATTTCCGCCCCTCCAGCGCGTCTCCTTTTTTCACCGTCTGTTGCGTGCAGCCCTGCGCAGACTTCTCGGCTTGCATTTCGCACGAACGAAAATCCGGCAGCCTGCGGAGGCTGCGCCCCAGTGAAGAAAAAGGTGGTCGTTATTGGCGCGGGCATGGGCGGCCTGACGGCTGCTTTGCGGTTGGCCCGCGAGGGATTTCGCGTTCAAGTGCTCGAGGCGCGTCCGGAGGCAGGCGGTCTAGCTTCCGGAAGTGTCATCGAAGGATTTTCGTTTGATGCTGGGCCATACATCCTGCTTGATCGTCCAGGACTGGAATGGGCCTTTGCAGCGGTGGGGCTGAAGCTCAGCGAACACATCGAGCTTCGCGCGATCGAGCACGTTTACAGCGTCGCTTCACCCGAGCGTGCCATCGTCAATATTTATTCGAGCGATGCTGAGACGGCGAGCGAGCTGAATCAAACGTGGCCGGGAAGCGCGGAACTCTATTTGCGCTTCGTGCGCAAGACCGCTGCGATCGAAGCCTCGCTGCGGCCCCTGCTCTATGGCTCAGCTCCGGGGCCAACTTCACTCCTCGGAGGAAGCCGGTGGCGACACGCGAGCTTCCTTTTGCGCTCGCTCCGTTCGGTGTTGCGCGGCTCGCGGCTTCCGCGGCCGGTAGTAGATGCGCTTTCGATTTGGACACACGTGGCCGGGCAGCGTCCGGAAGAAGCGCCAAGTCCGTTAGCGTTTGTTCCGGCATTAGTGCATTCCGTCGGATGTTTTTATCCGAAGGAAGGGATTCGCGCCATCCCAGCGGTATTGGCAAAGGCCGCGGTGGCCGCAGGCGCGGAGTTTAGATACCGCACGAAGGCGAGAACGATTTGCACGGAAGGCGGCCGGGCGACCGGAGTGGAATCAACCGATGGGGAGAGTTTTCCCGCGGACTGCGTCGTTTCGGATTGCGGCATCTCCACCTATTTAGATTTGTTCTATCAAAAGGCGAGCCCGAGCCGAAAACGCTGCGAGAAACTTCCTCTGCAATCCCCGGGAGTGTGCGCTTACCTCGTGGTGAAGGGAAAGATGGAGCCACCGTACTTGCGGTTCTTGCTACCCGGCGGCGAGGAACGCTGCCGGCTGCTGATTCGGCCGGGTGTGTTGAATCCGGAGGAAAAACAGAACGATTGGTATCCGGCAAGGCTCCTCGGGCCAATGGAGCACGCTAAAGCGCAGCGCATGGGAACGCAGGGGCAGGCCGAGTATCTAGAGAAATTGCTGGAAGAAAAATGGTGGCAAGAAGAAATCACTGAGTATCGCGTGCTCGCGCGGCGGACGCCGTCGGAGTGGGGTTCGGAATACTCACTCGCTCGCGACAGCATGAATCCCGTGATGACGGCGAAGTTTATGCGACAGGGAAGACTCGCGCATCGTAGCCCAGACTTGCGCGGATTGTACCTTGCGGGTAGCGCAACGCACCCAGGGCAATGGGTGAGCTTTTGTGCGATTTCGGGCGTGCTCGCGGCAGATTGTCTGCAGAAGGATTTCGCCTAATGCTGGCTACAGAGACTGAAACGCATGGCGGACACAAGCTGCGAGTGGCACGTCTGGGGAGCGGACCGCCCGTTATTCTTCTCCACGGCTATCCAGATAATTTGCAAATTTGGTCGGAGCTCGCGCCGCGGCTTGCAGCGCGGTTCAAGGTGATTGCCTTTGATTGGCCCGGAATGGGGTTAAGCGAAGCCTGGACTGGCGGAGCAACGCCATTCGATTTCGCGCGGCGCCTGCGCACATTGATGGACTCCTGGAGCATCGAACGCGCAGCAATCATCGGGCACGACATGGGGGGCCAGCCTGCGCTCGCCCTTGCCGCCGAATATCCCCCGCGAATCAGCCAACTCGTGGTGATGAATTCGCTGGTTATCTGGGACGAGAAAACCTCCTGGGAGATTGCGCTGCTGAGGAAATTTGGCTGGAACCGCATTTTGTTGAAGCGGATGCCCCGCGCGGTCTTCTGGCGAGCGATTCAAACGTTCTTGCCGGGCAGTTTCAAGCTGGATGCGGAGTTGCGCGGCGATCTTTGGGAAAGCTTCCAGAAACTGGAGGTCCGGGAATTTGTGGTGCGAATGTGCGCGGGTTATCAAGGAACGTTGCCCCGACTGAAGCAGCTTTATCCGAGCATCCAGTCGCCGTCTTTATTCTTGTGGGCAGAACGCGATAAACACTTTCCTGTTTCACACGCGAAAAGACTTGCTGAGATGGTTCCCGGCGCCAAGCTTGAAGAGATTCCCCGCGGCGGACATTGGATGGCACTGAATCTCGCGGAAGAAGTGTCCACCCGAATCCTGAGGTTTCTCGGTTCGCCTTCCTCGAAGGACAACAGCGCGGCAACCGCGGCACTTCCGCGAAAAGGAGCAACAAAACACAGCGCCGCGCCTTGACGCATCGGATGGCGACCGTTAGTCTGGCAAGCTCATGCGTTCATCCTGGATGAAGCTGTTCATATTACTGGCAGTCTTGTTGGCTGTCGCGTTTGCAATTTATAGATTTGGCGGCACGCTGGAGGGCGCGAGTTTCAGCGGGAAGAAATTGTGGATGGCGGTCCGAGGGGCAAACCCTTACCTTCTTCTGATTTCAGTGGTAGCCATCTATGCATGCTATGCCATTCGTGCCGTGCGATGGGGAGTCTTTCAGCAGAATTTGGGAACGTCGAATTTCTGGCCCATCTACGAAATGACTCTCGGCGGCTTCGCGGCCGTCTTCCTGTTGGGACGAGCCGGAGAACCCCTGCGGCCGCTGCTTCTCGCGAGAAAAGAAAAGTTGCCGCTCGCCGACATGTATGGCATATACGCGCTCGAAAGAATCTTCGACGTTATCAGCGCCGCAGTGATTGCAGGCACTGCGCTTCTGGCAGAGAAGCGGCATGTTCCGGTGGCAAACACGACGGGGGTTGTTTTGATCGTGGGAGTCGTCGGAGTTATTGTGTTCCTTATTTACTTCCGGCTGCATGGGACCGCCGCTCTTGAGAAGGCGTTCCAAGGCTGGCAAAAGTCGCATGGATGGCGCGTGAAGGTCGCTGGAACCGTGCTGGGTTTTGCGCGCGGCGTGCGGATCATCCGCACTTGGAGCGAGCTCGGGTTGGCAATCTTCCTCTCCGTTGCGCACTGGGGCTTGGTATTTCTCGTGTACATCTGGGTCACTTACAGCTTTGGGGGGAAATTTGCGGAACTTACCGCCGGCGACGCGTTGCTGCTTATGGCATTTACACTGGCGGGTTCGATCTTTCAGCTGCCCCTGGCAGGAGGAGGCTCGCAACTGGCTGCAATTTCTGTTTATAAGTTTTTCGGCATCGAGAATGAACCCGCCACTGCAGCGGCGGTGGTCTTATGGCTGATAACCTTCGCGGCGTGTAGTCTTGTGGGAGTACCGTTGCTGGTTCACGAAGGGTTCTCGATTGGGAAACTGAAGAGACTCGCCGAACACGAAAAAGAAATGGAAACCAGATAAGAGGAGAGACACTAAGTGAAGTGTCCATTCTGTGCGCATCTGGACGATAAGGTAATCGACTCTCGCGAGGGCCGTGTCGGTGACACCATTCGACGCAGGCGGGAGTGTCTCAAGTGCAGCAGGCGGTTCACTACCTACGAACGCATCGACGAAATTCCGTACATGGTCATCAAGAAGGACGGACGCCGGGAACGCTTCGAACGCCAGAAGATTTTGCAGGGATTATTGAAAGCTTGCGAAAAGCGGCCGGTGCCCACGCCAAAGCTTGAAGCCATAGTCGACGAAATCGAGAGCGTGGTTCACGAAGCGACGGAGCGCGAACTCACCACCACGGAAATTGGCGAAATGATCATGCACCGCCTGAAAAAACTCGACAAGGTTGCCTACGTCCGCTTCGCGTCGGTCTATATGGATTTCAAGGATGTCCAGGAGTTCATGTCGGAACTGAAAAATCTATTGAGAGACCGCAGCAAAAAATAAACACGTGCGCTAGCGCGGCCAGACGCCGGCGGTAAACGTTCGAATGGTGGTGAACCCCAGCTTTTCGTATAACTGAACGGCGCCGTAATTCTCTGCCGTGACCGTCAGCGTTAATTCCTTGAACTTCATGGCGCGCAGGGTTTCCCCCGAGGTCTGCATCAGCATGCGGCCAATGCCGTGGCCCTGATATCCAGGTAGCACGCAGATCTGCGTCGTGTGTCCGACCCCGGGCGAAACTTCGCTGGTGAGCACCGCGGCGACAAGTTCGTCGCCGCCTGGCTGGCGCAAGACAAACGAGGCTCCCGGCACAAAATGTCCGCAGCCCGGCAGCAGAATGATGTTCTTCAAAAACTTCAGGGCGCCCGAGCGGCTGCGGTATTGATCGTTGATTTCCCCGTCAACGTGGTTCGCGTACGCGAGATAAATCAGCTTCGCGCACGGCTCGAAGTAACGGTCGTTCCAGCGGTCCAGCCGCATCCCGGCCGAGACTCCGGGCTTGGCGTCGGGCAGCTTCTGCAGGTCCTGCAGCATGAATTGGCGCGAGTACAGGCGAAAGCCTTGCTCGCTCAGCGGCACTTCCACGGGTCCGCTGAAGGGCATGAGCTGCGCTTCAATGCGCGAAAGCTGCGGAATTGCGCGCATGGAGAAGAGCATCTCGTCGAGCAGCCTCTGCCCTACGGTTGCCTGGGAAAATTTCGAAGACACATAGAGGCCACCGATCAGACCCTTCTGTTCCTCAAGGACGTAAAAGGAGTAGCCCGCCGCGCTGCCGTTTTCAAAAGCGACGCAACCAGCAAGTGCATGAGCGTCCAGAAATCGCTTAATCAATTCCAGAGCACCACGGTAATCCCAGTGGAGTTCATCGCGCCAATGCCGCGCTTCTTCGTCAAGGAGCGGCTCAAGTTGGCGCACCGAGGTCTGACGCAAGTCGACAATATTCATGGAGAAGAGGACTGCTTTGCGGCCCCTGCCGCGCACGCCCTATGATAGCCGAATCGGAGGCCGGACAATCAACCCGCGCCCCGCGTCGATACAATTCAGACACAGGGAAAGAAGCCTCTGCGAAGTGGCGAAGAAAAGTTGTGCTAACATCGCGGCTATAGTGCTTGCGTTGTGAGAGGGAAAAACCGGCGGCTTTGGCCGCGCAGCTGCGCAGAATAAGAATGTCCATCCTGTACGAACTCCGCTATCCGACCAAGTGGTATTCGAAACTCCTTACAGCAGTGCTGGCGCTGATCTCTTTCGCGGTGCTGGCCACGGCCGCCGTTGCGGGATTTCTCGTCTACCGGATCGTCAAGCCGCAGCGCACCAGCAGCGAAATCGACATGGAGAGTTTTCCTGGTAAACCGGACTTGGTGGATTTTACAGTTTCGGGATTGGGCGAGCGCCACGGCTGGTTTTTCCCGGGATTACGTGGTGCTCCCACCATCGTCTTATGCCACGGCTACGGATCGAGCCGCGGCGAACTGCTGACGCTGGTTTCCGCATTGCAGGACCACCAGTACAACGTTTTTGTCTTTGATTTTGCGGCGCATGGGGGCAACGAAGGAATTACCACCTTCGGCTATCGCGAGGCAGACGAAGTGCGCGCCGCCGTTGATACCGTGGCTGCGCGCAACGACATCGATCCCGCGCGCTATGGATTGTGGGGCTACAATTTGGGCGCCTACGCGGCCTTGCGCGAGGCGGAAAACGACCGCCGCATCCGCGCTATCGTGCTGGATTCGGTCTACGATATGCCGGAACAGATGGTGAAAATCGGAGTGGAACGCAGCGGCCTCGGTGGATTCCCGCTGATGGTGCGCTCGGCGGAATTCAGTTTTACCTGGCTCAATTACAAGTACCGAGAAGATCCGCCACTCTCCACGAAGCTGAGCGCGTTGGCGGGAGTGCCGAAACTCTTCATCGAGGCTGCCGACGATCCCGAGCTTGCAGAGATCACTCAGCAAATGTTTCTGAAGGCGCCCGAGCCGAAGGAGGAGGCGATGATTCCCCATGGCAATTCTGTATCCATGGAAGAGAACGACAAGCGGAATTACGAAAATCGCGTGGTCAGCTTTTTCCTACTGAAGCTTCCCGCTACGGGCGGGGCCACGCACTAGCATCGATTCACCGTTTCCTGCTTCACACATTCCAAGGGCGGGATAGACAACATAGACCAAGCACTTGGCTCCTAGCTTCATAAGTTCCTGTGAGCCCTTGCGGTTGGTAAATATCAAGGCGTGCCGCTCGGTATTCGGCGTCCACTCCTCGGTCTCGCGATGCAAATAGAAATTCACTTGAAATTTCAAGGCTCGCGGCAGTTTGTAAGAAGTTGCGGCGGAAAGCTGGCTGGCCGTTAAATGTTCTATCGCAGTCAGAACTACAGGCCGGGCAGAAATTCCGTCGTCCAACTGCCACAGATAATTAGTACAGATAGACATAAGTCCGAGAATGCCAATGGTTGCTGCCAAGAAGGAGGCGGCCAATCGGCGATATAAAGCCAAAGCCGTAGTAAGGACTCCGCCAACGATGGCAATTACGGTGAGCAGCGTGACCGCCGGCGCGGGCCTGATATCTGTTACAAAGGGAATGGAGTCACTGAAGCGGCTAGCCAGAACGCCTACAAGGATCAGAGTCAGTCCGACAGCCGAAAATAGCCAACGAGCAACATGAAGGAGCCTAAGTCTTGATGCGATCGAGTGCGTCGTCAGCAGTGCGATCGGAGCGAGAGCAGGAAGCAAGTATCCCGGGAGCTTTGATTTTGAAATCGTGAAAAACAGGATGGTGAAACCAGACCAGCAGACCAATAGCAAACTGAAATGATTGACGTAGCGTGAGCGCGATAAGTTGAAAAAGCCTGCAAAAGCGCTCCAGAGAAACAAAACGGTCCATGGAAGCATGGCGAGCACCAAGATCGGGCCGTAATACCAGAAGGGCTGGATGTGCTGGAATTCGGGGGTGAGGTAGCGTTTGAAATTGTGCTCGATGATGAAGATGCGAAAGAAATCCGGATTTCGGCGAGCGCAAAGGATGTACCAGGGGAGCGCCGTCGCGCAAAAAGCAGCGATGGCCGCGGGGTGAAGTAAACGAAACGCGTCTCGCCAACGCTTCGTGAAAATAGCCCAAAAGAAAATTGCACCGCCGCAAAGAATGATTCCGGCCGGCCCTTTCGCAAGAACAGCGAGCCCAAGAAAAAAGCCGAATAGCACGAGAGCTACCCATGGCGTAGATGAGTTTGTGGGGACGGGGTTTGTCGCGCCCGCTCCTGCAGGAACGAGGCGCAGAACAATCGCGGCGCAGACCATGGCAATGGTGAGCATGCCGCTGAACGGCATATCCGGAGCAGCGGCATGCGAAAATCCAATCATGCCGACGGTTGTCGGGAGCAACAGTAACAGCCAGCGCGCCGTTTCCTCCCCATAAAGGCGCCACGCGAGCCACGCCAAAGCGAGCGTTGCAAGCAAGGCGGAAATTGCGCTCGGCAAACGTGCCGCCGCTTCGCTCACGCCAAAGAGCTTGAAGCAGATTGCCGCGCCCCAATAATAAAGCGGCGGCTTCTCAAACCACGGTGCGCCATATAGCCGCGGCGTAACCCAATCGCCCGTCTCCGCCATATCGCGCGCAATCCACGCATAACGCGGCTCGTCGGGACCGACAAACCCGATCGCACCGAGATGGCTGAAATAACAAACGTAAAGTGTTGCGAGTATCAGGACCGTCCAGGCGATGCGGGCCATAGAGTTGGACCCAGGTTTTTCAGGGATGGTGGTGAGCGATTCGGTCACGGAATGGAAAGTCTAGCATTGAACCTGTATCTTCGAACCGGGTACCTCTTGCATACTGTCGCGCGTCGGCCTTCGGGTGGCCGCATTAGAACACGATGAAAGAATGGCTCGAATACGCCGTCGTTTGGCTGATCTTGAAGAAGCTGGGCGTCCTTCCGCGTCGCCTCGCACGCGGCTTCGCCGCGTCCGTGACGAGCCTGCTTTTTTCCTTGCAGCCAAAGCTGCAAAAGACCGCGGAGTTTAATCTGCGCCTCGCCTTTCCTGATTGGACTGACGCCCAGCGCAAAGACGCCACGCGCAAAATGGTCCGCAATCTTGGCTGGATGGCCGCCGAATTCGCCCACTTCCCACGCCTCAGAAAGAAAAATATCGAGAAGGTCGTCATACTCGAAGGGCACGAAAATTTTCTCGAAGGCCAGCATCGCGGCAAAGGTGTGCTCTATTTGACCGGCCATATCGGCGCCTGGGAGCTTTCTTCTTTCGCGCACGCGCTCTATGGCTATCCCCTGCATTACATGGCGCGCCCCCTCGACAACCAGCGCCTTGACGCGCTCGTCAACAAATACCGCTGCGCCTCGGGCAACGAACCCATCTTCAAAAATGAATCCGCGCGGGTCATTCTCAAAATCTTGAAAGACTCCGGTACCGTAGGCATTCTTGCGGATCAAAACACCATGCCGGAAGAAGGCGTCTTCGTCGATTTCTTCGGCAAATCCGCTTGCACCACGACAGGCCTCGCCCGCGTGGCGCTGCACACTGGCGCAGCCGTTGTGCCCGGATACGCCTACTGGGATGAATCCATTCAGAAATATCGCCTTCGCTTCGAACCTCCCGTCGAATTAATTCGCACCGGCGACACCGAGCGCGATGTCTTCGAAAATACGCAGCAGTTCACCAAAGTCATCGAAGAGATTATTCGCAAACATCCCGACCAATGGGTATGGATTCACCAGCGGTGGAAGAACAGACCCAAGGGCGAGCCCGCGCTGTATGATTTTTAAGAGAGGTCTTCGATGATCCAAACGGCAAAATCGTTAACGGAAGCGATTGGCTTAAGGCTTGAAGGAGACGGCGCCCTCGAGTTGCGCGGCGTAGCGGCGCCTGAGCGTGCTGGCTCGCACGATCTCATCTATGTGGAGAAGCCCAAGCATGCGGAGCGAGCCACAGCGTCGCCCGCACTGTGCGTGATCGCACCGGAAAATATTGCTTTACCAGGAAAGACAGTATTGCGAAGCTCGCAACCCAAAGTTGCGTTTGCAAAAGCAGCTGCTCTCATCCTTGAAAGAGCTCCCATCGCCACGGGAATTCATCCGACCGCGATCGTTGCGCCGCTCGCAAAAGTCAGCGAAAGCGCCGGCATCGGCCCATTCGCGGTGATCGGCGAAGACGCCCACGTAGGCGAAAGCACGCAAATCGGCGCGCACAGCGTGATCGGCGCCGGCTGCTGGATCGGCGATCGCTGCCGGATTCATCCGCGCGTCACTCTCTACGCCGGAGTTCGTATCGGCCATCGCGTCGAAATTCATTCCGGGGCGGTCATCGGCGCGGACGGCTTCGGCTATGCGCAAGGCGAGGGACGTTACTGGAAATTTCCGCAAGCCGGCATCGTGGAAATCGCCGACGATGTCGAAATTGGCGCGAACACAACGATTGATCGCGGCTCGCTCGGCGACACGCGCATCGCCGAAGGCGTTAAACTGGATAATCTAGTGCACATCGCGCACAACTGCCAGATCGGCGCGCACACGGTAATGGCAGCACAGGCCGGACTTTCCGGCTCGTGTGAATTTGGCAAGCACGTCGTCGTCGGCGGTCAGGCCGGTTTTGGAGAGCATTGCTATTTGGAAGATGGCGCAGTCATCGGCGGCCAATCCGGGGTACTAGGCGGAAAAACGATTCGCAGCGGTCAAACCGTTTGGGGAACTCCGGCTCGTCCACTCGAAAAATTCAAAGAACAATTTGCCTGGCAGGCACGTCTGCCGGAACTGGCGGCGCGCATCAAACAGTTGGAAGAGAAGCTGGAAGGGAAGTGACGTGAGTGTATCTCCTCAGTGGCGCGTGATCGTAATTGGCGGCCACACCCGCAGCATCGGAAAGACGCAACTCGTGTGCGACATTATCAGCGCATTTCCGCGAGCAAATTGGATCGCTGGCAAAATTACACAATACGGCCACGGCGTCTGCGCGCAAAACGGCAACAATTGTGATTGCGCTCCCGACGAACACATTTGCGCCATTGAATGGGAAGAGCAGTCGCAGTCTGGGACAGACAGCGCGCGATTTTTGGCTGCCGGCGCGAAGCGCTCATTTTGGCTGAGAACGAAGCAAGGCTTCCTTGCTGAGGGGCTCCCGTTGATGCGGGATGCGCTCAAGGAGACTTTGGGCGAAGCTGGCCAAGATTCTCCTCCGCTGATCCTCGAAAGCAATTCACTCCTTCAATTTCTGAAACCCAGCCTCTATTTTGCCGTGATCGATCCCGCACGCGAAGATTTTAAAGACTCCGCCCGCGTCGCTCTTGACCGCGCCGACGCCCTCGTCCTCCGCGGCTCGGTGGATGCCCCGGCCGCTGCCCCGTCGTGGATAAAACTCCCCGCCAATTTACTTCGTACCAAGCCATCCGTTTACCAGCGTGAAGGCGAGCCACTGCCAGAGCCACTCCATGTGCTCATCGAGCGGGCGTTGCAAGCGCCGCCAAGTATCACCCTCTGACAACGATTTGGTAACGCTCCTGCATCTTAGACGTTGACCAGTTACCCTAACACGGCGATAATTTACTCGTACTCGTATTACACTCTCGCAATGGACCTAGGCGCTCGTGCCGGAACCTGCGGGAAGTGACTAGGAATACAGCAGTTAGGAAGGTTTAGGCCACATTGGGCGAATCTAATACGCCTGCCTTTTAGTAGACTTTGCTTCGGGGGGACGTATTTTGGCGACAGGTACACGCATCGGACTGGATGGGCCTGCCCCGGTCGTACCGCCTTTTTGGCAAGAGAATGATCTGGCTGGCTCTCTCGAACAAGCCATCGAGAACGGCGCAAATCATTTGCTGTCTCTGCAAGCCGAAGAAGGCTATTGGCTCGGCGAGCTCGAGGCCGATACCACTCTCGAATCCGATTACATTTATTACTTGTACGTACTTGGCAAGGCCGACCCGGTCCGCATCGCCAAGCTTGCAAATTATGTTCGCCGCCGCCAACTGCCCGATGGCGGCTGGAATATTTTTCCCGGCGGCCCTTCCGATCTCAATGCAACCTGCAAAGCGTATTTCGCACTAAAGCTCGCCGGGGATGATATCGATGCGCCGCACATGACGCAGGCGCGCGAAACCGTCCACCGTCTCGGCGGTCTCGAACTCACCAATTCCTACGTGCGTTTTTATCTCGCGCTGATTGGGGCCGTCGGCTGGGAGCTTGTCCCTTCCATTCCGCCCGAACTGCTGCTCCTTCCGAGCTGGTTTTATCTCAACATTTATGAAATGTCCTCGTGGACCCGCGGCATCGTCATACCCATGGCCATCCTCTCCGCGCTGCGGCCCGACTGGCGTTTGCCGGAGCGCGCCCGCGTGGACGAACTATTCAAAGACATCGCGCACAAAGCCGCTGCATTTGACTGGAGCAAGCAGCTGATCTCGTGGCGCAACGTTTTTCTGGCAATCGATCGCGGCCTGAAACTTTACGAAAAGCTTCCCTGGAAGCCGCTTCGCCGCCGCGCGCTGCGCGAATGTAAAGCCTGGATGCTCGCTCATATGGAGCGCAGCGAAGGCCTCGCCGCCATCTATCCCGCGATGATGAACTCAATCTTTGCCCTTATGGCGCTCGGCCACGGGCCGGATGATCCGCTCACCGCCCGAGAGATTCGCGAATTCTCGCGCTTCGAGATTGAAGAAGGCGACACCATCCGCATGCAG
>Ga0247680_1000060_pt1 | contig 58120 bp, 49 predicted proteins | sample CNK21_metaG_FD_182803 | JGI IMG/M metagenome (GOLD analysis project Ga0247680, IMG submission 182803) | Soil microbial communities from Purdue University Martell Research Forest, Indiana, United States - CNK21 | ecosystem: Environmental > Terrestrial > Soil > Temperate forest > Bulk soil...
GCTTTTCTTGCAATTCCTTGCCAACCACTCGAACCTTGAACAAAATTCCGTGCGCCTCGATGCGCTTTTGCAACGATTCCAGTTTCGCCGGAGTGAGTTCGTCCGGGCTGTGCGCCACGTCCAGCAGCACGCGCTCTAAATCATCCAGCACGTCGGCCAGCGCCGCATCGCCTTCCTGTTTGGCTGTCTCTCGGTACAGCCGGTTTGCATCCAGCAAATCTTCCGCCCGCTTCTGCTCCGCTGAAATATTGATCTGCTTTTGTCCGGGATTTTCCGGTGCGGCGTTCGCCAGTTCCATCAACACCATTTCCGATTTTCCCAAGTGTTCTCCCACCGCAACGACCAGCACGCGTTGCCGCACCTGTGCCACGCTGGCAACCGGTGTTCCGGTATCTTTTGGTTTTGACCAGCGTCCCGCGACGAACGCAGCAATCACCATGGCCGCCATTGCTCCGATGGCTACCCAGCGCCGCGGTTCGAGCCACGCACCCCATCCACGCCCGGCCTTTTCCGGCAGACGAGGCGCAATCTTTTGCCACACCGTTCGCCCATACTCCGGTCCACGTTCAGGCACCGGAAAATTGTCCAGTGCAGCGAGCACAGCTTCGATGCGCTCGAGTTCCGCGCGGCAAGCCGTGCAGGCCGTCAAATGTTCGGCAATCGCTTCGCGTTGCGTAGGCTCCCCCTCCCGATAAGCAATCAATTCTTCTTCTGTCAGGTGATTCATAGTTCCGTTCCCTTGGTCTCCGGCGCCGCTCCCGCCGCTCTTGCTTGCAGCGCGCCTCGCGCTCCCACGTAGGGCTCCAGCGCCCGGCGCAATTTCTGCACCGATCGGAAAACCGTGTTTTTCGCCGCGCTCGTCGTCGACTTCAGCACTGCGGCAATCTCTTCAATCGCGCAACCTTCCCAATGGCGCATCACGAACGCGGTTCGCTCCGACGAACTCAACTCTTTGAGGGCTTCTTCCATCTTCTTTCTCAGCTCGGTGTTCATCGTCAGCCGGTCGGGAGTTGGCCGTTCATCGATTGCCAAGTCCAAAGGATCCTGCTCCTGCTCTTCGGCCAAGCTGCTCGGTGTGCTGCGGCGCGCATCCTCGCTTCGTTTTTGCCGCATGCGGTCAATCGCGTAGTTCGCCGCTATCCGATATGCCCAGGTTCCAAAATTCGCGCGCGATCCAAACTGCCCGAGATTCCGATAGGCCCGCAAAAAAGCCTCCTGAACCACTTCCTCGGCGTCGTGCTCGTTACCCGTCATGCGGTACGCGAGACGGAAAAGTTGCTGGCTGTGCCTTTCCACCAGCCCGCGGAAAGCATCGCGTTCGCCGGCGAGCGTGCGCTCGACTGCAATGGCGTCGCTTTCTCGGGCCGCGTTCTTGGCTGCTTCGCGGTCTTGCATGCTGCCGGCGCTTTCGCTCATCCGAATCATTAGACAGGAAATGGGGCTTGCGGTTAGGTCAGTCTGGGAAAGCTCGGTAGCGGGTGCGTAAATAACACCTGCCGGATGCCATCCGTAAGTCCTGCACTATCATCGCACTGCAGAGGGGTCTACGAAGAGAACTCTTGCAAGCAGAGCGCCGCCGTATTTCACTCGTGCCGCAGCGCCACCACGGGATCGACTCGCGTTGCTCGCCGTGCCGGCACGTAGCTGGCGGCCAGCGTCACGCCCACCAGCAACAAGGTGACGGCCACATAGGTCACCGGATCAGCGGCCTTTACGCCGAAAAGCAAATTCTTTGTATATTGGGTCAGCCCGAGCGCCAGTCCGAGCCCAACTACCGTGCCTACCAGCGTGAGCCGCATTCCTTGCGAGAGCACCAGCCGCAGCACTTCTCGTTTCCCGGCCCCCAGCGCCGTGCGGATTCCGATTTCGCGCGTGCGCCGCGCTACTTCGTAGGAAATCAGTCCGTACAGACCAATGCAGGCCAGCAGCAGCGCCAGCATTCCAAAGAAGCCGGAAAGTCTGGCAATTAACCGCTCCTTAAGAATCTGACGGTCAATCTGCTGGCTTTCTGTCCTGATGTTGTACACCGGCAAGTTGCTGTCGAGTTGACTAACCATGGCGCGAATCCGGGGGACGAATTTCTCGGGATCGGTCTGCGTGCGCAGCGCAAATGCCACGCTGCCGCCGCAGTTCGGAACGTATGTCGTGGGTTTTACTTCCCGGCGCAGCTTATCGTATCTCGCGTCGGCCACGACTCCCACAATCTCCCATCCCGGATTTTTGTCTTCTCCCGTTTCGGGATTGGCAGCTTCCTTGCCGAATCGCTGCCCGATCACGTTCCCTTTGGGAAAGTATTTCCGCGCAAACGCCTGGTTGACGATTGCGGGCCTTGCGGGAAGGTCTGCCGTCTGAGCCTGGCTCGCCGCAGGCTTGACGCCGGGCTTTAGCTTGGCCGCAGCCGCGGCTCGTTCCGCGGCCTCGGCAGCCGCGATCGTTTGCGCCGTTGCAAAGTCCAGCGCGCTGAATTCACGCCCTGCCAGCAGCGGAATCCGCATGGTCTGGAAGAAATCTGGTCCTACCGGCAGCACGTCCGAATTAGATTCTTCCTCTTTGCGGTTGCCGTGCAAATGAAAGCTCGTGGACCAGCGTCCGCCGCCGAGCAGTGCCGTCCACGAGTAACTCACGGATACCACGCCGGGAATCGCCGAGAGCCGGCTCCGCAATTCGCCATACATATTGTCGGTGTCGGCCGATTTATATCCGATAAGCGTGGGGTTAAGGCTGAAGGTTAGAATATTTCGCGTATCGAAGCCCGGATCGAGATTCTTCAAATTCTGCAATGTGCGCACAAGCAACCCCGCACCTGCGAGCACTACAATGCTCAACGCGACCTGGGCCACCACCAGGCTGTTCCCCGGGTTCATCCTGACTTTCCTCGCGCGGACGGTCTGCGAACTGCTCCCCGCGCCTTCTTTCAGCGCCGGCGTCAAATCCACGCGCAGTCCGCGAAGAGCCGGAGCCAGGCCAAACAACACTCCCGTCAGAATGGAAACGACCGCCGTAAAAAAAAGTACACGCGAGTCGATGCTGGGAGAAAAGAGCGGCGAGCCATTGTCGCCGGAATTCAGAAACGTCACAATCGATACGTCACACCACGAAGCGAAAAGAATCCCCAGCGCTCCTCCCGCGAGCGAAAGCATCAAGCTCTCCGTCAAAAGCTGCCGCAAAATTCGCCCTCGCGATGCTCCCAGCGCGAAACGCACGGCCATTTCTTTTTGCCGGGAAGTGGCGCGCGCCAGCATCAGCCCCGCGACATTTGCGCAGGCGATCAACAGCACGATTCCGACCGCCAGCATCAGCACATAGAGCGGTGTCGAACTCTCCGTTCGATTGCCGGTAAGGCCTTGCTCCACTGGAGTCAGCGTGATAGCCGGGTCGTCTTCCGTTTTGAAAATGGGCTTTGCGCCGCTGGTCATGGCGTTGTGGAAAATCGTGCTTACGGCAGCTTGTGCCTGTGCCCGCGGCGTTCCTGGTTGCAGCCTCCCTACGAGGACCAGCCACCAGCTCAGGGGATCCACCTCGCGGTTGTCCCACGGCTGATTCAACTGATTCAGTTGTGGCAGAGCCGAGAGAGGGATCCACATTTGCAGAGCGTTTCCAGGAGAAAGGGAGTCAAATCGCGGTTCGGCCACACCGATGATGGTAAAAGGAATCTTATTTAGAAGGATGTTCTTGCCTACAACCGAAGGCGCTCCGCCGAATCGGCTTCGCCAGTAGTTGTAGCTCAAGACGGCCACCGCTGTCGCCGTTGGCGAATCGTCCCCAGAAGTAATCAACCGGCCCAGCGCCGGCTGGACACCCAGCGTCTCAAAATAATTGCCCGAGACATATTCGGCCCCTTCCACCGTGCTCGCGGCGCCGTTCTCGCTCAAGTCCAGACGGTCTCCGCCCGCGAAAGCAGCCAGGCTCGAAAAAACTCCTTCCTGCGCGCGAATTTCCTTATAGAAAGGCTCCGAAAATGAACAATAGCCACGGAGAGAATTTTCGTGCACGTCTTCGCAGTCTCCGTATCCCATGGTGTTGTGATTATTCGGCTCCTTGTGAGCACGCCATTGCGCAACCACGAGCTGGCTGGCGTCGCGCACCGGGATTGCCCGCAGGAGTACCGCGTCAATCAGGCTGAAGATCGCCGTGTTTGCCCCGATGCCTAGGGCAAGCGTCAAAATCGCGATGGCCGCGAACCCCTTGTTCTTGCCGAGCGCTCTGAAGCCATAGCGCAAGTCTTCATAGAGATTCTCGAGCCAGCGCCAGCCCCACGTATCGCGCGTCACCTCTTTCACCAAGCCGACATTCCCGAATTCGCGCCGCGCGCCTGCCCGCGCTTCGTGTGACGAAGCCCCTCTCTCCTCACGCTCCTCTTCCGCCATCCGCAAATGGTGCTGGATTTCCTTTTCCAGCTCTTTCTCCCGCTTCCTCCAAAGCCACGAGAGTCTCATGACGCGCTCTCTTTCTTTGCGGGGTTCAGCACGCCTCCAATCGCATCCGAGATCTGTTCCCAGCGCGAGCGTTCCTTCATGAGTTGCTTTCTTCCTGCTGCCGTCAACCGGTACACTTTTACTTCCTGATTGTTTTCGGAAATCTTCCAGTCGGCGCCGATCCATTTTTGCTTTTCGAGACGGTGCAGCGCAGGATACAGTGACCCCGCATCAACTTGCAGCAAGTCGCCGGAATTCGCGCGAATCGCCTGGCTGACTCCGTAGCCGTGCTGCGGCCCCCACATTAGCGTTTGCAAAATCAGGAGATCGAGCGTCCCTTGCAGCAGCTCGACCCGGTTCTTATACCGCTCGCTCATTTTGCCTCCAGCTATCAGGCTATAGATGGCCTATATCCTACTCTATAGACGTTCTACTGCCTCATTTTGTTTGCAGAACGCTGGCCTTTTTTATCGTTCAACTAACCCATTGCATTACAGGCGTTTGCCCGGAGCATCCTCCCGGCCGGGCGGCGGATACTGGCCGTTTTCGCGCGTTATTGTCCCACAAGCGCACACTGTGTATCGCGCCTACGAAACGGCGGCGTGTCCTTTGGCTGAGCAAGATACGGTATGATGGGAAGTGAAGCGCAGCTCGTGTTCCGCGATCCTTGAAACTCGTTTACCCTGGGCCTGTTTGATCGGGCAAGACTTGCATAACAGCTAAGGAGCAACGGTTTGATCCCACGTTATACGCGCGAAATGATGGGCCATGTCTGGAGCGACGCCAATCGCTTTCAAAAGTGGCTGGACGTCGAGCTGGCTGCCACCGAGACGCTTGCCGAAGCTGGCTTGGTGCCGAAAGACGCTGCGGCAATCATCCGTGAGCGGGCTCATGTGGATGTTGCGCGCATTCACGAACTCGAAGCCCGCGTGAAGCACGACGTCATCGCGTTCACTATGAACGTCGGCGAATCCATAGGCGATCCCGCCGCTGCCCGCTGGCTGCACTACGGCCTGACTTCAAACGACGTCGTGGACACCGCGCAAGCCCTGATGATTCGCGACGCTTCCCACCTCATCGAGCGGGAGCTTGTTTTGTTCGGGGAAATTCTTGATCTTCGCGCGCACCAGTTTCGGCACACGCCGCAAATCGGCCGCACCCACGGCGTTCACGCCGAACCGATTACTTTTGGGTTGAAGATCGCCAACTGGTTTTCGGAAAACCAGCGCAACATCGCTCGCTTCCGCGAAGCGGCGGCGCAGATGGCCGTGGGAAAAATCTCCGGCGCCGTCGGCAACGCTTCGCATCTGGGTCCGGAAATGGAAGAGCGCATCTGCAAGAAGCTTGGGCTGAGCGTCGCGCCTGTATCATCGCAAGTCCTCCAGCGCGACCTGCATGCTAATTATCTCAGCTCGCTCGCACTCATCGCCGCGATGCTGGAAAAAATCGCGCTCGAGATTCGGCATCTGCAGCGTACCGAAGTTCGCGAAGCAGAAGAGCCTTTTGGCGGCGAGCAGCGCGGCAGCTCCGCTATGCCGCACAAGCGCAATCCCGTGATGTGCGAGCAGATCTGCGGCCTCGCGCGCCTCGTGCGCTCGAACATGCTCGCTGCATTCGAAGATGTGGCGCTCTGGCATGAGCGTGACATTTCGCACAGCTCGGTCGAGCGCATCATTCTCCCGGATTCCACGATTCTCGTGGACTACATGCTAGCCAAAATGGCCACGATCGTCGGCGAAATGCGCGTTTTCCCGGAGCGCATGCTGCACAACCTCGAATCCACACACGGCTTGGTGTACTCCGGTCAGTTGCTGCAAGACCTGGTGGAACAGGGCATGCCGCGCGACGATGCGTATAAAGCGGTGCAGGAAAACGCGATGGCCGCCTGGGAAACGGATACGAATTTTCAGGAGCGCGTCGTCAAGGATGCTCGCATCTCGAACTATCTTGATGCCAAGGCATTGCAGCACACTTTCGATTTGCAGCGGCAGCTACGCTACGTCGATGCGATTTTTGATCGCGTGTTCGGCGCGCATCCAGCCGGCGAAAAATCCGCCGCGAAGAAAGCGTAAGCAACAAGGCTCGAAATTCGGGGCCGGCAAAGCGCGCAAGACTTATTTTCAAGGAACGAAGAGCCCCGGTTGCCCGGGGCTCTTTCGCCTCTTCTAATTTTCGCTCGCGCGGAAATTAGCTGCGGAGGCGGAAATCCCAGCGTACAAGACACAGCTAAAAAACCAAACAGAATTCCAATCCGCAAGAACCAGTTCGCGCAACCGCATTCGGCGAGTGACTTGCGCGGCTACTCCACGCGCTGGACGTAGCGCGCTTCCGTCGTATCGACTTTCACTCTGTCTCCGGAATTGACGAAGGGCGGCACTTGAATCACCAAGCCTGTCTCGAGCGTGGCCGGCTTCATCACTGCGCTGGCCGTGGCCTTTTGCAGCGTCGGTTCGGTATCGAGAACTTTCAACTCCATAGTGTCCGGCAGGTCGACACCGATCGGTTTTTCCTCGAAAAATTCGATCTTCACGGTCGTGTTCGGGATGAGGTAGTAAACGGTTTCGCCCAGCTCTTCGCGGGTCATCTGCATCTGTTCGTAAGTTTTCGTGTTCATGAAATGAAATTCGTTGCCCTCGTTGTAGAGGTATTCAAACTCGACTTCGTCGAGAATCGCGCGGTCGACGAATTCTTCGGCGCGGAACCGGTAGTCGATCATGGTGCCGCTGCGGAGATTCTTCATGCGCGTCTGCATTGACCCGCGTTTGTTGCCGGGGGTGCGATGATCGACGCTGAAAACAGTGAAAAGCTGACCCTCGTGCTGGATAACCATGCCGGGGCGGAGTTGTGTGGCTTTGACGCTGCTCATTATTTTTGCGACCGCAGGACGGCCGACATCTCCCTGGAAGATTTGCTGATTTCGGAAATTCCGGAGGGCGAACCAATTTTGCCCGCACTGCACGCGGAATGACTCGAGGCACGCCGGGCGAAATTTCGTTCCCAACGCGAATCAACAGTATAAAGGGCCATGTTAGAGCTGGTCAATCATCTCTCCTCGTAGGTTCTTTGGCGCGTTGCTGGGCGGCTTCGGACATGATTTTTTCGATTTCATCGGGATTGCGGGGGAGGCGTTCGCTTAGGAATTTGTAGCCCGATTCGGTGATGAGGATGTCGTCCTCGATGCGGACGCCGAGATTCTCTTCGGGAATGTAGATGCCGGGCTCGACGGTGACGACCATGCCGGGCTCGAGCGGTTTGCAATACTCGCCGGGATCGTGAACATTAAGTCCGATATCGTGGCCGAGGCCGTGAATGAAATACTGGCCCAGCGATTTGCCGTGAAGGTCTTTGCCATGGGAATTGATGTAATCGTAGGCAATTTTAAAGACACTCTTGGATCCCTTTTGGCAGAAATCCATGCCGGGCTTGATGGCCGCTAGTGCGGCGTTCTGGGCGCCGAGAACAATTTCGTAGATTTCGCGCTGGCGGGGCGTGAACTTACCATTCGCGGGAAGGGTGCGCGTGATATCGGCGGAATATCCGGCGTATTGCGCGCCGACGTCGAGGACGACGATGTCGCCGTCTTCCACCTTTCGGGAAAGCTTGTCGTAGTGCAACGTGGTGGAATTCGGTCCAGCGCCGACGATGGGAGCGTAGCCCTCCGCTTCCGAGCCGCCCATGGCATGAACTTCGACCATTTTGGCGGCGATCTGATACTCGTGAAGGCCGGGGCGCATCATGCGCATGGCCGCGAGATGAGCGTCCAGCGAGAGCTCGATGGCTTGCGTGAGAAAAGCTAGCTCGCCGGGCGATTTGATTTCGCGCAACTTCGAAATATTGGAGCGAATGTCTTTCAGCGTGATTTGCGGGACCGCCATCCGGATCCAATCCGTAACGGCTTTTTCGTGTGGAAAGCCGCCGAGTTCTTTTTCATAAGGGAGGATGGTGTAGATCGCGGGATAAAGTTTCGCGAGCTTTTCGACAGTGGCGCGCATTTCGGGGAAGGGCAGCACGGAGGAGAAACCGGTGCTCGCCTGGATTCCGGGATCCGATGGAGACATACGGAAGCCATTCCATTTTTCCTTGTCGGGATTCTTGGGAGGCAAAAAAAGAATTTCCTGCGGACCGTCCCAAGCTGCGCCGGCACCACTCTTCTGCGACGGAAGGATGATCAAGCCGGCGCCTTCTTCATTGTGGCCGGTGAGGTAGTAGAAGTTCTCTTCTTGCTCGAAGATGTAGTTTTGCGAGAATTCTTCGCGGCCGGTGAATCCCCAGAGGAGGATGGGCGCGTTGACCTGGGCGGCGAGTTTGGCGCGGCGAGCGGCGTAAACGCTGTTGGGTTCGCGCTCGCGGCGTTCCTGGGCGTGGGTGAGAGGCGCAGAAGAGAAGAGGACAGAAACAGCCGCCACAAAGACGGATAAGAGGGCACGACATGTCGTGCCCCTACAAGAGACACACGAAGCTCTCGGAATCTTGGATAGACCACTCACCTGTTCACCTCGCGAGTAAACGGACGAGCATTGTAGCTGAACGAGGCGAGCGGGCAAACCTGCGGGCATAGCCTGACAAAGCGCGATAACCTAGTTTGGCTTGAAAGATGTAACCCCCACCCCGGGTGATTTTTGTAAGAGTGGCAAACAAGGGACTTAAGCTTGACGCGGCTCGTAAGAGTGGCAAATACAGAACTTAAAGTTGCTGCGTTTTCAGTTGGTTGCGGGAGACCTGTAAGAGTGGCAGCGAAAGGACTTAGGGGGCAGGACCTGAACACCGAAGCGGCCAGGCGCGGATTTTGGCTGACAAACATAGGGGATGATAGCATGGTTTCAGATTACTGTCAAGCTATAGTACCGGAGTGTTATCGTTCGAATGAGACGCGTGGAAGTTGAGGGGTTAGAAGGAGTTGGCGGGAATTTTGTAGTTTGGTGAGACGGAAAAGGAAAGCGATCAGGGGGTGGTGGGTAGTGAGCAGGGCCGGATTCGGAGGCGAGGTTAGCTGACAGTCGACAGCTCACAGCAAAGAGCGGGAGGGAATCTCCGTGCGCGCGCCGCAAGAACCTCGGCCGCCTCCGGTTGAGGAGTGAGCGAGTAGGGATGTCCGAGGACTGTGCGAGGAAAGATAAAGGGTGAGACCAGACGCCGACTTGAAATAAGTAGCCCCACCTTTTCAAAAATCAAACCCGAAAAAGTGGGCCACCCCAGAAAAAGACAAAGTCAAAATCGTTGTGCGTCGCTAAAGCTGTCACACCCGCCAAGAATAGGAGAGATTTCTCTCTCCGCAGGCCGACACGTTTGCGAGAGCAAACGTGAAGAAAATAGCGTCGGCCTGCTCCGTTCGAAATGACGGTGAAGTGGATGGCGGCGGGCTAAGAGATTTTTTTGGCTTCGAAGGTTTGGGAGCCGGCGTGGATTATGAGCTTGGTGACGGCGCCTTGGTCGTCTTTTTGGAAAGTGAAGGTGATGTCGCCGGAGAGGACGAAGAACCGTGTGGGTGATTCGGGGAGGAGTTCCTGCGGCTCTGGGCCGAGCGGGCCAGCTTGAATGTAGGCGCCAGTGTCTTTCACGGTGACCGTTAACTTGCCAACTCCGGGGACTTCATAGATGCCCGCGTACGGTTTGAAAAGAGCGGGATTGATTTTGATCAGGACATGCTCGGCAGGATGGTAATCGGGCCAGCCGTATTCCTTGGCCACGGAGCGAAAGATTTCGTTGGTTAATTCGCCGCCGCTATCGGAGTTGGTCATGACGGCGAGGCCTTGGCCGGAGTCGATCTGGGTTTCGAGATTGCAGCGGAAGCCTTCATTGGCGCCGCCGTGACCGAACGTGGATTTGCCGCCGGTAGATTCGAGTCCGAAGCCGAGGCCCCAAGTGCCGATTTGTTTGGTGAGCATCTGGCGAGCCATGTCCTGCGAAAGAATTTTCGAGGACTTTCCGGTGTATTCATTTTCAACTTCCATGGCCATGCGAGCCAGGTCGGAGGGAGTGGTCCATAGGCCTGCGGGAGCCATTTCCGGATAGGTATGCGAACCGCCTTTGACGGGATCGCCGTTGCTGCGGTAGGGAGTCGCGGCCTCAGGGGCGCGATTTTTTGGAAGAGGCTGCTCATAAGTGCTGTGGGTCATTCCTGCGGGACGGAGAACGAGTTCACTCATGACTTGCGGGAAGGGTGCTCCGGTAACGTCGGAGAGGAGCGTTTGCAGGACGACGAAACCGCCGCCGGAATAGCGCCAGAGAGTGCCGGGGACAACATCGACGCGGATGGGATCGGTGTTGGCGGGCTTTTCGCCGTTGAGGATTTGCACGACCGAGGGAACGGGTTCGTCGGAGGCGTAGCCGGGAAAACCGTGGACCGTCAGGCCAGCGCTATGGCTGAGGATGCGGCGGATGGTGACTTTTTCTTTTTCGGTGAAGGTATTTTCGGGGACTTTCCAGGTGTGAAGCTTAACGTTGACATCTTCATCGAGGTTGAGCTTCCCGTCCTGGACCAGACGAAGGGCGGCAAGCGCGGTGACAGGCTTGCTGATCGAGGCGGCCTGGAAAAGCGTATCGGGAGTGACGGATTTTTTGGCGGCAACATCGGCGAAGCCGTAGGCGCGAGTCCAGAGGATTTGGCCGTGGTCGAAAAAGGCGACGCTGACACCGGGAACTTTGTGGAAGGCCATGCGGTCAGCGATGGCCATGGGCGCAGGTGGCTGGCCTTTGATGATGACGGCCGGGAGGAGGCCGTTTTCGATGCGGGCAATTCGCGCGGCGAGTGCGGGGTCAGCCGAGGATTGCTGCGCGGTTGCCGTGACAATTGCGCCGAGCGAGCGGTCGCGCAAAGAGAAGGCGACGAGCCCGGCTAGAAGGACGAAAACGACGAAAAGCTTTTTGAAGTTTGCGTTCATGGGCGAAAATCGTATCACTTTTTCGCGGCGGGGAATCAGCGATTGGCTAAGTGCGGAAGAAATCGATGAGGAGTTCTGAGACGCGAGTGGGTTCTTCGTGCTGGAGCCAGTGAGAGGCGTTCGCAAAGGTGTAGAGTTCAGCGGTGTCGCAGTAGCGCAGGCTGTCGCGGGCCATTTCAGAGAGGAGGAAGGCGTCGCGTTCGCCCCAAAGGATACGCGTGGGGACGTGAACGGTGGAATCGGGGAATTTGGAGCGGTAGCGAAAAGCGGCGCGATACCAGTTGATCATGGCGGTGAGAGCACCGGGTTGCGACCACGCGGCGCGATAGAGCGCGAGATCTTCGGAGGAGAAAGTGCCCGGACGGCTGGAGCGGACGAGAGACCTCACGCCAAGTCGGAAATTGAACGCGGAGAACGCGGCTTCGGGAAGCCAGGGCAATTGGAAGAAGAACATGTACCAGCTGCGGCGAAGCAGACGGCGATTTGTTTTTAGGTAACGGCGCATGACGGAGGGATGAGGAACGTTGAGTATGGCAAGCTTAGCGACGCGCTGCGGATGCAGGAGGGCAACGCTCCATGCGACGGCAGCGCCCCAATCGTGGCCAGCGAGGAAGATGCGTGGTTGACCGAGATGATCGGCGATGGCAAGAACGTCGGAAATGAGATGAGAGAGCGCGTAGGAACGTGCGCCACGGGGTTTGCTGCTTGTGTTGTAACCGCGCTGATCGGGAACGATGACGCGGAAGCCTGCGGCGACGAGAGGCGCGATTTGGTTGCGCCAGGAATACCAGAATTCGGGGAAGCCGTGGAGGAGCAGGACGACGGGACCGTTGGGAGGGCCGGCGGCGACGGCGTGAAGCTCAATCGGGCCATTGCGAAACGTTACGTTTTCGAGAGAGCTTGGCACAGACAGCGAGTTTACGCTGGAAAGAGTGGCACGAGAAAAAACTAGTTAGGTGATGGAAGTAGTTTCGAGACCGTAGGTGGTGACGTAGACAGCAGTGGCGGCGATTTCGGAGACGCGAGCTTCCGTATCGCCATGCGCGACGGAAGTATGAGGCTCGGCGGAGGCGTCCGGAGCGAGAGCGCCAATGGCCTGGTTTCGGCCGGCGTTCTTGGCTTTATAGAGAGCGCGGTCGGCGATGGCGAGGACTTCTTCGTAGGAAACATCGACAGGCGAATCGATGTTCCAGGGAAAGGCGGCCCAGCCAATTGAGACGGTGCGGTGGAGAGAAAGGCTAGCGCCCTTGATCTTGAACGGCTCGCTTGCAACAGCGGAGAGAACGCGTGAAGCAAGCGTGGCAGCTTCCTTGCGCTCGCAGAAGCGAGAGACGACCAGGAATTCTTCGCCGCCCCAGCGAACGAGCACGTCGGAATAGCGAATGGCGGAGCTGATGCGCGAGGTGAGCTCGATGAGCATCTGATCGCCGGCATCGTGGCCGAAGCGGTCGTTGATTTCTTTGAAGTGATCGGCGTCGATCAGGTAGAAGATGATGTCGCGATTTCGGCGGCTGCGCGTGGGATCGGGAGAAGAGTAGGCGCGAACGGCCTGGCTGACGTCGCTGGCGATGGTGGCCTGGAAAAAGCGGCGGTTGCGCGCGCCAGTGAGCGGATCGGTGAGAGACATTTCCTCGAGTTCCTTATTAGCTTGCGCAAGAGCTTCGCTACGTTCGGCGACGGCTTGTTCGAGGCGGAGACGCTCGCTCTGCAATTTGCGTGTGCGGTAATTCACGAGGGAGTAGAGCGCCAGGATGCCGAGAAGAAGGGCGAAACCGCGGGCGTACCAGCGCTGCCACCAGGCGGGAATGACCGTGAAGGAAAATTCCGCCGGGAAGCTAAGTGTGCCGCGAGCGGAGCGGCAGGAAACAGTGAAGCTGTAATTGCCAGGCGGAAGAGCGGGATAGCGAGCCTCGCGACCGGAAGTTTCGTTGGTTTCAGTTTCGAGGCCGGCCAGGCGATACGCGCAGCGGACATTCTCCGGGTCGCGGTAAGTGAGAGCGGCGAAATCCACGCGAAGTGTGTTGTCGTCCCGCGGGGCTTGGGGATTGCGCTCGCCAACGCGCTCGCGAGAGCCGAGTTGCGCGGAGGTAATGACGACGCGGGGCGGAAGTTCAGCACTATCATCGGCGGAGATGGGATTGTAGCGAGCGAGGCCGCCACTGGTGCCGAAGAGCAAGGTGCCATCTTCCTCCGCAAAGAAGCTTCGTTCACTGAGATCGTTCCAGATGAGGCCGTCCGCGCGCGTGAAGCGAAGGGTGCGGCCATTGCGGAAGAATTCGGTAAGGCCGAATGCGCCGCCGGCCCAGACGTTGCCTTCGTGATCTGCGCCGAGCATGTAGACGTCGAGCGAGGGCAGACCGTCAGCCAAGCCATAGTGAGTGAGCCTGAGTTTTCCGTCCACGAGACGCAGGCAACTGAGACCGAGAGCATCGGAATAACGAAACCAAACTTCATCGCGGCTGACCGCAGCGGCTTCCGCGACTTCATCCTCGAGCAAGCCATTGGCCTTCTTGAAGTGCAGCCAGTGTTTGCCATCGAAACGGGAGAGGCCGCTTCTGCCAACAGCCCAGAGCACGCCGTCTTTGGCGGATGCGAAGTGACCAATGCCTTCAGGAATCTCCGGCGGCAACGGCACGTCTACGAATTTCAGAGGCCGTTGCGAAAGTTGCGCGGCTTTGAGGTAATGAGAGTCGGCGATCCAGAGGCGGCCATCGGGGCCGATGTGCATGCCGGTGGGGTTGGGCTCTGGAATCGCAATTTTTTGAGGTGTTAGCGTGGACGGATCGAAACGAGTGAGCCCGCCTGGATAGCAAAGAACCCAGACGGCGCCATCCGGGGCGAGCAGCATTTCGTGCGCGAAGGTGCCGCTGAGGCCGTCCTTCGATTTCCAGAATCGCCAGCGCTCCGCCTGGGGATCCCACATTGCCACACCATTGTTAGTGCCGAGCCAGAGGCGCTTGCGCAAATCACGGACTTCGGACCAGACAACGTTATCGGAAAGACCCTCGGCCCGCGTCCAGCTCGCCCAGGTCTTCCGGCCGATCCAGCGTTCAACGCCGGCTCCGCCGAGGCCAATCCAGTATGCCCCCTCGCGATCCTCAGTAATGGCGAACGTGGCGTCGACAGCCATCCCGCGGCTCTGATCAATGACTTCCCATTGGCCGGAGATCCGGCGATAGAGTCCTTCGACAGTGGGGATCATCAGATTGCCACCGCGATCCAGAGCGGGCGCGCCGTAGTCGTTGGCAGGTGGAAGACTTGGCAGGTCGGGGACAAAGTGGGTGGAGCCTGGATTCAGGCGAAAGAGATGGGTGGAGGTCCGAACCCAGAGGATCTTCTCGAAGTCCTGGAGAATGCTGACTACTTGTTCGTGAGGCAATCCGATTTGCGTGGGAAACATGTGGACGTGGTCCTGCGAATCAAGCCAGCCCACGCGGTGTCCTGCGGCGAACCATACCCGGCCTTCCGAGGTGACGCTGACAGCCTCTGCTTCCAAGCTGGGCAGGCCTTCCGAGAGGGTCCACCGACGAAAATCGTTAGGACGGTCGGGATCGATGCGAAGCAGGCCACTTTCTGTGGCGAGATAAACTTTGCCCCAGGAATCGAGGGCCAGGACGGAAGGTCGACGGAAAGTAGCATAGGCCTTGGCGAGGGGCAGCTTGCGGAGGACGCCGCCATCCATGTAAGCGACACCACGTGATGTCACAATCCAGATTCGTCCGCTAGGGGCCAGAACGAGTTGGTTTACATTGGTGCTGGGAAGGCCTTGTTCGAGGCCAAAACGAACAATTCGGGTGCCGTCAAAGCGAAGCAAGCCGTCCGGAGTGCCAATCCAGATGAATCCCTCCTGATCCTGTAGGATGCAGGAAGGAGTCAATGAACTCAGGCCGAAGTTATCGCCGACGCGTTGGAAAACATAGTGCGGCCTCGGGGGCAGGGAAAGCACAGACGTCTCGGTGGACTTTGCCTGTGCGGCAAGAGAACCGAGAGCCAAGAAGATGAGGCAAGCCAAGAATGGGGCAGCGGAAGTCTTGCTCCGCATGAACACTCCGAATAATTCAGTCGAAATAGTTTAGCGTGTGGGTGAGCGGGACGGTGGGAGTGGTCCCAAAACGATAATGGCGAATTGTGAGGATTTAAAAGCACAAGGCGCGTGGAGGAATACCGAACAAGAGGAGACCGAACTCGGCAAAAGTCCGGCGGGGTGACGGGCCTGCGTATGAGATTCAGTTCTGGATCGGTTAGATTCCGGGCGCATCATGAGATCAAGAGACTTATCTCCGAGTGCATGGTAACTCGGACGCAATCGTGTCGGACGTCGTGAATGGGTTGCACCGTCTGCTGATTTGACCATTTGAGCAGGAATTGAACTACCTCGACTTCCCACAACGGGGCTTCTGGACCGCGCGTCATCCAACCAAAGCGATTTTTGAATTCGGACCGCAGGCCGCACGACTCGCTACGATTCTGAGAACGCGTCGTATCTCCGCAAGGGTGCAGCTGTTGCTGGGAGAGATCAGGGCTGGACAATACCGTGACGGACGGCGTAGAGCACGAGGCTCGCTGTCTCGTGAATATCCAGCTTCTGCATCAGCCTCGTGCGATGAGATTCGGCTGTTTTCACGCTGATGCCAAGCAAAGATGCGACGACTTTGGTGGATTTTCCTTCGGCTATCAATTGGAGCACTTGTCTCTCCCGCAGCGTCAATGGATTCTTGGATTTCTCCGTCTTGGAGTGATACGCCTCCAAGACGGCGCTGGACACACCGGGGCTTAGATAAACCTGGCCACGCGAAACTTGCCGGATGGCCAGCAGCAAATCGCTGGCGACCTGGCTCTTCAGCACGTACCCCTTCACACCTGCTTCCAGCGCTTCGCGGATGTACTGACTTTCGTCATGTTGCGTTAGCAGAATGGATTTGGTCTTTGAAGAAGCACGGCTCATCGCCCGGGCGGCGTTCAGTCCATTCAATGTGGGCATGCTGATATCCATTACGGCGATATCGGGCTTGAGCGACTCTACATGACCAAGGGCCTCTTGCCCATCGGAGGCTTCTGCAACGACTTGAAATCCTTCGCGCTCGAGCAAGGACTTCAGGCCTTGGCGCACGAGCACATGGTCATCAGCCAGCACGATGCGGATTGGCATTCAAAATCTCCGTTGGAAGCTGGATCAAGAGTCTCGTTCCCCGGCCGCGTGCCGAATCGATCGACAGCGTTCCTCCAATGCCATTTAAGCGTTCCTGCATGCCGATTAGTCCCAAGCCTCTTCGCTTGCCATCCGACTGCACCGCCCGTACGTCAAAGCCCACGCCATCGTCTTCGATGGAGCAGCAAAATACTCGCTTTTTTGGTCCAATCCTGATCCATACTCGGCTCGCTTTCGAATGTTTCGCAGCGTTGGTCAGCGCTTCCTGAACGATGCGGTAGAGGGCTATTTCCATGGGACTTGGCAGCCTGCCCATAACTGTCGTTTTGATTCGAATGCTGAGGTTAGCGCGCTTTGAAAGTCCTTCCGCCAAGAAACGGATTGCCGGGATCCAGCCAAGGTCATCCAAGACGGTTGGTCGAAGTTCATGGGAATACCGCCGCAACTGTTTTTCAACCTGGTTGAGCAATTCTTCAATCCGCCCAACCTGTTCTCTTTGAAGTTCCGGCAATTCGCGCGCGAGGTCTGCCAGCGCTAGATGGACCGCCACCAGAAGCTGCCCGGCCTCGTCGTGCACGGCATAGGCGATGCGCTTGATCTCCTCCTCAAGCGTCTCATTGACTTGCCTCAGAGCCACGATCGCATCTTGAACTCCACGGTGTGCCATTTCATAGGGAGAGAGAGTCTCAGCCAGAAACTCGGCAGCGGCTGCCAGCAATCTCTGGTGCCGCGCTGCTCCCTGTGCATCGGCGAGCGTCCCGTGGAGAACCTGATGGTGCAAGGAAGCTATTTCCACGAGGCTCTTTTTCGCGCTGAAGGCGCGGCGGCCTAGGTCGTAAGCGCGGTTCAGTGCGGCCTCTCCACTACGCTGGGCGTATTCACCAAACGCTGAACGATATTCTTCTTCAAAAGTTGGCGGCAACTTGGTCTTCCGTTTGGTTGCCGTCCTCATGCACGAACCCCAGTTAGCCGTAGCACCAAAACAAGCGCGTCGTCATTTCCGCTGCCATGCTGTTTGAGGATCTTGTCCGCGGCCCGTTGCGGGGATTCCAGGGCGGAAAGACCGTCCACAAATTCGCTGCGAATCCCATCTGTGACAAAAACCAGAGTATCCCCCTTTGCAATCGGCAGCACAGCGGCTTGCAGGGCAGGCAATTGCGAGCCGACGACGCCGCCGCGAAGCAGCAGCACCTCCTCCGCTCTTCCCTTTTTGGCGCCGGCGCGCATCAGGACTCCTTGAACATTTCCAACACCAATCCAGGTCATCATGCCATGCTTCGGGTCGATGGACGCAAGGCTCAGCACCACGCCGCGCGTCGAACGAAGGCCCTCATGGCAGCGCTCCAGCAGAGAAATGACGGGCTCATACCGGCTCGCTTTGAGAATGGAAATTGCCGCCTCCGCGGCGATGGCAGCCTCTTCCCCGTGCCCAAGTCCGTCTATCGCCGCGATCAGGATTCCATCTCCCCCGCAACAAACCAGATGGCGATCGCCCGATGCACTCTGGCCCGGGAGAATAGAGTTTGCCACGCCGTATTCCACCAATGGCAAATTTATAATTTCCACTTTTTCACCGTTACGACCGTACCGCGGCCAGGTTCGGAGGCAATTTCAAACTCGTCCATCAAGCGCCGCACTCCCGGCAGCCCCAGGCCGAGGCTTCCGGATGTCGAGAATCCGTCTCGCATGGCTTGATGAATGTCCCGAATCCCCGGGCCGCTATCGGAAGCGATGATCGAGATGCCCTGGCGGTTCGAGGCATGGACTATTTTCAAAGTGATTTCGCCCCTGCGGGCATACGACACAATGTTGCGCGCAAGCTCGGAAATAGCGGTAGCGATGAGTGTGCCGTCTCCCGTCGAGAAACCAAGTTCAATAGCGAGAGCGCGGCCTTTCTGACGGGCTGTCACGATGTCTTGGTCCGAGTTGATGGCAGCCCGGATTTCTCCAGCCCTCACTGTGTCTCTCTCAGTCTATGTTCTTGAATTTTTGAATCAAGTAAGCCAGACCTTCCTCCAGGTCCAGCGCAGTGGCAACGCCTTCCAGTGTCAGTCCCAACTGAACCATTGCAAACGCCACTTCCGGCTGAATTCCAACGATAACCGTTTCCGCGCCGCGCAGCCGGATCATATGCGCGATCTCTCGCAACGTCCGCGAGGCGAACGAGTCCATCACGTCCATTGCAGTAACATCGACGATAACCGCTCGGGAGCGAAACTTAACAACTTGCTGAACTAAACCCATGCGCAGTAGGTTTAGGTCCGCGTCCGAGAGAGCCGCCTGAAACGTGGCTATGAGGACCTCTCCCTGTTTCAGAATGGGGACTTCCACGTGGCGCTTCCTCCCAATCCTTTAGCGCGGTTCCGCCAGCGTTACCACTTTGTATCCCAGCAGTCTTTCGGCCTGCTCGATACCGCCCTGCAAGTCGCCCACCGTGTTCATCTTGCCAAGATCGACTCCGATCGTCACCAAGGTCTGCGCAATCTCCGGCGAAAGGCCCGTGACGATGACCGTGGCGCCTAGGAGCCGCGAAGCTTCCACTGTTTGCACCAGGTGGTTCGCAACAGTCACGTCCATTGCCGCCACACCGGTTATATCGATCACCACGACTTTTGCGCGATTGGTGCGGATTCCCCGAAGGAGCTGCTCCGTCAACTGCCGGGCGCGCTGCGGATCGATCACGCCGATGATCGGCAAAATTAGCAATCGTTCGCGCACCTGCAGCACCGGCGTGGAGAGTTCGCGGATTGCTTCCTGTTGCTGACGGATGACGCGCTCGCGCTCCTGCACGAAGCCAACTGCCACGGTGTTCGCAATGCGATTGGCGGCAGGCTCGTAGGCATCCAGGATGCGGTTCAGTTTCTTGAAATCCGTCTGGTACTTGGCGAACAGGGAGCGGGCTAGCACGTCTCGAAGGAGGAGAACGATACCAACGACTTCGTGGGTCTCGACGCCTCGCGGAATGATGCGTTCGGAAAGGTTGCGCGCGTAAGCTTGCAGTGCTTCGAATGCTTCGGTTTCCAGAGCCTCGACGTAGCTATCGTACACCGAGGTTGCTTCCGCGAAGATCTCTTCCTTGGTCATCGCCGTAAGCAGGCGCGTCTCAGTGATTCGCACCACCCATTCCTCGCGTAGCTGGGTGCGGTTCTGACGGAGGTGGGCCACCAGTTCACGAAGAAGTTCTGAAGGCGCTTCACTTGGCCCTAATGAGTCCTTTGAAGTGTTCTCTCTTTTGGACATGAATCGATTCTCCTTGCTCTGAACGGCACGCGCTTGTATCGGCGAATTGTCCGGGTCCACTGCAGATTCGGAACAAATACCATGACTTACGTGCGACCTCAAGCAAGTGAACCCCTGCGAACGGCATCAGGTGAATACCTGAATTGTGATCTAAAGCCTTGTCTTCTGAAGAGCGGATCCCTCGTGTGGTGCTTCAGGAATGCTCGCTTTGCGGAAGTACTAGTGGAATCACCTGCACCAACACTGCGGGCCTTACCCGCTTGCCGTCTGTCCGAATCAATGGAACCATGCCCTTGCCAGTGAGGAAGCTCTTCGCACTTGCTGGGAGGAGGGGTGATGCCCATACAAGAATTGCAGGCCGACAAGAGTTCGCTGGCCACTCGCTTGACGACGGGATTGCCGAAGCAGATCTCCAATCGCAAGATTATCGCGATGGGTCACAAGAATGGCCCTCCAGAAAACGGCCTCACGGAAAATCTTTCCTCCGCTTTGCAAGCTGCGGATTCCGAGTTTGGTCAGATATTGAAGGAAGTGGAGGAAATTTCTAAGCTCCTGAAGTCAGACCACCCCGATACCCAGACTATGAGGGTTGCAACTCACCAAGCGGTCTGGGGCGCGGTTAAGCAGGCCCTTCTCGACAGAGAACTGCGCTATCTCGCTCTCACGGACGATCTGACCTGTCTCTTCAACCGGCGCGGTTTTTTTGCTGCTGCGACGCAACAACTCAAACTGGCCAAGCGCAATGGCCAGAGTCTCCTGCTATTGTTTTGTGACGTCGACAACCTGAAAAAGATAAATGACACATACGGTCATCACGAAGGGGATCTGGCGCTCATTAGGACAGCAGACGCTCTGGAGCAATCATTCCGTGGTTCCGACATTCTTTCTCGCCTGGGTGGGGATGAGTTTGTTGCACTGGCATCGGAGACATCGAATCAAACTCAGGAAGTCATTCTCCGTCGTTTAGAGAAGAATCTCAAGAAGTCGAGCGCAACAGAACCGCGGTACACGTTGTCACTCTGTGTTGGAGTGGCGCGGTTTGATCCCAAGCGCGCCACCACGCTCGGTGAGCTCATGGTGCAAGCCGACAAAGCCATGTACGAGAAAAAACGGAAGACTCAGAAGGTGGTGTGAGGACAATCCGTGAACAATTCGGACAACCTCATGCCACCGGCAAGGGCCGTCTCGGAGAAATCCGGTCAAATGGGCTTGGATGGAAGAAATGAAAAACGCGTCACGATGGCAATCCCAGTATGCCTTGTAATCGCGGAAAAGCTGCTCTTTGCCGATCAGGCGATGACAGTAAACGTGAGTTCCCACGGAGCTCGCATCATAACGAGACGACGATGGCAGCTCGAAGAGCAGCCAAGACTTGCATCAAGCTCCGGCGAGCTCTGGGCGCAAGCGAAAGTAGTTTACTGCGAGCCGCTGACGGACGGGCATTTCTGCATAGGATTGCAATTCCGCTCGGCCATCATGGATTGGAAACCCACATGAGACTTCCAGCTTGATATATCGATGCCTGAAATGCGCTGTCGCGAACGGGACTTCTCACCAGCAAACAGGCAAGTGCTCCAGAAACAGGTTGTGGGAAGGCCAACCGAGCTAACGGGCGTCTGGCCGCCGAAGCGGGAGCTACGATGCCGCCGGTGCTCAGAAGCCGGGGGCGCCGGAGGCGGCGGGGCGCATTTCCGGGGCGTTGACGTCGAAGCGCAGATGGGCGAAGTAGGTTTGGCTGATGGACATGAGGCCAGTATAAAGGTAGCCCCAAACGAAGAGGAGCAGGAACGGGATCGTGGCGTAATTTTCATTGGTGGCGGCGTAGACGACAGTGCCGGCAAAATAGAGGCCGAGAAGGACTTCGGCGTAGGGCATCCAGCCGGCTTTGTTTCTGTATTTTTTTGCGACGAATGTTCCTTTTTTCCCTTCGATATTGAATTTGGGCGTGCGCGCGAACTCGCTTTTCTTGCCTACAATCGCTTCCAGGACAGCTTGGGCGTTGCGAACGGAAATGCCGATGCCAACAGCCATGACGAAGGGCATATACAGAAAAGTGCGCCACCAGTTTTTCGGGCGGAGCTCGCGTTGCGCCACGATATAAAAGCTGGAGATGGAGCACGTGGAAGCGAGGAATAGCGGCAGGTCGATGAGAAGCATCTGGAACCAGCCCTGATAGAAGCGGACGATCATGGCGGGAAGAAGCATCGCGGAAAACAAAACCATGAGCGGGTAACTGATGTTAGCGGTGAGATGGAAGAAGGCTTCGGCTTTTACGTGCCAGGGCGCGTCGGATTTCATTACGCGCGGGAGGATTTTCTTCGCAGTTTGCATCAGGCCTTTGGCCCAGCGAGCTTGTTGCGCTTTGAAACCATTCATATCGACAGGCAATTCCGAAGCACATTCGATCTGCGGAAGATAGAGAAATTTCCAGCCCTTGAGCTGCGCGCGATAGGAGAGATCGGTGTCTTCCGTGAGCGTGTCGTGCTCCCAGCCGCCGGCTTCCTCGATGGCCTTGCGGTGCCAGACGCCGGCGGTACCGTTGAAATTGAAAAAAGTGCCGCGGCGGGAGCGCGCGCCGTGCTCGACGACGAAGTGGCCGTCAAGGAGAATTGTTTCAACCTGGGTGAGGAGCGAGTAATCGCGGTTGAGGTAGGTCCAACGAGTCTGGACCATCCCGATTTTGGGGCCGTTGGCCGGATCTACGAAATACGGAATGGTGCGGCGGAGGAAGTCCGGCTCGGGGATGAAGTCGGCGTCGAAGATGGCGATGAATTCGCCTCGCGAAGTCTTGAGGCCGTTTTCGAGGGCGCCAGCTTTATAACCTTCGCGATTGGTGCGGTGGATGTAGACGATGGGCATGCCTTGCGCGACGTGGCGCTCGACGCAAGCGCTGGCAACTTGGCAAGTTTCGTCGGTGGAATCGTCTAGGACTTGAACGTCGAGCAATTCGCGGGGGTAGTCGAAGCGCGCGATAGCTTCGACAAGGCGCTCAATCACATAGCGCTCATTGAAGATGGGAAGCTGCACGGTGACGCGAGGCCAATGTTTAACCACGGGCGCCGGGCCTGGAACATTCTTCGAGTAGAGGTAATAGTCGTAAACGAGCCAGTAGCGATGCAGGCCGTAAGCTGCGAGTACGAAGAGGACGAGGAAGTAAGGGATCATCATCGCAAGGTCGAAGGAGTTGGCGTGATACACGCCGGAGAAGGTGCGGTCCGTAAGTCGGTGCCAGTAATGGCTGAGGGAGGTTTGGGCGAGGAGAATCGTCGCGATGGGCAATGGAATCGTCACGAGGTGGTCAGCTTTGCTTTCTGCGGATGGAGTCCTGAGTCGAACCTGACGACGCAAAGATTATAAGCCCTAAGCGTTGCATGCGGAAGGACCGGCGGCTATCGCGCAGGAACCAGCTTCGAGCGGGAGAGGGCTGACTTTAGTATGAGTTTTGCTGACCTGACCCCGCTCACGGGATCAGGACGATTTTTCCCGCGGCGCCGGGCTCCAGGATTTCTTTGTGGGCGCGGGCGGCTTCGGCAAGGGGCAGCTCTTTGCCGACGACGGGGCGAAGCGTGCCATTTTCCAGGCCAGCGATAATCCCAGCGTGAATTACCGTCTCCTCGGTTTCGGTGATACCCCAGAGAGTGAAAGCGCGAATCGAAGCGCGGCGACCCATCAGTTCACGGGGGTTGATGGTGATCTCGCCGCGGTTGCCGATGACGATGATGCGGCCGTTGATGGCGAGGAGCTTCATGTCGTTGGCAAGATTCACGTTGGCCAGCATTTCCAAAACAATGTCGACGCCGTGGCCTCCGGTAGCTTTCATGATTTCGTCGAGATAGCCGGGCTTGCTGTGATCGAAAACCTGATGAGCACCTACTTGGGTGGCGAGGTCGAGGCCTTTGTGGCTGCTTGCGGTGCCGAAGACGCGCAGTCCCATGGCACGGGCAAATTGGACGCCGGCGATGCCCACGCCGCCGCTGGCGCCGTGAATTAATACGGTTTCCGAAGCGCGCGCTTGCGCGGAATGATGGAGTGCGTGATAAGCGGTTCCGTAGGGAACCCAGACACCTGCGCCTTGCGCAAAAGTAGTTTTGGCGGGAAGCGGATGGACTTGGCTTTCCAGGACGATGGCGTACTCGGCGTAAGCGCCGGTCACGGTTTTCGCCATGTAGACGCGATCGCCGGGCTTCACCTTAGTGATGACCGGCCCAACAGCTTCGATTACGCCCGCGCCGTCGGATCCGGGGGTGTATGGCAACGGAGGCTTGACCGCATAAGTGCCGTTGCGCATGTACGTGTCGTAGGGATTGACGCCGACGCCGTGAATGCGCACGAGGGCTTGTCCTGCGGCGGGCTTGGGAGTGGGGATTTCTTCAAACTTCAGGACCTCTGGTCCGCCGAATTCGTGGACTTGGATTGCTTTCATTTTTTGGCCTCCGCTTCTCCCAGAATTTTCCGGGAGTCTTGTTGCCACTAAACTTTTATTTTTCTAAGGGACGATCTGGGCGCGCAAGGGCACGATACATCGTGCCCCCCCACACAAAGTGACGATGCTCGCAAGCACAAAAATACTCCGTTAAAAATGATCGTCGGCATGGACGTGAGACGTCTCTTTCTCTTTTTCAAGCAAGCCCGCGGACTGGCCCCAGGCCGTCGTCTGCCAATTGTCCTTGCCTTTTCGCTGGGGTATCCAGGGAGGCAGCGACTGATTCAGATAAGCCGCGAGCGCATGAATGTAGGGCTCGTACATGCCGCGGAGTTCTGTGAGGCGGCGATCAGCTTCGTCCCCGTCGCGTAGCTTTAGACCGTGCTGCGCGAGAATGTTGCGGATGTGGAGCAATTGCTCGGCGGGGAGCCTGTCATGAGGCAAGGAAGCCGGTGCCGTGCCGAAGACTTGGGAAAGATCAACAACGGCGTGGCGCGCGATCGCGAAAGTAAGCTCGGCTTGTTTCTCGCAAGCGTCTTCGACGCCGACCATGACCAGCGCGCAGGTATCGAGAATGGCCGTAAGGGAGGCAACCCAGGACTGGTTGTCGTGCTGCGAACGGAAGTAAGCCAGGACGGGATAGGAGAGGTGGCTTTCCATCAACTCGGCGGACCAAAGTTCCCAATCCTTCAGGAGTTCGCGCAAAGCGTCTTGTCCGTGGGGATAGCTGTGGCGGCGGAGCAGCTCTCCGGCGGTAGGAGGCGTGCCCGCGCGGGAATCGAGCAAGGAAATGTCCACTTCGCGTTTTGAAAACGAGCCGTAGATGAAGGGCAGATAACCGATTACCGCGGCGAGAAAGCCGAAGCCAAAACCGGATTCAGTTACGACGAGCGCACGCGCCAAGCCGGAACGAGGAATGACGTCGCCAAGGCCAAGCGTAAAAAACGTCGTACCACTAAGATAAATGTCGGTCAGAAAGCTGGCTTCGCCTCCGCTCATGGTCACGGCCGAGCCTGCTCCATACTGCATCAGGCCAAATCCCAAAACCAATCCAACTGCCCATACGGCGACGAGAACCAAGAGGGAAAGCGGCCCGTAAAAGCCCAGAAGCGCTTCGCGCTTTTTGCGCGACGGCACGAGACACATCACAAACTTCCAGGACCTCCAGGAAGTCCTAAAAAACAGGCGCGTGAGGCGAAACCTTCGGGTGACACGCCGAGGCAAGATGATGGCCTCGAACGCGTCCCACAAAACAATCAGGAATATTGCGGCGCCCGCTGCGAAGGCGCCTGGAGAAGGAATCATGTGCGGCATTGTACTCGTTTAGGGAGACTTACGATAAGCGCCGGCGCGATCAGGAATTCAGGCGCGCCGTGACGGTGATCTCGGCCTTAAACAGCTTGGAAACGGGGCAGCCCGTCTCGGCGGCCTTCACCGCGACGTCAAATTTCGACTTATCAGCGCCGGGAATGGTGGCGACGAGGTCCAGGTGGCTCTTGGTGATGGAGAAGCCATCGCCGACCTTGTCGAGCGAGATGGTCGCCGTGGTTTCGAGTTTTTGAGCGGTCATTCCGGCAGCGCCGAGTTGCCCGGAAAGCGCCATGGTGAAACAACCCGCATGGGCTGCGGCAAGGAGCTCCTCCGGATTGGTCCCGACGCCGTTTTCAAAGCGCGTGCTAAAGGAATACTGAGTTTGCTTGAGGACGCCACTATCGGTGGAGATGGAGCCTTTGCCGTCTTTCAGGCCACCCTGCCAAACTGCCCATGCTTTGCGTTGCATAATGCCGCTCCTTCTGAAATGTTCGGTTGATTTGAATCCCGAGAATTCGATTCGCCAGCAAGAGAGAAGGGTATATTGGCGGAATGATCGTGTCGAGTGATGCGTGTAAATCCTGATGAAACCGAATCTCAAGCAAATTGCACACCGGCCCTGGCCGTTGCCTGAAGGGCCTTGGGTTATGGCGCAAGTTTGGCACGATCTGCTCTTTGCGCATTGGCAAGTGGATGCGGTCATGTTACGCCGACACGTGCCCGCCAGCTTGGCGATAGATACGTTTGCTGGACAAGCTTGGCTCGGTGTCGTTCCATTCCGGATGTCCGGAGTGCGACTGCGCGGGACGCCTGAGCTGCCGTGGCTTTCGGCCTTTCCGGAATTGAATGTTCGAACATACGTGGAGGTGGATGGAAAGCCGGGTGTGTGGTTTTTTAGCCTTGATGCCGCGAATCGAGTTGTGGTGGCGATCGCAAGAGCGTGGTTTCATTTGCCTTATTTTCGTGCGCGGATGTCATGCGAGGAACGGAACGGATGGATCGAGTACAGCAGCGGGCGCGCACACCGTGGTGCTGCATGCGGGGTGCTGTATGGGCGCTATCGCCCGGCCGGGGCAACATTTAGTCCGGAACTCGGATCGCTTGAACATTTCTTGACGGAGCGCTATTGCCTTTATGCCGCCGACGGAAAAGGACATATCCTTCGCGGTGAGATCCACCACGCACCGTGGCCGTTGCAAACTGCGGAAGCCGAACTTACAAGCAACACGATGGCCGATGCTGCGGGAATTTACCTTCCATCAGGAAAACCTCTAGTGCATTTTGCAAAACGGCAAGACGTGGTGGTGTGGCAGCCGCAACGGCTAGAGAAATGATTCGCCTCATTGCGCCTACCACTTGTGGAAAACAAAAAACACTGCCAGGGCAATGCAACTGAAACCTGCCGCATAGTTCCATTTTATTTTCTCGCCGAGATAGAGGACCGAGAAAGCGGAGAACACCGAGAGCGTGATGACCTCTTGAATGGTCTTCAGTTGTGCGGTAGTGAATTCATAGGACCCGATGCGATTCGCCGGGACCTGAAAACAATACTCGAAAAAGGCGATGCCCCAGCTCACCAGTATCACTTTCCAAAGGGCGGAGGTGCGAAACTTGAGGTGGCCATACCAGGCAAAGGTCATGAAGACATTTGAAATCGTGAGCAGCAGGATGGTTCTCATATTTTTCCGGTTCCTTCTTGTGGACAAATGTGTTCTTCATGAGACGCGTCCTATTTGGATCGCAGGTACAAGCCCGCTGGACAGATCCACCAACGGTGCGGCATACCGGAGCGAGGGTTGGCGTGCGTTTCAACCAGCAAGTCACAGTAAATCGGCTTTTTCAAGGTTGAAACCATTTCGTAATCCATAATGGCGCTTTCTGCACACCTGAACTATAGAGAGTTCGTCTGGCTGCGGTAATTTCGTTAAAGTCACCGGAGAATGATTGTTTAGCTTCCCTCTTTCAGTTGTTGCATTAGGTTCGGCAATTTGTGGAGGTTATCGTGGCGCGGATGAGCAGATTTACTTTTGCGGTGGGCTTGACGCTCGCGATCGCATCGTCGCTCGCAATAGTTGCTCAGGAGTCTACCGTGTTGGTGGTCACTGGATCGAGCATGCCGGAGCCGCTTTATCTTCAGTGGAACGACGAGTATCACAAGCAAAGGCCCGACGTGAAGGTGCGCTACTTGCCGGAGGGCAGCGGCGCCGGTGCCAGCCGCGTCTTAACAGGCACGGGAGATTTTGCCGGTGGCGACGCCCCGATTTCCGAGAAAGAATTAAAAGGAGCCACAACCAGGGTGCTCGAGCTTCCAACGGTCTTGATAGGGATCGTGGTGATCTACAATTTGCCGAGGGCGACTGGCGAGCTCCATCTTTCAGGCCCCGTTCTGGCAAACATCTATCTTGGGAAAATCACGGCTTGGAACGATCCGGCGCTGATCAAGTTGAATCCGGTTACAAGACTTCCTGCCCTTCCGATTCAAGTCGTGCATCGGACAGCGGGGAAAGGATCGAGCTATATCCTCACCGATTTTCTCGCGAAATCGAGTCCCGAATTTCTTGCGCGCGTTGGACGCAGCGAATCGCCGAACTGGGTAGTGGGGGCGAATGCAGGCAGAACGCAGGACATGGTTGACAAGGTGGAGGCTACCTCAGGCGCCATCGGCTACACGGAATTAAATATTGCAGAGAAAGCCTCCTTGCGGATGGCTAGTATCCGGAACGAGCAAGGAGAATTCGTCAAGCCTTCCGCACGCTCGATTGCGGCCGCGGCCAAGGCCCTGACAAGCAAGACCGGGGACGATTTTCGGCTATCGCTCACGAATGGTCCCGGAGGAGATAGCTATCCCATCAGCAGCTTCACCTGGTTTTACGTTCCAGCAGTGGCGCAGGACCCGCGGCGTGGCCGTGCCATCGCGGAATACCTGAAATGGGTGTACACCAGCGGCCAAAAGATGGCGCAGGTAGCGGGTTACCCCCCTCTGCCCGATGAACTGCTCGCCAAAGTGTTGGCTAAGGCTGCGACGATTCGCTAAGTGACAGCCAGAAGTTCTAAACGTTCAAAGTAAGAGAAACCAGGTCCGGTCGCGGTGCTGGAGGTAGCGGCGGCATCTTGGACCGGTCAACGGGACGATAGAGCGTGTCGCGTTCGACGGGCACACGGCCTGCAGCGCGGATGAGACGCTCGAGTTCCGCTCGCGGCGTGAACTCCGAAGTCCTTGCCCCAGCGTCGTGGTAAATCTTTTCTTCGATGACTGTGCCGTCCAAGTCGTTGGCGCCGAAACGCAGCGCAATCTGCGCTATGCTCGGCGAAAGCATGATCCAATAAGCCTTAATGTGGTCGAAATTATCAAGCAGCAGGCGCGCCACCGCGATGTTGCGCAGGTCAGCGTAGCCGCTGGGCTTCGGAATGTGCGAGAGCGCCGTGTTCTCCGGGTGAAAGGCCAGCGGAATAAACGCCACGAAGCCGTGCGTTTCATCCTGGAGGTCGCGCAGCTTGATGAGATGGTCGACGCGCTCTTCCTCGGTTTCCACGTGGCCGTAAAGCATGGTGGCGTTCGACCGCAGCCCCGCTTCATGAGCTTTCTTCGCCGTGCTGAGCCACATCTGGCCACTGGTTTTGTGGTCGCAAATGATCTTCCGCACACGCGGGTGAAAAATCTCCGCACCGCCGCCCGGGCAGGAATCCACGCCCGCCTCTTTCATCTTCCGCAGCGTGTCCTCGATGGAAAGCTTGGCGATGCGCGCGAAGTAATGAACCTCAACCATCGTGAACGCCTTGATGTGAACGGACGGGCAGCGTTGCTTCAAGCCACGCACCATCTCGAGGTAATGATCGAAGGAGAGGTCCGGATGCAAGCCACCGACGATGTGAAATTCGGTTGCGCCCTCTCGAACGCCTTGCTCCGCGCGTTGATAGATTTCTTCGAGAGCGAAGGTGTACGCGCCCGGGGCATCGGGATCGCGGCCAAAGGCGCACAGTTTACAGTGGGCCACGCAAACGTTGGTCGGATTAATGTGCCTGTTGACGTTGAAATAGGTCACGTTACCGTGGCGCTTTTCGCGGACATAGTTCGCCAACCAGCCGACAGCCAGAAGATCGGGCGAGCGGTAAAGCGCGATGCCGTCGTCCATGCTCAACCGCTCGCCGGCGAGTACTTTGTCCGCGATGGGCTTTAGCCGCTGGTCAGTGATTGTCAGTTCGCTCATTTTGAATCCGCTGGAAACTTCAAACGCGCCAAACCGCTGCCGCAGCGCCCCAGAACAACAGGAACAATAAACTAATATAACCGTTCACGGCAAAAAACGCAGCGTCGAGCTTGCTGAGGTCGCCGGGTTTCACAAGAGAATGTTCGTAGCCAAGCAGCGCGGCGACGACCACGATGCCTGCCCAGGCGGGCCACGGAAGCGCAAAGCTGTAAGCGAGCCATGAGAGCAGCGCGACCACACCGAAATGCATGATGCGTGCAATGAGCAAGGCGTTGGCAATGCCGAACTGCTTGGGAATGGAATAGAGGCCGGCTCGGCGGTCGTAATCGATGTCCTGGCACGCGTACAGCACGTCAAAGCCACCGACCCAGAGAGTGACTGCTGCGCAAAGGATTAGCATTCGTGGTTCGAGACTGCCCGTGATGGCGATCCACGCCGCAGCCGGCGAAATGCCGAGAGCGAAGCCAAGGAATATGTGCGACCAGTTGGTGAAGCGTTTGGTGAACGAATAGAAAAAAAGTATGGCGATGGCCAAAGGAGCGAGCTTTAGAGCGAGCGGGTTAAGCTGCCATGCCGCGACAAAGAAGAGAGCCACAGCGACGAGCGCGAACAACCACGCAAATTGCACCGAAAGTGCGCCCGTGGCGAGAGCGCGCTGCCGCGTCCTCGGATTTTCACGATCGTAACGGAGATCGGAGATGCGGTTTATGGTCATGGCCGCGGAGCGCGCCGCGACCATGGCGACAATAATCCAGACGAGCTGGCGCAGCGTCGGCCAGCCTTTTGGCGGCTGATGCGTCGCGCGCGCGGCGAGAATGGCGCCTGTGAGCGCAAAGGGAAGCGCGAACACGGAGTGTTCGAACTTGATCATCTCGAGCACGGTGCGGATGCGGCCAGCCATTGCGAAATTATGCCTCCGCCTTTTTGATATTTGCCTGCCCCGTCCAGCGATACATATTTTCTTGAGGAAGCTCGATTTGTGCGAGCACCCGACAAATGTATTGCGTCACAAGATCGTCGATCGTTTGTGGATGGTGATAGAACGCCGGGATTGCGGGCATGATCACCGCGCCCGCTTGCTGCGCGCGCAACATGTTCTCGAGATGGATGCGGTTGAAGGGCGTATCGCGGACGCAAAGCACGAGTTTGCGGTTTTCCTTGAGCATGACGTCCGCAGCGCGGGAGACGAGGTCGTCGCTCACGCCGCTGGCGATTGCGGCGAGCGTGCCCATCGAGCAGGGAACTACGATCATCGAATCCACCGCGTAGCTGCCAGAAGCGATCGCAGCGCCGATGTCTTTGTTTGGAAGAACTTCGATTTTTGTGACCGGGCGATTCAGAAGGCGGCTTGGCAGCTGCTTCAAGTCGCCGGAGGTGATTCCCATCTCTTCAGAAAAAAGTCGCTGGCCTGCTTCCGTCACGACCAGGTGGATGCGCGGTACACGCGAGTCCGCTTCAAGTATCGACAAGGTCTTCTGCGCGAGAATCGCGCCGCTTGCCCCGGTCACACCTATGGTGACGACTTGTTTTTGCGTATCAACCATGATTTCCGTGCGGATAGAATCAGTCTCGCAGCGGTGTTGCGGCAAGTCAAGCTAAGGCCGCGCGCCTGTGTGATGATAGAATTTGCGCCGGTCAAACAATATGAATCAACAGGAATTGCTGAAAATTATGGAGTTGGTGAAGCTCGGCGCTTTTTCTCCGGAAAAAGCCGCCGAGCGGCTGAAGCATTTGCCGTTCGAGGACTTGGGATTCGCCAAGGTGGATCACCATCGCTCGTTGCGGCAGGGCTTCGCGGAAGTGGTTTTCGGCAAAGGCAAAACGCCCGCTCAAGTGGCGGACATCGTTCGCGCGATGTCGCGGCAGAAGGATTCGCGGCAAAACATATTAGTGACTCGGGCAGATGCGAAAATCTTTGCGGCGGTTAAGCGCGTGCACCGCGCGGCGAAGTTCCACGCATCCTCCGGTGTCATTACGATCGAGCGAAGCCGCGAAATTACGGGGAAGGGAACGATTCTCGTCGTTTCCGCGGGAACAAGCGACATCCCGGTCGCGGAAGAAGCGTTGCTCACCGCGCAGATGATGGGAAACCGCGCCGAACATCTCTATGACGTGGGCGTTGCGGGGATTCACCGGCTGCTCGAGCATCGAGAGAAATTGACGCAAGCGCGCGTGATTATCTGCGTCGCCGGAATGGAAGGTGCGTTGCCAAGTGTCGTGGGCGGATTGGTCGCGGCGCCGGTCATTGCCGTGCCAACGAGTGTTGGGTACGGCGCAAGCTTCGGCGGAGTCGCGGCCCTGCTCGGCATGCTCAATTCCTGCGCGTCCAATGTGACCGTCGTCAACATCGATAATGGTTTCGGCGCGGCGTGCGTTGCGTCCTGTATTAATCGACTTTGAGCCTCGTGCGAGCTGCCGCTCAATTTTTCAGCAAGACTTTCAGTACACCTGGTCCTTGGGCAAAACGGATGGCCGTCGGTGCTTTGGCCAGCGGAAACGTGCGGGTGATCAACGGCGTTGGATCAACTTTGCCGGCAAGGAGTAACGCGAGCGCCTTCGTGAAGGGGCCGCAACGTGATCCGAGGACGGTAAGTTCTTTTACTACGATGGGCCAGGTTTCGACTGGTGTGGCGCCGTGAAATGTGGATTTGAGAACCAGCGTGCCGCGCGGCTCAGTCATTTGTTGGGCGAGAACTAGGCCGGTGCGTGAACCGGTCGCCTCGACAATCAGGGCGAAGGTGTCCTTTAAACGTTTCAAGTCGGATGGATTGCCTGCAATCTGTTTCGCTTCGATTCCGGCTTGGCGTGCCAGCGCCAGCTTGTTTTCGTGTTTGCCGTACATGACGACGCGAGGAAGGGCCGTGCGCAGGACTCGGGTGATTAGCTGCCCGAGCTTTCCATCGCCGAGGATGGCCGCCTCGCGAAAATCATTTATGTCGACTTGTTCCAGAATTTCGCAGGCAGCCGCGAGAGGCTCTACAAAGACGGCTTGCTCATCAGGGATCGAATCCTCGACAGCGTGGAGATTCTCGAGCGGCAACGTCAAAAACTCAGCGAACGCGCCATCGTGCGCCACGATGCCGAGAACGGTCCGTCGAGCACAGTGCGTCTTCAGGCCACGCTTGCAAAAATCGCAAGCGGAGCGGTCACCGTAAGCAGAACAGGAAACGTTAATTTCGCCGCAGACTCGGTGGCCCAGCCACTTGTTCTTTTGCTCCGCGGAAACACCGTGCACCTCGGCTACTTCACCGACGAATTCATGGCCAGGAATCCCGCGAAAGCTTTGATAGCCGCGAAGGATCTCGATGTCGGTGTTGCAAATCCCGGCAAGCCGAACGCGGATCAGCGCCCATCCGTGCCGCAGCCAGGGCAGCGGTTTTTCGATTCGCCTAAGCTTTCCTTTGGCAACAGTGAAGGCAAGCACGACGTACCATGTTCGCGTACTTCTCCTAATCGAGTCCAGTTGCACATTGCTTGGAGTAAGAGCTGGTCGCCTAACTCGTTCTTAGTGCGTGTAGCTCGCACTGATGAACTCGTCGATGTCTTTGTGCAGCTTGTGATGCGCTTTTTCGTCGACGTACATCATGTGCCCGCCCTCGTAGTATTCGAAGCTCACGTTCTTGCGGATGGAAGGTTCAAGATTCATGTGTGCGAACGTGTTTTCAATCCCGTTGAACGGTGTCGCCACGTCGTAGTAACCGCAGAGCACCAGCACTTTCAAGTAGGTTTGCTGGGTCATCGCCGCGCGCAAGACTTCTGCGACTTCCGTATTTCCGGTTTGATCCCATGGGCGAACATTGGCGGTGACCGTGTAATACGCATCGCTGTCCCACTTCAGTTCGCGCCGCACGTAATCGTGGAACGTGGCGACCAGCGCGCCTTCGTAGGAAGCCTCGCTCGGATCGTATTCGTTGCGTTCGCCTGCCGCGTCAACGTCCATGCCTTCAAATCGCGAATCCAGCCGGCCGACGGTACGGCGCTTGTCGCGTTCCAGTTCTTTGAACCAGCGGAACGGGCTGATGCGCAGATTCGTTTCCTGGATGTATTTCGTGGAGAGCCCCGTGTAGCGCGCAATGTCCTCGACCACTTTTTGATACTCTGCGCTGGAAAGCGCATCGCCTTTTTCCAAAGCCTGCGCATATTCGCCATGTGCGAACTCGCGCGCTTTTTGCGCCACCTGCTCGATGCTCAGGCTCTGCAAGTCAGAGGGAAGCAAGTGGTGATACCAAGCGGTTGTGGTGAAAGTGGGCAGAAAGAACTCGAATCGATTGTCAGCGCCCCAATTGCTGAATGCCACCGAAGAGAGGAGCGCGATTCCGCTCAAGTATATTTGATGGCGTTCTTGTATCACTCCAGCCAGCTCGGCGGAACGCGTCGTGCCGTAGCTTTCCCCAATCAAGAATTTCGGCGAGGCCCAACGCTCATTGCGGGTGATGTACTGGTAAATGAAATCGGCGAACCAGTTGGCGTCCGCTATGATGCCGTGAAATTGCGCGGGCGCTTCGCCCGGAGCGGGACGGCTGTACCCGGTGGAAATCGCATCAATAAAGACCATGTCCGTGGCGTCGAGGAAGGAGTCCTCGTTATCGACTACGGTGTACGGCGCGGGCATTCCATGGCCATCCGCGGTGAGAAGGACGCGCTTCGGCCCCATGCCCATGTGTGTGAAAAGCGAACCGGAGCCCGGCCCACCATTATATACAAAGCTCACGGGGCGCTTGCTGGGATCGGCGACTCCGTCTTTCGTGTACGCAACGTAGAACATCGTCGCTTTCACCGTGCCATCATCCGCCTTGATGTTGTACGTAGCGGCCGTTGCTGTGTAGTTGATGGTTTGCCCGCCGATGCGCACGGAGTGATGCGTGACAACGGATTTTTCTTCCGGCACTGGAGCGTGTTGCGCTTGCTTGCCCGGAGCACCCTCGGTTTGAGGCGCTGCTTGCTCCGCCGGTGGGCGGGTGCGCTGGCGCATTTGTGGCGGCTGCTGCCCTGGGGGAACAGTCGGCTGCTGGGCCGCCGCCGTGGCCAAACCGAATGACAGAACAATTCCTGCGAGGACGCACCAGTCTCTCCTCATTTCACATTTCTCCTTTTTTTGCGCAAAACATGAATCGGGCAACCAGGCAAACCGCGAAATTCCGGAGGAATCCGTCCACTCCCCCGAAACATTTCGTAGGACGCGCGAAGCGCTGTCCGAGTTTCATTTGGAAAAAATTAGAATGTCGAACGCTCGAAACCGCAACAATGCGAGAATCATTCTCGGCAGTTTGGCCAGCAATCAATGCAGCGCTGCGGCGAGAGTCTTGACGAGCAGGGGCTCTTGTTCGGGGAAGACGGTCCTGAGGTCGAGAATCAAACGGTCATTCTCCACGCGCGCGATTACGGAAATGCCCGCTGGGGCGCGGCGAAGCCTTTGTTCAAGCTGCCCTGCGGAATAGCGGACGCTGGTAATTCGAATCACCTTCGTGGGCAGCGCCTGGGTCGGTGTCGAACCACCCCCCGCGAGCGATGCGCCATCCACAATTTCGATCTCCACTTCATCGAGCGGAAGCTCGGGCCGCAGTTCGCGCAGAAAAATCTCGGAGCGGCGCTTCAGTTCTTGCGCGCCAGCTCGAATCATGCGCAATGAGGGGATTTCGTCCCACGCCGCTCGCAGATAGGCGCCGAGAGTCACCTCCAGCGCCGCCGTTGTGAGTTTGTCCACGCGCAGAGCGCGAAAGAGCGGATGCCTGCGCACGCGTGTTACAAGTTCTTTCTTCCCCGCAATGATGCCCGCCTGCGGTCCGCCCAGGAGTTTGTCGCCGCTGAACATCACCACCGATACGCCGGCTTCCACGCTCTGCCGAACAAGCGGTTCGGAGATTCCGCTCGAGGAAAGATCGACTAGACAGCCCGAGCCAAGATCTTCAACAAGCGGTAACCCGGTTCTCGCGCTGAGCGCGGCCAATTCCTCAAGCGCCGGCTTTTCCGCAAATCCGGTGATGCGAAAATTCGAAGGATGCACGCGCAGAAGTAACCGTGTTTTTTCATTCATGGCGCTTTCGTAGTCAGCGAGGCGCGTGCGGTTTGTCGTCCCAACTTCACGCAGCGTCGCTCCGCTTTCCGCCATAATCTCCGGGATACGAAAGCCGTCGCCGATCTCGATTAACTCGCCGCGAGAAACGATGACCTCTCCGCCCTTCGACAATGCCGCCAGGACCAGCAGCACTGCCGCCGCGCAATTGTTGACTACCACGGCTGCTTCCGCCCCAGTAAGCCGTTCTAGAAGAGATGACGTATGAACGTCACGCTTGCCACGTGTGCCCGCCTCCAAGTCATATTCAAGATTTGTGTATTGCGTCGCCGTCCGCCGGAACTCTTCGACCACCGCCGCAGACAGTGGAGCCCGGCCAAGATTTGTGTGGAGGATAACGCCTGTGGCGTTGATCACCGGCTGCAGCGAGTGCGCAAGTATGCGCTCAACCACCGTGCTGATGTGTTCTTCAAGAGAAGCGGGATCGGCAGCGAGTAATACGAGTTCACCGAGCACGGTAAATTTGATCTGATCCGTAATGCGCGACCGCAACTCGGCGAGCACGGTGCGGGTTACCTCAACAAGCAGGGCTCGGTCCACGCGGCCCGCAAGCGCCGCGAGCCGGGGCTGCGCGAGGAGTTCATCAACCGAAGGAATCTGCCGCAGAAGGTCTCCCTGCTCGGGGGAAAGAGTCTGCTTGGACCGTGCTTCCATGCCCTTATTTCAGCACACCCCCCTTCTTCGGGCAATGAAGCTTTCTGCATCCGCCAAACCGGCCGGCACGTCCAGCATTCGCCGGCCAAGTGGGATACCCAATGCGAAGCGCCGCGCACTCCTTTGGTTGACGGCTAGGCCGGGTCCTCCTAGCATGATAGTTCAAGGGGCGTTTCCTCCATGGCGACCATCGACGAAGAGCTGGCTCAGCTCGAGCGCGACATCCGTCAGCTCAAGATTGAGTACGACCAGTACTTCGGCGGCGGCCGTAAGCGCCCGCCGACGGAAATCGAGTGGCGCATTGATTTGACGATTAAGAGATATGCCGAGCGCGGCGGTGATCTGAAGTACGGCCAACGCTTCCGCTTGAATAACCTCACGCAGACCTACGCAAAGTACAAGGACATTTTCCGCAAGAAGACGCAACAGAAGGAGGAGGGAAACATTCAAAGGCACTTTGGTGCTGCCGCCAAGGCGATCGAGGCGGAGCGCGCGCGCAAGAAGCTGGGGATGCCCCCGGAGACCGCTTCTGCGGCCGCTCCCGGCGCTTTCCGTGTGGTTTGCTCCGAGCCGGAGCATGAGGCGGAAAAGGTCGACCAGCTCTACCAGGCATTCCTGCAAGCCAAGCAGCAGGCCGGCGAGCAAACCGGGAAACTATCGCGCTCCAGCTTTAATGAATTCGTGCTGAAAAAAACAAAGGATTTGCGGAAGCAAAAGAATTGCCGTGATGTGGAGTACGTTGTTGAAGTCGTCGACGGCCAGGTAAAACTTAAAGCCCTCGTCAAAGCCTGAGTGGACCACCCATTTTTCGTTCAGAATCCCACATGGAACCTCCTAGAGAATTCGTACTAGACCTCTGACCCCCGATTTGCACCATCTCAGCTCGACGCCCCAGTTTGCTGCCTGTGCCCTTTCCACTTCCCGAAACTCCGTCAGACGCATACACTGTTGTGCTTTTCTTTTTCGGGAGGAATTCATGGCAGTGGAACGCGCGCTCATCAGCGTGTTTGATAAAACAGGAATCGCGGAATTTGCGAAGCGCCTTGCAGCGCTGCGCATCGAGATTCTTTCGACGGGCGGCACTGCAAAGCTTCTGCGCGAAGCCGGCGTCCCCGTGCGTGATGTTGCCGACTTCACAGGATGGCCGGAAATGCTCGGGGGGCGTGTGAAAACGCTCCATCCCAAGGTCCATGGCGGGCTGCTGTATCGCCGTAAGCACACGGAAGATCAGCGGCAAGCCGCGGAACACGGCATCGCGCCAATCGACCTCGTGGTCGTGAATCTTTATCCGTTCGAAGCTACCGCAGCGAAGCCCGGTCTGAGGGCGGAGGACTTGATCGAGAACATTGATATCGGCGGACCCACGATGTTGCGCTCCGCAGCTAAAAACTTCGAAAGCGTCACGGTCGTCACCGATCCTGGCGATTACGGCCGGGTTGCGGAAGAGCTGGAATCAGCGCGAGAGACTTCGCTTGCGACGAGGCTGGATCTGGCGCGGAAGGTGTTTGCCACGACGTCCCGCTATGATGGGCTCATCACTTCGGAACTGGAACGGCTGGCAACCACTGCGGGCCACTTGATATTGAACGAAAAGCCCGTTCTGGCTGAACGAATGCATATCGCCTTGCGCAAAAAAGACTCCTTGCGCTATGGCGAGAATCCTCACCAGGCGGCGGCGCTCTATGTGACCGCTCAGGCTGCGCCGACAGGTCTCGCAGCGGCCAGACAGCTACAGGGCAAGGAGCTCTCCTACAACAACTACGTGGACCTCGAAGCAGCCCGAAGCTTGGCCGCGGAATTCAGCCAGCCCGCTGCTGTGATCGTTAAGCACAACAATCCTTGCGGAACAGCCGAGCGCGAATCTCTCTTGGATGCCTACTTAAAAGCGCTGGCGAGTGACCCCGTTTCGGCATTCGGTAGCGTTTTGGCGTTCAACCGTGTGGTCGACGCTGCCACCGCGCAGGAAGTCGCTAAACTCTTTGCCGAGTGCATCGCCGCGCCGGGATTTGACGAACAAGCGAAAGCGATTTTTGCCGCGAAAAAGAATTTGCGATTGCTCGAGCTGCCGCCCGGCGGTCTCGAGCCCGACCACGAACTGCAGCTCAAGCGAATCCTTGGCGGCATGCTCGTGCAGCAGCCGGATCAGGGCGCGATCAATGAAGACCTCCTAAGGGTTGCATCGAAGCGTTCCCCGACCGCCGCTGAGATGCAAACGATGCGCTTTGCCTGGAAAGTCTGCAAGCACGTGAAATCGAACGCTATAGTGTTCGCCAAGGATGGGGCCACTCTGGGCGTCGGCGCGGGGCAGATGAGCCGAGTGGATTCCGTCAAGCTCGCGGTTATGAAGGCGCAAACTTCTTTGGCAGGAAGTATAGTGGCCTCGGATGCGTTTTTCCCGTTCCCCGACGGAGTCGAAGAAGCCGCCAAGGCCGGTGCTGTCGCTGTGATTCAACCCGGCGGTTCGGTCCGTGACGGCGAGGTGATTGCTGCTGCCGACCGTCTTGGCCTGGCGATGGTCTTGACAGGTATCCGCCACTTCCTGCATTAAAAGGCTCACTCAGTGACTCTGGCTGCCTTACATGCGGGATTTCCCTTCAACTCTTTTCCAGTTTTCCGCATCTTAGAGGTGGGCGCCGTTTGGCCCTGGAAACGGGTTACTTTTGGCTTTTGACCGCGTTCCACCCGCATGGGATACTTTTTGTTTCCGGGGCATCTATGAACTTCCGACGAATTAGTCTCGCCGCACTTTTCAGTGGCCTCTTCGCCGTCGTGGCCGGCGCTCAATCTTCCGCAGACTTGCCGGGGCAGGAGCATGCCCAAGTCCAGGCGAAGTCCGACACGACAACTTCGAAAACGCCGGCCGCTCCTTCTCCGCGCGCCGATGCCTATTACAATTTCACTATGGGGCATCTCTTCGAGCAGCAGTTCGAAGCGACCAGCCAGCCGGAGTTCGCGACACAAGCCATCGACGCTTACAAAAAGGCATACGCCCTCGATCCCAAATCAGCTGTCATCGGCGAACGTCTTGCCGAAATGTATTGGAAAGCCCAGCGCGTCCACGAGGCGGTCACCGAGGCACAGGGTCTCCTCAAGCGGGACCCGAACGACTTGCCCACACGCCGCCTTCTGGGCCGCATCTACCTGCGTAGCCTAGGTGATCTGAGCTCGTCTGCTCAGTCTGACATGGCGGAACGTGCGATCGAGCAGTACAAGGAAGTCTATAGGCTGGACCCCACGGATTCGGAGTCCGCTCTGTGGCTCGCCCGGCTTTACCGCCTCCGCAACGATCACGACAAGGCCGAAAAAGTCTTGCGCAGCCTGCTCAAAGAGGACCCGGAAAATGAGGCCGCTGTCGAGCAGCTAACTCAGCTTCTCCTCGACGAAGGCAAGTCCGCGGATGCTGTTTCTCTGCTCGAGGGAATTACCGGCCGCACGCCTTCTCCCGCTTTGCTCGATCTTCTTGGCGATGCCTACACCCAGACGCATGACCTGTCAAAGGCCGAAGGAGCTTACCGCAAGGCTACGGAGCTGGATCCTTCCGAATTGAGCCATGAACGCGGACTCGGCCAGACCTTGCTTGCCGAAGAAAAATATTCGGATGCTCTCGCCGTCTATTTGAAGCTTGCGGATTTGATGCCCGATGATTCTGATGTCTACCTGCGTTTGGCGCAGATCTACAGAGAACTCCACCAGCTCAATCGCGCCGAAGAGTATCTCTTGAAAGCGCGCCAGTACGCCCCCGGCAGCGTCGAAGTCATGTACAACGAGGCCATGCTCTACGAGGCGCAGGGTCGCTTCGATGATGCCATTCGCGTTCTTTCCGATGCCGTTACCGGCTTGAAGTCGCAATCCACTGTGCTGCCGTCGCGCCGCCGTTCTCTGGCCATTCTGTACCAGCAACTCGGTCAGCTTTATCGCGACGCCCAGAATTTTCAGGCTGCCGTCTTCACCTACGAAGAGTTGGGCCACCTGGGTGACGAAGAAGATCGTCGCGCGCGCATGCTGATTATGGACACCTACCGTGCCGCGAAGAATTTGCCGAAAGCCCTGCAAACGGGCAAGGAAGCGCTCGCAAAATATCCCAGCGATCCCGGACTCCGCACTTCCAACGCGCTTCTGCTCGGAGAGAACGGACAGACGGACGAAGCTGTCAAAATTCTTCGGTCCCAGCTTACCGAAAGCGAGGGCGATCGCGATATTTATTTGAACATTGCTCAGGTGTACGAGCGCGGCCGCCGCTACAAAGAAGCTGAAACTGCTGCACGGACCGCCGAAGCAATCCCCGGCCAGCCACGTGACAACGAAATGGTCTGGTTTTTGCTGGGAGCAATCTACGAACGGCAGAAATTCTATGACCGTGCCGAAGAGGAATTCAAGAAGGCTTTGGCAGTGGATCCAAAGAACGCGCCGGTTCTCAACTACTACGGTTATATGCTCGGCGATCTGGGCATACGACTCGATGAAGCCGAGGCCCTCGTCCAGCGCGCTCTGAAAGAAGAGCCGAACAGCGGCGCGTATCTCGATAGCCTCGGCTGGATTTACTTCCGGGAAAACAAACTCGCCCAGGCGGAGGCTACGCTCCTCAAAGCAGTAGCTCGCGAGAGCCACGACGCCACGATTCGCTCCCATCTGGCCGACGTCTATGCCAAGTCGGGCCGTATGGATCTTGCGGCAACCGAATGGGAAAAGTCCCTCACCGAATGGCACCGCGCGCTGCCCGCGGACATGGAAAACGACAAAGTGGCGGAAATTGAAAAGAAACTCTCTCAGGTGAAACACCGCGTGGCGCAAAAATCCTCGCCGCAAGACGCGAAACCTCAATAAGCCGCATGCGCGAAGTTCGTATCCCCGCGTTTGCCAAAATCAATTTGCGCCTCGATATTCTTGGAAAGCGCCCGGACGGCTACCACGAACTCCGAACCATCTTTCAGAGTGTTTCTCTGCATGACGAGCTGCGATTGCGTGCCTCACGCAGTAGCGGAATTTCGTTGTTGATTCGGGGAAATGCCGCCCTTTCTCAAGAGCCCCTTCAAAAAAATCTCGTCTACCGTGCCACGGATGCGCTCCGTCGCGAACTCAAGATTCGCTCCGGCGCGGAAATTGAACTTAAGAAGTTGATCCCTGCCGGCCGCGGTTTGGGAGGCGGTTCGAGCGATGCAGCCGCCGCCATGCTCGGCTATTTGCGCCTGACCGGACGAAAGCTGCCTCTGCCACGGCTGCTCGAAATTGCCTCCTCGCTCGGCGCCGATGTCCCCTTTTTCCTCCTCGGAGGCCGCGCCCTGGGCGTCAGCCGCGGCGACGAAATCTACCCGCTTCCGGACGTCCCTACACTTTCCGTGCTCATCGTCTCCCCGCGCGACACTCATGTCTCCACTCTCAATGCCTACCGTTGGCTCGAGGCCCGCCCGCTGACATTGACAAAAGGAGCCGCAAACCCTACACTTTGGAGGTTCTGTGCTTTGTGCTGGAGCGCGCAGGGAATCGGCCTCTCGAATGATTTCGAGTCTCCCGTTTTCCGGCGCCACCCCCGTCTTGCTCAAATCAAGCGGGCCTTGCTCCAAAAAGGGGCTGCAGAAGCCTCGCTGGCGGGTAGCGGTTCGGCGGTGTTTGGAGTTTTCCCGAGCCCAGCGATGGCGCGCCGAGCCGCTGTTGGGTTTCCGGACGATCAGACCTTTGTTTGCGAGACACTCTCGCGCGACAGGTACGTTCGTAAAATGCAGGGCACGCGTTGAAGCACTTTTGTGCCCTCCTATTGTCTCCGTTGATCCGCAGCGTTTCCGCCGAACTAAATCGTCGACCAGGAAAGTGAACGCGGGCGAAGTGCCGTGCCGGCTCAAGACCGAGCCGATGGAGCGCGAGTGTCGTGAACGACGATCGATTCAAAATTTTCTCGGGGACCGCGAATCTTCCGCTGGCGGAGAGCATTTGCCGCCATCTGGAGGTGCCGCTAGGCAAGGCGAAGCTGGGGCGCTTCAGCGATGGCGAGATTTATTTCCAGATTCTCGAAAACGTCCGCGGCGCCGACGTTTTTGTTGTTCAGCCGTGTTGCTACCCGGTGGATTGTCATCTGCTTGAGCTCTTGTTGATGATTGATGCGTTTAAGCGCGCTTCCGCCTGGCGCATTACCGCCGTCTTGCCGTACTACTGCTACGCGCGCCAGGATCGCAAAGACAAGCCGCGTGTCCCGATATCAGCAAAGCTTGTCGCCGACCTTCTTGAGACGGCCGGCGCCAGCCGCGCATTGACCCTCGACCTGCACGCCCCGCAGATTCAGGGTTATTTCGACGTTCCGGTCGATCACTTGTACGGCTCTCCCGTTCTTGTCGAGCATTTTCGGCAGTTGAACTTGCCGAACCTGACCGTCGTTTCGCCGGATGCCGGCGGCGTGGAACGCGCCCGGTTTTTTGCAAAAAAGCTCGATGCGCCTCTGGCCATCGTGGATAAACGGCGCGTCGACGTGGACGTCAGCGAAGTCATGAATCTCATCGGCGACGTTCGCGGCCGCAGCACTCTGATTGTGGACGACATTATCGATACCGCCGGCACGCTCGTGAAAACTGCGGAGGCCCTGATTCGCGAAGGTGCGACGCAGGTTTACGCGGCTTGCACGCACGCCGTGCTTTCCGGCCCCGCCATCGAGCGCATCGCCAACTCGCAGATCAAGGAAGTGGTCGCGACAGATTCGGTTCCCCTCGCGGAGTCCGCGAAAGGAATGGGCAAGATAAAGGTTCTAAGCGTCGCGGACCTGCTCGCCCGCGGCATTCGTTCGATTCACGAGGAGACTTCGATCAGCGAGCTGTTTATTTAGATTTTGGTAGGACAGACTTCAAGCTGTCGCCTTGTTGCGGTGAGCAGTGAAGCTGAAGCTAAAAAGCTAAAGAGAAGTAGCTAAATTAGACTTCTAGTTCCACAAGATTTCAGGGAAGGAATGAGAGTATGGCTGAGACTCAAATCATCGTAGAAGGAGCGCCCCGCTCCGATCGGGGCAAAAACGAAGCTCGGCGCTTGCGTCAGACCGGCCAAGTTCCGGCTGTGTTATACGGCGGCAAGGGCAATTCCATCACGCTCGCGTTGAACGCCAAGCAGATTGGAGCGATTCTGCGCTCCGCCAGCGGCCACAACACTCTTTTCCAGGTGGACCTCGCCGGCAAGCACGAGCCTGCCATCTTGAAAGATTGGCAAGTCGATCCCCTAAGCGGCAAATTGCTCCACGTCGATCTTCTCCGCGTGGCTATGGACGTCCGCATGCGCGTCAAAGTGCCCGTCCACACCTTCGGCGAGCCTGCCGGCGTGAAACAGCAAGGCGGCGTCTTCGAAATCGTCACACGCGAGGTCGAAATCGAGTGCTTGCCAACAGACATTCCCACAGAGTTCAAGGTGGACGTCAGCGAACTGATGCTCGGCAAACAGCTCCGCGCCTCTGAGTTGGCGATAGACACCGCGAAGATGAAGCTGATCACCGATCCGGAACGCGTCCTGGCCCACGTCGTCGCTCTCAAGGTCGAGGAAGAGAAACCGGCCGAGGTGGTTGCCACCGAAGCTGCAACGCCCGCCGAGCCCGAAGTCATCAAGAAGGGCAAGAAAGAAGTCGAAGGCGAAGAAGGCGCCGAGCCCGAGGCCAAGCCCGAGAAGGCAGAAAAGGGCGAGAAGAAAAAGTGATGCGGCAAGTTGCGAAGCGCGGCGCCTGGCGGCAAGCGGGCTGCTGGATAGAGGCCTATGCGGCTCATCGTCGGACTTGGCAATCCTGATCCGGAGTACCAATGGACGCCGCATAACCTCGGATTTATGGCCGTCGATGAGTTGGCGAATCGCGGTTCGATACGCGTCGAGCGGCCCGAGGGCAAGGCCCTGGTAGGCCGCGGGAAGCTCGCGGGAGAAGATGTGCTTCTGGCCAAGCCCCAGACGTACATGAACCTCAGCGGCGTCTCGGTTCGTGAGCTGCTCGAAAAGTACGAGCTCGTTCCAGCCGCTCTGCTGGTGATGTGGGATGAAGTGCAATTGCCCTTCGGAACGATTCGCATCGACCGTAAAGGCAGCGGCGGAAGTCACAACGGCGCAAATTCCGTGATCAGCGCCGTGGGCACACAGGACTTCTTCCGGCTTCGCTTGGGTTGCGGGCCGGATCATCCGCTGAGCAGCCGCAAGGAATTCGTGCTCCGGCCGATGAGAAAGGCCGAACTCGAAGTGGCCGCGGAAATGGTCGGAGAAGCCGGCGACGCCGTGGAAATGCTTCTCACGAACGGTATCGACGCGGCGATGAACAAGTTTAACCGGCGAAAACTGCCCGAAGCGGATGAGCCGGAAAAAGAGTGAAGCAGATTTCGCTCTAGTATCTGGAATGGATTTTGCAGTGCCGCCGAGCACATCGGCGCAAAGAAGAAAGAGGTCATCATGGAAGAACGTTTGTACGATCTGATTTTTATCGTCCGGCCGGCAACACCGGAAGACGAAATCAAGAAAGTGATTTCCGGCATCGAGCACACCTGCGCCGAAAAGGGCGGAAAGATCGAGAAGACCGAGCACTGGGGCACGCGCAAGCTCGCCTATCGCGTCGCCAAACATCGCGAAGGCATCTACGTCTACCAGCAGATTCGCACTAATCACGGCGAGCTGATCGCGGAGCTCGAGCGCCGACTCCGTGTCCAGGACGTGGTCATCAAGTATTTGACCGTGCGCCTCGACGAAGATTTGAAGCGCCAGAAGAAGCTTGGCGGAAAGCGCGAACAGCGCGCCGCGCGGCGTCCGCGGCGCAGCGCGCCTGCTTCAGTTCCGGCTCCAGCGCCCGCGCCCGCTCCAGAACACAACGCCGCAGCAAGCTAAAATCGAAATTTTGAGTTAAGAGAGAAAGGCAGGATGGTATGGCAGAGGAACCGAAACAAGCACAGTCTCACAGTGGACCCCCGCGGCGCGAAGGCGGTGGCGGACATGGCGGCCCCGGTGGCGGGCATGGTGGTCCGCGGCGCGAAGGCGGACCAGGCGGTGGCCCGGGCGGTCCCGGCGGCCGTCCGCGCGGCAAACGCCAATATTTTCGCAAGAAGAAAGTCTGCAAGTTTTGTGTCGAGAAGATGGATTTCGTCGACTACAAGCGCGCGGACATTCTTTCGCAGTTCGTCCAGGAACGCGGCAAAATCCTGCCGCGCCGCATGACCGGAGTTTGCTCTCGCCACCAGCGCTGGCTCGGCGTGGCTATCAAGCGCGCGCGTAACATCGCCCTTCTGCCGTTTGCTGGCAGCGCCGCGGGCACGCAAGCCCCGCGCCAGGTTGTGCCACAGGCAGCGCATGGAGCGCCCGCAACACCCGCGGCGCCACCGGCTGGAGCAGCGGCGCCCGCCCCCACCGAGGCCCCGAAGGCGTAAGCCTCTTCGGATCGAAAGAATCAGGAGCTTAGAGAGAGAACATGCAAATCATTCTTCAGGAAGACATCGATAAGCTGGGCCATCGGGGCGAGGTCGTCACCGTGAAGTCCGGCTATGCCCGCAATTTTCTTTTGCCGCGCAAGCTCGCTATTGAAGCCAGCGTCGGGAATATGAAAGCGCTCGAGCGCATTCGCACTTCGCTTGCGAAAAAGACCGCCACTGAGCTGGACGCCGCACAGAAGCAAGCGGCGCTTCTCAACGGCGTCTCGATCAGCTTCACCCGCAAGACTGGCGAAAACGATCAGATGTTTGGCTCCGTCACCACCGCCGACATCGCCGAAGGTCTCGCCGCGCAAAACTTCAAGGTCGACAAGCGTCAGGTCCAGCTCGCCGATCCCATCAAGGCTCTCGGCGAATATCCCGTCACCATCAAGGTCTTCCGCGACGTCACCGCCCAAGTCATAGTCCACGTCGCCAAAGAAGAATAATTCCAACTCCCTAACCGATCCGAATTCTCCCGTAGGGGCACGGTACATCGTGCCCCTCTTTCTTTATCCGCGCACTCTCGCCCAACATCGTCCCCTTCTTTTTTTCCGCGCATCTGTCAGCCCGCAAAAAACTTTTCCACGTTTTCCGAAACCATGCACAGTTCGTCGGTTGACGCGTCTCTCTCTTCCGCGCACAATGCGGCCCCAGCTCGAATGTAATCTGAATTAAATTTGCATCACGAAGCGTCTTATCTTGCAGTCAGAAACTCCGCACTTGCCCTGCAACGGAGAACATGATACAAAAGCGAAGAAAAGGCGAATAGTGAAACCTGTTTATGCCCGTTGACATCACACTCGAAAAGCCCCTTCCGAATAATCTCGACGCCGAGCGCTCCGTCCTCGGCGCTATTCTGCTCGACAACAACGCCCTCAACGCGGCCATCGAGAATCTTCGTCCCGAAGATTTCTTTCTCGATCAGCATCGCCGCGTCTTTACGCAAATGATTTCGCTCGGAGAAGCCCAGCAAGCCATCGATCTCATCACTCTGACCGAAGAGCTGCATCGCCGTGGAGATTTGGAAGCCGCTGGCGGCGCGCCGTACCTTGCATCCCTCGCCGATGGCATGCCCAAAGTCTCGAACATCGAGCACTACGCGCGCATCGTCAAAGAAAAAGCTCTGCTCCGCAATCTCATCCACACCACGCACAACATTCAGGAGCGCGCTTTCGAAGGCGAGGACGGCGCCGACGCCATCCTCGACAATGCCGAGTCCTCCATTTTTTCTCTCGCGGAAGACCGCATCAAAGCCGGCCTGATCTCCGTCAAGGATATCGTCCGCGACAATTTCGAGCGCCTCGAAAAAATCTTCCGCGAAGGGAAGAGCATTACCGGCGTCCCCACAGGCTATATCGAGCTGGACAAACTCACTTCCGGCCTGCAGTCGTCGGAACTGCTGATCCTTGCCGCGCGTCCCTCGCAAGGAAAAACGGCGTTGGCTCTAAACCTCGCGGAAAATATCGGCATTCGCGGCGGCCAGCCCGTAGCTATCTTTAGCTTGGAAATGTCCAAGGAATCTCTGCTCCAGCGCCTTGTTGCTTCCGTCGCGCAAATTGACGCCCATAAATTTCGCACCGGCCATCTCAGCCGCGAAGACTGGCGCCGCATGACCGAAGCGCTCGGCACGATTTCCTCCGCGCCGCTGTGGATTGATGACGCCGGCTCCGTCAGCGTCCTCGAAATTGGCGCAAAGGCCCGCCGCCTCAAGCGCGACAAAGGCCTCTCGCTCCTCATCGTCGATTATTTGCAGCTCATCACCGCGCGCGGCCGCTTCAGCAATCGCAACGAAGAAGTTTCCAGCATCTCGCGCAGCTTGAAGGGCCTCGCCAAAGAGTTGAAGATCCCCGTCCTGGTTCTCAGCCAGCTCACGCGCGCTCCCGAGCGCGAAGATCGCGGCCCGCAGCTTTCCGACCTTCGCGAATCCGGCGCCATCGAGCAGGACGCTGACGTGGTCATGTTCATCTACCGCCCGCACTTCTTCAAAAAAGACGCCGAGCCCGACGAGCGCGAACAAACCGAACTCATCATCGCCAAGCAGCGCAACGGCCCCACCGACAAAGTCCGCTTCGTCTTCCGCAGCCGCCTCACGCGCTTCGAAGAAGCCGCCCCCGACGCCTTCTCCCAATTCTCCCCGGGTGATTTGTAAGCTTCGCCGTACCGAAACACTTGGTCTGCGACTGATATCTGTTGTCTTCAGTTTGGGTTAGACTCCGGTGTCGTGACTAACCATTTGCGCATACTATCAGCGGCGGTGCCGTCGGGCCCTTTGCTGGTTCCCTGCGCCATTCTGCTCCTGCCCATCCTTCTAACTTTGTTGTTCAGGTGGTCCGCAGTTCGAGCCCGCTTGCCTTTTTTGGCGGATAGTCCTTATTCTGCCTGCTCACGCTGCGGATTGGTCGACGTGCCGAGTGGACTAGTCCGGCAACGTTGATTGGCTCGCGCAGGGTGAAAATACGACTAGCTCGGAAGGACCCGATGGCAATTGTTACAGGCGTAGATTTCGGAACGCTCAGTGTACGCGTCACGGTTGTGGACACCGATCGCGGGCGGCTAGGCTCGGGCGTGGCGGAGTTTCCTCTTCAACGGAGGAAGGACGACCCGGACTACGCCACGCAGAGCCACGCGGATCACATGCGGGCGCTTGCAGAAGCTATGCGGAAGGCCGTCGCTTCAGCAAATGTCCGGGGCGACCAGATCGCCGCTTTGGCCATCGATACCACCGGATCAAGCGTTATTCCTGTCGGTGAAAACCTCGAACCGCTGAGCGACTATTACTTGTGGTGCGACCATCGCGGGTGGCGAGAAGCCGCACTGATCACCGAGACTGCGCGGCACGAGAAGCTCGAAGTGATCGAGTGGTGCGGCGGAGTTTATTCCTCGGAATGGGGCTTTTCAAAACTGCTGCATTGGCTGCGGCATAATCCGGAACTCCGGCCGCGCTTTGTCACCGCGTTTGAACATTGCGACATGGCTGCCGCGGTTTTGTGCGGCATTTCGGATCCGGTGCAGGCCCCGCGCTCGGTTTGTGCCATGGGGCACAAGTGGATGTGGAACGAAGCGCTGGGTGGCTTACCGCCGGATGATTTTCTTACTGCCGTCGATCCTCTTCTTAAGGGCGTGCGTGCCAAGCTTGACGGACGGTACGCGACGAGCGACCAGATCGCAGGCAGGCTCGCCCCGGATTGGGCCACGAGGCTCGGTCTACGCGCCGGCATTCCCATTCCGGTTGGAGCCTTTGATGCGCACTGGGATGCCGTGGGCGCGGGTGCGCGTACCGGGGACGTAGTGAACGTTGTCGGGACGTCGACGTGCATCATTGCCATGAGCGACGACACGCGGTTGATTCCCGGTGTTTGCGGAGTGGTTCCCGGCTCAGTGCATCCGAAAAAAACCGGTGTTGAGGCGGGGCTCTCCGCCACGGGAGACATATTTGAAGCCATCGCGCGGCGCGCTGGATCGACTGTGGCCGCGCTTTCGGCTGGTCTCGACACCTACAAGGCCGGACAAACCGGGCTGTTGCGAATGACCTGGGACAATGGCGACCGAACTGTGCTCGTGAATCCTGAGCTTGGCGGAATTACCTTGGGATGGAATCTCACGCACACTCCCCAGGATGAATTGTTCGCGGCGATCGAAGGCACTGCATTTCACACGCGAGTGATTTTTGAACGAATGGAAAAGTATGGAGTGCCCATCGACCGCGTGATTAACGGCGGCGGGATTCCACAGAAAAATGATGTGCTAAATCAGATTTATGCGAATGTGCTGAACAAGCCGGTGCTGATCCCGAAATCGGACGTGACAAGCCTCGGTTCGGCGATTTTTGCGGCGCTGGCCGCCGGGGCGCACCATTCCATCGAAGATGCACAGCGAGCGCTGTGCCCGGAGCACCGCGTCGTCGAGCCCGAAGCCTCATCCGCGCGTGTGTATGAGGAGTTGTACGGGATCTATCGCGAATTGTATTTTGGATTTGGCAGGCCAGACTCGGCTGCGGTTCCCGTCGGGCGCATACTTCCAACATTGCGGCGCATTGCCGCCGCAGCACGAGGCAACGGATGATCCTGAAACAATTGCGCGAGGGAGTTTTGGAGGCAAATCTGGAGCTCGTGCGGCGAGGGCTGGTGATATACACGTTTGGAAACGCCAGCGGCATTTCACGAGAGGAGGGGCTGGTCGCGATCAAGCCGAGCGGTGTTCCGTACGAAACGATGAAGCCGGAAGATCTCGTCATCGTCGATTTGCAGGGGAAGACCGTGGAAGGTTCGTTGCTTCCATCCTCCGATCTTGCCACTCACCTGATTCTTTATGACGCGTTTAAGGAAATTGGCGGCATCGCGCACACCCATTCTTCGGCTGCCACGGCATGGGCCCAGGCGCAAAAGGAAATCCCCTGTTTCGGAACAACTCATGCGGATTATTTTAACGGTCCAGTTCCCCTAACGAAAACGCTAACGCCCGCCGAAACCAAATCGAACTATGAAGCAAACACCGGACACGCCATTGTGCGGCGATTCAAGAAGCTCGACCCTCTTCAAGTGCCCGCCGTCCTTGTGGCTGGCCATGCACCGTTCTGCTGGGGGAAATCGCCTTCGGAAGCAGTCCACATCGCCGTGATATTGGAAGAGATTGCGGCTATGGCGTTTCGTACGATCACTGCGAATCCCAAAGCGCGCCCCATTTCAAGGCATCTTCACGAAAAGCACTTCCGCAGAAAACATGGGAGTGGCGCGTATTACGGCCAGGAGAAGTAAGGCGTGACGAGGTTGTCCGCGAGAACGGTCGTGACTCACGCCCACAAACCCGCGCAATCGGTTGCTTCAACTTACAAACGGGCTTCAGGAAATAGCCAGGACACGCAGCAGCAATCCCGCGAGCGCCCCGCCCAGCAGCGGCCCAAGGATCGGGATTGGCGCGTAACTCCAATCGGAGCCACCTTTCCCGGCAATGGGCAGAATGGCGTGCGCGATGCGCGGGCCAAGGTCGCGCGCGGGGTTGATGGCATACCCGGTCGTGCCGCCTAGCGAAAGTCCGATGCCCCAGACGAGGCTGCCCACCAGATAAGCACCCAACCCGGCGGCGGGACCCGTGGCCGCCACCCTCTTTGAAAAAATCGCTCCAACGACAAACACCAGGACAAAAGTGCCAACAATTTCACTAAACAAATTGGCGACAACGTTGCGGATAGCAGGCGCAGTGCAAAAGCAGGCCAGTTTGCCGGCCGCATCCGGGGTTTCCCTCCAGTGCGGGAAATAGTGCAACCAGACGAGAGTGGCTCCGGCAAGGGCACCGAGGAGTTGTGCCGCCAAATAAGGAGCGAACTTCGCGAAACTTGCGTCCCGCACCGCGAACCCCATCGTGACAGCGGGATTCAAATGCGCGTCGCTGCTGCCGCAAGCAATCGCAACGAACACGCCGGCCATCACCGCCAGCGCCCAGCCCGTCGTGATGACGATCCAGCCGCTGCCTTCCGCCTTCGAACGCTTTAGCACCACCCCGGCGACCACGCCATCGCCGAGCAGCACCAGAATCATAGTGCCTAGAAATTCGCCCACAAAGGGGGATGTCATTCAGCAATCTCCTGCGTACAGATTAGGCCCCGAATAAGACTCCGTCTTGCGTTTCAAGAATTAGCCCAGTCGATTGAGCGCGTGACCGCTTTCTTCCATTGCCTGTAGAGTTCCGCGCGTTCCGCTTCCGCAAAATGCGGCGTCCACGTCCGGTCCGCCGCCCAGTTGGTGCGCAGTTCGTCCAAGCCCGAGAAAAAGTTTACCGCCAAGCCCGCGGCATAGGCTGCGCCAAGCGCGGTCGTCTCTTGAATTACGGACCGTACGACTTCGCGATTCAAAATGTCCGCTTGAAACTGCATCAGGAGCTCGTTAACTACCATCCCCCCGTCGACGCGGAGCGACGACAGTGCGATCTGCGAGTCTTTTTCCATCGCTTCTACGACTTCGCGTGTCTGGAACGCCGTCGCTTCCAGTACCGCTCTCGCCAGATGGCCCTTGTTGGCGTATCGCGTTAGCCCGGCAATGACGCCCCGCGCATTGTCCTTCCAGTACGGGGCATACAGCCCAGAAAAGGCTGGAACAAAGTAGACGCCGCCATTGTCTTTCACTGTGCGGGCCAGAGTTTCGATGTCCGCGCTTTTCTCGATCATCCCGAGATTGTCGCGGAGCCATTGCACGAGCGCTCCCGTAATTGCGACGCTGCCTTCCAAGGCATAGCAGGCCGGTGCACTGCCCATTTTGTATGCGACCGTCGTCAGCAAGCCGAAGTTCGACGGAACGGCGCGCTCACCCGTGTTCATCAAAAGAAAACAGCCTGTCCCGTAAGTATTTTTTGCCTCGCCGGGACGGAAACACGCCTGACCGACGAGCGCAGCCTGCTGATCGCCAAGAATGCCCGCGACCTCAACGCCTGCGATCGCCGGGAGCGTGGCCACGCCATAAACTTCGCTGCTCGAACGCACTTGCGGGAGCATCGCACGTGGAATCTCGAACTCCGCCAGCAACTCACTGTCCCAATCCAGTGTTTTCAGATTGAGCAGTTGCGTCCGGCTTGCATTAGTCACGTCGGTGACGTGCACTCCTCGCTTGGACCCGCCAGTAAGATTCCACACAAGAAATGTGTCGATGTTTCCAAAGAGCAGCTCGCCGGCGGCTGCCTTTTCTTTTGCCCCGGGAATATGTTTCAGCAGCCAGCGCAGCTTCAGGCCGCTGAAGTAGGTGCTCAGCGGCAACCCAGTCTGCGCGCGGAACCGGTCTTGCCCACCGCGCTTCGCAAAATGACCGACGTCCTCCGAGACGCGCGTGTCCTGCCAAACGATGGCGTTCGCGATCGGCTGGCCCGTGCTTCGTTCCCAAACAACCGTAGTTTCGCGCTGGTTGGTTATGCCTATCGCGGCCAGGTCGGAGGGCCGCAATCCACGTTGATCGAGCGCTTCGCTAATCACCTCTTCCGTGCGGCGAATAATTTCGAGCGCGTCGTGCTCCACCCAACCTGGCTGCGGGAATACCTGCTCGTGCTCTTTCTGCGCCACGGCAACAACCCGCGCCGTCTTATCGAACACCATAAACCGGGTGCTCGTTGTGCCCTGGTCGATCGCCCCTATGTAGCTCTGCATGAACCCAGTCCTCTCCAACCGGGGTGCATTCTACGACGGAATCCGCCTTGGGCCTGAACTGGATATATACATTTCGGTCTGGCTAGGCATCTAACGTAGTGGGATGAGAATGTTGAGAGAGGGAGTTCGCTCATGATCAAGAATCTACAGTGGAAGGGAACACTGTTGTTAGCGGCCGTTGCTATCGCGGCCGCAATGTCGCTCGCTCCAAAGGCACTTGCAGCGGATGCGGGCGCGGTTACCATGACCGTCACGGCAGTGGACAACAAAGATACACAGCCGCCGGCAATCAAGAAGGACGATCTTCAGTTGTACCAAGGAAAAGAACGGGTGCAGGTGGCGGATTGGAAGCGTAGTGAAAAGCTCTATCTCGCTTTGCTGATCGACGATTCGCTAGAGAGTTCCGTCGCCAACCAGTGGGGCGATTTGCGGGCCTTCCTTCTTGCCCAGCCGGAAAGCACGTACATCGCTGTGGCCTATGCCAGGAACGGGTCCGCTATGGTCGCGCAGGACTTCACCACGGATCACGCTCTCGCCGCCAAGGCTTTGCGTCTGCCATCGGGAAGTGCTGGTGCATTTACGAGCCCATATCTCGCTCTTCAGGATTGGATCAAGCGCTGGCCAGATTCCGGTGAGCGCAAGTCCATCATGTTGTTTTCTTCGGGCATCGATTATTTCCGCGGGGGTTTCGATCCCATCGATCCCGATCTCGATACCACTGTCGAGCACGCCCAAAAGAAGAACATTGACATTTGGTCGATTTACGTTCCCGATGCGGGGCATATCGGCCGGCGTCCGTTCCTGGCTTTCAACGCGCAATCGAACCTGAGCCGCCTTTCAGAGGAAACAGGCGCCGAGGCCTATTATCTCGGCTTAGGCACCCCGGTTACCTTGAAGCCGTATTTCGACGAAATCCGGACTCACCTCGAGAACCAGTATCTGCTCACGTTCGTGGGCAACGGCGGGAACAAAGGGAAGTTCGAGCGCGTGCGCGTCACCACCGAGGTTCCCAATGTGCAGATCATGACGCCCTCGGAAGTCTTTCTTCCGGCCGTGCAGTAAACCAAACTCGTTCGATTTATCTGATTCAAAGGAGGTGCGGTCCGCAACGTCCGCGCCTTTTGCTTTTCTCGATTGCACTTGTCTGTTTTCTTCTCCTCAGGCTAAACTAGCCCCCGCCGATAGCGGTTTCCAATGTGAAGCCGAATCGCCCTATTGAATCGGTTTAAACTGTACGGCTAGCCGGACGTTCTTATTGGGAGCCTATGATGATTCCGTGCGACAAGAGAGAGAATTTCCGTCCGCGACCGACAATCCGATTTGCCGCAAGGAGCAGAGGCTTTCTCTCTGCCGCGACCCTTGTTACCTTCCTGCTAGCAGCCGCCGCGGTTACGGCACCAGCCTCACGCGCGGACGGCGATATCACCCTGCGGGAGGGATGGAGAGTCCAGTCCTCCGCAAAGCTCAGCGCCAGCGCGGAAGCGATTTCCACCGCGAGTTTCGATGCTTCGACTTGGTACAAGACTTCTGTACCGAACACGGTGTTCGCCGTCCTTGTCGAGAACGGCGTGTACAAGAATCCTTACTTCGGCATGAATCTGCGTTCCGTTCCCGGCGTCTCCTATCCCATCGGCTCCGAGTTCGCCAACCAGGAAATGCCCGCCGATAGCCCGTACGCTGTCCCCTGGTGGTACCGCAAGGAGTTCGAGGTCCCGGGGCAATTCAAGGGGAAAACCGTCTGGCTCGCGTTTCAAGGAATTAACTACCGCGCCGACATCTGGATCAACGGCAAGAAACTGGCGGGTTCGGATCAAGTTGTTGGCGCTTTTCGGCGATATGAGTTCGACGTCACCCAGTACGTCAAAACCGGCGCGAAAAATGTCGTCGCTGTCGAAGTCTCCGCGCCGCACGCCAACGAACTGGGAATCACCTGGGTCGACTGGAATCCCACGCCGCCCGACAAGGACATGGGCCTATGGCAGGAGGTCGTTCTCTCCGCAACAGGCCCCGTCGCTATTCGCCATCCCGCAGTAGAAACAAAAGTCGACCTGCCCGCTATTGACAAAGCGCACTTGACCGTCCGCGCCGATCTCGAAAATGTTTCGAATGCGCCGGTGAAGGGAACTCTTCGGGCGGAAATTCTCGGCGCCGCGAAGCCGATTAAGTTCACGCAGAGCGTTGAGCTGGGCCCAGGCGAACGTCGTGCCATCGCTATCACGCCAGAGGAATCTTCCTCGCTGAACGTCGCAAATCCCCGGCTTTGGTGGCCCTATCAGATGGGCGAGCCATATCTTCATAAGCTCACTCTCGAGTTCGTCCCCGAAAAGGGCTCTTTCTCGGACAAACAAACTATCGAGTTCGGCATCGTGCAGACCGATTCCGAACTAACCCCCGAGGGCTACCGCCTGTTCAAAGTCAACGGCAAGCCCGTCCTCGTGCGCGGCGGAGGCTGGGCGCCGGACATGATGCTGCGCATCAACCAGTCGCGCCGCGAGGCGGAATTCCGCTACGTCAAAGAGATGGGCCTCAATACCATTCGTCTCGAAGGAAAACTGGAAGACGAGACTTTCATGAATCGCGCGGACCGCGACGGCATTCTCGTCATGGCCGGCTGGTGCTGCTGCGATGCCTGGGAAAAGTGGGACAAGTGGGGCGTCGAGAACAAGCAAGTCTCTGTCGACTCGCTCCGCGATCAGATTCTGCGACTCCGTGCCCATCCCAGCATCCTCGTTTGGTTGAACGGCAGCGACAATCCCCCGCCACCCGATCGCGAGCAAGCTTATTTGGACATCGAGAACGCAGCGCATTGGCCGAAACCCGTCCTTTCTTCCGCGACGGCCAAGAAGACGGAGCCCACCGGTGAAAGCGGCGTGAAAATGTCCGGCCCGTACGAGTACGTCTCCTCGAATTACTGGTTGCTTGACACCCAGCATGGCGGCGCCTACGGCTTCAACACCGAAACCAGTCCCGGCCCAGCCGTTCCGCCTCTTGAAGAATTGAAATCCATGTTTCCACCGGACAAGCTCTGGCCCATCAACGAATTTTGGGATTATCACGCCGGCGGCGGTGAATTCAAGAACATCCATGTGTTCACGAACGCACTGGAACAGCGCTACGGCGCGGCGAGAGACGCTGCCGACTTGGCCTGGAAGTCACAAGCCATGACCTATGAAGGCGAGCGCGCCATGTTCGAAGCCTACGGCCGCAACAAGTACAAATCGACGGGCATTATTCAGTGGATGCTTAATAACGCCTGGCCAGGCTTGATTTGGCATTTGTACGACTACAGCTTGCGACCTGCTGGCGGATACTTCGGTTCGAAAAAGGCTCTCGAGCTTGTTCACGTCCAGTTTTCTTATGACGACCGCAGTGTCGCCATCGTCAACGGCGAACAGAAAGCTTTCAAGGAATTGAAAGTCGTCGCCAAGGTTTATGACACTTCAATGAAGGAGCGTTTCTCCCAGGAAGCCCTCGCGGATGTCAACACAGACAGCGTAGTCAGGACCTTCAAAATTCCCGAGCCTGAAGGCATCACGTCCACTTACTTTCTGAATCTTCAGCTTCTTTCTCCGTCCGGCAAACTGCTCAGCCGCAATTTCTACTGGCTCTCCACGAAGCCCGACGTCCCCGATTTTCCCAAGTCCGAGTGGTATTACACTCCGCTCACGCAATACGCCGATTTTGACGTCCTTCAAAACCTTCCCAAAGCCACCCTCAAAGCTTCGATGAAATTCTCCGATGCCGGCTCCGAACCCGCCGCTAAAATCACCATCGAAAATAACGGCTCCGGCCTCGCTTTTCTCGTGCGTCTCCGCTTGCTCAAGAGAAAAGATGGCGCGGAAGTCTTGCCCGTGTTTTGGGATGACAACTACATTTCGCTTCTTCCACGCGAGAAGCGCGAAATTACTGTCCACGCGCGAAAAAGTGACCTCGGTGATGCGCAACCTATCCTCGCAGTGGACGGTTTCAACGTTGCACCCATCCAACTTCACTAGCGCCGTGTCTTGGATAACCGGCGCGACTTACGGTAACGCACCAGCTTCCGATTACGTTTATCGGTACGAATCTTCCAAGGTTCTCAATAATGTGATGCGCGATTACCAGCCCATTTGGCGCATCCGCTCTAGGATGAGTCCGCTATAGCGATTCATGCGCTCCGGCCTTCGCTTTAGCGGCGACGGGAGTATTGCAGCCAGTCGGGCGCCCTGTTCCCGATCGATACTCCGGGCCGGGGTTCGGTAGTAGAAACGGCACGCCGACTCCGCGCCATAAACACCAGGGCCCCATTCGACCACGTTGAGGTAGAGTTCCAGAATGCGCCGCTTGCCGAGGACCAATTCGGCCACCGGAACAAGCGTGAACTCGGCGCCCTTTCGCAGGATCGAGCGGCCGGTTCCGAAGAACAGGTTTTTTACCAGTTGCTGCGTAAGGGTGGACCCACCGCGAATGCGGCCACCATTCATATCGTCTTCCGCAGCGATTTCCATCGCGTTCCAATCGAATCCATGATGCTGGTAGAAGCGCGCGTCTTCCGCCGCGATGACGGCATGCTGGAAATCCAGCGAAATTTGGCTCAGCGGAACGAATTCGTATCGTTCGTGGTACGGCCTGTGGTGAATCCACGCTTGCATGCGGCGCTCCATGTGCACCGCAGTGGTCGGTGGGTCGATCCACCGGGCAGCCACAAGGATCAGCACAGCAAGCGACCAAAGAAGCGCCACTCCGATGAAAAACCATCGAACAAAGTATCGGAGAGGGCGTTTCCGATGCGGGGTCTGCGGGAGTGTCTCTGGATTTTCAGTCACACTTCAGAATAATCGTTTGGGCTGGATTGACATAGAGCCCGCGCGCATTATCGGAAACTGATTCACTACCCAATGTCCCTTTACAATTTGCCTACATTTTGATATAAGAAGGACTAGGTAATAATGCGACCGGCGGCGGCTCTAATGCCGCTTTTTTCTTTTTTGGCTCACATCCAGTTTCAATTCTCACGGATTAGGATGGGTTGTAACTTCTTTAGAATCAACGTTTGCAATCGGTCCGCAAGTGTTGATTCCAAAAGAGTTACGAGATTGCTAAATCCTTTAGATGCAACACTTACAAAAAATTGGCGGGGGGGGGTAGCAATCAAGTTGGTACGGACCGGGGGGATGCCTGACAGATTGGACCGGGAGGATCCCTGACACTGTGAATAAATGGCAGGCGCTGGGAGGAAGGAGCGCCGATGCCGTGGAAAGTG
>Ga0247680_1000061_pt1 | contig 56160 bp, 52 predicted proteins | sample CNK21_metaG_FD_182803 | JGI IMG/M metagenome (GOLD analysis project Ga0247680, IMG submission 182803) | Soil microbial communities from Purdue University Martell Research Forest, Indiana, United States - CNK21 | ecosystem: Environmental > Terrestrial > Soil > Temperate forest > Bulk soil...
TTGCTCCACGCTTCTTTCAGACTGGCCTCACGGCTTCCTCCTTCCGCTTCGCTAACCCTTCACCTCCATCAGGTTGGGTGGAAGACTTTCACTTCCGAGCTGTCGAGCATGCTCGGCACACGCTGGCCCGGCGGCGTCTCGCCCCCGCTCGCAAGACACCACACATTCACTCGCAACCTCAGCGGCGAGACGCCGCTGAGCCAGCCGGCGAGACGCCAGCGCTCCGTGGCGGGTAGGGAAACGCCTCGCTGGCACCTCTCCTAGAACACGAGGAGGGTGGCATGAGCTACTTCGGTCTGCCGAGGCTTTGTTTCTTCGGGACGTTCCGGGCGTCGCCGTCGACGATCAACAACACCGACTCGAACTTCGCCGAGCCGCCGATTCTGCAACAGTTGTGGAACCCGAAGGGGGGACATGAGTTCCAGCTACTGCGCGGGAACGAGGTCACCATCCCACCCTCGATCACGGTCAAGCCGTGCTCGGTGCAATCGGTGACGACGCAGTCCGGCACGTTCATCACCGACCCCGCCGCCGATTCGCTGATCGGGAAGCTCGTCGTCAGCACGAATTCCCCGGCCACCGGCAAGCTCGTCGACCTCGATCCCGATCAGCAGCAGGTGTCGCAGGTGTGGGGGATGCAGCTCGGCATCGGCGATCCCGCTTCCGACTGGCTGGTCGGCGACTTCGAGGCCGCCTACTTCCAGCAGATCTTCGGTCCGCGGGCGCCGGGCGGATTCGCCATCGGCCTTTCCGCGGTCTACCAGTCGAAGCTCACCAACCTTCAGTGGCCGGCCTATCCGAAGTCGACGGTTCTTCAGGAATTGAAAACGGCCAGTCCCGACTGCCTCTCCATCCGCTTCGTCGTCGACCGTCTCGACGCCACGCCGACGCTCGCCCACGGCGTTCCCAACCCCAACTTCACCCTCGGCCGCATCTCCGGCACGATCGGTCCGGCCACCGTCGCCGAGCCGGCGCGCATCACCGTCGGCCGCATGCTCCGGCCAGGATCGGCGCCGCCGCCGAGTGCTCTGAAGCTCGGCGGAGCGAAAGAGAATCTCCCCGCCGCCGCGGCGCAGGCCGGACCGATCAACACGAACTTCAATCTCGCGCCGGCGCTGGTCGACACCACCCGCAACGTCGTCGGCATCGACCTCGGGAACGCGCTTCCTTTCAACGGCGACGGAACGCCGGCCAACGCCGGAGCGCTTCAACTGGCCGTCCAGACATCCACCGGCAATGTCGTCCTCGGCGCGATCGCCAACACCGCCGACAACTACCGGCAGCGGGCTTTCCTCTTCGAGTTTCCCCTCGGCGCGAACGCCGCGGCGGTGGCGTCGAACCCGCTGGTCGTCCTCAGCAACGGCAACATCGTGATGACCGAGAATCCGACCGGCGCCTGGATCGACGCCGCAGAACATGTCTACCGGATGGACGCGAGCACAAATGCCGAGGTAACGCTCTACTCGACCGTGTTCGGCGCGCCGCCGCCGGCCGGGCAGAACGTCAGCCTCGACGTCAGCCCGATGGGCGACGGCACGAACCAGCAGCCGCTCATCGTCACGCCGCAGTCGGTCACGCTCGGGCCTGACGGCACCGCCACGTTCCAGATGTCGTCCGGAATCCCCGGCAATCCGCGCGGACCGATCGACGGCCAGGTCTACCAGGTGACCTTCACCTGGAGCGAAGACACCATTCCCGATCAGACCGCCTTCGTCAGCGCGCACGTCTACGACGCCTTCACCGCTCCGGCCACGCCGGCGTGGCCCGACGTCCAGCCGATCTTCAAGCAGATCATGGTCCTCTACCCCTTCATGCAATCGATCCTCGACCTCTCCGACGAGGCCACCGTCATCGCCAACGCCGCGACCATCGCCAACTTCATGCGCCTGCCGATCACCAGTCCGCACTTCATGCCGGTGACGCGCGACCTTTCCGGGCCGAAGACGGCCATGATCCTGGCGTGGCTCGACGCGCAGGGAGGTGCCCATTGAAACGTCTTGTTGTTACCGCCGCGCTGCTCCTCATCGCCCTGCAACTCGCCGCGGCGCAGGGAACGATTCCCTTCACCATCGAGCTCGGCGCGTCGATGGACATCCCGAACGCCCCCAAGCTCAACTCCCCCGCCGCGGCGCAGGCGGGCGGCAAGTGGCTCTTCGTCGGCGGCCGTCTTGCGGGCCTGCACACGTTCAAGACCGCCACGCCGCAGAATCCGGTGAACAACTTCCCGCCGCCGGAGATGAACAAACTGGCCTGGGTCATCGACCCGGCCACGCAGCAGGTATGGTCGGCGGCGCTGCCTGCCGACACCGGACCGTTTCTCGCCGCCACGAACACCGAATACGAGCAGGACGGCGACACGCTCTACGTCGTCGGCGGCTACGGACTCTGGCCGGGCAGCACCACGGCCGCCGGACAAGCGGACAACATGCGCACGTTCGACACGCTGACAGCCATCAAGGTCAGCTCCGCCATCGACGCCGTGGTCAACGGCAAATCGCTGGCGCCGTTCATCACCCAGATCCACGACGGCCGGCTGCGCGTCACGGGCGGCGACATGCGCAAGGCCGGCGACTGGTTCTATCTCGTCTTCGGCCAGCTCTTCGACGGCATCTACACCGCCAACGAGCAGTCGCAGACGCTCTTCGTGCAGACCTACACCGAGCAGATCGGCGTCTTCAAGATCACCCCCTCGCCCCTGGCCATCACCGATTACAAGACCATCGCGCCCACGCAGCTTTCCGCCGCGAACGGCCGGCCGAAGTCGACCGATCCGGCGGTCGATGCCCGCCCGTTCCACCGCCGCGATCTGACGGTCGTGCCGATCATGACCGCCGCCGCCGCGCCGGCGGTGGTGGCCCGAGGGGGCGTCTTCGTCCCCGGCCAGATCAACGCCTACCGCAAGCCGGTCTACATCACCGGTCCCTCGGCCGCCGATGTGCGCATCGATTCCTACCAGCAGTTCATGAGCCAGTACCACTGCGCCACCGTGCCGATGTTCAGCGCGGCCTCGAAGACGATGTTCACCACGCAACTCGGCGGCATCAGCCTCTACTACCGCTTCCCTCCGACGCAGGAGCTCAAGCGCGACGGCGGCCTGCCGTTCATCGACGAGATCACCACCATGACCGTGACTCCGGACGGCAAGTCCTCCGAGTGCATCGCCACCCAGACCCTCCCCGGCTACCTCGGCGCCGGCGCGGTCTTCTTCCCATCACCGACCGTGGCCCGCTACGAGAACAACGTTCTGAAGATGGACGCGATCACGTCGCGGACCCTGGTCGGCTACATGTACGGCGGCATCCTCTCCACCGGCCCGCACAGCACCCACGGCGATCCGACGTACGCGAGCTCGATGGCCATTCCGATCTACGTCACGCCGAAGGCATCGACCTGCACGATCGCGGCGGAGCCGGTGGAGTGAGGGATGAAGATTCAGTAGCCGTGCTCTCGGATCGTTACACCGAAGCTGTCGCTAAGCTCAACAGTGACTTTTCGCGACGGAATCTATTCGGCACTCTGGTCTTACGCGACCTGATCGAGAATAGTTTTCGCCGAGGTCAAGCGCAGGAGTTGGAGTCTGTGACCGGAATCGTCCAGACAGATGAGAGGCTGCGCGAGCTCGACCTACGTGCATACAAATTCCGAAAGGACCTCGTCGAATGGCGCCGTAGCTTGAGGCCATCTCAGGATGCATGGTGGTGGTTCCTGGACCGCATCCTACCCGGCCCAATCAAGTGGGCCGAACGAGCAGTCCTCTATCTATCGTTTGGTTTTTCAGTCTTGAGTCTTGGAGTCGCCATCGAGCTCGCGCGGCGCTACGGAGGTGACGGAATTGGTCTGGGAAGTCTCCTCCCGATTGCTGTGACTCTTCTTGGTTCCATCTCTCTGGGCGGCATTGTGTCGCCCAGTTTCCGCGATCGCTTGACCGCCTTGCTCGAAGGTGCAGGGTGCGGTCTCCGCTGGCGACCGCTCGCATACCTTGCCATCCTGATACCCGTGATCTTGATCGGCGGCCTCTGGTTCGCACGCTCCAGGATCTCGGCGTACTACAACCACCAGGGAGTTTCCGAGCTAGCCGGGCGGCGCAGTCCCCGCACTCAGCTCTCACAAGCACGCAGTTATCTCGAACGCGCCGTCCGCTTCGATCCGAGAAACTCAGTGGCCCACTACAACTTGGGCCGTGTTTACGAAGACCTGCTCCAAGATGATCGCGCGGCTACCGAGTACCAGATCGCGTTTGACGCCGGCTTGGACCTCGCAGGCAACAACCTCGGGCACCTCTACCTGCTCCGCGCAGAATATGATCGTGCGGCCTTCGTACTGCAGCAGTTCGGAATGTTCTCGGCGCCTGCGGCGAACAACGGCGATCCCGATCTACGTTACACGGGGCTTAAGAATCTCGGATGGGCAAGGTGGGGCCAAAAACGATATGGCGAGGCACGCGTTCTTCTGGAGGAAGCTATTCGCATGAGTCCGGACCGCGCAGAAGCTCACTGTCTGCTCGCCAAGACACTTGGAGCGCAGCACGACGAAGGGGCCGTCGGTGAATGGCGCAGGTGCCTCGGCCTGACCTGGCAAAGCCTTCGGAACCCGACTCAGGACATCTGGCTAGGTGAAGCGCGAGCATTTCTTGATGCAGCAGCAAGCGGGAGATCCCAGTGAGATCGCGGCTCATATACATGATCCTGTCTCTGGTGACCGCGGTCTTGGCAGCCTCCAACGCGCCAGGACCAATCGGATTTCTGATCGACGTTCACGGCGAAGTGTCGCTACGCCGAACCGCGTGGTCCCACTCGCAGCCGGTGGGCCTCGGAACAGAACTGCGATCCGGCGACACAATCCGGCTGAAAGCCAACGCCAAAGCGATGATTCTCTGTCCAGACCTGCTCACCAGTTGGGAGCCCTCGGCCAAGAGTGATCGTGGCGTCTTCGAAGGATGCCCGGCGGGGTCCGAGACAATCAGAATGCGCGACGGACAAGAGGCATTGGGTGTTCGCAACCCCGAGCCTGAACCGTCAGTGTTGACGCCCAGCAACACCGCGATCCTCGATCCGAAACCATGGATACGATGGGAAGCTGTACCAGGCACAAACCGCTATCGCGTGTCCGTGTGGGATAGCAGCGGCCCATCGACGCCCGTTTGGGGACCGGCACTGGTCAACGGAACGTCGATTCAATACGCGGGCAAGCCTGCGCTGGCGACGGGACTCCGGTACTTCGTTAGAGTTACGGCCGACGGCGGATCGTCGGCGCAAGGAAGGCCGTTCTTTCTCGCCCCCGGAGACCTTCAGCAAAGCGTCGATGAGAGAAGGAGAAAACTCAAAGCAGCGATTACGGAGGAAGCGCCCCGCGAGGTGGCTATCGCGGTCTACCTCTTGAGCCAGCGTTTGACCGCCGACGCTTTGCCGCTCCTCGATAGTCTAGTCGTCAAGAGCGACAGCGCTGCACTTCAACTACTGCGGGCAAAGTCTCTCGGCGAGGTTGGTGCGAAGGCCGCAGAGATCAGAGCTCTCAGGAGCGCACTCAAGGAAGCAGATCGGAACAACCAGCCCGAGAGCAAGGCCGAGTCCTTGCAGGAGCTCGCGCGGTTAGCGCTCAAGCGGAGCGAGACTATGGAACTGTCGCGCCGGGCTGCACGAATCTTCCGTGAATTAGGCGAGACTGCACGGGCTGAAGCGGCTGAAAGGCTAGGCCGTTCCGAAGGGAAACAATGAAGACTCTGGACACGCGAGTTCAGCCTGGCATCAAGGGGCGTATTGCCTTATGGCTGATCCTTGGGACCGGCGCCACATTCTTGATAACCGGCAACGCCACAGCAAACGACGCGAAACAGATCAGGATCAATCCGGACCAGATCATTCAGGCTCCTCTGCTTTCTCCTGAGCCTCACTCCAGTCTTATCAAAACCGTTATCGTTGATTGCGACCTACCAAGGAATTTTGCTCCCTCTCTTCCTGCAAAACCCCTTGACGAAACCCTCCGTGTCGGCCTGGTGCTGCCAGTGTTTGACCCAGATGCTGAACAAAATGCGACATGGTTGGCAAATAATAGGTTTATCTTGAATTTTGCTGAGTCAAGCTCAGCAGTTCTTCCCCGGATTATCGGGCGACTCTTTCCGCATACCGAAATCCTGCGATCGAACGCCGACACATCTCAGTACGACCTCGTTTTGAGAATAACTTTGACAGCGGGCACTATAGCCAATCCAGATAATACATTTCACGGCGCATTTGTTACGGGAACGATCGCGGTGGAAGCTAACAATGGAAAACCTATTGCGAGTATCAAAGCCTCAGGAAGGGCGGAGTCGAACAAGACTATTTACTGGTCGCAATACACAATGGGCAGAGCGTCCGGAGTGCCGGCTCTTCAATCTATGCTCGATCGCCTGATACTCAATCTAGTAGATGATGCAACTTTCAAAGCGTATGTGCGGGAAGCCTCTGCTCTGAGGGCACGACCGTCCGAATTGGAGACCACCGCTAAGTTCGACGACGGCGCTGGACTCTTCCCCAACGGTCGGTTGGACGGAGGCGAAAACGCAAGGCTCCTCCTCAAAGTTCACAACCGCGGGTCCGGGCCGGCCTTCGCGGTGCACCTTCGGGTTGCCTCCACGATAAAAGAGATCGCCTTTCCTGCTGACACGGTAATCGGCGACTTGCCACCGGGTGGGGAGAAAGAAGTGAGCATAGCTATTGGAGGTGGCCTCGGCCTGGAAACGGGCGTTCTTAAACTTCAGATCGAAACGATTGAGAAGCGGGGCTACGGTGGCCGCCAAGTCATTCTGGAGGTTGCCACCGAGAAGCTGCGACGGCCCAATCTCGAGATCGCGGACATCAGCCTTAGCGGCCCGGCAGATCGTCCTCAGGGCGGAGACGGCCGCCCTGCAAATGGAGAAACCCTGGAAGCCCTGGTGCTCATCCGCAACAGCGGACCCGGAGACGCTGCAGGCGTGGCGCTTACTGCCGCATCGGCTGCGGGAGGCGTTGAGATCTTAGAGCCCAGGGTTGGCATAGCCTCAATCCCGGCTAACGGCGTCAGAGAAGCTCGAATGCACGTCCGATTGCCTGTCACCTTTGACGCGCCGGACTTATCGCTGACGTTTCGCGCGGTCGAGGCACGAGGCGCCGAAGTCGCCCAGGCGAGCAAAGACAAAACGTGGCAGGTTCAATTGAAGAGACCGGCCGTAGAGGTTAGCTACCGATTGTATGACGGCAACTCCGCGGGCTCCCACGGTGACCGCGACGGAGTAGCCAACAATGGCGAAGAGGTGGAACTCGTTCTCACTCCAGCCAACCATGGTGAGCTACCCGCACGCGACGTCAAGATCGCCCTGCTGTCCCGCCAGCCTGGCGTCACGTTGAGCCAGGAGAATTTCCAGGTCGGTGATCTCCCGGCCAACGCGGAAGGTGCCGAGCAGCGGGTTCGCCTTCAGATCTCGCGGACGCTCGGACGAGATACGGCGATCGACAAGTTGGCGCTGGCCGCGACCATCACGCAACGGGATTTCTCTGCACGCGAGGAGCCCATCGCTCTCCCGTTTAAGGCTCGCCATCCAGAGCTCGTCGCCAGCGTGACCAACTCGTCCCCTCTCATCGAAGGAGAATCCGCGATTCTCTGGCTCGAGGTTCGTAACCAGGGACTCCTAACCGCGCAAGGGGTTCGTGTTGATGTGAGCTCCGACAACCAAGGTATCGAACTCCTCGATGAGTTGGGAGCTCCTACGCCGAAGCTGCGTCTAGACATAGGAACTGTTGCCGCGCAAGTGTCCACACCAAAGATACAGATCAAAGCCCACATCAGGCGAGGCATTTCCGCGGCCGAGACTGTACTCAGAGTGGTGCTCTCACAACAAGACTTTCCTTCCATCGATCAGCAAGCTAGTCTGCGCATCCAGAAAGAGGAGGCCGTCGTCATCTCAGCGAGCCCTTCTCCGCCTCCGGCACGCATCGTTACACCCGCTACTTCCGCCCCAGCGAGCGTTTCCTTTCGCGACTATGAGACAGGGCAATCGGTCGCCGAAGAGACCGTCATCTTGCGCTTTGAAGTGCAGTCCCAAAGTAATCTGAACACGGTTCGCTTGGAGCAGAATCACAACGTCCTTCATCTGGCTCCGCCCAAAACCGATACAAACCAAGCGACTCATTTGTGGCAATACGAGCAGCAGGTTTACCTCAGCTACGGAGAAAATGACTTCGAGGTTGTCGTTCTGACGGCGGAAGGGATCCGCAGCAACCGCATTCTTTCTCTCAACCGGCGGCAGCCGGGTAAAGTATGGGTCGCCGCCGTCGGCATCTCGAAATACGCGGACAGAGGCATTACAGAGCTGAGGTATGCAAGAGAGGATGCGGCTGCGATCCTCTCCTACTACCGCAACCGCTTCGGCCTCCCTGAGGAGCAAATGTTCCAGCTCCTCGACGAGAAGGCAACCCTCGGGAACATCAAGCGCACGCTGGGCACCGAGCTTGTCCGAAAAGCGAACAATCCAAACGATACCGTCATCCTTTACTTCGCCGGCCATGGACAGCCGGAGCAGGACCCGGGGAGCCCGGATTCCGACGGCTTCAGCAAGTACATCCTTCCCTATGACACAAATCTCGCGGATCTATATGGCTCCGCCTTAAACATGGATGAGTTGACCCGCATTCTCCAAAGACTGAAGGCCGAGCGCGTCGCATTGATCATCGATAGTTGCTTCAGCGGAGCAGCGGGTGGGCGCACCCTGTTCGACCCGAAAGTAGGCACCAGGTCCACGCTGAACGACAACGAATTTCTGTCCAGGATGGTCAGCGCAGGGAAAGGCAGGGTAATACTGACCGCTAGTGGATCAACTGAGCCTGCTCAGGAATGGGAAGAGAAGCAGCACGGGATCTTCACATATTATCTGCTTCAGGGCCTAGATGGGAAAGCGGACGAGGATGGCGATAGCAACATCGACTCAGACGAAATCTACAACTTCGTTTCGCAGATGGTCATCAAGGACACACACAAACTGCAGAATCCCGTAAAGACGAACGCTTCGAGTCAAACCGGCAAGATTGTGCTCGGTAGAACCTCACCCCGAGTCAGATAGCTGATCCAAGTTCAACCTTCGTGCTCGAAGGAAAGCAAGGAAACGTCGACTGGCGGAGTTCTCGCGCCGAGGATATCGAGTCCATCGAGGTGCTGCACGGGTGGATTGCCGTGCTACGCATGAACATGGCAAGATCCATTGCAGGGAGGGGACGAAGTTGTCGGAGCGATCAGGAACCCTCGTTGACGATCCGTTCAGTGGCCGGCACCCAACCAGTCACGAACGGATGACGGGACTGCCGTGGGATGCGTCGTACCAGGACGGCCCTGCGCCTTGGGATATTGGCCGGCCGCAACCGGCAATCGTGCGTCTGGCATCCAAAGGCGGATTCGCAGGAGCGGTGCTCGATGCGGGCTGCGGGACCGGCGAGAACACTCTTTGCGTCGCCTCGCTTGGATTGAAGGTTCTCGGCGTTGACGTGGCGGAGACGGCACTGGCGATGGCCCGGGAGAAAGCCGCCGACCGTGGGGTCGAGGTGGAGTTTGCCGCGGCTGACGCGTTGCATCTGGAGCGCTTGGGGCGGTCGTTCGAGACGGTGCTGGACTGCGGACTGTTCCACACCTTCGACGGCGACGAACGACCGGAATACCTGGCCAGTCTGGCGTCGGTGACCGGGCGCGATGGAACCCTGTATGTGTTGTGCTTCAGTGACGATGGTCCCGATACCGGCCCGCACGCCATCACCGAGGAAGAGCTGCGAGCGGCGTTCAACACCGGCGCTGGATGGAATGTCGCCGCCATCGAACCGGACCGGCTTCAGACGAGATTCCACGCCGACGGCGCACCGGCCTGGTTCGCGACAATCAAAACGGACCTGACCGGCACGGCTGGGCGGCGGTGTCGTGTCCAGATTGAAACCGCCTGTTGCTACGGATGGAAACCGAGCGACTAAACGGGGCGGGAGGGTGTGATGGGGAGCAGTGCATCGCTCGCCTCGAAAGATCGCGCGAGTGACGAATTTCAAGACCAACGCCTGCCATGGACGGAACGGAAACCGCCAAAACTGGTAAGTCGGCGGACTTCCGGAGTGTGTTAACGACCTCCGGGAGGCTGTTAACGACCTCCGGGAGGCTGTTAACGACCTCCGGGAGGCTGTTAACGACCTCCGGGAGGCTGTTAACGACCTCCGAGAGGCTGTTAACGACCTCCGAGAGGCTGTTAACGACCTCCGAGAGGCTGTTAACGACCTCCGAGAGGCTGTTAACGACCTCCGGGAGGCTGTTAACGGCCTCCAGGAGTGTGTTACTTGCCGCCTGCCCCGCAGGGTAGGGAAACGCCTCGCTACCACCACTCCTAGAACACTGGGAGAGTTGGATGGCTACCTTTGCGAAACCTGGTTTGACGCTGATCCTCATCGCCGTCGTCTCGGCATCGGCTGCCGGACAGACCCCGCCACCCGTGAAGCAGGAGATCGTGGTCACCGCGGCGCGGGAGGAGCAGCCGCGGGATCAGGCGTGTGCGGCGGTCACCGTGCTCGATCGGCAGGCCATCGAGCGGCTGCCGGCGGAGTCGCTGTCGGAGGTGCTGGCGTTCGTGCCGGGCGTGACGATGATGTTCGACAGCAGCGCCAGCGGCGTGCCGATGATCACCTCGCGCGGATTCTTCGGCGGAGGGGAAGTCGAGTACATGAAGCTGATCGTCGACGGCGTTCCGGTCGGCGATGCCGAATCGGGGAACGTCGACTGGCGGAGTTTTCGTGCCGAGGACATCGAGAGGATCGAAGTGCTGCACGGGCCGGGATCGTCGCTCTACGGCGACACAGCGCTCGGCGGCGTCGTGCAGCTCTTCACGCGGCAACAGCCAGGCAGCGGATCGAGCGGCGAGCTCCATCTGAGCGGCGGCAGCTTCGACACACGCAATGCCAACCTCGGCTACCTCACCGACCTCGGCGACATGCGCCTCGACGTTCGCGGCGACACCGCCGATACCGGCGGCTTCCGCGCGCACGCCGGCAACAGCAACCGCGGCCTGCAACTGGCGCTGCTCCGCTTCGGCGAGCATGCCCGCTGGCGATTCGATGCCGCCGGCGACCGGAAGGACCGGCGCGAGCCGGGTCCGCTCACGTTCGCCGAGATCGGCAACGACCGCGAGCAATCGAATGCGCTGTTCCGATTCGACCGCGAGCAGACCGACCGCTACCGCCTCGCCGCCGCGTACGACTCATTCGGCGCCACTCCGTTGCACGTCACGGTGTACGGACTGGAGCGCCGCAGCGACAATCTGCGAACGCTGCTGCTGGCGCCGGGCTTCGGCACGAGCGCCTTGCGCGCGCTGACGACGAAGGCGGGCGGCGCGACGTTCGAGGTATCCCGCGAGATGGCCGGAGGAACGCTGCGCGCCGGCGCGGACCTGGAGCGCGCCTCGATCTCCGGCCGTTACTCCTCGGTCGGACCATCCGGCGAAACGCTCGGCCTGGCCGCTTCCGAGGATGGAAGCCGTGACCGATTGGGAACCTTTGTGACCGGAGGGTGGAGCGTATGCTCGCGCTGCCGCCTCACGGCCGGACTTCGCCGCGACGATCTCCGCGACGACTTCAGCGGCGCGGCTACCGGCGCGTCGTCACGGCGCCACGACGCCTCGGCCTGGTCGCCGCGCGCGGGATTGAACGTGCGCCTCGGATCGGCGGCCGAGCCGGTGTCCGCCTTTGTGCAGGTTTCGAAAGCCTTCAAGGCGCCGACGCTCGATCAGCTCTTCGATCCGCGGCCGTACCCCAACGGGAGAGGGGGAACGTTCACCATCTCCAATCCCGATCTCCGTCCGCAGCGCGCCCGCAACATCGAGGCGGGAGTGGGAAGGACGGCTTCGGGCAGCGAGTGGTCGCTCGTGGCCTACCGGATGACCGTGACTGACGAGATCGACTTCGACCCGCAGACGTTCACCTATCACAACATCGGCAGCAGCCTGCATCGCGGCATCGAGGCGAGCGTGGCGATGGAGAAAGAGGCGCGGATCTCCCCCACCCTCACCTACGCCTGGACGCGCGTCGCCGACACGACGACGCCCTATCTCCAGCTCAAGAACATCCCCGAGCACGTCGCGCAACTCCTCGTGCACGCGCGCATCACGGCGACGACACGTGCCGATCTGACCTACCGCTGGACACACGGAATGACGCTGGACGATGCCGGCCAGTTCGTCGAGCCCGACGTCTCCCGCGTCGATCTGCGCGTCGCGCACGACCTCGGCAAGCTGCGTCTGCAAGCCGACCTGCTGAACGCGCTCAATACGCACTACAACGAGTTGGGCTATGTGCTGCTCGACTTCAAAGGACGCCCGACGCCGTTCGGTTTCCCCGCGCCGGGAAGGACGCTACGTCTTGGTGCAACCTGGGTCTTTTGATATGTCTGCGGAAAGGCTTTATCCGCAGATGACGCAGATGAAACGCAGATAAGGCGGGGTAGGGATTTCGAGTCCTCTGACACTCCTAACGTGAAGGAATCAATCATGTCGACGACACGCATGCTCTTTCTGTCGTTTGCTCTGACGGCACTCCTCCTCGGCTGCAAAGGTCCCGCTCCCGAGACCGCGACGACATCGACGACGACAACGTCTTCGACGGCAACGACGTCGTCGACGACGACATCCACCGCCCCTCCGGCCTTCCCCTCCATCCCGCCGGTCGTGATCAGCGGCAACATCCCGACGACGGTGCCGATCCCGCCCAACCCTCCGCCCAACGCGACCTCCGAACAGTTCCGGCCATATTTCGACTGGTTCTCGTGGGAGAGCTTCATCGCCCTGAGCTGGCCGGCCTCGGGTGCCGGGCGCGGCAATCCCGATCAGCCGAACAATCCCAGCGTCTTCACCGGCATGACCAACTCGACGCCGGTGACGTGGGGAACGTACAAGGCCAACTGGGAGCTCTTCGATCAGTACGACAAACGTCCCACGCCGTGGAATGACTACAACTCACCGTACGCTCCGGCGCTCTGTCCGCAGGCGAAGCAGACCGACAAGCAGTTGCTGATGGTCACCAAGGGCGATACCGAGCTCTCCGACGTCAACCAGGCCTTCTCCTTCCCGCTCGTCGATCAGTCGAGCAACTTCGTCTACTTCGAAGTCCGCTACAACGAGCAGCAATACAACTGGATCCGCGGGGCGGACAACACCCCGGCCACCTGGCTGTACCTGATGAAGAACCTCCCACCCGGCACGGTGGTCTCGCTGCCGCCGAACCCGCAGAATCCGGCCGACTCGATCATGATCAAAGCGGCCTGGCGAAACATCAGCGGCATGCAGAACAAACTGCGCCAGCGCTACTACACGGTCAATGCCTGGGTCTACAACTCCCAGACCCAGCAGTGCACGCAGCAGCTCATGGGGCTGGTCGGCTTCCACATCGCCCAGAAGACCAGCCTGTTCACCGAGTGGATCTGGTCGACGTTCGAGCAGGTCGACAACGTACCGCCGAAGGTCGACAACGTGCCGTCGTCCTTCAACAACGGCACCGACAATCCCTCGACCGGAACGCAGGGGTTCGCCAACCGGCCGACCTACACCGCGCCCGGACAGCTCCCGCCGACTGCGACGCCGACGCAGGTCACGCGCCTCAATCCGATCCCGACCACGCCTCCCGGTGCGTCGACGGTCGACGTCAACAACGCCTTCCACGCCGCGCTGCCGAAGAGCTCCATCTGGCAGTATTACCAACTGGTGATCACGCAGTGGCCGACGAACCCGGGGCAGTTCAAGGCTCCCGCGAACCGCGGCGTCTATCCGCAGGACTGCGGCGGCGCGTTCCCGGTCAACGGCGCGGTGAATACGACTCTCGAGACCTACTTCCAATCATCCCAGCTTGCGGTGGGGGCCTTCGGCAACAGTTGCATGTCGTGCCACTACAACGCCGGCACCGGACTGCGCGACTTCAGTTGGGGTCTGGCCCGACGGCCGCACCAGGATGCCCCTCCTCCCTCCACGTCGAAGATGAAGGCCACCGCGCAGACCGCGGCAAAGTAAGGAGCGACCAATGTCCAGCAGCAATTGGTGGATGTTTCACGGCGACCCCGCGCACACGGGGGAGGCAACCGGCAGTGCCATCAACAGCGGGAACGTGGCCGGGCTGACGCTGACCCAGTCGATCAACGTGAACGGATCGATCCTCTCCACGCCCGCCGTCGTCGACGGCTATGTTTACTGCGGTCTGGCCAACAGCCTCGCGGCCGCCGCGCAGAACGGCGGGCAATTCATCAAAGTCAACCTGAACACGGGGCAGACCGAGGCAACGTACAACTGGAACATCGACCCGAAGGAACGCGACACGCATGGATTCTGCGGCATGGGCTGCACGCCGGCGGTGACCGGCGGGAAGGTCTACTTCAGCGCCTTCGACGGAAAGCTCTACTGTCTCAACCAGTCCGACCTCACCCTGGCCTGGGTGACCGACCTTCGTTACGCCGACATGCCGCACAACCAGCCGGTCACGAATGATTTCGCCGCCGCCGGCACGCAAGCGAAGGCCTCCGGCTGGTCCTCTCCTCTCGTGGCCGGCGACCGCGTCTACGTCGGGATGGGCGAGGGGGAGAACTCGTTCCTCTACGGCTTCGTCTATTGCCTCGATGCCAATACCGGCAATGTGATCTGGATCTACTGCACCTGCCAGTACGTCGAGGGGACGAACAACCTGCCGAACCAGCTACCTGCCGAGACCATCCGTCAGTCTCTTCCGTCCGGATTCACGACCTTCGACGGTCAGCCGGTAGCGAAAGGAGCGTCGGTCTGGTCGGGCATCGCTCACGACCCCGATCTCGACGCGCTCTACTGCGCCACCGGAAACCCGGTGCCCGATGATGAGTTGCCGACGCTCGGCTACACCAACAGCGTGCTGGTGCTCTCAGCCAGCACCGGCGCGTTCAAGGCCTGCATCCAGATTCCGGCGGAGACGAGCTATCGCTCCAGCGACATCGACATCGACATCGGCGGCGCTCCGACGCTCTGGCAGATCAACGGCCGCAAGGTGGTGGGCATCGGCTGCAAGAACGGCTGTTTCATGACCTTCGACGCCAATACCTTCGAGATCATCGCCACCCGGCAATTGCTGCCGTTCATGAACGACGGCAGCCAGATCCCGACCGTCGATCCGCACGGGGTCGACGATCCCAGCCAGCCCTTCCCGGTCCTGACGAACGACCAATCGAACCAGACCCAGGGAGAAAACTTCCACGGCACCTACAGCACGGCAGCGCTCTGCTCATCGCAGCAGAAGGTCTTCATCGGCGTCGGAGGGAACAACTATCACTACATCTGCTCCGGCATCGATTCGGAGAGCACGCCGTTCATCCGCGCTCTCGACTGGTCGACGCTGGCCGATGGCTGGGCGCTCGACAACGGCGACCCGAAAAAGTACGCGGTGGCCGCCGATCCGAACAATCCGCTCTACAAGATGGCCGGCGAGAGCGGCATCAGCGTTCCGGCGGTGGTCAACGACGTCGTGTTCATGTCGACGACACGCGTCGCGCTCTACGCCTTCCGCGCCGCCGACGGGAAGCTGCTCTGGAGCGACGCCGCGAATTTCGGCGCGCAGACCGGCGGCATGAGCGGCGGCTACGGCTACTGCATGGGACCGGCCATCGCCGGCAACTTCGTCGTGGCCGGCGCACTGGTTCAGGGAGGCAATGGCGGCGTGCTGAATATCTACGCCCTGCCCTCGTGAGTGCTCATGCTGCGGATCATCCTCTTAGGCGTTCTGGCCGGCCTCGACAACCTGCAGGTTGCCGCGGCCATCAGCATGACGCCGCTGACGCGGATGCGGCGAGCCCTCTTCGCGCTGGCGTTCTGCGCCTGCGAGATCTCCACGCCGCTCATCGGACTGCTGCTCATGAACCTGCTGCGCGTCCGCTTCGGCCACTGGATCGATCGCATCGCGCCGCTGATCCTGGTCGGCTGCGGGGCGGTCATCATCTATCTTGCGTTACGGGACAACGACCAGTTGGAGAAGCTGGTCAACAACCGCTGGACGCTGGTCGGCCTGCCGCTCTCGCTCTCCTTCGACAACCTGCTCATCGGCGTCAGCCTGGGCACCTTCGGCTATCCCCTGCCGCTGGCGGCGATGACCGTCGGCAGCGTGAGCGCCTGCATGTGCCTCTTCGGCATCGCCGGCGGCACGCGCATCCGCCGCTGGATTCCCGCCCACGCCGAGATGATCAGCGGCCTCTATCTGATCGCAATTGCCGCAATGATGTGGATCGACCCCCGAACCTGACGAAACGAAAGAGGAGGAATCCCCATGGCCACATCTTTCCAGACCGACATCGCGCCGATGTTTGCGCCGTTCCAGGCGAACATGATGTGGCGTTTCAACCTCGCCGACTACGACACCGTGAAGACGAACGCGGCGATGATCTACGGAAGGCTGACCGGGACGACCGGGAACCCGATGCCCGCGCCGCCGATGCCCCCGCTCGACCCGTCGCTCATCGCACTCTTTCAGCAGTGGATGACGGAGGGCTGCCCTCCGTAGCCGGCTTCTTCCCATCGCGATCGAACCACCACAGGGTGGCCGAGAGCAGCATGAGCGCCGAGAAGACGCAGTGACTCCGGATCACGTTTCTCAGCGAAGCGGGCAGCGCGAGCTTCCCCAAAACAACAAAACCCTCTGTCTCCAGAGGGTTTGTTGTAAGAGCTCTAATAAGACGCCTATCAGGATCCGTACGCTGATCATGCCGTAAGGTGACTGACCGGAGGCTGGTGACGCCAGGTCCGCCCGCATCTGATGATTTAGATGGAGTTACCGTGTTTCAACGTGTGCCCGACCCGTGCGCCCGCATAAAAAGATCACAATGAACGGTGATGTTGAACACATTAAGAATGGAAGATTTGCCTGGGCAAGAACACAAACTTCTTTTCTTAAGTCTTGACTGCCGGCATGACCGGCCGTAATGTCAGTGCCGTGCCAAAAATTCAAGAACTGTGGTGGGCTATTTAATGTCGTTTGCCTTTTTCTGATAGGAGATGAAAATGTTCAATCCTCTGGGCTTTGCAAGTTCGTCGGTGCTCCAGGCCGAGCCAATCGGCGGCGGCTGTGAATGCACCTGTATCTGCTCCGGAACCGTGACGGTCAGCGTCACTGTCTATTTCGATGTCGCGATGAGCCTGAACCTCAGCTAGGCGCCGGCACATCCGTAACCACTGCCGGCTTGCCGGCCGGCAGCGGATCTCCTGGCGCTCCGGGAAGGGCTGCTTCGCGACGGCGCACAGTCCACCGCAGTTTGTTCCGCAAGCTGCCGCAGGCTCCTTCCCGGCGCGCCTATTGTGGCTGAACTGAGATGAGAAACGAATCTATTTCCCATTCAACGTCATGAAAACCAAAGATCAGGCACCTTCGTTACTGCAGACCGCCAGGAAGTTATCGCCCCTTCTTCGTCCAAGGCGGCTGACGCTCTTCTTCGCTGCCGTCCTCCTGCTCCTCAGCCTCGGCCTCGATCTCATCGCCCCGTTGCTGCTGAAGCAGCTCATCGACACGACACTCGGCAAACGCGATCTGCATCTTCTCAACGCCATCATCGCCGCGTTCGTCGGCCTGTACTTCGTGCGCTTCGGCGCCGACCTGCTCAGCGGAAGGCTGCGCAACCGGTTCAACGAAGGCCTTCTCCTCGATCTGCGGCGGCTTCTGTTCCGGCACGTCCAGACTCTCTCCAGCCCCTTCTTCGCCGGGCAACGCTCCGCGTACCTGGCGTCGCGGATCCTGAACGACGCTGCCCTTCTCAGCGCGCAAATGATGGCCATCTTCCTGGGCGCGCTCAGCAGCAGCCTGCTGCTGTGCGGCTCCGTCGCCATCGTGTTCTGGTTGAACTGGCAGCTCGCCGTCGTGCTCTGCCTCGTCGGCCCTGTCCTCGTCTTCCTGACCCGCCGGTTCGGGCAGCGCACGCGGCACGCCACCGAGGAGGCCCAGGAACGGGGTGCCACTCTGAACGCCGGGGTCCAGGAGAGCCTGGCCGGGATCGGCCTGATCCAGTCTTACACGCTCGAGGAGTATGCGGAGAAGCGGGTCGGCGCGGAGATGGAAGGATTGCGCGCGATCGGGGTGCGGCAGGCGGATCTGACGCTGACCCATCGCACGGGCGTCATCATGATGACGTCGCTGGCCGGACTGGCGGTGCTGTGGTTCGGGAGCCGCGGAGTGGTCTCGGGAGAGCTCACGCTCGGTGCGTTGATGGCCTTCCTGGCGTACGCGGTCAACGTCTATCGGCCGGTGCAGGACCTGGCCTCCCTCAACCTGATCGTGCAGTCCGCAAAGGTGGCGGCCCGGAGGATCTTCGAGATTCTCGATACACAGCCGACGGTCCGGGAGGCTCCGGACGCGGTGCCGGTCGTTCAGCCCGTGCGGGGGCATGTGAAGTGTTCGAGCCTCTCTTTCGCCTATGAGGAGGGAAAAGACGTCCTGTCGGACATCAGTTGGGAAATCCAGCCCGGGACCAAGGTCGCGCTGGTCGGGCACAGCGGGGCCGGCAAGACGACGATGCTGAACCTTCTTCCTCATTTCCACGACCCGCGCATCGGTTCCATCGAAATCGACGGGCAGGACATCCGGCGGCTCACCCTCGACTCGCTCCGCAAGTCGATCGCCGTGGTATCGCAGGAGACCTTCCTGTTTTCCGGCACGATTCGCGACAACCTCCTCTGCGTTCGCCCGGACGCCACCGAACAAGACCTCGAGCGCGCGCTGGAAGGGGCTCACCTCAGCAGCTTTGTCGAAAGCCTCCCTAATGGATTGAACACCGAAGTCGGAGAGCGGGGCGTGCGATTGTCGGGAGGCGAGCGGCAGCGGCTGTCGATTGCCCGCGCGCTGCTCAAGGATGCTCCGATCCTACTGCTCGACGAGGCCACTTCCTCTCTCGACAATGTCGCCGAAAAACAGATTCGGGCCGCCATCGGAAGACTCCTGGAGTCCGGAAAGACCTGCTTCGTGATCGCGCACCGGTTGAGCACCATTCGAGACGCCAACTGGATCCTGGTGCTCGAAAAGGGGCGCCTGGTGGGACAGGGAACTCACGCCGATCTCTACGGCGCGAATGCCACCTATGCGCGCCTCTTCGATGAACAGTACGCGGGAGACGGCGGCAGCGCGCCGACCGCGGTGGCACTGAAAAACGTGCAGGAGTTTGTCCTCAATGACGGCTCGCGGCAGAGCCGCGTGGTCGTCCACACGGCGGACGGCGGCCAGAAGAGAGTCGAAATCCGGTCGGCGTAGGCCCTTTGCGAAAGATTGCGAGGCGTTCATGGACATGAATCTCGAAACCCAGGTCGCTGTTCCACCGATGTTTCATCGCTACGACAGAGACGAATGGATGCTGCTCTACGATCCGCGCAATTCCATCGTCGTGCGCTCGAACCAGCAGGGCCTCGCGGTGGTGGAGGCCTTTATGCGCCATCCCATTCTGCGCGACGCCATCCAGTATGTCGCGGAGTCCTACGCAATGGGCTTCGAACAGGTCGCCAAGCCGGTAATCGACTTTTCCGTGCACCTCGTCAATGCGGGGTTCCTGCACATCGGGGAGTACAAGGCAAAGCAGATCATCGAGGTGGAAAACGACAAGCTCGATCCACCCGAGAGCCTCTACATTCAGAACACGGAGCGCTGCAACCTGAGCTGCGTGTACTGCTACAACAGGGAAGAGCGGACCTACTTCGTCAAGGAACATCGCGAGATGTCGACGGAGCAGATGAAGTGGGCTCTCGATCAGATGGCCGATTTCGGCATCCCGCAATTCAATTTCTGCGGCGGCGAGCCGACGCTGCGCGACGACCTTCTGGAGGTTGCCGCGCACGCCCGGTCGCTGGGTCGTTACGTGTGCCTGGTGACCAACGGTCAAAAGGATACGGACGAGTTCACGCGCGAGGCGGCGCAGCTCTTCGACGTGATCTGGGTCAGTCTCGACAGCCATGTCAAAGAGACCGCCGAGAAGCACCGCGGCAAGGGCTCGTACGACCCGGCCATGAACTGCATTCGCAAGCTGGCCAAAGTCCCCGGGCGCAAGGCCAAGCTGACGGTCAGCGCGGTGGCCTCGCACCTCAACTGGCAGGATCTCTCGGATTTCCGCCGCATCTGCCTCGAAGAGATCGGCGTCGACCGCTTCCGGGCCACGACGTATTCCGCGGGCTGTGCCGCCTCGTCTGAAGCGCACTGGCCGCTGCAGCCCCCGCCGTTCGTCAAGGACCCGAGCGTCGCCTTCCCCGGCGAAGTCGACTTCTCCGACCTCAACGAATTCGACCGCATTCTGGTCGAGTACGATGTAGCCCGCGAACGGCTCAGGCAGCCCGCCGGAATGCGCAATCACTGCGGCGTCGGCAAGGGTGAGATGGCGATGCTCTCGAACGGCGACCTTTTTCCCTGCCAGCTCCTCTGCTTGCCGCAGTATCTGGTCGGCAACATCTTCGAGCAGCCGATCCGGGAGATGTTCTACGGCTCCCCGTTGCTGAAAGAGCTCCGCGCCCTGACGGTCGACACGCTGCCGGGGTGCGCCACCTGCGACGTCAAGTACGTCTGCGCCGGCGGCTGCCGCGCCAGTGCGCTGGACACGCACGGCAGCATCACGGCCCACAATACGTATCACTGCAGTTTCTATCACCGCCTGGCGGTAGACGCCCTGTGGCACGACGCGATGATCCCGGTGCAGAGGATCACGGAGGCCCGCACGGCATTTCAGGAGAAGGTGGCGGCGGCCCTGGCGGAAAAGCAGGCCCAGGCCGCCTTGTAGCCGCGCTGCCCGACCATGGATCGAGAGGATTGGCAATTCAGATGACAAAAGCCATCGTTCTCCGCGAGCTGCTGGATGCAATCCTGAGCCGCAAGCTCCTCTGGATCACCGTGCTGTGCTGCCTGCCGATTCCCCTTTGCACGCTGGTCAACCAACATACGTTGCTGCAGTTCGCCGCGTATCAGGCGCGCGCCGAAGCCGATTATGGGAAGTCCCTCACGGGCATGGTCCCCGCCGATCAGATCGAGGTGAGGGCATTCCGCCCGAAGCCGGCCCTGGCGGCCCTGGCCTTCGGGCTCGAATCGGTCCTGCCGAACATGGTGCTGCTGCGGCGTGACGGGATGAGTGTCGGGCAGGGGCAATCCCAGGAGAACCCGGTGATCAATCTCTTCGGGCGGATCGACCTGCTGTTCATGGTTCGTTTCGTCCTGTCGCTGGCCGCCATCGTGCTCACCTTCGGCGCGATCTGCGGAGAGAAGGAGCTCGGCACCCTCAGCCTCATCTTCTCGGGTCCGGTCCCCCGCGACAGCGTGCTGCTCGGCAAGTACCTGGCAGCCTCGATCATCCTCATCGTGCCATTTCTGTTCTCGCTGCTGCTCACCGTGCTCCTGATGCAGTTCCAGGGCAGCGGCGTGCTGGCAAGCGGCGAGGCCTGGATGAGGATCGTGTGCATCTTCTTCCTTTGCATGCTCTACCTGATGGCGTTCATGGGACTGGGCATCCTGGTCTCCAGCTCGACCTCCCGGCCGCTGGTGGCGATCACAGTGCTGCTCTTCCTCTGGGCCGGTCTCGTCGTCGTCCTTCCGCAGAGTGCCGGCCTGTTGTCCGAACAGTTGCTGCCGGTCGAAAGCACCGAGAGCTTCCTGTTCAAGAAAAACCTGCTTGCCCAGGAGCTCGATCGCAAGCGGGCCGCCGAGCTGGAGCCCTTCCTCAACGATCCGAACTATGACGCCATCCGGGCGCCCATCGCCATGAAGTACTCCGTCGAGCTGACGAAGGCGGAAGCGGAGATGGACCAGGACTATTCGAACCAGCGGCGCGCGCAGTTTCGGCTCGCCTCCGCGCTCGCTTCCCTTTCGCCGGTGACGCCCCTCACGGTCGGAGTCACGGCCGTGGCAGGAACCGGGGTACCCCAATCGGATCAGTTCATCTCCGCCATCGACCGCTTTCAGGCCGAGGTGAATGACAAGGTGTTCTCGCAGGGCTACCGCGACGTGTTCCCCGGCGGCCGTGCCTCGCTGCAGGTCAACCTTCTGGCATTGAAGGACATCCCGCGTTTCGAGCTCACTGCTCTTCCTTTGAACGTACTCCTCCGGAAAATCGCTGCTCCGGTCGGGCTTCTGATCCTTGCCAACGCCGTTCTCTTCGTCTTTGCCTACCTCCGTTTCCTGCATTACGAGGTTACTTGACTGATCGGAGTCGTCTATGAAAACGAAAGCCAAAAGCAGTCTTGCCATTTTGCTCGGTTGCCTGGTCATGCTCATCGTGTTTGCCGTTCAAGCCGCGACGGCGGCGCGTGCCATCCCGTGGAAGAAGGGGGACAAATTCTCCTTCCAGTTGCAGAAGGGATCGTCCGCGAAGGTCACTCAAGTCACCGACGTCCGCGGCGCGGTGATCTCGCGCAGCCTTCCTGACTGGCAGACGGTGCAGGTCAAGGACATCGCAACGTGCGAGGGGAAGAAATGCGTCCTTCTTCAGATCGACCGCGACGCTCCGCCGCCCGAGCCGAAGCTCAAGAACGAGAAGTTCACGGAACAGATCGTCGCCGGCATCGACCAGGAGACGGGGAACGTGCTCTCCATGAAAACCACGCTCAGTGGCGCCGGCTCGGTGAGCACGAGCACGCAGAGCGCCCTCTCCAGGACCATCACGGTCGGAGATTTCTTCGGGCCCTGGATGCTGGACGTCGATGACACGTACAAACGCTCCGCGAAGAACGACAGGGCGACGTCGAGTCTGGAGACCATCGGGCGCAAGAAGTATCAGGGGCATGACTGCTTCCTGGTGCGAAAGACGTGGGCGTTCCAGGAGGGGCCGACGGTCAAGCTCACGTATTGGGTGGACGTGAAGAGCCGCTTCGCGGTGCGGATCGAGGAAGACGGCGGTCGTATCCTGGAGCTCTCGAAAGATCGAGGCTGAACCATGCTCAACAAATTCATCGGCAACTATCGGCTTTCCAACTTCCTGGGGCACGGCGCGGGGATCGAGGTCTACCGGGCCACGCGCGCGGATGCGCCGGAGACCCGTTATCGCGTCAAACGGGTTCTGCGCAACGGCGTCGCCGGCAAGGACTTCTTCGATGCCTTCGTCGCGCTGGCGCAAAAGGTGGCTCCCCTCGAGCATCCGAAGGTCCTGCGAATCACCGAGATCCTCTTCGACGACACGTCCGCCTATCTGGTGGGCGAGCACATTCAGGGACAACCTCTTTCCCTGCAGTCGGAGCCCAACGGCATCATTCCCATCCCTCATGTGCTGGGCTTCTTCAAGCAGACCGCGGACGCGTTGGCCGCGGCGCACGCGGTGGGACTCCTCCACGGGGGCGTCACCGCGGAGCACGTTCTCTGTTCGCACGAGAAGCAGGTCAAGGTGGAGGACTTTGGCCTGGCGCCCGTCCTGCGAGACCTCGGCCTTCTCGGCGGTGAGATTCCGGCCGGCTATATCGCTCCGGAGGTCGCGGCCGGCAACCCGCCCAGCATCTCCTCGGAAGTTTTCTCCCTCGGCGCGCTGCTCGTACACCTGCTGATCGGGCGCAGTCCGGACCCAGTGATGGAGGGAAAGGATTCGCTGGCCAGCCAACTGCAGGAGATCCGCCCCGCACTTCCGGTGCGCCTCCTCGAACTGGTGCGGCGCCTGACCGCGGCCAACCCCGAGGAGCGGTTCCGCACCGTGGACGAACCGCGCGACCTTGCCGCCGATTGCATGGAAGATGGCCGGCTGGTTCCCATCGAGATCGGCAAGGCACTCTCCGGAACGCCTTCGGCGCGGGTCGAGCCTGCCGAGCCAGACCGGGCGTTCAGCGATTTGCCCGAGATGGTCCTGATCCCGGAGGGGAGCTTCCGGATGGGGAACGGCGGGCGAAAGAACGAGAGCCCGGTGCGGGAGATCGATCTTCCCGCGTTCAGGATGGCCGCGTACCCGACCACGAACCGGCAGTACCGGCGGTTCTGCGACGAGACAGGATATGCCCGTCCCGAGGACCCACCCGGGTGGGAACGTTATTTCGAAGACTACCCGGATCGTCCGGTCGTCAACGTACGGTGGTCGGATGCCCCGAGCTATTGCAACTGGCTGAGCAAGCTCACAGGTTTGGAGTATCGTCTGCCTACCGAGGCGGAATGGGAAAAGGCGGCGCGCGGCGGACTGGAAGGCGAAGCCTACCCCTGGGGGGCCGAGGATCCGGACGGGCGTGCACATTTCGGTGGCCGAGCCTATGCCTGGGAAATTGAGATGCAGGGGCCGCAGACTCGCCGGGTGGCCTCCTTTGCACCCAACGGCTATGGCCTCCACGACATGGCTGGGAACGTCTGGGAGTGGTGCCACGACTGGTATATGCCTTATGGGACTCCGCAGCCACGCGGTGGCATCTTCCGAGTGGCGCGCGGTGGAAGCTGGAGTGTCGAGAAGGATGCGATTCGTTGCTCGTTCCGAATGAGTCTCTACGCCAAAACTTGTGACGTCTTTACCGGTTTCCGCTGCGTATGCGCCGCCTAGCGAAGAAGGTCAGAGGGCGGGGCATGGACGGATGGCGGAGCCTTGCTGTCCTCTTCCTCATCTTTGTACTGTCGGGGTGGCAAGGGTCGAATCTGTTGGCCCAGGAGGGACCAGTCAGCGGGACCGAGGCGCAGCGGCGGCTTCTGGAAGTACGCCACCGCCAGGTGGATCTGAGCGCCGGACGGGCTGAGTTCCTCAGGACCAAACAGCTCTTCGAGCAGGGGCTGACTTCCGTAGCCGAGGTCGAGCGCGCGCGCGCCCGCCTGGACCAGTTCCAGATCGCCTACCAGGAAGCGCTCCTTAGCCTGGTCAGCTTGCAGCCGCGGGTGGCGATCGAAGAGGCTGTCAAGTACCAGGACGTCCGGGGCCGCAAGTTCGTCCGCCTCACCGTCGCTAACGTGACGCCGGCGTTCGACGATCAGCAGTTCAAGCTGCTCAATAACTTCGAGGGGGCGCAGCCGATCCCGCAGGAGCTCCGCACGAGGAACGTCCGCGACGTCTTCGTCTCTCTCCAGGATCCGGGCGGCGAGGGCGTCACTGCCGGAACCACGATCGGCTTGCCGTACGAGCAACGAGTGCCGGAGCTCATGTTTGGAACGCGGCGAACCCTCGTCTTCCAGTTGCTGCGGGACGTGCCGAGCGTCATCGTTTCGATGTCTTACCTGGGCCAGCATCGGGACCTGGCCATCCAACTGCGGCAGGCGGACTCCGGGAGCGCGATCAACGTCAGCACCACGCAGATCTCCCAGGAGGCCGACCTGGGCGGCCGGGTTACCTATCCTCTGCGCCTGGAGCGGTCGAGCGTCGATGTCCGCAGCTTCGGTCTGATGCTCGTGGGGCTGCCTCGTCAAGTCAACTACAGCTTCGTCGATCCCGGAACGCAGGCTCGGCTCTCGCGACTGAACTTTCCCGCCGGCGTGGGACTGCAGAACCTTCAGCTTCAGCTCTTCCTCCCCGATCAGGCGACGCAGGAGGTGGTCATCGACCGGCCGCTCGAATTCTGGGTCATCGCCTCGGAAGAAGGTCGGCAGCTCGATCTGCCGCCGAACGGGACGTTCAGCCGCGAAGTGCTCGAACGGAGCGGCGCGGGGGCCTTGCACCTCACGCTCATCCCGCGAGGCACAGGAAAGATCGATGTCACAGCCAAGTCCCTGTTTGCGGAAATCCAGGTAGGGCAGACCGTGCAATCCACGCTGACGGTGCGCAACACCGGGACGCGACGGCTGGATAATATCTGGCTGCGCGCCGATGCCCCCACGGGTTGGAAGGTGAGTTTCACGCCGGCGCAGATCACCGCCCTCGGCCTGCGGGATGAGATCACCGCGCAGATGACCATCCAGCCGCCGGCCGACGTCGCCGTGGGGGACTATGAGCTCCGAATCAAGACCGAGAGCACTGCCTATGACCGGCTCATCCCCTCGGAGAACAAGGTCTTCCGAGTGAGCGTCACCGCGAAGTCCAGTTCACTTTTGTTCGGCCTGGTCCTCATCGTGGTGGTCGTCGGCGTCACCGGAGCCGTCACCGCGGCGGTCCGCCTGACGCGGCGCTGAAGCATGAGGTCCGAATGATCGTTGCTGAGAAGCTCACCAAGCGGTACGACAACGGCGTCCTGGCGCTGGATGGTCTCGACTTGAGAATCGCCCCAGGGGAGGTCTACTGCCTCCTCGGAGCCAACGGCGCCGGTAAGACCACGACGATCAACCTCTTCCTGGGCTTTATCGAGCCCACCGGGGGAGTGGCGCGGATCAACGACATCGACGTGAAACGTGAGCCGTTGAAGGCGAAGAGATTTATCGGGTTTGTCTCGGAGAACGTCCGCCTCTACGGCAACCTCACCGCGCGCCAGAACCTGCACTTCTTCGCCGAGCTGAGCGACAAGGCCAAGACCACCCGCGAGGACTACTACAAGGTTTTGGACTACGTCGGCCTGCCCAAGGACGCGTTCGAGCGCAAGGTGCGGGAATTCAGCAAGGGAATGCGACAGAAGGTCGGAATCGCCATCGCGGTCATCAAAGAGGCGAGCGCGCTGTTCCTCGACGAGCCGACGTCCGGCCTCGATCCCAAAGCAGCGGCCGACTTGATCCAGATCCTGCGCGCACTTTCCGCGGAGGGTAAGGCGATCCTCATGTCAACCCACGATATTTTCCGCGCCAAGGAGTTGGCTGACCATCTGGGGATCATGAAAGAGGGGAAGAAGGTGTATGAGAAGTCGCGTGACCAGCTTGTCCATGACAACCTGGAAAAGCTGTATCTCGACTTCATGCGACAAGACGGCGCAACGGCTTTCTGACCTGGATCATCATGTCACCGATGCTGAGAGCCAGTCGTCTACAACGTTGTTGAAGCGATCAGGCTGCCCAGACATTACCCAGTGACCTGTGTCGAACTTCTCCACCCGATTGCTCTTGCTCGCGAGCAGGTCATCCACCCATTTCTTCGCATGGAACATGAACGGCTTGCGACTGCCGTAGATGAACAGGATTGGACAAGTCGGAGTGAACCGCTGCGCCAGCTTGCGATAGGATCTCCGGCCACCGAACCAATGCATGAAGTACGGATAGTTCATCTGCGACCCGATGTGCGCCGGCGGTGAGGGGCAGCGAAGCACGCGCGCCATAAAGCGTGTCATCCAATCGCCGATTCGCGCCGATGACCCACGCCAAGGCCAACCAGCCCTGGTACGCGAACACCATCATCCAATCTCGCAGTGTCCGGGATTGCTGAAGCGAAGTACGGTCGCCGACGTCCACCCCGATGATCCTCGAGACCATTTGCGGGTTGCGCATATAGAACTCGTAGCTGAATGCGCAGCCCCAATCGTGCGCCATCAAAATCACCTTCTGCCTTGGCGCAACCTCCTCGACGAGTTGCTTGAAAAAGAAGGTTACTTCGTCGAGTGAATAAGCCCGTCTTGCTCGAGCCGCATCAAATCCCGGTAGTGTGAAGCGAACGCAGCGATAGTGCTCCTTGAAGAACTGCACCTGAGCATCCCATAGCCGGTAAGTGTCCGGCCAGCCGTGGACCATGAGGATGGTTTCAGCGCCGTCGCCCTCGATTAAAATGTCGACGTCACGGGTAGAAAGCACGTTGCTCATGGCATAGCTCAACGCCGCTGCGTTTCAACGGCGTGGCTCACTGACACACCATCGTAGCACCGTCGAACAACCACATGGCGGCCGACAGCGGCCGAGCGCGGAGAAGACCCGGATCGCACCGACACCCCACGCCAAGCGAAGGTTCGCGCAGGCGTTCGCAGTCATAAGCCACACTGGTGCTTCCAGAGTACGCGATGACCAACATGATCCCCGAAGTGGCCATGCTCGCCAGGCGTTTCCCTACCCTCACGGCTTCAGCGGACTGGCGAGAGCCTCGATCTCAGCGTCGATCTCGGCGCGCGTTTTCCCGAGTTTCTGCAGGAGCACCGTATAGTTGCGAAGACCAGTTTGCAGGTTCGGGTGCCGATGCCCTGTGCGCCTCGAGAAGTCGATGAGGATGTTCAAGCCGCGACGCATGAGCGGCTGGGCCTCCGCGAAGCGTCCCTCGTAAAGTAACAAGAGCGCGTAATTGTTGAGCGAAATGGCGACCGTTGGATGATCCGGCGCGAAGCTCGCCTCATCGATGTCCAGGGCTCTGCGCATGAGCGGCTCGGCTTCGGTTGCGCGTCCCGTGTTCTGAAGCAACTGCGCCAGGTTGCCGAGGGCGGTGGCCACCCGCGGGTCGTCGGGTCCGAAGCTCTTCTCGAAGATCGCCAGTGCCCGACGTTTCGCAGCCTCGGCCTCGGTGGTTCGATTTGTCTCTTCGAGCAGGACGGAAAGATTGACCAGAACGCGGGCAACACTCGGATGATCGGGCCCCAGTCTCTTCTCGGTGACCTCCAGTGCCCTGCGCAGGAGCGGTTCCGCCTCAAAGAGGCGCTCCATGGTGATGAGGAGCTCCGCCAGATTGCCGAGCACCGCAGCAGCCTTCGGATGCTCCGGACCGAAGCTCCTCTCGAAGATGAGGAGCGCACGGCGCAACAGTGGCTCCGCTTCCTCGGCGCGATTCGTCGCCTCCAGCAGCGCCGCGAGATTGTTCAGGTCCGTACCAACGTTCGGGTTCTGCGCGCCGAAGGCCTTCTCGTGGATGGCCAGCCCACGACGCATGAGCAGTTCGGCCTCCTCGACATGTGCCGTGTACTGGAGCAGTTGGGCCAGGTTATTGAGCTCGATAGCCACCCTCGGATGCGCCGGTCCATACGCACGTTCATCGATTTTCAACGCGCGGCGCATCAGCGGCTCCGCTTCCGCCGGACGATTGGTGTCGAGGAGCAATTGCGCCAGGTTGTTGAGGGCAACGGCAGTGTCGGGATGCTCCGATCCGGCGGCCTTTTCCACGATGGTCAACGCCTGGCGCAGAAGTGGCTCGGCTTGGGACGATCGATTCGTCTCGATAAGGATTTCGGCCAGGTTGTTCAGCGCAACCGCGCGGTTGGGATCATCCGAGCCGAGGATGTTGTCGACGGCAACGATTCCACGCATGAGGCGCTCGGCCTCTTCGAAGCGGCCCGAATCGATGAGGAGTAGTGCCAAGTTGCTCCGGCAAGCCAGAGCCAACGAATCGCTCGGCGAGAGACTCGTCTCTGCGACCGCCAGAGCCTCGCGCATCATTGCTTCAGCCTCTTCGCGACGATCACGAGCGCGGAGCAGCAGCGCCAGCCGGTTCAGATCCAGCGCCACACGCCGGTCATTGGAACCGTGTGTAGCCCTGTCGATGTCAAGAGCACGGCGCATGAGCGGCTCCGCCGCGTCCAGGTCGGCGAGCTCGTAGAACGAACGGCCGAGCCAGCCCAGAAGGCTCGGGTCGTCCGGGTGAAGGGCGAGCGCTTTGCGAAAAGTCGTGACGGCAGCGCGATACTCGCCCCGGGCGTTCTGCGTTGCACCGAGATACAGCAACGTCTCCACCAGGTCGCTTTGCTGTTTCGCGACAGACTCCGCTAGAAGCTCCTCGGCGTTTGCATAACGGCCCTCCAGATACGCCGCGATCCCACGATCACGAGGATCCTGGGTTTCAGCGAACGAGCGGATGGCCGACTGCAACTGCTCGGCGCTCAAGCCGTATCTCGCGGCCACTTCGATCATCGACGCTCGGTGATTGTCGGTCGGCAGGGTCGAGCTGCGGAGCGTCTCCACTTTGGCCGTCTCACGCGCCGCCGCCGCGAAGCGCCGAAACTCGCTCCTCCTCATGACCACCACCTCGGCGGAGCCTCCCTCGCTCGGAATGTTGAGCTGTGGATTGACCACGAACCAATCGCTTCCGCGCCGCGCCGGCGAAGCGAGAACGACCTTGATCTGCTGCCCGATCTGTTGCTCGGACGGCAGGTCCAACTCGGTGGCACCGGCGCGGTTGGTCGGCCTCGACTTGACCTCGTTATAGGAAAAGCGCAGGCCGTCGACCGGCTGATGAACCAGATCGCGCGCCACCAGCAGAATCCGCTTCCCCGCCGCGGAGGTGCTTGCGGCCAGAAACAATAGTGCGATAGAGACGATCCAGCGCGGGCTCATCGCTCCATGATTATGGCGCAGCCATCGCGGCTCGAATAGCAGAACTCGTCGGCCGGGCGAAGGTCCCGGCGCTCGGCGCGCAAGCGAATGCGCCTGTCCGCTGGCACGGCGAGCTTCAGCTCGAATCGGCCGTCCGCGTCGGTCAGTGCCGTTTCGCCCGTGCCGTCCTGCAGGGAGACGCGGACGTCGGGCAGCGCGCGGTCACGCGTGTCCACCACGCGTCCACGAATCCAACTGTGTGGCTCGTGGAGACGCACCTCCAGACGCGGATTCGGATCATTGCCCAAGTGGATGTCGGCCTTGCTTCCGCTCCAGTCCTTATGCTCCACCCACACCGAGGCTAAGCCGCCGGTGGCTACCTTCGCCGCGGGAATCTGGATTTCCCACCAGCCATCGGGCAGCCTGTGAGGCTCGTTTCCCACCAACGTTCGGACTATGGCGCCTTCCACGGGATGGCCGTCCGGATCAAGTACCTGGACGCGTAGTGCATAGATGCTGACGGAAGCGAAATGTGCGCGCAGGCGAAGCCAGCCCAAGATACCGAAGGCGATGACTGCAGTTATCGCAACGACAGCGAGTAGCGTTGCGATCGCGCGCGGGTGCCGGCGCGACGGCATCCCGAACGGCGGATCGCCAGCGGCATCGGCACCGTCGCTTTTACGGCCCGTGATCCCCCAAACCAGGCGGGCCACGGCAGCGTCCGTGACACCGCGGCGAAGGTCTACCGCCGTGAAGGCCTCCAGGAACGGCACAAGCTCAGGAACCCGCGGGCAGTCGGGTAGCAGGACTGGGATGACAGGAATCGGCTCCCTTCGTGATCGTGCCAGGAACGCGCGCATCTCAGGCTCCTGCCACGGACCGAGACCGTGCGCGCCGATGAATACGGCCACCGCGCGCGAGCCCGCAATGGCGCTCTCGATCTCCTCCTGCCAGCGCAGGCCAGGCCGAAGCTCCCACGCATCCAGCCACGGCCGAAGGTTCTCGCGGCGGAGCCGCGCCGCGACTTCGGCGACGATCGCGCCGTCGTCATGATGGTGGCTCAAAAAGACGTCGAATGAATCCGTCATCGGCTCCGCTCGTTCAAGTCTAAGTCCCATGGCTCATGCGATGCAGCACGAAATCACGTGACCGAAGTGCGCGGCTCGATCAGCTAAGCGAACCGCTTGCGTCCGCGCTAGTAATCGGTGGCCGGATCGAAATTTTTCGTGGGAAAGGTCGGCGGCACGGCCGGCGGATGGAGCTGCGGATTGGAGCGTCCGGCCCGACTCGGATCGAACACGACGAAGCCGGCTCCGGGCGAGCCGTGCGGCAGCGAGAAGTCGTCGGCGGGATACGCCGGGTTCGCAAAGCCGGGGTTTCGGACCACGCTCTGAACGTCCTCTCCCACCGTCTGCTGCCACCCCGGGAACGTATAGAAAGTCCAGTTGCTGGTGTTTCCCGTGCAGGGCGCATTGGGACCGGTACCGGCGGCAGGCTGCACCGCAAACGCCTTGTTGTCGCTCGCGAATTGGCCGTCGGTCCGCCAGTACATGTTCCCGTTCCACTCCTGGTAGTTGGGGTACGGAAATCCCAGGCTGTAGAGGCATCCGCCCTGGACCCAGAACTTGGGGGAGGAGTTGTGGTCGCGGTCGAAATAGAGCAGGTTATTCGTGATGACATAAACCTGTGCGATCGTGGAAGGCACGCCGTTTCCATAGGGAAAGTTGACGGAAATCATCCCCTCGCGCCCATACGCCAGAATGTTGTTCTTGATGATGTTTGCCTGGTTGGGCGCGACCGGGCCATGCGGGGTATAAACGGGGAAGCCTGAGACCCGATAGACGAGGTTGTTCTCCACGTCCACCAGGCCCGTATCGTCATCCAGATAGACCCCATTACCGCCATATCCGTTGGCGTCCAACGCGGACGCGTCCGTCACGTCGTGGATCTTGTTATTCAGGATCTTGTTGCCCGCGGCCGTAAAGACCGCGTTTCCTCCATCGATTCGAATGGACCCACCGTCGTTCATGATTCCCTGCAACAGGTTGTAGACGTGGTTGAAGGAAATGACGTTGTTGGCATTGCCGATGCCGCTCGGCACGGTCGTGTCACTGATGCTCTGGGAAGTGGAGATGGCGCAATGGTAGCCATCGTAAACGTCATTGTGCGTGTACAGGTTGTCGTGCCCCATCCCCTGGCCGATTCCGAAGGAGGCCGGAATGGTGCGTCCATAGCCCTCCACCACGTTGTTCTGTACGGTGATCGATTGCGGTTCGTTGGCGTCGGTGTCCGCCTGTAAGAACGGCTCCCCGATGCGCATCCCCAGGGCGCCGAGGTCGTAGAAAGCGCTGTTCTCGACCACGTTGCCGGCGGTCACGGCCTTGAGATCGGTCGAGACGCAATAGGCCGGCGAGAACCCGTTGAGGCACGAAATGAGCTCGAGACCTGTTCCCGAGGTCTGCGTGACGGTTCCCGAATCGAACGTGACGTTCTGGCAATTCTGAAAGGAAACGGCGGCGCTGACGTCGGGCTCGAGCTCATGGGAAACGTGTCCCGCCGGCGGCAGGACGTAATCGTCATGCTCGAAGGTCAGGCCTCGAAAGGTCACGTACCGGAGGTTGGAGGCGACGAGAACCTGCGCGAGCTGAGGAATGATCACGGTATCGACGTTCGGGTTTTCGCCGGGATTGGCCAGATAGGAGAGCGTCCAGGGCGACGTGGAATGGTCGAGAAACCATTGGCCCGGTTGGGTGAGCGCGTCCTGGACGTTTTCGACGAGATACCGGTTCCCGGTGATGAATCCTGCCTCGCCGGCATGGCTCTGCGAGAACCCCGTCGGGCCTGTCATGTAGACGATCCGGTTCACGTCATCGACACAACTGATCCGAAGCTTCGAGGTGGTGAACTGTTCGAAGTCGAGGACCTCGATATCGCCCGAGAGCGCGGGATTCCCTGCCGGCTGGTGGCATGGGTTCTGTGCGGCAGGAGCCAGATTCTTCCACGTGCTCGCGATCGGATCGGCCGCGGCGTACTGAAAGCGGTCGAAGCATTCCCACCCGCTGCCGTCGATGTAGACCGCACAATTCGGATCGGGTTTCGCCGCCGGCGGCGGCGGGGCATTGGGTCCCGTCAAATAGACGGTGCTCGCGATGCGGTAGAACGCGCCGAGAGGGCCACCGAGCCGCGGCCGGAGCCGCCTCACGCCGTTGTAAAAGAGATTCTCGAACGCTGCCGTCTGCGGGGGTAGCGTTGCCTTCCAGAGGTTGCCGCCGGCGTTCGTCCAGCCGGTAACGCGCGCGCCCCCACTCAACACCGGCGTTTCTCCGGGATAGTTCGCATAGATCGTCGGAGACTGCGCCGTTCCGGAATCCCCCGCCGCGAGCTCCAAGGTGGCGCGGAGCGCGTAGACGCCGCCTCGAACCATCACCACGATCGGGCCGTTTCTCGCCGGCCCGGAGGCCCGCAACGAGGCCACGGCTCTCCGGGCGCGATCGAGCGACTGGAACGGTCCGTCCGTCTTCCCCGAGTTCGGAGCTGAAAGGGTTCCGCTGTACCCGTCGCTTCCGTTCGTCGCCACAAAAAAATCGGCGTTGGGCGGAGGGACGACAGCCCGCCGCTTCACGTTCGTGGCCGAAGCGTCAACGGGACGGACGGATTGGCCGCCTCCTGCCAAGAGCATCATCGTGATCGCGACAATCGAGGTCAGCATCATGGAACAGACAATCGGGTTGACGCTTTCGTTGACGTTTACCTGAATTTCCGGGAGCCAAAATTGTAGCCCGACCTTTTACCGCAGTGCGCACCGACGTGTGAAGGCCGCCGCGGCGGCGGCCTCCACATCGAACCTTTCAGAGAGCAGGCAGGGTGATTCGAACCGCCACTCCACCGTCCGCGGCATTCGATGCCTCGGTGCTTCCGCCGTGCATGTGCACGACACGCTCGGCAATCGCCAGCCCGAGGCCCGCACCGCCCGATACGCTCCGGAATGGCTCGAAAAGGTGATCGAGGATCTCCTTCGCGAGACCGCCACCGTGATCGCGGACGGTTACCGTGACGCTGTCCGCGGAAGTGCGAAGCATCACGGTCACCTCCGTGCCCGCGGCCGTGTGACAGATGGCATTGCGAACGATGTTCTCGATCGCGCTTCGCAAGAGGTCAGGGTTACCGGTGATCGTGCAGGCATCGGCTAATCCCGACGACCCGATGCTCTCGTTCCTCAGTCATAACGTCACCCCGTGGACCTGCACCTCTATTCTCGATCATAGACAAAGATGCTCTGGGGCATGTTCTGACCCACCATGTGCATGGTCACCGTCAAGGTCTTGAGATCATTTGAAAGCTCGATCTGCCGGGTGCCCGTAATCTTGCCTTTGAATTTATCTGTGATTTCAAGACTGCGTTCGTTCACGCGGCGGCCCGAATATGCAGCGCCTGTGTCTCCTGCCTTCGGATCGAGTTCCGGATGATCTTTCCCATCGAGCTTGATCCTCTTGACCATTTCTTCATCGGAACGTTTGAATGACAGGCCGTCACCCTCGTAGGGTTGGATCTGGAGCTCGATCCTCGGGTTCACTTTGGCGCTCTCGCTGTCCCATATGCCTGGGAACCCCGAGTTTCCCGCCGTCCGGTCATACACATAGGGCAAGAACAATGTCGAACCGTTGGGCAAGGGTTGTGAAAACAATGTCAAACCGTCGGGCAAGTATTGCGTGAAGGCATCATTCAGCGTTTTTCCGTCTTCGGAAAGCGTCCACTCCGCCGTGAGGAGCTTGCGGCCCTTCATCTTGCGGGTGACTTCCCATCGGTTGGCTCCTTTCGCCGTGATGGATAGTGTGGTTCCGCTCAGGGCTGGCTGGTCACTCCCATCGGCCACGATCGTGTCCACTTGGCCGGGGCCAAACGTGATGGCGTACCGGTTTGCTCCTGCGACCTCAACCTTTATTTCGTCATAGAGTTTGCTCCTGGACTGGTTCACTCTCCATTTGCCTACGAAAGGATCTTCCGCTGCACATAACGTGCAGGTAACGAGACCAACAACCAGCAGCAACTGAATCATGCGGCTTGACATCTAGCCTCCTAGGCCCGGAGGGCACCGAAGCCCTTCATCAGCACATAGGCGACGGCGAAAACCACCATCGCGGGCGTGCGCTTCACTTTGTTGCTGCTGACCCTCGAATACCCGATACCTAGGAGGACGACTACCCAGATGTTGAACACATCGAGGCACGAGCCCAGCCAGTAGAGTAACTTAGAGTTCTTGGGATCAAGGAAGTAGCCGAGATTGCTGGCGATCGGATTGTTGAGGTTAAAGGTCTCGGGGCCTTTCGAGGCATAAATCGTGACAATCGTGAGCACGAACGAAATCAACAGCGGCATGACGGCGTGGGCCCACGCGGAGAGGGATTGCTTGAACGGGATCTGCGCCCCGAAGCCGTAGTTAAGGTATTAACATACTTGACACACACGGCGGATGAGCCTATATTGTCCTTATGCCCAAGAGAAAACCCGCCGTCTCCCGCCCCGATGGCATCTACGTCCCGCGTACCCTTCAGGAAGCTGTCGTCTACTTTGCGGACGCGGATGCCGCCTTCGAATACGCCACCGCGCGCCGCTGGCCGGACGGAGTCCGCTGCCCGCTGTGCGACACTCCCGAGCCTAGCTTCATCGCCTCTCGGAAGATTTGGCGCTGCAAGGGGTGCAAGAAACAGTTCTCCGTTCGTGTGGGAACCATTTTCGAGGACTCCCCCATCAGCCTCGGCAAGTGGTACATGACCATTTGGATGCTGACTAATTGCAAGAACGGCGTGTCGTCGTATGAGATCCATCGGGCGATCGGCGTGACTCAGAAAACCGCATGGTTCATGCTCCACCGTGTCCGCGCCGCCATCAAGGCGAAGTCCTTCGATAAGAAGCTGGCCGGGATTGTGGAGACTGACGAGTGTTTTATCGGCGGCCTGTTCAAGAACATGCATGAATCGAAGCGTGAGGAGATTCGTGCAGCCAATACCCCGAACAAGCGCGGCGGGATTGGAAAAACGATTGTTCAGGCCGTGTTGCAGCGTGGTGGTGAAATCCGCGCGAAAGTCATCAACGATGTGACCCTTGATACGCGCCTCGGATACTTGCAGGAGAACGCGGAAGCGGGTTCCAGACTGATGAGTGACGAAGCCTCGGACAGCCCGCAAGTCGACGCGGTATTCGAGCACGAATTCGTAAACCACAAAGTCGAGTACGTGCGCGGCGATGTCCACTGCAACGGCGTAGAGAACTTCTGGGCGCTGTTGCAACGCACCCTCTCCGGCACTTACGTTTCCGTAGAACCGTTCCACCTCGGCGCGTACGTTGACGAACAGACCTTCCGCTTTAACGCGCGCAAGGATGACGACGGCGGACGGTTCCTTCAGGCTTCCGCGATGGTCCCGACCGCGCGCCTGACCTATAAGGAACTCATAGCAGCCGAGGCGTGAAGCGTCAGAGCCGTGGGAAACGGAAGCGTCACGCCTAGAACAAATCTCCCGGCTTAACGCCGAGTGCGCGCGCGAGCCGGAAGACAACCAGATAGCTCGGGTTCGCCGTTCCGCCTTCGATGCGGCGGACGTGGTTCTCATGGATGTCCGCCAACTCGGCAAGTCGTTCCTGAGAGAAGCCGCGCGCATGCCGTAGGTCGCGGACTCTCTTCCCGAGGGCGCGGAGCATGGCGGCGTCAGAGGCCATGAGGACGCCACCGAGGAAACACTATTGTGTTGCCGAATGACAGACAGTATGCTGTCGCTGCCATGAAAAAGACGAAGAGGGACACGGACCCGAAACAAAGCATTCAGACTCTTTTTCTCCAGCCTGCCGAGTCGTACACACTGCGGGAGGTCGCTACGCTCACGGATACCCCCGTCCGGGCGCTGAGGCGGGAGGTAGCGCGCGGAGGTCACGATGCGACGAAGGTGCGCGGCGTGTGGCGCTTCCTGTGGCGTCAGGCTGCCTACGTCGCGATGCAACGATGGACGCTTGCCGAGATACAGGATGCGCTCGGCGACTCCGCTGCGGACGTTCTGCCGCCCTTGCTGACCCTTCGCACGGTTACCGTCAGGCTTCCTGAGTACATCGTCCGGGCGTTCGAAGCGATCGCCGCAAAGGACGGAACGACGGTTGATGCCGCACTCGGCTTTGAACTGATCGAGTTCGCCGGGTCGAACCTGACACGGCTGCAAGGTTCCATTCCTGGTTACCGGCAAGCGTACCTGTTCCCCGGCCCGGTCTAGGCGTATCATCGCGGCGTATGAGCAAACGGCAGCCATCATCGCCCCCGCCCGCTGAACAGCCATCCGAGGAGTATCTCCGTTTCGAACGGATGACGAGCGCGCTGTTCCGCGTCGATAAGCGGGACGTGCCGAAGCATGAACCGAAGAGGCGTCTACCGGCCGACACATCGACCACCGCGAAGCCTTAAAGCACCATTGCGCCATGGCCGACACTCCACACGGACAGAGCCAACAAGATCAACACAGCAGCGCCCCGCCATCCGATGTATCCGCCGCCACGCTTCCACCACAAGGCACCACTGTAGAGCGCGAACAGCATGCCGCAGACTCCGAGCGCGATACAGCAAAGGCCCTCAAGAAACTCTCCCTGCTGGAACTCCTCGGTTTGATTTTCAACGGACTCCTCGCCGGGACCGCGATAGCTGGATTGATATTTCTGTACAGGCAAACCGCCGCCAACGAAAAGCAGACTGCCCTGCTGACGCGTCAATACAATGACGCGAAGGCGGGAGAAGCAAAGGCCCGCAATGACGCTGATCTGGCGATGAACACCGCTACCAGTCAAGCCGGGTACATCAAATCGCTCGCGGAGCAAACCGCTTCCCAGGCCGCCCAAACGACGTTGCTCGCCGAAGCTGCCGGAAAATCTGCTGCCGCTGCGGAAAAGAGCGAAGCCGCGACCGAGAAGCTGGCCCGCGCCACCTCCGACGCTGCCGCCGCTTCGCATAGTCTCGCCGAGAGCGCTGGGCAATCGACCGCCGCTACTCAACGCTTGGCCGCTGCCGCTAACGACGCTAACGCCGTATCTCGCGAACTTGTCAAGACCACGCATCAAGTCGGTGAGATCAACCAGAACGCGCAGAGAGCGTTCGTTTTCGTCAAGGGGCTTTCGTTCCGGAAGGTTAATTATGCCGAGTGGTACCGCACCCTCGTAGAGTCGAAGGGCTTGCCTGCTAGTCTCGCGCCTGTACCTAATGATCCAAACGTGCAGCAAATTGTAGGTTGGAAAGTAAATCTCATATGGGAGAACAGCGGAAGCACGCCCACTAAGAGCTTGACCATCTCCAATAATTTGTTTGTGTCGAATTTGTACGACGAGGCCAAGCATCCGTTCGATGTTTCCGCTATACAACCGGACGATAAAATGCGCGTTAAATTGCCCGACGAAAAAGTCTTCATCGGCCCGAAACAGTCGGCGGAAGTTCCAGTAACATTTTTCGAACCATTGCACATGATTTTGGGAGCGCTCTTCCTTCCACGGTACTATATATTCGGAACTGCCACCTATAAGGACATCCTGAATCCGTCTTATGTACACAGGGTCGATTACTGTTTTCTTATTCACTTGACAGGCGATGCTCGGTCTGGCTTGCGCGGCGGCGATAGCAAGGGATTTGAGCCGCTTGGCGCCGATCTCGTTCCATGCGCAAACCACAACTGTATGGATGAAGAATGCGACCAGAAACAACCCGAGCCAATCACATCTCCCGAACCCTCTAAAGCGCCCGAGAAGCCCCCGACGTAGGCACCGGAGCGTGTGCGTCAAGTATGTTAATACCGTAGTTAAAGACGGCCATGAAGATCACCGCAATCACCGCCCATATGACCAGGATTCTTATAGGCGCGGCGTAGCCGAGATACCTCGCCACCGTCGCTTGAGTCTGCACGATCTGTTCGCGTTGTTCGGGCTTCACGGCGTCCAGACGTGCCTGGGCGGATGGGTTTTTCGCGAGCTGCTGCTCCATGAACGTCTCCCACCCGAACTTCTGGTCGATGGCGAAGGCGAATCCGAGCTGCAGGACCGACATGAGCAACCATGGCACCCACCAACTGCTGTTGCGGCGGATGTCGGCGAAGGTGGCGCTGGGAGCGACGAAGACGTTGACGATGCGCGACAACTCTGAGAGCTTCGGGGGCGTTTCCAAGGCGGGCGGCAGGGCGTCGGGAGCGGTGGTGCTGGTCGACATAAAAGTCCTTTCAATTGCCAGGTCTGCGCGATGCGGGTGCGGAAAGCTGCTTTCGCTGTGTCGCAACGATCTTTTCCGGTCCCGGATCAGGACTGTACTCAGAAGAGTATGGAGTATACATACACTGAACACCGCAGTCCACAGAAACTTTCTTGACCATCGACACAAACGACGCGCGCACACCATTCTGCAATTGGTGCTTCCTCACGTCATGCGCCGCGGCCGGTTACAACTTCCGCGGCGACGTCGCCAATCGAGCGACCCTGCGACAGGATCTACACCTCGAGCCACGTACGGCGGTAGACCTCAAAGGACATGTTGAGCAGCGCTCATCCCGAGCGCCGCCAGAGTCCCTCCGCCTTGGACCCCAGCAGTCCGGCCTTTCGCAGCAGCGTGCTCACCTTGCTGACCTGTTTGATGCTCTGGCGAGGAAGCACCCACCCTCTTGGAGCGCGGTCGATGGCCCGATCGATGTAGAGAAGCTCTCGCTCGCTGAAGCGCCAACCGCGGGATTCGAACGGTTCCAGTTCGACGGGATCGGTGAAGGCTCGCATCGTCCGTTTTCCGTAGACGTTGAAGAAGCCGTCGAAGTAGCTCAGGCCGAGGGAGAGATAGGGGTAGATGGACTCGCGTGAACGGAGCGTGGTGAAGTTGGATTTGGCGATCGCGCCCCACAATCCTCCGCGCTCGTAGATCGCGAGGCAATGTCCGTCATCACTGACCGCGTCAAAGTAGAGGAGACGTGGCGGATGTCCCAACTTGCGCAACGCGGCGGCGGCGAACAGAGCCCCGCTGAAGCATTGCGCTCTGCCCGTCCGCATCACGACGCGCGGCGAATCGCCCCCACCCTCGTCGTCGTAGTCCAATTCATCGAGGAATTGCTGGATGTGCGCCGGAGTCCGTAACCCAGCCAGAATTCGCCGCTCTCGCGCCGTCCAACCCATCGTGCCCCTCGGCCGCTGAGATTAGCAGAGAAGCCGAATGCGTGATTCCGCGAACCTACGCCCGATCGATACGGCACGAAAAGCAGCCATAGGTGGGGTACCGCAGGTGAAGGAACGCGACATCGTCGTAGCGGAAGAATCGCTCGACGGTCGCATTGAAATCGCCTGCCTCGATCAACACCGCGTCGACGATCTCTTCGGCTTCCGAGTAGGCGCGGACGACGAACTGATCGCGGAGATAGTCGTTCGGCGAGCCGGCGACCGGAAGGGTGGAGCGGAGCACCTCTTCGCCGCTGTCCTCGGCAAGGACGAACACCGGGCCATACTCGTGATACGGGCCCGGCTTCGTGAACGGTGTGAAGCTGGCCAGGATCAGTTGCTCTCCGGGCTGGGCCCGGCGAAGGACGTCGCGGCAGGGCTCGCCGCCCTGGGCTTCGACGCGCCTTACGGGCTGGCCGAGGTCGTCGACACCTTCGCGGCGGACGCGATTCAGGAAGGCGGCGGGGATTGGGGCGATGATGATCGGCGTCGTTGGTTCCGAAATGGCGAGTGCGTTTGAAGAGCTCATCAGTCGTTTCCTCTTTGTCGGAAAGAACACGGGTGATGGGCCTTCCGTTCGGAGTAACGATGAAGTTTTTATCAAGCCGACGATTCGCACCGGTGGTCCGTATTTGGTCGCATGAAAACGTTCCTGATTCTCTCGTTACTCGCTTTCCCATTGCATGCGGAAGTGCGCGGCGCTGTGCGCGGCGGAGTTTTCACCAGCGCGGGCCATGACGCCGTTGGTTCGGCCGAGCTCGACATCCGCCACGGAGATTGGTCACTTGCGCCGGCGTTCGATCTTATCCACGGCGGCTACGGACTCCAGGCGGTCCACCTCGATATCCGGCATCTCTTTCGGTCTGAGCACAACACCTTCTGGATCGGTGCCGGTCCGACGTTCGTCAACTCGAACGCTCCTTCGTCAAAGACCACGTGGAACGCCGACGCCGGCCTTGCGTTACGCACGAACAGTTCGTGGGAACCCTTTGTCGCCGCGCGGTACTTCAGCTTTCGGATGCCGGTCTTTCGCGACGTCATCAAAGGAAAGGGCCCGGTGATTTCGATCGGAGTTTCGCGGCGGTTCGGAGCGTAAGATGAACGGCTGCAGCAATTCCTGTAGATGCGGCGCACTACTGGCCTCGAGGCTAGTAGTGGACTCCTACTAGCCTTCGTGGAGTCCACTAGGTGAGCACAGACAGGTAAGTCCTGACGGCGTATCCTCGGGAGGCTGGCCACGTTCGAAAGGAGAGCCAACCCGTCATGCGACTCATCCCCTATCTGCTCTTGACGCTGCTTGCGACAACGGCCGTCGCGCAGAACGATGATTTCGGGTTCTCTCCCAGCACGGCTCCGCCCGAGGGGGGAGCCGTGATTCAGATCGTCGCCAATGGGTCGCCATTCACGGCCCCTCAGGTCTTCTTCGGCGACGTTGCCTCGCCTCACGTCACCCTCGTCGACTCCAGGACCATCAAGGCTGTGGCTCCGGCGCATGCCATCGGCATCGTCTTTCTGACGGTACGTGACGGCGTGTTTCTCTTCCACTCCTCCCGCCAATTCGTCTTCGAACCGGTGCTCGAAGAGATCATCATTCCCATCGCGTTCCAACCGATTAATGCCAGCTTCGGCACGCGCTGGGTGAGCGAAGTCTCGGTCTACAACGACTCAGACGACGCCGTCTCCATCGATCCGGATATCTGTTACTTCATCGGGCACGCCAGCCCTTGCAGCCGGCCTCCACGGCGCGTTCAACCGCATTCCTCGATGTCCATTGAGCCTTTGTCGTCGTATGCGCCCGAGCCTGCGATCGGTCTTCTGCCGCCGGCCGATCATGCCGACAGGCTGCACTTCACCGTGCGGCTGCGAGAGACATCGAGGGATCCCGACGGGCCCGGTACGGAGATCCCGGTTATCCGGTCGCGCGATTTTCAGAAGAATCAGGTCTGGTTGCCGTCGATCCCGACCAACGTCCGTTTCCGTTCGACGCTACGTGTCATCACACGCTGGTACATGGTCACCATGCGGGTGAAGGACGACGCAACGGGCGAATTGCTGTCCGAGCAGACGATTCAGCGGTTCCTCCCGACCGACATCGATACGCTCGGGACGGTGACGTTCAATGATCCCCTGTCAGCCGCCGGGGTCCGCGCCCACGCAAAAGTACGCATCGAAGTCGAGTCTCAGACTCCGGTATGGGCGATGCTCACACTCACTGACAACGAAACGCAGCGCGTGCAGATCTTCACACCGCGGTGATGCGGTGGTAGCGTAAACGCATGGTCGCCCGCTCTCCTGCCGTGCTGACGGTGCTCGCCCTCTTCGTGGTCGCGCCGATTGGGGCGGCGGTCGTGATCAGCGCGCTGCTGCTCTTCGGTGTAACGCCTCACCTTGTCTTTCTCCCCGGCTTCTTCGTCAGGGCAAAGATGGAAGCCCTCGGCTTCCACGCTCCGAACGCGGTGGGCGTGTTGACCACGGTCGTTTTCTGGTGGGTGATCATCGTCCTGGTCTGGCTGGCCGCGCGAAGGGTATTGCGCCGCGCCGCGTGACACCTTTCGACATCTGCCCTCTTTTGAGGTCAAAACGAGCTCCGAGGACATGACGTTCAGGTCCGGAGAACGTGACGTTCAGGTCAGAGGCGTGACGTTCAGGCCCGAGGACGTGACGTTCAGGTCCCGAGACGTGACGTTCAAGGTCCGGAGGCGTGACGTTCAGGTCCGAGGACTTGACGCTGAGGCCCGAGGACGTGACGTTGAGGCCTGAGGACGTGACCTTGAGGGCCGAGGGCGTGAAGTTGAGGTCCGAGGGCGTGACGTTCAGGTCCGGAGACGTGACTTTCAGGCCCGAGGACGTTAGCGCGACGCGGTCAGAGCCACCGGCGTCGCACGGTAGAGCTGCGGGTAGACCCGCTTGAGCGCATCGATCTTCGGCAAATCGTTGTAGACGATGTAGGGCTGGTGCGGGTTGTGGATCAGGTAGTCCTGGTGGTAATCCTCCGCCGCATAGAAGCCCTTCAGCGGCTCGATCTTCGTGACGATGGGTGAGGAGAAGACCTTTGCCTTCGTGAGCTGCGCGACATACGCCCGGGCGATATGCTCCTGGGCCGGAGAGGCGAAGAAGATCTCCGAGCGGTAGCTGGGACCGCTGTCCGGGCCCTGGCGATTGAGCTCCGTCGGATCGTGGGCGACGGAGAAGAAGAGCCGCAGGAGCTGGCCGTACGAGATCTGCTTCGGGTCGAAGGTGATCTCCACCGATTCGGCGTGGCCGGTGGTCTCGGTGCCGACCATCTCGTAGTGTGCCGTCGCCTTCTCACCGCCCGAGTAGCCGGCTACGACTTTCGTCACTCCCTGCACGTGCTCGAACATCCCCTGCAAGCCCCAGAAACATCCGCCGGCGAGGACGGCCACCTGAGTACCGGTCGCAGGCGTATCGAGCTCGGGGGAAGGGATGGCCTTGTTGACCGCGTCGGCGTTGGCGCCGCAACTGAGGACAAAGGTAGCGAGGACGACGGCTAAGAGCGGCTTTTTCATGATGTGGTCAACATAGCTCTACATGACGTGGATTCCTCGGGAGTACGGGTCTCACGCGAAGGCGCGCAGACGCGAAGAGGAGAGCGAACCCGGCATCCCCTTCGCAATCAGAATTCGCGGAGGCAAACATGAGAATGCTTTCGCGATTGATGACTCTGGCAGTGCTGACGGGGCTGCTGATCGTTCCGATTTCCGAAGCGCGGACGCGCGTCTATGTGCGGATCGGGCCGCCGCCGATCATCGTCGAACGTCCGACACTTGCGCCGCGGGCGGGTTACGTCTGGCAGCCGGGCTATCACCGCTGGGATGGCCGGGCCTACGTCTGGAACGCCGGAACGTGGGCCGCGCCGCCGTATCGCCACGCGCGGTGGATTCCCGGACACTGGGTTGAGACCCGGCGCGGCTTCTACTGGGTCGACGGCCACTGGCGCCGGTATTATTGAGTAAGGTGAGATGCCGGCGGCTGACGCGATGGACCGTCCCGCCGGCAACGCCCCTCGGATATGCTTCGCCCTCTGAACGAACAAAAGGGGGCAACAGATGAACAGGAATGGTTCGGCAGTATGGCGCGGAGGACTGAAGGACGGGAAGGGGACCGTCTCCACGCAGAGCGGCGTGCTCAAGGATGCCCAATACTCGTTTTCGACACGCTTCGAGAACGGCATCGGAACGAATCCCGAGGAGCTGATCGCGGCGGCGCATGCCGGCTGCTTCTCGATGGCGCTGTCGGGGCAGCTTGGGAATGCAAACCTGACCGCGAGTGAAATCGCCACGACTGCAACGGTCACGCTCGAGAAGGGTGAGCAGGGTTTCGCGGTGACGAAGGTTCACCTTGTCGTCGAAGCGGATGTGCCTGGGGCATCCCAGGAACAGTTCGCGACCGCGGCGGCGGCGGCGAAGGCCGGGTGCCCGATCTCGAAACTCCTGAAGGCCGAGATCACCATGGAGGCCCGGCTGCGCTGAAATGTGAGACTCTGGCGCGCCTCTTGTAGCGGTCTCGGGCATGGATACCTGGATTGTCTGGCTCGGTCTCGCGGTGCTGGTCACCGCCGTCGCTGCTGTTTTCGGCATCAAACCAAAGGGGACCCGGCACGTGGCGCATACGCGAATGCTGGGGATGGGGAGAGTCTTTCTCGTCATCCTCGTGGTCATCTTCGCGTACATGGCCTTCCGAGCGCACTCGGGCGGCTGAGAGGTTCCGGCTCCGTGCGATGACGAGCGCTGAAGGCAACATCGACATCGTTTCCTATCGGCCCGAGCTTCAGCCGGCGTTCGAGCGGCTGAACCGGCAATGGCTGGAAGCGCATTCATTGATCGAGCAGGCCGATATCGAGTGTCTCCAGGATCCGGAAGGGCACGTGCTGGCGGCAGGCGGCCGGGTCTTTTTCGCCATCGACGATGGCAATGTCGTCGGGACCTGTGCGGCGATTCGAGTTCCGCCATCGACCGTGGAGTTGGCCAAGCTGGCGGTGAGTCCTGAGGCGCAGGGGCGTGGTATCGGACGTCGCCTCTGCAACCAGGTGATTCAGTTCGCCCGGGGGGTAGGGGCGACCGAAGTTGAGTTGACGTCCAATACGGCGCTCGTATCCGCGATTCGCCTGTACGAATCGCTCGGCTTTCGTCACGCGCCTCTGCCCTCCGTCGTGCGGTACGTGAGCGTCGATGTGTATATGACGTTGTCGTTGTGAAACGGGTTGCGCGGTTTCGGGGTCTCGGGGTTGTTGCGCGACTCGGCGCTGGCTTAGACTACCAAACACCGCGAGACCGCGAGACCGCGCAACCCCGAGACCACCATGTGCAGAAACATCAAAACACTCTTCAACTTCGACCCTCCTGCTACGGACGAGGAGATCGAGGCCTCCGCTCTGCAGTTCGTCCGCAAGCTGTCGGGATACAACAAGCCGTCGAAGAGCAATGAGGCGGTCTTCAATCGGGCGGTTCACGACGTCGCCGCGATCGCCCGGAATCTCCTGCAGTCGCTGGAGACGAATGCCGAGCCTCGGGACCGCGAAATCGAAGCCGAGCGCGCAAGAGCCCGCGCGGCGGTGCGGTTCGGCGGCGCGTAGAACGGGGGCGAGACGCCAGCGCTCCGTTAGTTACGCGCGCGTCGGCGCCCGTTTCACGGACGTCGCCAGGCCGACCAGCTCGAGCATCCAGATCGCGTACCAGCCGAAGTCGATCTGCCACAACTTCCATCCGAAGCGTGCCGAGGAGGGCTTCGCGTGATGATTGCGATGCCAGTTCTCACCTTGAAAGAAGTGAAGCACGGCAAGCCAGGCAATGTTCTGCGATGAGTCTTCGCCGGCTTCCTTCACTTCGCGCATGTGGGCGATGCTGTTGACGAAGCACTGCGCGTGCAGCGACATCACCAGGCGCATCGGGCCGAGCCAGAAGAATGCCGGAATCCCGAAGGCCAGACCGCCGAACAGCGATACCGCCAGCAGCGGAACCTGCATCCGTCTCCAGAAGCGGTACTCACTCTTGTCCAGATCGGGGCACCAGCGGTCGAGCGGGATCTTGCCGGCCTGCCAGAGCCAGCGCAGATGTGCCCACCAGAAGCCGCCGACCGACGGGCTGGAGATGTCTTCAAACGTCTCGACCTTCGAATGGTGCTGCCTGTGGTTCGCGGTCCATGAATCGGGGGAGCCGGAACCGTTGAACATGGCGAAGAAGATGAACAGATGTTTCACGGCCGGGTGCAGCCGGAGCGCCGTGTGCGCAAGCGTGCGGTGATAGCAGACCGTGACGCCGAGTCCGCCGAGCCAGGCGAGAGAAACCGTAGCGACCATGATCCGCCAGCCGGGGGTGGCGAAGAAGATGAGTCCGACAACGGCCAGGATGTGGATGGCCATGATGTAGAGAAAGGTAGGGCGTTCGCCATCGGTCGTCTTCCACCACGAGCTCTTCCATGGCTCGGAGCCCAGGCTGGAAACGATCGAAGCATCAACGGGCCGGTGTACCCGTTCTTTCGGTATAAAGGCGACAGGATTGGTGGTAAACGTGGTCATCAAGTGCTCTTTCGGCGTGCGGACTTTCGGGCAGCACGAATTGGGATTTTGGTGGGTCAGGAGTGGGCGGACGGTTCCGGTGAAGAGCCGACAGCGTACCACGCCGTCGAATTTGCGACTGTTCAGAAGTGAACAGTGGCGGTCTCGGGGTTGCGCGGTCTCGGGGTCTCGGGGTTGCGCGGTCTCGCGGTTGCCTGGTTGCAGAGGTTGCTGCGTTGCTGATGGTTGCTAAGTTGCGGCCTCGGCGCAGATGACAGAGCAGCACCAGCCAGCAACCCAGCAACCCAGCAACCGCCGGAACCGCGAGACTCCGGAACCGCGAGACTCCGCAACCACGCTACGATTCCATCGAAGGAGCTTTGATGAAAGCCAAATTGTTCTACCGGATTGCCGCGGTGTTGTTCGTCCTCTTCGCCGCCGGCCACACCTTCGGATTCCTCAATTTCAAGCCGCCTACCCCGCAAGGGATTGCCGTGCGCGACTCGATGAAGAACGTTCATTTCCGTGTCGAGGGCCGCGACTACAGCTATGGCGGCTTCTACGACGGTTTCGGCTGGTACATTTCGGCCTATCTGCTCTTCTCGGCATTTCTGGCCTGGCAACTCGGCAGGATGGCCGCGGCAAGCCCGAATCCAGTGGGCGCAATCGGATGGGCGTTCTTCGCTGTCCAGGTGATCGGTCTGGCCCTTAGCTGCATCTATTTCATACCGATCCCCGCGATCTTCTCAGGAGTCGTCGCTCTCTGTCTGGGCCTCGCGGCGTGGTTCACATGAGTGCAGCCGGCGACTACGACGTCTTCTTCGTCCCGCAGGACTTTCGATCGATTCAGGAGGCCGTCGACGCGGTCGTTCGCCCGGCCACGATCGTGGTTTCGCCGGGGCTCTATCGCGAGCGCGTTCGCGTATCGGCGGTTCCCTACCTGGTCATCCAGAGCTCCCGCTTGTCGCGGCGTGGCGTGACGCTCGCCGGGAGTGATGGCGACGCCGTATTGTCGGTGCAGGATTCCGCTCTTCATTTGAGCGGAATCGAGATTCGCTCCGATGGTCGCGCTCGCGGAATGGTTGTCTCCGGTTCGACTCTCAGTCTGCAGGAATGCGTGATTGCCGGGAACCGCATCGGCGAGGATGCAGAAGAGCCGTTCGGTGCCGGGATGTTGTGCCGCCACTCGACGGTGAAGATCCAGAAATCGACGGTCGCGAGCAATACGGTTGAGTGCCCGTCCGCGCGGGTCGCGGGAGGTGGCGGCCTCTATTTCGACGACTGCAAGGTCGAGCTGGCAGGGAGCTCAATCCAGCTTAACGCCGTGTACGCGCGGCACGACGCGCGCGGCGGGGGGATCTGGAGCGAACGGAGCCGCATGCGCATGTGGCGCAGCCGTGTGACGGACAACGCGCTCCACGCCGCGGAAGGCGAAGGGGGAGGCATCTACTTCAGGAATTCGATCGACAGTCAGGTCGGCGGAAGCGTGATCACCGGCAACGGAGGTCCGACGGCGCGCGGCGGCGGAATCTTCGTCAGCGGCGACGCGGCCAACGTCGCCATCCACGGCAATACCGTCGTTCGTCAGAATCATCCCGATGACCGGGAAACGAGCGGCTAAACTCATCGCTGATGTTCCTCTCCGTCCTGCTCTACTGCGGCGCCGCGGCAATCGTGGCCGGCGTGGTGGCGATGCTGTTTCGCCGGCAGAGGCGGCGAGGGGTCGCATTGTTCGTCGCCGGCATCGTCTTCGTGCTGATCGCCGGTTGCTGGCCGGCCGGTGAACGGCGCGTGGCTGTCGCCTCCTCCCGCCTGGACAGGATCATGCCGTGGTGGCAATTCGAGGAACGGCACGAGATCCGGATCGCCGCATCGCCCGAGCGGATCTACGCGGCGATCCGGCAAGTCACCGCGGGCGAGATCCGCTTCTTCCAGATCCTCACCACGATTCGCTGCATGGGCAGGTGCCGCGAGAGGGAAAGCATTCTGCACGCGCCTGACGCGAAGCCGATTCTCGACGTCGCTACCGGCAGCGGGTTCCGCATGCTGGCCGACGACTCTCCACGCGAGCTGGTCTTCGGTACGCGCGTGGCGCCGCATACGTTCGCGGTGATGAACTTTCGTGTCGAGCCAGATGGGCGACTGACGACCTAGACGCGCGTCCATGCCGGCACCGGCGCGGCGCGGCGCAGTTTCGCCGTCTATTGGCGCATCATCCGTCCCGGCAGCGGCATCATCCGCCGGAGCTGGCTGGAGGCGATCAAACGGCGCGCGGAGGGGAAGCAATGACCGGTGATGTCGTCTCGATATGGATCAAACGCGCGCACCGAGGAGTCATGGATGGTGTGGAGAGCGCGCAGGCCGTGGCAGGCCGCGGCCTTGCCGGCAACGCCGATCAGGGCGGGAGACGGCAGGTAACCATCATCGACGAAGCCTCATGGCGCGAGGCCGCCGCGGAGGCCGGCGCCGAGGTCGATCCATCGAAGCGGAGAGCAAACGTCATGGTACGCGGCATCGCCCTCGCCGATTCGCGCGACAAGCTGCTCCGCCTCGGCGGCTGCGTGATCCGCATCCTCGGCGAGACCCGTCCGTGCGAGCGGATGGAGGAGGCCCAGGCCGGCCTGCGCCAGGCGCTCCGCACGGCCTGGCGCGGAGGCGTTTTCGGTGAGGTCGTCGAAGGTGGCCTGATCCGCGTCGGAGACCCGGCGGAGCTAGAAGTCTGCGCGAAAGAACGATGCAGCTAAGACGGTGGCCGAGCCTTGGGCAACCAACGCATCCGGCCGTACCGGCTTGATCTGATATCGTTCGCCCATGCCGCACCGCTATCCGCAGGAGGCCGTGCTGCGCGACGGCCGCAAAGTTCTCCTCCGTCCCTTCGCCGCGAAGGACGTCGATGCGTTGTTCGAGTTTTTCCAGCATCTGCCGGTCGCCTATCGCCGCTTCGCCTGGGACCCCATCGACAACCGTTCCCTGATCGAGCAATGGGGCCGCGATATCGATTATGCGAAGGTCTTCCCGCTGCTGGCGCTCGACGGGAATCGCATCGTGGCCGACGCCACGCTGCATCGGCGCGATGGCGGTCCGCTGCGCTTGTCGGGACGCATCAAGTGGATGATCGACCCCGCCTTCCGCGGCGTCGGCCTCGGTACTTTGCTAGTCAATCTGTTCATCGGCATTGCGCGCGAGAACGGCCTGCGTCATCTGAACGCGATGCTGATCTCCGACCTCGAAGCCGATGCCGTGACGACGTTGCAGAACCTCGGCTTCCAGCCCTACGTGATGCCGGGCTACGGCACCGACCCCGACGGCAACCAGCACGACATGACCAAGCTGCTGCTGAAGCTGTGATCTTCCCTGGGACCGCGGGCGTCCCGCCCGCGCTTTTGCCGCGTTAGCGGCAACCAGACGGTAGCCAGGGGTGCGAGCGTTTTTTGCGAGCACCCCTGGTAAAGAGATGTCATGGTTTGGTGCCGCGTCAGCGGCACTTGAGAGATCGTGGATTCCTATCCAGTGCCGCTGACGCGGCACGCTTTCGAGAGGCAATGCAGACCAGGGGTGCTCGCAAAAAACGCTCGCACCCCTGGCTACCTTCTTGAGCCGCTATCGCGGCGTCGTAACGTCCAATCTCCAGAGCGCGGGCGGGACCCACGCTCCCAGGGCTTCACACAGCATCCGCTCCGGTGTATCGGGAGCAACCTCCACTCCGAGGAACCCCAGCGCGAACGCCAACGTCTCGGCCACCTTTTTCTCATCGAGTGACGGCAACGGCAAGGCCCCATCCCGTTTGCCCAGCTTGCTGCCGTCGGCATTCACGACCAGCGGCAGATGGGCGTACGACGGCGTGGACAAATCCAGCGCGCGTTGCAATGCAATCTGACGCGCGGTCGAGGTCAACAGATCCACTCCGCGGACAACCTGCGTAATCCCTTGCGCCGCATCGTCGACGACCACGGCAAGCTGGTAGGCGTAAACACCATCCGCGCGACGGACGACGAAGTCGCCGGTAGTCTCGAAAACATCCTCTTCGTTGTGGCCGAGAATCATGTCGTCGAAGGCGATGACGCCGCGCGGAGCTCGAAAGCGAACCGCTCGTGCCGCGCGGCCGGGAGGCAGACCGAGACGGCACGTCCCCGGATAGACCGGTTCGCGTCCGACAGGCGCCGACGCGGCCCGCTGCAGATCGGCGCGCGAGCAGGCGCAGTCGTAGACCAGACTCCTTGCGCGCAGGGTGGCCAGCGCATCGTCGTACAACGCGATCCGCTGCGACTGATAGACGACGTCGCCATCCCACGTCAGGCCGTATCGCTCGAGCGCGCGAAGAATCTCGTCCGCGGAGCCCGGCACGACGCGGGGCGTGTCGAGATCCTCCATGCGCACCAGCCAGCGTCCGCCGTCGCGGCGCGCGAAGAGCCACGATCCGACCGCGGCGACGAGACTGCCGAGGTGCAGAGGACCGGTCGGAGAGGGAGCGAAGCGGCCCGTCGGTTTCACAGCGCGATGGTAGCCTTTCGCCATGCGCGGCAACGACGACGATCGCGGATTCTTCGAGACGCTTCTCGGCGACGGGCGCTCGCTGATCAAGCTGACCGCGCTCGCGCTGATCGGCTCCGGAGCCTTCGCCTTGTTCCAGGCGTCGACAGGCCAGTTTCTTCCGCAGGACACCGATTACCTCGGCATGACCGCCCAGCAGCTGTGCCTTCTGCGTGGCTGCCGCATCGTCCACTTCATGGTTCACGACCGCGTTTCCTTCGGCGGCGTGCTCATCGCCATCGGGGTGATGTACCTCTGGCTGGCCGAGTTTCCTCTGCGGCGCCGCGAATCTTGGTCGTGGTGGGCTCTGGTCATCAGCGGCGGCGCCGGATTCCTCAGCTTTCTGGCATACCTCGGCTACGGTTATCTCGACACATGGCACGGCGCGGCCACGATGGGACTGCTGCCGCTGTTCGTGGCGGGACTGGTGCGCACGCGCACGCTTCGGGTCGAGGAGAGAGCGCGTCCCCCGTTCGATGTGCACTCGCGCGACGGCATCGGCCGGATCCTCCTGCTTCTGGCCACTTTCGGCATCATCGCCGCCGGCCTGACGATCATGACCGTCGGCATGACCTCGGTGTTCGTGCCGCAGGACATCGAGTTCATGGGCATCACGCCGGCAGAGCTGCACCAGGTCAACGCGCGGCTCGTACCGCTCATCGCGCATGACCGGGCCGGTTTCGGCGGCGCGCTCATCTCCTGCGGCCTGGCGATGTTTCTGGCCGTGCTGCATGGCTGGCCGTCGCGCAGCCTCTGGCAGGCGCTGGCGGCCGCGGGCGTGGCCGGCTTCTGCACCGCGATCGCCGTCCATCCCCTGATCGGTTACACCAACCTGTTCCACCTCGGTCCCGCCATCGCCGGCTGTTGCGTGTTCTTTCTCGGCATGGTGATGACGGTGCCGCGTGCTGTTTGAGTTGCTGGGTTGCTGGGTTGCTGGGGTTGCTGATCGCTTTCGTACCGAGCAACCCAGCAACCGAGCAACTCAGCAACATACCCCGGCACCCCTTTCGCAACTGCTCAGCTCGCACATGTATCGCGTCCCGAGAGCCACGTATCGTCTCCAGTTCAATGCCGGCTTCACCTTTGCCGACGCGCGGGCGATCGTTCCCTATCTTGCCGAGCTCGGCATCAGTGACCTCTATGCCTCGCCAATTTTTCGCGCGCGCAAAGGGAGCGCGCATGGGTACGACATCGTCGATGCCGGCGCGCTCAATCCGGAGCTGGGGACGGAGGACGATTTCAACGCCCTTCACGCTGAGCTGCAGCGACACCAGATGGGCCTCTTGCTCGACATCGTTCCGAATCACATGGCCGCCACCTACGAGAACGCATGGTGGATGAGCGTTCTCGAAAACGGCGAGCACTCGCGGTTCCGGTACTACTTCGACACCGCCTGGATGTCCGTGACCACGTCCGACCAGACGTCCTTCAAAGTTCTGCTCCCGATCCTTGGCAAGCCGTACGGCGAGGCGCTCGAATCGCAGGAGATCAAACTTCATTTCGATGCCGACGGCTTCTTCTTCACCTACTACGACACCCGCCTGCCACTTGCCCCGCAGACGTACGGAACGATTCTTCACCAGTGCCTCGCGTCGCTGCCCCATGAAGGCGTTGCCATGGAACTGCGCGAACTGGCCGATGACGCCGACACGGTCTCGAACAGCAGGTTCCTCAAGGAGACGCTCTGGCGTATCTACGAGCAGGACGCGACGTTTCGGGATGCGTTGAGCGCCACCATCGCGCGGATCAACGGCGTTCCCGGCGAGGCGGCGAGCTTCAACCTGCTCGACTCTATCCTCGACGCGCAGTGGTACCGGCTCGCCTACTGGCGAATCGCCAGCAAGCAGATCAACTACCGCCGGTTTTTCGACGTCACCGATCTCGTCGGCGTGCGCGTCGAGAATGCGGAAGTGTTCGAGGCGCAGAACCGGCGCACGTTCGAGCTGATCGCGGAAGGGAAAGTGACCGGGCTGCGCATCGATCACATCGACGGCCTCCACGATCCGGCCGGCTACCTGCGCAAGATGCAACTGCGCCAAACGGGAGGCGACTCCCGTGGTCATGTTTCGGACGACAAGAGTTTCTACATCGTCCTGGAGAAGATCCTGGAGCATGGCGAGGAGTTGCCGCGCGACTTCCCCGTCAGCGGTACGACCGGCTACGACTTCCTCGATTTCGCCAACGCCCTCTTCGTCGATCCGAAGGGCTTGCAGCAGCTCGATCGTTTCTACCGAGGCTTCACCGGGGTGAAGGAGACATTCGACGACATCTGCTACGCGCGAAAGAAACAGATCATCCACGAGCTCTTCTCCGGCGAGATGCGCGCGCTCGGAAAGCAGCTCGCCGCCGTGGCCATGCCGGACCGGAACGCGCGCGACTTCGCGCCGGTCGATCTCACCGCCGCACTCGCCGAGGTGACAGCCTGTATGTGCGTCTACCGGACGTATGTCCGCGAGGGAGCGATCGGTGATGCCGATGCGCAAGCGATCCGTGCCGCGATCGCGGAGGCGCGACGCCGCGCCGGATCGGCGCTCGATGAGCGGCTCTTCACCTTCCTCGAGCGCGTTCTCCTCGTCGATCCGCCGCTGTACGTTTCCTCGGAACACGAGCATTGGCTGGCCTTCGTCATGCGCTGGCAGCAGTTCACCGGCCGGGTGATGGCCAAAGGCGTCGAGGACACCGCCTTCTACAACTACAACCGGCTGATCTCGCTCAACGAGGTCGGCGGCAATCCGGGGCGCGAGGCATTCGACGGACTGGCCGAGTTCCACGAGCACGGCGCGCGGATGCAGCGTCACTGGCCGCACACGATGAACGCCACCTCGACGCACGATACGAAACGGAGCGAGGACGTCCGCGCCCGGATCAACGTCCTTTCCGAGATCGCTCCGCGATGGGAACGGCAGGTGCTCCGCTGGTCGAAAAGGCACGGAATCGGCGACCGCAATACGGAGCTGCTCGTCTATGAGACGCTCATCGGCATGTGGCCGCTCGACGACGCGGAATTGCCCACCGTCCGCGACCGCCTGAAACAGTACCTGGAGAAGGCCGCGCGCGAGGCCAAGACCCATACGAGCTGGATCGCCCCGAATCCGGAGTACGAGGAGGGGCTGCTCTCGTTCGCGGACGCTCTCCTCAGCGATCCGAAGTTCTGCGCCGATCTGACCCGCTTTCAGAAGCCGGTCGCCTTCTATGGTTTCCTGAACGCTCTCGCGCAGGTCGTGCTCAAAGCGACCGCGCCGGGTACCCCCGACTTCTACCAGGGGAGCGAGCTGTGGGATTTCAGCCTCGTCGATCCCGACAATCGCCGTCCCGTCGACTACCAGCACCGCGCCGCGATGCTGAAGAAGTTGAAGACCGTCTCCATCGAGACGCTCCTGCGCCGCTGGCACGACGGACGGATCAAGATGTTCGTCACCTGGAAACTGCTGGAGCTGCGCGCCCGTCACGCGGACCTCTTCCGCGACGGCACCTACGAACCACTCGATGCCGGCCCGAACATCTGCGCATTCGTGCGGCGCTACGAGGGCGACGCGATGCTGGTGGCCGTTCCGCGGCTCCTTGCCAGCATTGTCAAGCCTGGCATATTTCCAATCGGCAACGTGTGGGGCGATGCCTCGCTAGGCGTGTCGGGCAGGTGGCGTGATCTCTTCACAGGGGACGAGCACGAGGGAACGGAGGTACAGAAGGTCTTCGCGCGGCTCCCGGTGGCGGTACTGAAGAAGGCGTAGACTCTTGCCCATGGCGCCCGAGATGTCGACGAAGATGACCTATGAGGACTTGCTCCTCCTCCCTGATGACGGCCTTCGCCACGAGATCATCGACGGGGAGCACTACGTGAACGCATCACCGATCACTCGGCACCAACGGGTTTCTATGCGCATCATCGCCAAAATCCTCTTTTAGTGGCTGCCCAGCTTGCGAAGGATCGCCGCCATGCCACGTCCGCTCCCGCTGTGCCTCAAAGCCGGCCCGAAACCTGAGCGAGCTTCCGGAGCCTCTCCGCGTGTTCGGCCGTGAGCGCGCCGCTACGGGTGCGCCAGGACCAGTTGTCGTGCTCGGCGCCCGGCATATTCATCCGGGCGTCGGTGCCGAGGTCGAGAATGTCCTGAACCGGAACGATTGCCGTTTCGGCGACCGAGGTATAGGCGGCGCGGATCAACGCCCAGGCCACGTCATCGGCGCCGGTGACGCCGAGGTACGCCTCCACCGTTTCACGCTCTTCGGCGGTGGCCTCCGCGTACCAGCCGCGAGCCGTGTCGTTGTCGTGCGTGCCGGTGTAGACGACGGTCTTCGGGTCGTAGCCATGCGGCAGATGCGTGCTGTTTTCATGCGAGAACGCGAACTGCAGGATCTTCATCCCCGGCACGTCGATGGCCGTCCTCAGCTCCTGCACTGCCGGAGTAATGAATCCGAGATCCTCGGCGACGATGGGCAATTCCCCGAGCGCATCGCGTATGGCGTCGAAGAGCTCACGGCCGGGGCCAGGCATCCATTGTCCGCGGATTGCCGTCGGCTCGGCGGCCGGGATTTCCCAATACGCCGCAAAGCCGCGGAAGTGATCGACGCGAAGGATGTCGGCAAAGCGGAGGGCGGCCCGAACGCGTGACACCCACCAGCGATAGTTGGTCTCGCGCAACAGGTCCCAGCGGTAGAGCGGATTGCCCCATCGCTGCCCGGTCTCGCTGAAGTAATCGGGTGGTACGCCGGCGACGACGGTGGGCTGGCCGTGCTCGTCGAGCCGGAAGATCTCGCGGTTCATCCAGACGTCGGCGCTGTCGCAAGCAACGTAGATCGGCACGTCTCCCATGATGCGAATGCCGCGCGCGTGTGCGGCCTGGCGCACCGCGGCCCACTGTCCGAAAAAGAGCCACTGGAGGTATTCATGAAAGCGGATCTCGTCCGCCAGATCGA
>Ga0247680_1000062_pt1 | contig 55925 bp, 49 predicted proteins | sample CNK21_metaG_FD_182803 | JGI IMG/M metagenome (GOLD analysis project Ga0247680, IMG submission 182803) | Soil microbial communities from Purdue University Martell Research Forest, Indiana, United States - CNK21 | ecosystem: Environmental > Terrestrial > Soil > Temperate forest > Bulk soil...
CGATCTCGCCATCCTCGATCGCCGCCGCGATCTCCCCACCCGACCTCCCGAGCATCCGCGCCGCGTCCTCGATAGTGACGCGCGCCTCGTCATGTAGGAAGATGGAGCGAATGCGTTCGGTGACGGTCGGGTCGAGCATGTTCAGGCACCTCGCGAATATCAAGACGAATATATATTCTAAACACGAGGATGTCAAGGGGAGCCTGCGCTTTTGTCAGAGGTGACGCACGCCGCCGAACTGCTCGGGACGCGCATCCGCGAGATGCGAAAGAAGCGCCGTCTCACGCAGGTCATGCTCGCCGAAACGAGCGGAATCCCCCAGAGCCACATGAGCTCGATCGAGCGCGGCGCGATGCTGCCCAATCTCGTGACCCTGTTCCGCCTCGCGGCAGCGCTCAACTGCAAAATCAGCGCACTCGTGAGCGTCTTCGACAAGGAAGACGTCGCAAAACTCCTTCCGAAATGATGATCTGACCCAGCCCTTCACTCTCGGGGGAATTGGATTGTTTGCTTGGGTAAGGCCTTGCACCTGCGACCTTTGGGTTATGAGTTGCCCGAGCGGCCAATTGTCCGTCGCGTTGAGCGAACTTGATCGGTCATGATCTCGGTAGATAACCCCATTCACCACAAATAGTTAGTAGCGCGACGTCAGAGTGAATCAACGGCGAACTCCGCCGATCCACTCTTAATTGTCTCTTAAGTCTTTAGGTATCTGATGACCGAGGCGCTGAATCGCACTCAGGGGTCATCGGTTCGATCCTGTTCAGCTCTACCAATCTTTTCAATAACTTACACGATGGCGTGAACAGTCGACTGCGGAAGAAAGTGTCAAATCGCGTCTAAACGTCGCACGGCCGCCTCTCGATTTTTCAATGACTTACGTTACATATAGGTGTCACACATTCAGGAGGTCGCCGGTTCGATGATTGAGCCCCGCGATCACGCATCCACCTTCCACCGCATTCACGACTGGCATGTTTTCCATCGCATACTCGATGCGTGTCGCATGAGATGATCGTCAGTCCTTATTGCAGCGCAGTCGCGGTGATGAACTGATTCCAAACTCCGTTAGGCTCTACCAGAGATGTTGCCGCACGGCGGCTTCGATGACGGTCTCCGCCGCGGTCACCAGCCGGTCGATCGAGGTAGAGGCATCCGTGATCGGCGGGAAGTGCACCAAGCCGCATGAGACAGATGGGGCGAACGTCTCGACGACATGACGTGCGACGTAGAAGGTGTGATTGCAGACATAGCCGCCGGCATCATCTGACAGCTCGACGGCATAGCCAGCTCGGCGCAGCGCCTCGCCGATAGCGTCCAGCGGCAGCGTCGAAGGATAGGACGGGGGGCCTTGCGCTTCGATTGCTCCGAGCCGCAGATCGCCGGCGTTGTCCGGGCAATCGGCCGTTGTTTCGTTCCGCGCTAGACGCTCGAGCCGGATGGGACCGGGGCCGGCGACGCCAAAGCAGATGCAGACGTCTGGCTCGATGCGGCGGAGCAGGGCCGTGATGCGCATCGACGCGCTCTCGTATTCGGTCGGAAGAGTGTGAGCGTGCAGGTTCCAGAGGCCGTTGCCCGGACGCTGCTGCAGGCGCTTCATGACTATTCCCGTCGGATTGGCGTCCACGCCGGGAAAGGGTCCGAAACCGGTGACGAGGACGTCCAGCATCAAGCCAATTCCTTCAATCGTTGCAATGCTAGGTCTCGCTTCGGCGTGTTGAGAGGGGGATTCTCTTTCGTCAGCGCCGTCTTGTAGTGGTCGAGCGCTTTGTCTTGCTGGTGTCGAAGCTCGCACATTTGCGCCAGCGTGTAGTAGGTCCAAGCGTTGTCGGAAGCCAGTGCCAGAGATCGCTCGATATCGGCATCGGCTTGCTTCCAAAGGCCCAGTTGCGCGTAGGCAAAGGCTCGCGCCCTGAGGGCATAGCCTTCAGACGGCCCCATCTTCTCGGTCAGCGCGACATCGAGGTCGCGAATGGCTTCTCGCGCCCTCTTTCGCCCCATTTCAGCAAGTATCTGCCCGCGGACGAAAAGAATGTCTGGAGTCTTGCCGTTCATGTCTATGACTCTGTCGCAATCACGCAGCGCTTCCTTGTAGCGGTGGGCGTACCAGTACGCTGTGGCGCGCTCCGTAAGCACCATTGCCGATGGAGCCGATGGACGTTGCCCGAGAATTTGAGTGTAGATCTCGACCGCTCGATCATGATCGCCGCTAGCTTGCTCGGTCCGCGCCCGGCCCAACAAGTATTCGAGGTCGGACTGCGCCTCTGGCGGGGCAATGACGAAGTCCTCCACCCGCCGCGGCAAACGGAGATCGACGTCGCCCAAAGCACGCGCAAAGTCTACGAGCCACTCTCGATCGGGCTCATCGAGCGCTTCCTCCGTCTCGAACTCGATATTGATGACTGCTTTCGGCGGCTCGCCCGGTTGACAGACGGGCAGTGCGAACTCGGCCCTTGTCGACGGCTCGGCGGCGATGTATCCGAAATCCGTCTCGACGTCCGGCAACCATTGTGCTTGATTGGACAGAACAGCGCCTCCGATGATCCCATCCGGACTGGCCTGCGTGTAGTGGACTTTCGGCGGTTTGATGGTGTCCGCCATCAGCCGTATCCGAGGCCCTTTCGCTCCAAATGCAACGCTGAAGAACTGCACATAGTCGGAGCCCGTGAGCGCGCCTACCAAGAAGACGATCAGCTCCGGTTGCGTCAGACCGGATGGAACCCACACGCGTCGGGAGAAGAGTCCGACCGGGAGATTCATCGTAAGGTTGACCGTCCAATCTTCATCGACGCCGATCTCTTTGAGGATGGCGGTCACAGCACTCCAGGTGTTTGCCTGCTCCTGCAGCTCCGCGGCCTCGTCCGATTGCTGCGAAACGCCCTTGCTCATCTCGCCCGACGCCGCCTGACGCAGCCGCGCGGCGTCGTTGCGGTAGCGCGGGCCGAGGCGTTCGAGCGCGTCCGCCGTGAGGTGGGCGAAGTGTCGGGCCATCCCGCCGGAGATAGGCGTGTCACCGCGTAAGCCGGCCACGACCGCGCCGAAGGTGTCGCGCGCTCCCACCTCGCGGGTGATGTACTCGGACACCGCGTCGATCACCGCGAGCTGCTTAGTCAAGGTCACGGACGAGCGCAGCTTGTCGCGGAGCGTGGGGAGGAAGTCGTAGAGTGACTGCTCAGCCGGAATGTCGGGGCTGCTTAATCGCCAAAGCATGCCGCTGAGAAAGAACTCCGCCAGGTGCGGCTGGCTCGATTGCGGAAGCATGGCGCGCTGCACCAACCGCATCACTGGAAGAGTGAGCGGAGCGACGGAAAGATAAGACGCCAGCTCCTGCGCGGTCGGCGATGCCGATCGGAAGGCGCGGAGCACCGCAGCCGGATCGGACGCAGACGCGGCCTTTTCGTTGTCCTCCACGAATTCGCCCCGCCCGAGGACGCGGCCGCTGACCAGCGCGTGCGACTCGGTGGCCACGAAGGAGGCCCATTGGGAGATCGATTCGCGCTCCAGGCGGACGACCGGTAACGTCATCCCGGTAGGCGCGAAACGGGAGTTGCGGCGCGCATCGCGCTTGAGTCGCGAAGCCGGGCGGGCCGGCGCATCCGCCTCCAGCCAGATCGTTCCCGGCTCCAGTCCTGTACGATCCCACAGTCGCGGCGGCAGCATCTGCACGATGGCCATCGAGCTGCTGCGCATCAGCGGTTTAAACAACGAGGCCACTGTTCCAGACTGCCATGCGGATCCGACGCAATCGCTGACCAGGAGAATCAGGAGGCGTCCGGACGGATCGGACAGCTCGCGAATGCTGCGCTCCCGCGACGCCGCGCCGTTGGCGCTGACGCGGTGAAGGGAGACTTGGTCCGGATTGTCGGAGTTGAATGTCCAATGGCGCAACGAGCGGAATGCGCCGAGGCGCTCCAGAAGTCGGCGAAACTCGACTACCGTCGATTGCCAGATGGCCATCGATGTGCTGCGGTCCACGACCAGGGCCACGTCCAGCCACCGCTCCAGCGAGGCGCGGACCACCGGTTGCCAGATCCCCGTCTCGGCAATTCGATCGATGGTCGCTTCTTCATCGATCTCCCAAGCGGTGCGCGATGGGACGCGTCTGCGCAGCGGCTTCAGTCCTCGCGCCACGTCCAGACGCGCCGGAAGCGCGGGAGCAACCGGTGCGCGTAGCGACACACCGCGTTGCGTGGAGCGCTCCGTGGAGTCCGCCGATCCTGCAAAGACCTGCTTTTGTTTCCGCGCAGCCTGGCGCTGTTTGGCCGGTTTTTCTCCCCACGAGAACAACGCCTTGAGACGCTCGATCCACGAGGCCAATTTGATCAGCGCCTCGGAGGGAGCGGGCGTGACCTGAGGCTCCAGTTCGACGGAGCCTGCGGAGCTGGTCATGTGTGCGGCCAGCCATATCAACTCGGCCGTGTCGCGCCAGTCCGACGACTGTGTCTCGTCGACGGTCCACAGCGCCTCGGCGATGCGCTCGATCATCAGGATCCCGCCGAGTCCAACGGTCGCAGCAACACCTGCTGCACCGATCTCCGGATCTCCTCGGGCATGGGAACGGGGCGGGTGACGAGATAGATGGCATTGAGCAGTTGATCGGTAGCCAGCGTCTCGCCGCGCTGCACATCGGCCAGAAACTTCTCGATGAGCGGCATGCTCGCCCCTTCGTCGGCGTCGGCAAGGTGCGCGCGGACGATCTTGGCCAGCTTCTCGGGGTCGGGCATAGGGATGTCCAGTCGCAGACAGCGCCGCAGGAAGGCTGGCGGGAAGTCGCGCTCGCCGTTGCTGGTGAGGACTATGAAGGGAAAGGCCTTGCACACCACGCTGCCGCCGACGATGGGTACGGAGTCCGTGATGACGCGGCCGTCGTGCGGCATGACATCCACCGACCGCACGTCTGCAGGAAGGCGCGACAGTTCGGGAATCTCGAACTCTCCCTCTTCGAACACATTCAGCAGATCGTTCGGCAGATCGACATCGCTCTTGTCGATCTCGTCGATGAGGAGAACGCGCGGGCGATCCGAGGGATAGAGCGCCGTCCCCAGAGGGCCGAGCCGTATGAAGCGGCCGATGTCGCGCGGGTCGGGCGCGGTATCCCGATTGATATTCGATTCCTGCAAGCGGCCAAGCGCGTCGTAGCGATACAACCCTTCCTGCAACGTGGAGCGCGAGGTGATCGGCCAGCGCAGAACCTCGCCGAGCTTCAGTTGCCAGGCTACGGCGTAGGGAAGCGACGACTTGCCTGTACCGGGCTTGCCGGTAATCAGCAGCGGGCGGCGCAGATAGAGCGCGGCATTGACCAACTCGACCTCGGCGTCGCCAGCCTGAAACTCCGACCCGCGTTCGCTCTTGTACATCTCCGTCTGCGACCGCCGCTGGCGAACGCTTTCCGGAACCTCGCCGCGGTACGCGCGCCACGGAGGCGGAGGGGGCAGAAAGGCAATGTCATCATGCGGCTGGTTTTCTTTTTTGTAGATTCTCCACTCGAGCATTCGGCCTCCTAACGCGGCGAGATGAGTTTGTTCGTGATGACCGGGACCCGGTCGGGGTCGTCCCACATCACCGTCAGCGAATACCAGAATCCGCCACTCGCGGACTCTAGTTTGCGTTCGTTGAACAGATGGCGTGGCAATTCATCCGGAGCGCTTCCCAGGAACGAACGGATGCGATTCCCCAGGGTCGGATCACCGCTGCTGCGGCGCAGCCAGACCCCGACTGGCACGCCCGCTTCGAGGATCTCATCCATTAGGAGGGTTGCGGTTCCGCAGGGGACGAAACAGAACCCGATCATCAAGGCGTCAGCGACGGCGAGATCGCGCCGCAACTCGGCAGGGAGGCATGGCGAATCGAAAACGACGGGCGCCGGGAGTGGGCCGCCGCCCGCTGCGGCGAGGACCTGCTTCCACTTTGTGCGCCACCGGGAGTTGAACGGTTTTCCGTACAGCAACCGATCGAGACTGCGGGTGGTAGTGGGAAAGAGCTCGCCGAGCCGACGAGGGGCTTTAACCATGCCGAGCTGCACGTTCCACGAGTCGAAGTCGTAGTCGGCCATGTTATTCGGCACGAAGACCTCGAAGCGGATGTCCGACCGCTGCAGGTAATCGCAGATGGCACGCAATTCGTCGTTCACCGCCTTCTGCACCTGTTCTAGCGAAAGCGCATTCTCGGGCACCGCCGGGCGAGAGGTGGCCTCATCGTCGTCGCTCCACAGCCACATCCAAGCGGAAAACTTCTGCGGGTCGTCGTCATGTTCCTTGAGGATGAGCGTCACGCTCGGCGCCGAAGCAGCCTCCTCTCTCTTGATGCGGACTTCCAGCTCCTTGAGGTCGGCGGCGACATTCCTTGCCGCTGCCGTCGTGCTCGCCCAGTCTGCCAGTTTCTGTGACACCTTCGTCGGAGTGGCCTTGTGCGACGCGCGCTGCGCGAACTCGATGAGCGGATACCCGAAGCCTTCCGATCGCTCCGGCAGCAACGCCAGAAAACGGACGGCGTCGGCCACGTTGGACGGGGGCTCGTTGAACGAGTACGGCGCGCTTTTGCGCACGAGGAGCCCGAGCTGAACCGGCTCAAACGCAGCGCGGTCCAGGATGTCCACAACCTCCGCACGTTCGGTGCGGCTGAAGTTCGCAGTGACCAGGAGTTCGTCGAGGAAATCACGTGCCTGGATGGCAACGTGCGAGCCGCGAGCCAGCCGCTCCAGCGCGCCGACGAGTTTCTCGATCGCGCCGTACTGGTCGCACTTGCCGACGAGCGATTGTGCCATCGCTCGCGGCGGGCCTGCCGGAGCCCACTGAACCCGCACGTCATCCGGCAGGAGATCGACCAGTTGTAAGGCTCGTTCGGTGTCTTGCAGCCAATCGCTCTTTTCCAGGATCGCACTCAGCTCCTGCTTCTGTTCGGTGTCGAGCTGGATCGGCGTCATGGCACGGTCCTAAGAGACTCGTAGTATTTGACTGCGTTCTTAATTGGGATCGATTCGCCGGCAAACCGTTGCACCATGCTCAACAAGTTCGCCACCCCGCCTTCATACTGGTCGCAGGTTTTGAGAAGGCTCATCACCTCCGTCCATGCCGCCGCGTTGCGCACAATGTTTAGACGGACGTCGTCGGGCAAAAGTCCGATGATCGCGTCCCGCGTTTGCGGATCGAAGAGCGCATCCGCCTTCAGAAGTCGTTGAGCCATCTGGATCCGCTGCTCAGCAGACAACGGCGCGTACGTCGGCGTGGCTGGCGGCGGCGAGCCTGTGATAAGGACGTTGCCCGCCGAATCTTTCGTTTCGATCAGCGTCGGCGCTTGCGCCTCGCCCTTCTCAGCGAACTGGCTAGCCACCTCCTTCGTGGCCTCGGGCAGCGCGGAGAACAGCGCCGCGGTGGACGGCACATCGTCGAGCCGGTCGAGAATGGCCGCGGCGAACACACCCTCCTGACGCTCGCCATCGTTTCTCGCCTTCTGTCCCGACCGCGCGGCGAAGGCCACGACCTGTTGGATGTGCGCGTTGCGCGTTTGACCCGGAATGGTCCGCCTCGGCAGGGAATCGATGAAGGCCGGGTCGTAAACGTAGTTGGCGCAGGCATCGACGAAGAAGAGCTGTCGCGCCAGCGCCGAATACGGGTTCGTGCGCAGCGCGCCGAGGAGTTGCGTGAAATCGAGGTTCACGAAGTTCCCCTGTTTCGCGTCGGCGAGGAATAGCAATCGATCGTCGTCGCTACCAGCGACGCCATGTCCGCTCCAGAAGAAGATGAAGGGGTCAGCGGCGCATTGCTGCAGCGCCGTCAGGCAAGAGAAGACCGGTGCCTCCTCGGCGGACCGGTTCGGAACATCGTCCACAGCCGCTGCACCCGGCGACAAAAAGAGCGCGATGCGTGACGGTTCCACGCCACGCGCTCGAAGCCATCGCGTGAACCTCGCGGCATCCGAGTGCGGACCTCTGAGCGTCCATTGCGGTCCTGCCGCATACGACTCGATTCCGACCACCACGGCGTAGGGCGTCGTCATGGCAGTCTCGTTTTGATCAGATCCCAGAAGCGCCGGTTCGTCCAGTACGCGCTGTGCGACTCTGGGAACGGTTGGCCATTGTCGACGCGCAGATCTTCCACGCCATGGAAGATGCGCGAGCCGACGTAGCTGAGAAAGTCGCGCAGGTCGTAGACATTGCTCCAGAATGGAAAGTGCGCCGGAAGCTTCGAGCCGAAGCGAAGGCTCCAGAGCGCGTCGAGCTCGTACAACAGCGGACTTTGCGAACCGACGGTGATGAGGCGCTTCACCTCGGGGAAGGGTTGCGAGACGAGGAGGTCGACCGTCCCGATCCCGCCGAGGCTGTGAGCGATTATGATGACTTCCTCGCCAGCAACCTCGGTGATAGCCGCGCGGATGCAGTCGCGGATCGCGTCGCCGCGCACCTGATAGAGAAGCACGTCTCCAGGAAAAGGAAACGCGGCGTCGGACAAAGCGCCGCGACGATTGGCCATCCAACGCGATCCGAGTTGCTTAATGCCTTTGGCGACGATCGCGCCGACGCCTCGATCGAGACGCGGGGCGAGCTCGCTCACCAGCGCGTCGCGGGTCTCCGCCGAGAGGAGCGTGCCGGCTGCGGTGGCTGCGGCGATGGCCCTCGCGGTGGTCCACTGCAGGTCGTCGACCTTAGCTTGTGATGCGTTCGCGAATTCGCCCGACGACAGCACAGCGGCGCAGGCTTGTTCGAACTTCGGCAGGAGGTCCAGTTCGTTCAGTGCAGCCTTCGAGGCCGGGCTCACGGCGCCCAGCGACTTATCCGACCCACCGGGAACGAACGCGGCCGGCGGCCCCGACACGCCAAGGATGCGCAGCTCGAACAGGGGATCAAGGTACAGTATGGCCCAGCCATCGATGTCGTTGGGACCGGCAAAGCCGGCGACGTCCTTCGTCTCGGCGAACGTGGGAATTGATTGACCACCGGCATGCAGTTTCGTGCCGGCCTGCTCGCCCCACTCGCACGGCACGATCCGAAGATCATCGCGAATCGCCAACAGTTCCCGCCTGACGATCGCGAATGTCTCGTCGAATGCGGGACGGCGAACGCCTGTCCCGTGAACGAACACGACTGCCGTCATGCCGCTGAATGTCTCCTATCTGATTGAAGGTGTTTCAGTATAGCCGGAAAATAGCCGGAGATCAGTCGTATCGCGTGAAACCGTCTAACCGTCGATCCGGTTGCGGCCGAAGTCGGGCTTGAACACGGCGACGACGATCACCGCTATTCTCGCCTGAGCAGATTCCCGCCTCCTCGCCGAGGAAAACGCGTGGAAACGCGTGGGGTCCGTGGAAACGCGTGGGGTCCGTGGAAACGCGTGGGGTCGGACCTTCGTTTTTCTATCGCACGTAAGCCTCGAAGATTCAGTGGCTTGCAGGGACGGCACGGAGAAGCCTGAATCTGCCAAGCGTTATTCGTTGCTTCGGAGTCGCAGGTAAGCAACAGCGCGGTCTTTCGGCCGCGTTTCGTGAAGAGGCTTATCCGCAGATGACGCAGATAGAACGCAGATGGAAGAGGTTTTATCTGCGTACATCTGCGTCATCTGCGGATCGTCGTCTCCCGGTGTTAAAAGCTATCTTTCACGTGAAATCGGTTGTGCTCCGCCGATCGGGTGGCGCGGCGGCTTGAGGTCAACCGTTCCGCCCTGATCCGCGATGCGCTCCGAGGACATCTGCAGCGCCTGCGCACGGAGGATCTCGAGCGTCGCCAGCGCGAAGCCGATGAGCGCGCTCCTGACGATCCCGCCGAGTTTGCCGCCTGGGACGGAGTCGCCGTGTGGCCGGAAACGTAGCGCGCGGGCGACCGTCTCACCAGCGAAGCTGGAGTAGGTCGCAGCCCCCGGCTTTGAGACGCGGGAAACCCGAGCATTCCAAGTTGGCAGCCCGCTTTGAGCGGGCGACAGAAGAGCGGTGATCGACGGCATCTCTGTCGCCCGCTGAAGCGGGCTCGGAACAATGGGTGCCCGCATTTTCCCCATCCCCCGACTGAAGCCGACGACTGAAGCCGGGGGCTACGGTCCTTAAGCCAGCTTCGCCGGCTTAGATCGGTCATCGCCGACTGGACACTCTCTTCCGGGCTGCTGTGGTACGTGATCGGAGGCCCTGCCCAAAACAAAAACGCCCCGCGGTGTTGCCACCGCGGGGCGTTTCAGTGAAGCCTGTCTACTGCACGTTCAGCGCGAAATCATCCACGACGAATGACGTCTGCAACGAGCTGTCCTCGGAGCCGACCAGGAAGACCTGGATGGTCTGGCCTTTGAACGCGCTGACGTCGAAGGACTTCTGCGCGTAGCCGGTGTTCTTGTTCAGGTTCGAGTACGTGGCCAGCGTCGAGAGAACGGCGCCGCTGCTGTTGCGGATCTGCACCTGGAGCGTGTCGAAGGCGCTGGTGGTGGTCGTTTCCGCGGTGTCGATATGCAGCCAGAAGTTGAGGGTGGCGGTGGTGGCGGTCGAGGGGATGGTCACCGTCTGCACGATGTTGTCGGAGTGGGTCGTGCCGTAGCCGCACAGCCAGGCCTTCCACGTGCCGCTGTGCGCGGCCTCGCCGGTCGAGCTGTCGACAACGCCGGCGGTGGTCGTCCACGGCGCGGTGTTCGTCGAGCCGTTTTCGAAGCCGGGGTTGCCGATGAGCTGCTGCGCGCCGCCGTTGGAGACGGTGACGTTGACCGTCGCCGACGTTCCCACGTTGTTCGCGGCGTCGTACGCCTTCGACGTGATCGTGTGCGCGCCGTTGGCGGCCGTGGTGGTGTTCCAGGAGAACGCGAGCGACGTCAGGTTCACATTCGACGTCTTCAGCGCGCCGTCGATGTAGATCTCCATCTTGGTCACGCCGACGTTGTCGGAGGCCGTGGCGGTGACGTTGACCGTGCCGCTGACCGTGGCGCCGTTCGCCGGGGCGGTGATCGAGGTTGTCGGCGGCGTCGTGTCGCCGCCGGCGCCGGTGGTCACCTGCAGCGAGACGTCATCGATGCGGAAGAAGGTCGTCAGAGAGACGTCGGTCGTCGCTTTGAATTGCAGGGTGATGGTCAAGCCCTTGAAGCTGAGAAGATCGATCGCCGCCGGCTGGAAGTAGACGCCATTGGTGTTGCTCGACGAGGTGGAGTTGAGGTTGCTCAGCGAGAGCTTGGTGGTAGTGGTCGCGCCGGAGACGATGTTGACGTTGAGGAAGTCGAAGGCCGTACCGGGGCTCTCCTGGGTGACGATGTTGGTCCAGAAGGTCAGCGACGCCGCAGTGGCGTTTGCCGGAATGGTCAGGGTCTGCGTCAGGAGGTCGGTCTGATTCACGCCGCCGCCGAGCTCCGCGTAGGCGGTGCCGGCATGCGGGAAGGAACCGCCCTTGACGATGAGATTGCGGCCGGTGGGGCTGGGCGTGCCGGTCCAGCCGGGGGCGCTGTTGCCGCTGGCGGTGGCCTGCTCGAATCCGCCGTCGACGATCAGCTCCGATCCGCCGCCGCCCGAGGGCGTTACGGTGAGGGAGACCGTCGTGGTGTGCGTCGTGGTGCCGCCGGTTCCGGTCACGGTGATCGTGTAGGTGCCGGCAACCGTCGATGCGCCGACGGTCATGGTCATGGTCGATGTCCCGCTTCCCGGTGCGGCGATCGAGGCCGGGCTGAAGCCGACGGTGGTGCCGGCCGGCGCCCCGGTGGCGCTGAGAGAAACGGCGTTGTTGAAGCCGCCCGAGACGGTCGTGGTGATCGTCGATGTACCGGAGGTTCCCTGGACGACGGAAACGGACGTCGGGGATGCCGCGATGGTGAAGTTCGGCGTCGGAGCGCCGTTGAAATTGTTGACGAAGGCGGTGGCGTCGACGGTGCCGACGCCGGTCACGGCGTCATATCCCGTTCCGCAACTGAAGCCGGTCACGCCCGGGACGCTGTTATTGCCGCTGGTGACGTCATGGAACATCACCGTTCCGCCGCTTGCGTACTGCGCGTTGGCCAGCGGGTAGAACTTCGTGTTGGCATTGCCCCAGCGCTGCCCGGTCTTCTGAACGACGAGCGCCATCAGGCCGGCGAAGGAGGGGGAGGAAGCGGAGGTGCCGCCGACGGAGCTGAGTCCTGACACGGTGGAGGTGTGGCCCTGAATGACGAGATAGCCGTCATGACCGGCGGCGGTCAGGGCGATGTCGGGGACGTAGCGAACGTTGTTCGCAGGAACGCCGACGCATACCTGCCACGACGGCTTGGCGTAGACGGTCGATGCGCCGCCGCTCGAGGCCCACAGGCCGGTACCGCCGGTGACGTTGCCGCTCTCATTCCACGCCATCTCCGGGATGTAGCTCTTCGCCGAGCTCTGGTTCGCGGCGTTGGTGGCGTTCCACCACGTCGAGGGAGAGGCGGTGTCGTTGAACTGCGTGCCGCCGACGGCGACGTTGAACGGAGTCGAGGCCAGGCCCGACACCGCGGCGCCGCTGCCGGTGGCGTCGCTGCCGCCGTTGCAGCCGGCCGCGCCGCTGTCGCCGGAGGAGACGAATGAGGTGATGCCCTGCGTGGCCGCCTGGGACCAGAGGTTGTTGTAGAACGTGTTTTCGGTCGTGCCCATCGACGATTCGCACTGGCCGAAGCTCGTGCTCATGACGTCGCCGACGTTGTTGTTGACGATGTACTGCGCGGAGAGGTCGACGCCGTCGGTGGTGGACGTCGACATGGAGATGACGAACTTCACGGTGGCATTCGGTGCCACGGCGCCCGACCACTCCACGTCGAGATCAGCTTCACCCTCTTCACCGCCGCCGAGGTTGCCCGGGTCGGTGCCGTTGTGGACGAAGACGGGGTCGTTGGCCACGAGGCCGAAGAAGCTGCGGAAGAACTGCACGTCGGCCAAAGCGATGTCGGTGCGGCCGACGATGGCGATGGTCTTGCCGGTGCCGTTGATGCCGGCGGTGTAGAGCGGGCCGACGTTGTAGATGGTGGCGAAATCGGCCGGAGAGACGAAATGGCTCGTGCCGCTGGTGTATTCAGTCACCGGCCTGAAGCCATGATTCATGGCCTTCTTCGGGAAGTTGTGCAGCGTGACCACGCCGCTCACGACGTCTGCCAGCGCGCGCGGGATCTCGGGATCCTTGACGTTGGCGTGGAACTGCTTGCCGTCGATGTCGAAGTCGTGGATGGCCGTGTGGAAGGCCCGCTCCACCTGTCCGACATTGCCGGTGAAGTTGATCCAGCCGCGGCCCGGCGCGATCTCATCGATCGTGAAGCCGTGCAACTGCAGCCAGCCGGTGATGTCGCTCAGATCGTCATCGGTGATCCCGAAGCGCTTGCCGAATTGCTCCGGCGTGAGCCACTGGTGATAGCTCGGCGAGCTCGGGTCGTTCAACTGCGCGACCAGGCGCTCGAGCGAGTCGCGTCCGCTCGTTCGCGGCGGAAGGAGAAGAATCATCTTCTCGTACTTGAGATTGCGGTCGGTTTGACCGCGATCCGCGATTGCTTCCGCCTGAGGCGGAGTGTTGCCGTGGAGGACGACGGTGTCGTTGTCGTCGATATTTCGCTTGCTGTGGCCGGTATTGGCCGCAAGCATCGCGGTGCTGCATAAGAGAGAGAGAACCAGAATCAACGGGACATGACGGTAGCGCATTCAAATATCCTTTCGTCCGATTTCGGGCTGGGGCCGGCAGTAAGGCAATCGGGTTGCCAGAATGTCTGAATTGCTAAGTCACTGATAACAAAGGAAGGATGACGATGAGTTGCTGTTACCGATGGGTCAACGACGCTACAGATGTCAAAAGATGACCCGGGTGTGGGGAGGGGGCGGGTCAATAAGTGTCTGCGCGAACAAGCCCAAGATGATGAATTGATGCTTACTCAGATGATGTTATGATGCTTTGATGCGAACGACACTCACTCTTGATGATCAGGTGGCCAGGGAGCTCAAGGAGCTCGCGCATCGGGCCGGCAAACCATTCAGGGACGTCCTGAATGAGACGCTTCGCAACGGCCTGTGTGCGAAACACTCTCGGCCGCCGAAGCCGTACCGGCTGGCCACGGTCTCACTCGGCGGTGTGCGGGCAGGCATCAACCTCGATAAGGCATTGAACATCGCCGATGCGATCGAAGACGAGGAAATCGCCCGGAAGCTGGAGCTGCGAAAGTGATCCTGGTCGATGTGAATCTGCTCATCTACGCCATCGATCGGGATTCCCCTCACCACAGGAAAGCGCACGACTGGCTTGAAGCGATTCTCTCGAGTACCACTCCGGTCGGTCTCGCCTGGATCGTGGCGCTGGCGTTTCTGAGGGTCACGACTCGATCGGGCATCCTGCACAACCCGTTGTCTCCTGAACGCGCCGTTGCCTACGTGGATTCGTGGCTTGCGCAGCCGCACGTTTCTCTCGTACGTCCCGGAGAACAGCACTGGCCGATCCTTCGCAACCTCCTTCAAGTCAGTGGAACCAGCGGGAACCTGACCTCGGACGCTCACCTCGCGGCGCTGGCGATCGAACAGGGATACGCGATCTACTCGGCCGATAACGACTTCCGGCGTTTCGCCGGCCTCACCGTGGTCAATCCGCTGGCGTCTTGACGGCGCTCTCCGGCCGGAATGCCGACGCCGGGACCGGCTCGCCGAAGAGGAAGCCCTGCACGTCTTCGCATCCCTGTTCCCGCAGGAAGGCGAGCTGGCTTTCGGTTTCCACGCCTTCGGCGGTGACGCGCAGGCGCAGGCCGCGAGCCATGCCGATGACCGCCGAAACGATGGCGCGGTCGGCTTCGCTCCCTTCGATCTCCTGCACGAACTCCTGATCGATCTTCACGCTGTCGATGGGGAAGCTGCGCAGATAGTTCAGCGATGAGTGCCCGGTTCCGAAGTCGTCGATGGCGATCTGCACGCCCATCTCGCGCAGCCGCTGCAGCGTGGCGATGGTGCGCGTGGTGTTCTGCATGGCCAGGCTCTCGGTGATCTCGAGCTCGAGGTCATGCGGGGCGATGCCGGAGAGCTCCAGCGCCGCGGCGATGACATGGGGGAGATCGCTGTGCTGAAACTGGCGCGGGGAAAGATTCACGGCCATGCGGAAGCCGCTTGGGCGATCGCTCTGCCACTCCACGGCCTGGCGGCAGGCCTCGCGCAGGACCCACTCGCCGATGGGCACGATCAGTTGCGTCTCCTCGGCGATGGGGATGAAGTCTTTCGGACCGACGAGACCGAAGCCGGGGCGGTTCCATCGCAGCAGCGCTTCCACTCCCGTCACCCGTCCCGAGGCGATATTGATCTGCGGCTGGTAATGGAGCACCAGCTCGCCGCGGTCGAGCGCGTGGCGCAGATCATTCTCCAGCGACAGCCGCTCCAGCGCGCGGTTGTTCATCGCCGGCGTGAACATCTGATACGAGTTCCGCCCGGCGTCCTTGGCGCGGTACATGGCGTGGTCGGCGTTGGCGAGCAGGGCCTCGGCGGTGTCGCCGTCGCTGGGAAAAAGAGCAATGCCGATGCTCGTGGTGACGAAGAGCTCCGTCCCGTCGATCCTCAGCGGCTGCGCGACCGTGTCGAGGACCTTCTGGGCGATCTTGGCGGAATCGTCGGTGGTCTTGAGATCGGCCAGCAGGATGGTGAACTCGTCGCCGCCCATGCGGGCGATCGAGTCCTCTTCCCGTAACGATGACTGGAGCCGCGTACCGACGGTCTTGAGCAACTCATCGCCGGTCGAGTGACCCAGCGTGTCGTTGACAACTTTGAACCGGTCGAGATCGAGGAACATCACGGCAAGGGGATGTTTCATGCGCCGCGCGTGGGCCAGGGCAACGGTCAGCCGGTCGCGGAAGAGGCGCCGGTTCGGCAGTCCGGTCAGCGCGTCGTGATAAGCCTGATACTCGATCTGCTCCTCGACCCGCTTTCTCTCCGTGACGTCGCGCGAGACGCCGACGATCTCGCGAATCTTGCCGGTGAAGACGTCGCGCACACTGCGGCTGGTCGTTTCGAACCAGATCAGCGAGCCGTCCTTCTTCTCGACGCGGTAGGCGAACGTCGTCGGTCCCGACTCGTGGATCAACGAGGAGAGATGGCGGACCTCGTCGCGGTCGGCGTCGAACACGAAGTCGTAGAAGGAACGGCCGACAAGCTCGGACGGTTCGTATCCGAGGAGGCGCCGGCAGGCGTCGGAGGCATAGAGAAGGATGCCTCGGTTCGACGTCCGCGAGATCATGTCGGTGGAGTTCTCGGCCATGAGCCGGTAGCGGGCCTCGCTCTCGCGCAGCGCCTCCTCGGCCATGCGCCGCTCGGTGACGTCGTTGTGCACGCCGATGGAGCCAACCACATTGCCGGCCGCGTCGACCACTGGCGCACCGCCGATTTCCAGCCAGATGATCGTGCCGTCCTTGCGCCGCACGCGTACCTCGTACTGATCGGCGACGTGGCGCATACGCAGCCGGATCTTTTCGCGCACCAGGGAGATGTCTTCGGAGTAGGCGAGGAGGAGGTCCCCCTGCATGCCGACGAGCTCTTCGCGCTCGTAGCCGACCATCTCGCAGAACCGGTCGTTGACGAATTGGAGCACTCCGTCATTGCCGGCCTGGGCGAGCCCTTCGCGCATCCGTTCGACGAGGCGGCGGTATCGCTCCTCGCTCTCGCGAAGGGCGTTCTCGGCGAGCTTGCGGTCGGTGATGTCGATGACCGTCCCTTCCAGGATCTCGGGATCGCCTTCCAGCAGATGGACGCTCTCGATCAGCCAGCAGAAGCGGCCGTCTTTCCGGCGCAGCGAGATCTCGTTGCTGGTCATCATGCGGTCGCGGCGGAGAATGGCGATGTAGTCGTCGCGATGCGATGGATCCTGGTAGAGATCCCTCGCCGATTGCTCCATGAGCTCCTCGCGCGAGGAGTAGCCGAGGATCCGGGCCATGGCCTCGTTGCAATCGAGGATGCGCCCGTCGATCGTGGTGCGATAGACGCCGGCCAGATTGCGCTCGAAGAGGAGGCGATGCCGTTGCTCGCTTGCGCGCAAGGCTGCCTCGGAGCGATGACGCTGCATGGCGTTGACGAAGATCTCGCCGCTGATGCGAAGCAGCGACACCGCCTCCTCGCTCCACGTGCGCGGAACGGCGGACGCTACGCCCAGCGCGCCGAGAAAGGCGCGGTTGTAGATCATCGGTACGACGACGATGGAGTGGTTTCCGGCCTGTTTGAACTGTTCGCGCTCGGTCTCCGCCTCCGGCGGGAGGTCATCGATCGAAACCATCACATGTTGCAGTTCGTTGAGCTGTCCGCTGATCCAAGGGAACGACGCAATGGGAACGAGCGCGCCAGGGCCGCGTATGGCATTCGGATCGGCGTTCCACTCGTGCGCCAGCGCGGCGGCGCTCCCATCCTCGGTGAGCATGTAGATGTAGGCGCGGTCGGCACCGACGAAACGGCCGACGCTTTCAAGCGCGGCCGAGATCTCACAATCGACGTCGGCTGCGCCGACGTTGATGAAGTTCGTCGAGATCCCGGAGACGAGCGTTTCGAAGGCGAGGCGATGCTCCAGCAGTTCCTGAGTCTGCTTCGGGTCGGCACGCTCGTCGTTGGGATTTACATGTGTCAATCAAGTCCCCGCCCGGGGGATCATAGCGTCTCGGTCGGGTATTAGAATCGTCAGATGCGAAACCTCCTGGCTGCCGCCGCGATTGCTCTCGCCGCCTGCTCCTCCTCAACTCCGGCGCCGCCGAGTCAAAATGCACCGATCCCTCAGCCGGATTTCGAGATTCATCAGGTCGTCGGTCCGGCGCAGCTCAACTATCCCGAGGGGGACTTCGACATGAAGTTCCGGCTCGACATCGGCAATCGCGCCGACGTCCCGATCACGCTGAGCAAGGTGGAGCTGGTGACGGTGAATCCGCCGGGAGGCGCGTATTCGCTCTACCGGCGTCCCTACTACCTTCGCCATGTCATCGACCCGCACCAGATTGCCCCGATCGACATTTGGGTAAAGGCGTCCAGCGTTGGCCAGTCGAGACGCACCAACGAGCCGGTGACCATTCGCGGCACGCTCTATTTCGATTCACCGAGCGGCAGCTTCCGGCACGTGTTCGTGAAGGAGCTGAGTCAGTACGGGGAGTGATGTTGCGGTTGCTGGGTTGCTGGGTTTCTGGGTTGCGATGTCTCGGGGTTGCGAGGTCTCGGGGTTGCGCGGTCTCGGGGTTGCCGAGTTTCACGATTCCTGCTCACGGGTGACCGCGTCTGCGAAACCGAACACCGCGAGACCCCGCAACCGCGAGACCCCGCAACCCCGAAAATCACCGCAACCTCTGCTCCAGCATCCAGTGCACCAGTGTGGCATCGCCGTAGGCGGTGTCCCAGACGTCGTGGCCTCCATCGGGATATTCGGTGTAGCGGACGTTGCCGCCGGCCTGGCGGAGCGCGTTCACCATCGATCGTGATTCGGTGACTGGCACGATGTCATCCATCGCGCCGTGGAATGCCCAGACCGGCGTGGGGCCGATCTGGCCGGCCAGCGTCGTGTACGGATCGCGCGAGCCGACGATGCGGGCGATGTCCGGTGGTGGATCGCTCGGAAAGGGATCGTCGGGATGCCGGGTCACTTCTCCGCAGACCGGCACGAGCGCGGCCCATTTCTGATTGTGCCGGGCCAGGTACCAGGTGCCTGCGCCTCCCATCGAAACGCCGCTCAGGTAAATCCGGCGCTGGTCGCCGTGGAACTCGCGGACGGCTGCATCCAGCTCCGCCAGCGCCATCGTCTCCATCTCGCCGTACCACTCCTGTCCCGAATCAGCCTGAGGGAAAACGACGACGGCTTTGTACCGCTCGCCGTAGCGTTCCAGCGCGGGGCCGAGGCCGACGCTCAACTGGCTGGTGTTGTCCGAGCCTCGTTCGCTGCTGCCGTGAAGAAAGAGCACGACCGGCCAGCGATGAAGCTTGGTGTAGTGGTGGGGTAGCCAGACCCGGTACTTGTACGAGTGGCCGGCAACGTTGACCTCGCGCTCCAGAAACTGCGAGTGGCGGGTGCAGCCGGAGGATGCCAGCGCCGCGAGAAGAAGAACGAGAACGACCGGCCGCGTGCTCACTTACTCGAACAGATCGTACTCGGCGACCGGAAGCGGTTCCGGCTCGACGTCCGAGCGCCACATCTCGAAAACGTAGAGATCCCAATGGAGCAGGAAGACCTCGCGGGTCATCTCCCAGCGCGCCGCCAGGCCCGGGCCGATCCCGCGCTTGTTCTCCTTGATCAGATGGCCGAGGTCGTGAATCACCGTCTGCCGCTGCGGATAGCCGGCGCGCGAGCAGAAGAAATTGAGCGCTGCCTCGATCTTGAAGCGTTCCTGATAACGGAGTGGAACGGTCTCCCACACGGCCCGCCGCATCACCCGGATGCCGGACAGGACCGGGCCGACTTTCATCTGCAGATGAAAGAAGTTGCGGATCGGGCCGCGGCTGCGGACGCCGATATTCATGTCGCACTCGTTGCGCAGAACCGGACGGACGAGCGACTCGATGTGCTGGTCGGTGAGGTTGAACATGTCGCCGTCGACGAAGAAGAGGACGTCGTGCCGCGCGTACTCGACGCCGAGCCGCATGGCGTAGCCCTTCCCGCGATTCTCGCGCAGGGCGATGGTGGTGACATCGAAAGAGCGTGCGATCTCGACGGTGCGGTCGGTGGACCCATCGCTGACGACGATGATCTCGTCGATCAGTCCGCTTTTGGTCAGGACGCCGAGAACCTCAGCGAGCGTCTTTTCCTCGTTGTACGCCGCGATGATGGCCGAGATCAATCAACTCTCCTGAGCACGGTGGTGGGATTGCAACCGGCAGACCATACCACACCGAAAACGGGTGTCGGGGGTCGGGAGCCGGGGGTCGGAGAGGAGGCGGGAGCATTGCATAGAATGGCGGTTGTGATGAAACGGACGTTGATTTCTGCAATGCTGCTTGCGGCCGCGGCCACTCTGACGCTTTCCGGATGCCGGTCGCTGCTGCCCGGGGAAATCGTCAACCCCAGCTATGCGCTGCGAAGCGTCGTGCCGCACGTCGCCATCGCGCTGCCGCTCTCAGCCTCGGCCATCGATCTCGATTTCACCATCGTCGTCGACAATCCGAACGCCATCGGCCTGCGCCTCGACTGGCTCGACTTCGACCTGGCCATCAACGATACCCCGATCCTGACCAGCGTCCGCGCCGAGCAGGGCGTCCAGATCCCCGCGCACGGAGTGGGCGACGTTCACCTCCGTACGCGCGTCGGCTACGGGAACCTCAAGGCTCTCTTTCGCCAGATCGCCGACATGGTCGAGGGCAACCGCGCCCACTACGCGATCCACGGCAATGCCTACTACCACACGCCGTTCGGACAGAAGCGGTTCCCGGTGACGCTGTACTCTCGGTGAATGAAACACCGCTTCTTCATCGACGCCGACCTCGTGTCCGGAACTGCCGTCGCGCTGAGCCGCGATGAGCAGCATCACGCACATGTCGTGCGCGTTCGCGAGGGAGAAGAGGTCGAGGTTTTCAACGGCCGCGGCATCTCGTTCGTGGCGAAGTACGCAGCGCACGGCCTGCTGCTGACCGAGCCGGCGCCGGACCGTGAGTCGCACGTGGCGCTGCATCTGGCCATGGCCATCATCAATCTCGACAAGTTCGACATCGTCCTGCAGAAGGCGACGGAGCTCGGCGTCCGTTCCATCATCCCGCTGGTCACCGAGCGGGTGGAGATTCGCGCTGAGCGTTATCGGGGCAAGGCGGAGCGGTGGCGGAAGATCGTCTTCGAGGCGGTCAAGCAGTCGGGCCGGTCGGTCATCCCCGCGATCGAAGAGCCGGCCCCGTTCGAGGACGTCGTCAGCCGTGCCGGGCAGAAGATCATCTTCGATGCCGATTCTGACCCGGCAACCCAGCAACTCAGCAACTCTGTAACCCTCTTCATCGGTCCCGAGGGTGGTTGGAGCGAGGATGAGCTGCGCCTTGCCCGTGAGAATGGTTGCGGCTTTGCGCGGCTCGGCATCCGGCGCCTTCGCGCGGAGACCGCCGCGATCGTGGCCACGGCGCTTGTCACTGCGCGAAGTGGCGACATTTGATAGATTTGCGCGCTCGACTCGCACCGGAGGGAGTTTCTCTTGCCAACCAACAGCCTCACGATCACAGATAACCGCACCGGCAAAACGTACGACGTCCCCATCACCGATGAAACCATCCGCGCCACCGATCTGCGCAAGATCAAGGTCGACGACGATGACTTCGGCATGATGACGTACGACCCGGCGTTCATGAATACGGCCGCCTGCCGCAGTGCCATTACCTTCATCGACGGCGACAAGGGCATCCTCGAATACCGCGGATATCCCATCGAGCAGCTCGCGGAGAAGAGCACCTATCTCGAGACGGCGTGGCTGCTTCTCCGTGGCGAGCTTCCGACCGCGGACGAGCTGACGGCATGGAAACACACGATCACGTACCACACCTTCATCAACGAGAACCTCAAAGGCGTCCTCGATTCGTTCCGCTACAACGCCCATCCGATGGGGATGCTGATCGCCATGATCAGCGCCCTGGGCACGTTTTACCCCGAGGCCAAGAACATCTTCGATGAAGACGTGCGCAACCGGCAGATCGAGCGTCTGGTCGCCAAGATGATCACCATCGCCGGCTTCGGGTACCGGCACATGGTCGGTATGCCGTACGTCTATCCGGACAACGAGCTGTCGTATCCGGCCAACTTCCTGAACATGATGTACAGGACGACGGAGTTGAAGTACGAGCCGGTTCCGGCTCTCGTCCATGCCCTCGACGTCCTCTTCATCCTCCACGCCGACCACGAGCAGAACTGTTCGACGAGCACGATGCGCGTCGTCGGCAGCTCGCACGTCGATCCGTACTCCGCCGTCGCCGCCGCGTGCGCCGCGCTTTACGGTCCGCTGCACGGCGGAGCGAACGAGCAGGTCATCCGGATGCTGACCGAGATCGGCTCGACGCAGAACATCCCCGCCTTCATCGAAAAGGTGAAGAAAGGCGAGGGGGTGAAGCTGATGGGCTTCGGCCACCGCGTCTACAAGAATTTCGACCCGCGCGCCACGATCATCAAGAAGGCGGCCTACGGCGTCTTCGAGGTTACGGGCATGAACCCGCTGCTCGACATCGCCCTGGAACTGGAGCGGATCGCGCTCGCGGATGAATACTTCATCAAGCGCAAGCTGTATCCGAATGTCGACTTCTACTCGGGACTCATCTACCAGGCCATGAAGTTCCCGATGGATATGTTCCCGGTCCTCTTCGCCATCCCGCGCGTCTCCGGCTGGCTGGCGCAGTGGTGCGAGATGCTGAACGATCCCGACCAGAAGATTGCCCGCCCGAGGCAGATCTTCACGGGATCGCAGAAGCGGGACTACAAGGAGATCGGGCAGCGGTAGACATAAGGCAGAAAGCAGAAGGCAGAAAGCAGAAGTGCTCCGCTATGCCGAGATGTGGGCATAGCGGAGCATTTCTGCCTTCTGCTTTCTGCCTTCTGCCTTTCTCAAGGAATGACCGCGCTCGCGCAGCGGTTCCATCCAACGCCGGTACCCGGAAAGGTTTCAACGTGAACACTTCCAGGTACATAGTTTTCGCCCTGTTTCTCGTCGTCGTTTCACTTCCTCTCGCCGCGCAGATCAATGACACCTATGTCATCCCGGCCTCGGCCAATACCGGCGGGAACTTCGGTACGCGGTGGCTGACGCAGTTCAGCGTCTTCAATCCGCAGCTCGACTACCCCCTCACCGTCAGCGTCACCTTCCTTCCGACCGGGGGCGGCACAGGGCTCGAGCGCACCTTCACCGTTCCCGCGAACGGCACCGTGCTGTCGGACAACATCCTCGACGATCTGTTCAACATCAAGAATGGATCGGGAGCGCTCCTCGTGGCCACGTTCCCGGAGGACAATCCGAAGGCGCCGAATGACGTCATCTCCCGCTCGTTCCTGGTCACGTCCAACACGTACAACAACGTCAAGAGCGGGACGTACGGCCAGACCATCCCGGGCGTGTGGGCAGGTTTGCAGGATTTCAAGCACGACGGCATCAGCGCGGTGGCGCACGGCGTGCGGAACGTTGCCAATCTCGGCTGGCGCACGAACGTCGGTGCGGTGAACCTCGGCCGGTCGAACGTTACGCTTCGCATCAATGTCTATAACGCCGCCGGAGGCACGGTCATCAAGGATGCCACGCTCGACCTCCCGCCGCTCGGCCACCGCCAAGCCACCCTGCCGGTCGAGGTGGATGGAGGCTCGATCGAGTTCTTCGTCGATGATCCGGCCAACACGGCGGTCGTCTTCCCTTACTCCTCGACGATCGACGATCTCTCCGGCGACCCGACCTATCAGGGCCCGACGCTCCTCGCCAGCGCGAAGGTGCTCTTCAAGATGGGATGGCCGCAGCCACTCACCCTCGGCCGCAAGATCGACTCCGATTTCGCACGAGGGATTCGTGACACGGCGACGCACCTCGGGGAGGCGACGATCGTGAATAGCCGGGTTCGATAGAACCCGGTCGGAGCGCTGGCGTCTCGCCGGCTGGCTCGGGGGCGTCTCGCCCCTGAGGGTTACGAGCGAATGTATCGTATGCGGCGGACGGGCGGCGAGTCGCCGCCCGTCTAGCCGGCGAGACGCCAGCGCTCCGGCCACGCCCCGCGTCAGATAGACTTTCACCATGCCAGCGCTTCTCGAAACCAGCCTCCCTCTTCCACTGGCCCGACGCGGAAAAGTGCGCGATGTCTACGACCTCGGCGAATCCTTTCTCTTCGTCGCCACCGACCGCATCTCCGCCTTCGACGTCGTCCTCTCGCCGGGCATTCCGGACAAGGGGAAGATCCTGACGCAGATGTCGACGTTCTGGTTCCGTCACTTTGGCGATATCGAGAATCATCTGCTCGAAACGGAATGGGAGAGCTTTCCGTCCGAGGTACGTGCGCATGATGAGCTGCGCGGGCGGAGCGTCATCGTCCGGAAGTGCCGCGTCGTTCCGGTCGAATGTGTCGCCCGCGGCTACCTGGTCGGCTCGGGACTCAAGGAGTACAACGAGACAGGGAAGGTCTGCGGCATCGGGCTGGAGGCCGGCCTGACCACGGCCAGCAAACTGCGCGTACCGATCTTCACGCCGGCGACGAAGGAAGAGAGCGGCCACGACGAGAACATTTCATTCGAGCGGATGTGCGCGATCGTCGGCGACGACCTCGCCGCGGAGCTGCGCGACCTGACGCTGCGTATCTACAAACGCGCCGCCGAGTACGCGGAGACGCGAGGCATCATCATCGCCGACACCAAGTTCGAGTTCGGCATCGACGAACATGCCACTCGCGGCAACATCGTCGTCTGGATCGACGAAGCGCTGACCCCCGACTCCTCCCGCTTCTGGCCCGCCGACCGTTACGCCGTCGGCCGGAACCCGCCATCATTCGACAAACAGTTCGTCCGCGACTGGCTGGAGACGACCGGCTGGGACAAGGCCTCGACACCCCCGGAGCTGCCGGAGGATGTGGTGATGAAGACGCGCGAAAAGTACATCGAGGCGTTCCGGACGATCACAGGGGATGAGCCGGTGCTGTGATGCGCGGTTGCGGGGTTTGATTGCTGTCGTTTGTAACGGCCATCAATCTCGCCTTCACTTTACAGTTCATCCTCGGGGACTTCGGCCTGTTTCGCCAGGTGGCGCAGCAGGCCAGACTTGAGAGACTGGTTTCCATGTACAGGAATCGAGAGTCGTACGATCGATCCGTCGCGGCCGTAGATGTGATGACTGCCGTGGACTCGCAGTAGAACCCAGCCGTGCCGTTCCACAATTCGGCAGAAGTCTTTCCCGGAGGTCTGCTTCAAACGGCAATCTCAATGATTCGTGCGGACTTCTCGTCGGATGGATGATCGAGATCGACAGACAGGCACCCTTCGACGGCTTCGTAAAGGTTCTGAAGGAGCTCTTCGAAAGTCTCGCCCTGAGTTGCGCAGCCGGGAATGGCGGGAACTTCGGCCCAATAGCCGCCTTCTGCTGCCTCGTGGATCACGACCTTTACTTTCACTTTGGCGTCCTCCGATCCGGTCGAATCACCATTTTTGGTTGTTTAGCGGCGATTCAGGGCCCATTTTGATCGATTTTTGACTGCGCATCAAAGATTCCTGACTGCGCATTCAGGATCGTTGACTGCGTATCCAGGATTCTTGACTGCGCATTCAGGATCGTTGAGTGCGCATCCAGGGTTCTTGGATGCGCATTCAGGATCCTTGGATGCGCATTCAGGATTCTTGGATGCACATTCAGGATCTTTGGATACGCATCCAAGTTTCTTGAATGCGCATCCAGAGTTCTTGAATGCACATTCAGAATCCCTGGATACGCATCCAGGATCTCTGAATGCACATCATCGATTCCTGGATGCGTTGAGTCGAGATTGACGTCCCGAAACCCCGTAACCCCGAACCTACCTCCGGTGCTCCACCTTCACCACGGTCTTGATCCCGCCGCGGACGTAAAAGTCGCCTTCGACGTAGAGGTAGCGCGGATCGAGTGCGGCGATGAGGTCGTTGGCGATCTTGTTCGTGACCGCCTCGTGGAACGTTCCCTCGTCGCGGTACGACCAGAGATAGAGCTTGAGCGACTTGAGCTCGACGCACTTCTGATCGGGGACGTAGCGGATGCGGATCGTGGCGAAGTCCGGCTGCGCCGTCATCGGACAGAGACAGGTGAACTCCGGCGCCTCGAAGGCGATCTCGTAATCGCGCTCGGGGTTGGGGTTGGGGAAGGTGGTCAGGGTTTGTGAGGGTGTGGAGGGCATGATTGGTTGCTGGGTTGCTGGGTTGCTGGGTTGCCGAATCACGCTGAGCAACTCTGCAACCCAGCAACTCAGCAACCCAACACAGCAACCTACTTCTTCACCCCCGCTCCCGCTGCCATCAGCTTCTGATTCAGCTCCTTGATCCGCTCCTGGAGCTGGGTGATCTTGGCTTGGGCGTCGGCGCGGAGGCGCTCGTTCTCGCCGCGCAGACGGACGACCTCCTCATCGTGCTGCGAGCGCGAGGCGGATGTCTGTTGCATCTGCTGCCGCAGGAACTCCAGGTCATGCTGGAGGTTGCCGACCTCCTCTTCCTTGACGGAGACGCGGTGGCGCCAATGCACTTCCTGCTCTTCGTAGAGGCGCTTGATGTCCATCAGCTCGGTGATCTGCGAGTAATCGGAATCGCTTGGAGCCATTTCTCCCCCCTGGCGGACGCGCTCTTCGATCTGCGGGAAGAGCTTGCGCACTTTGAGCGACAGGTCGTCGGCGTCGCTGGAGAGTGCCATTGCATCCTGGTATGAAATCTTCTGGTGCACGAGCAGTGCGATGAGCGACTGGTTCATCGACTGCATCTTGTAGAGCCCGACCGAGCTCTCCATCTCCTCGAGGATGTCTTTGGTCTGCCCGTCTTCGATGAGCCTGGCGATGCGCGGCGAGTTCTTGAGGATTTCCACGGCGGCCGTCAACGTCCCGTTCGTGGTCTTGATCAGCTTCAGCGAGATGATCCCGCGCAGGACCAGGGCCAGTTGCGAACGGATCTGTTTGTGCTGATCGGCGGGAAAGATGTCGATGATCCGGTCGATGGTCTGCGCGGCGTTGTTGGTGTGCAGCGTGGAGTAGACCAGGTGGCCGGTCTCGGCGGCGGTCAGCACGGTCTCCACCGTTTCCGTGTCGCGCATCTCGCCGACCATGATCACGTCGGGGTCCTGGCGCATGGCGTTGCGGAGCGCTTCCCGGAAGTTCGGCGTGTCGGTGCCGACTTCGCGCTGGGAGATGGCGGCCAGTTTGTCGACGAACAGGAACTCGATCGGATCTTCGATGGTGACGATGTGCAACGGCTCGGTCTCGGTGATGTGCGAGATCATGGCCGCCAGGGTGGTGGATTTGCCGGAACCGGTGGGGCCGGTGACCAGGACCAGGCCGTCGGGAATCTGGGTGAGGTCGCGGATGGCGTCGGGCAGTTCGAGCGCTTCGATGGTCTGCAGGTTGATGGGGATGCGGCGGAAGACCGCGCCGATCGTGCCGCGCTGCCGGTAGATGTTGACGCGGAAGCGGGCCACGCCGGCCACGCCGTAGCCCAGGTCGACCGACTGCATGGTTTCGAACTTTTGCTGCTGATGGTGGTTGAGCAGCGGCAGCAGCATCTTCTCGATATCGGCGGGCTTGAGCGGGTCGCTCTTGACCGGCACCAGCTTTCCGCGGATGCGCAACAGCGGCGGCCGCATCGGCTTCAGATGAAGATCGGAAGCCTGCTGCTTGGCCATATAGACGAGCAGGTCGTTGAGCGTGAAGCTCGGGGCCTGCTCGACTGGGGGTGCCTGGACTGTCACGTTTGTAATTATATGCGGCGGCGGCTTCGCGCCGCGTTGTCTGCGCCTTCGGCGCGTTGTCGGTTGTCTGCGCTGCGGCGCGTGGTCAAATATCGAAAGGCTTGGGACGACCTTTCGACGAGTGACCCCGCGCCCCGCAGGGCGCAGACAACCGATAACGCGGCGAAGCCGCAGACAACGCGCCGAAGGCGCAGTTACCGCCGCATCACCGAATCGAGAATCATCAGGAAGGCCTCCTGCTGTCTGGCCTCGGTTTTGTTGATGACGGCGATGGTCTCGCCGATGCGGAAACGCTCGTGGAGCTCGTCGGCGGAGTGCGATGAGGTGACGACGATGCGGCGGGCCGGGAGGCCTTTGGCGCGTGCGTACTCGACGAACTTCTTGCCGTCCATCCCGGGCATCTCCAGGTCGACGATGAGGAGGTCGATCGAGTCGTCGATCTTCGGAAGGGCATCGTAGGGGTGCGCGTAGGTCTCGACGTGCGCAGTCTCGGCGTAGCGCTCGGTCATGAAGTTCGACCAGAGATCGCAGAAGGCCGGGGAGTCGTCGACGATGACCACCCGTTTCGGTTTGAGCTCGGTCATTTCTTCGTTTTCCGCTTCGGCGCGCGGATGTCGTAGCGAATGGCGCCGCCGACGATCGTGGTCATGGCGCGGCCGCGCAGCGCTTCACCGACGAACGGTGAGTTCGATGCCTTGGATTGGAATGCCGCGGCGACCTTGAAGGGGGCGTCGAGATCGAGCAGCGTCACGTCGCCCGGTGCTCCGGGACGCAGCGTGCCGCCCGGGAGATTGAAGATCCGCGCCGGACCGCAGGACATGAGGTCGATCAGGCGATCGATCCCGATCACTTTCGCGCGCACGAGGCGGTCGTAGCAGACCGGAAAGGCGGTCTCCAGACCGATCACGCCGAACGGAGCGATGTCGAACTCGACGTTCTTTTCGTCGAAATGGTGGGGTGCGTGATCGGTGGCGATCGCGTCCACCGTGCCGTCGGCGATGCCGGCGAGGAGGGCCTGGCGATGCGATGCCGATCGAAGTGGGGGATTCATCTTCAGATTCGTCGAGAACGACTGCACGTTCTCATCGCCGAGGGCGATGTGGTGCGGGGTCACCTCGCAGGTCACGTGAACGCCCGCGGCGCGCGCCTGGCGCACCGAGTCGACGGCTCCGGCCGTGGAGAGATGCGCGATGTGGACGTGCGCGCCGGTCATGCGGGCCAGGATCACATCGCGCGCCACCAGCGTCTCCTCCGAGGCGGCCGGAATCCCGCCCATGCCGAGGAGCGTCGAAACATAGCCCTCGTGCATCACCCCGCCGTCGGAGAGGTTGGCATCCTCTTCGTGGGCGATCACTGGGATGCCGAGCATCGTGCAGTACTCGAGCGCGCGGCGCATCAGTTGCGCATTCCAGACTGGTTTGCCGTCGTCGCTCACGCCGACGCAGCCGGCCGCGCGCAGGTCGGCCAGCTCCGCCAGCGCTTCGCCGTTCAGGCCTTTGCTGACCGCGCCGATCGGATAGACGCGGCAGGCGCCGTTCCGGCGCGACTCGGCGATGATCATCTCCGTCACGGCCCGCTCGTCATTCGGCGGCAGGGTGTTGGCCATGGCGCAAACGGCGGTGTATCCGCCGGCCACCGCCGCGCGCGTCCCGGTGGCGATCGTCTCCTTGTGCTCCTGCCCCGGCTCGCGAAGGTGCGTGTGGAGGTCGATGAGGCCGGGAACGACGATCAGGCCGCCGGCGTCGATGGTCTCGACGCCGGCCTTGATCCGCTTGTCGACGCGCGCGATCAGGCCGTCCTCGATGAGGAGGTCGAGCTTGGCGTCCAGCTCCTGGCTGGGATCGATGACGTGGGCGTTGGTGATGAGGAGGTTCATGCGCAGAGAGGCAATGTTGAATGTTGAATGTTCAATGTTGAATGTTCAATGGAACCGGGGATTCGGCCGGGCGAAGCGCCTCTCCATTCAACATTCAACACTGAACATTCAACATTCAACATTCGCTTTTTCTCACTCGACATTGTGTGCCCCGCCGATCAGATACAGCACCGCCATCCGCACCGCTACACCATTCGTGACCTGCTCGAGAATCACCGAGCGGCGAGGATCGTCGGCGACGTCGCTGGCGATCTCGACGCCGCGGTTCATCGGCCCGGGATGCATGATGATGGCCTCGCTGTTGGCGCGCCGCAGCCGTTCCGGCGTGAGGCCGAAGGTGTTGTAGTACTCGCGCAGCGACGGGAACGAGAGCTTCCCCTGCCGCTCGAGCTGGATGCGCAGCATCATGATCACGTCGGCGCCCTCGACCGCCTCATCAAGCGAGTGGACGACGCGCACTCCCATCCTCTCCACTTCGGCCGGAATGAGCGTTGGCGGCGCGGCCACGGTGACGTTGGCTTTCATCTTCGTCAGCAGATGGATGTTCGAGCGGACGACGCGCGAATGAGCGATGTCGCCGATGATCGAGACATTGACGCCAGCCAGTCGCCCGAGACGTTCGCGGATGGTGAAGGCGTCGAGCAGGGCCTGGGTGGGATGCTCGTGCGCGCCATCGCCGGCGTTGATGATCGAGACGTTCGGAAGCCGGTCGGCCAGCATCTTCGGCGCGCCGGGATGTTTGGCGCGGATGACGATCATGTCGGGATGCATGGCCACGAGGTTTTCGGCCGTGTCGATGAGCGTCTCGCCCTTCTCCACGGAAGAACCGGAGGCGGTGAAGTTGAGCGTATCGGCGGAGAGGCGCTTCTCGGCGATCTCGAACGAGACCCGCGTGCGTGTCGACGCCTCCATGAAGAGATTGATGACCAGTTGTCCGCGCAACGCCGGCACCTTCTTGACCGGCCGCTCGCTCACTTCCTTGAAACCTTCCGCGGTATCGAGGATGAGATCGATCTCGTCCGGAAGAAGCGGCTCGATGCCGAGGAGGTCTTTGGATTTCAGGGCGGAGGTTGAGGTACGCATGTGCTGAGGTCGCGTGGTTACGCGGTCTCGCGGTCTCGCGGTCTCTTACTTCGCGACCGCGCAACCGCGAGACCTCGCAACCGCAATCACTTCTCCATGATCAAAACCTCATCCTCCCCATCGGTCTCCACCAGCTTCACCTTGATCACCTCGTCGGCGTCGGTGGGGACGGTCTTGCCGATGACGTCGGCGTGGATGGGGAGCTCGCGGTGGCCGCGATCGATGAGGACGGCCAGCATGACGGCCTTCGGGCGGCCGAAGTCGATCAGCGCGTCGAGCGCGGCGCGAACCGTGCGGCCGGTGTAGAGCACGTCGTCGACCAGCACCACGATCTTGTCGTCGATCGGCTCCGGAAGCTTGGTCGGCTTCACCACCGGCTGCGGGGCGATGGTGGTCAGGTCGTCACGATAGAGGGTGATGTCGAGGATGCCCGAGCTGACCGGATGACCCTCCATCTCCTCGATCTCCCTGGCCATCCGCTCGGCGATGGGAACTCCTCGGCTGCGGATGCCGACGATGATGAGGTCCTGGGTCCCTCGGTTTTTCTCGAGGATTTCAATGGCCATGCGCCGGATGGCGCGATTCATCCGGGGACCGTCGAGCAGCCTTTTTTTGACGTTCATACTGACCTTGAAAAGCGTGGATTTGTCGTCGTTGGGAAGGGCGGCGGGAGGATAGCATGAGTGACGGTGCCGGGAGGTCGGAGCTTGCCAAGGTCGCGATTGCGAAACCGCCAGACCGCGAGACCGCGTAACCCCGCGACCCCTCCCTGGCTTCGACTCCCGACCCCCTACCCCCGGCTCCCGAATAGTTATTCGCGTTATGCACGAGAAACCCTACCGCATGCTCATGGAATATGGCGTAACCACATAAAACGGGCCTGCAAGTGCCTGCTTTCACATAACTTACGGATCGATTTTGCGTTGACTCCGCACCTCCTTTCCATAGAATACGGCCCCACCAACGTCCAGTCGGTACATCGAGTTTAGGAGTAAGCATGGATCAACGATATTCAACAATCATCTTTGTCCCGCACGCGCGGGCAAAGTTCCGGAAGTTGAAGGTGTCGCATCGCCTGCTCTTCTCCCTGGTCTCGGTGGTCACGTCGTCGCTCTGCCTTTCGACGTTCTTCTCGGTCCAGTACTTCACCTCTCTCTCCCAGACCCACGAGCTGAGCCAACTCCGTCACGAGAACAAAGAGCTCCAGACAGCCAACGAACAATTCAGCAAGTCGGTCGAGTCGCTCCGCGGCCAGCTCCGCACCGTTGAAGACCGCACCCGCAAGCTGGCGATCTATGCCGGCATCAGCAGCCTCGATGACAGCGCCCAGGGCGGTGTGGGCGGCCTTCGACCGACTGACCTCGGCGACAACCCGTATCGTGATGACGTCGACAAGATGGCCTTCCGCTCGCGACGCATCGAGAGCGACCTCTCCGTGCTCGAGCAGAAGCTCGTGGCGCAGTCGCAGCTCCTGGCTTCGACGCCGTCGATCGCCCCGGTCCGCGGAATCCTGACGGACGGCTTCGGTGGCCGCTCCGATCCGTTCACCGGCGAGCAGGGTACACACAATGCCATCGACATCTCGTCCGCGGTAGGACAGCCTGTCCGTGCGCCGGCCGACGGCATCGTGGTCAAGGCGGAGTGGGCGAACGGTTACGGCAACGTCATCTACCTGTCGCACGGCTACGGCTACTCGACGCGTTACGGCCATCTTTCGGCCTATGCGGTGAAGCCCGGCGCGCACGTCAAGCGCGGCGACATCATCGCCTACGTCGGCTCCACCGGCCGCTCCACCGGACCACACCTCCATTACGAGGTGCGTCTGAACAACAATCCGGTGAATCCGCTCGAGTTCATCCTCAACGCGTTTTAGCGCTTCGCGCGTTGTCTGCGGCTTCGCCGCGTTGTCGGTTGTCTGCGCGCTGCGGCGCGCGTGGACGATGATTGACGCTTGCGCGAGTCCGTTACCGCGAATCTGTCAGGACTGATGGCGCCGCAGACTCTTCGGCCACTGACCACGCGCCGCAGCGCAGACAACCGACAACGCGCCAAAGGCGCAGACAACGCGCGAAGCGCGCCGTTAGAACAGCCGCCGGCCGTAGATTCCCTGTTCGTCGGTCTCGTTGACGAAGAGCCAGCCGACGAAGTCGCCGGGCTCGAATGATTCGCCGGGGTAGCGTGTGGCGTCGAACGCGGCAGATCCGAAGCGCTCGATGTCTCCGGGCTTTGCGTTCGTCAGGCGTTGGCGCCAGCGCTCAAAGTTCGAGAGGCGCAGGTCGACCCATCCCGAGGCCGCGTACTGGTCGATGCGTTGCGGGGTCAGCTCGACCAGACTGTGGCCGGCGGCGACGGCGGGGATGCTGATTCGCGGTCCGCGCGTGAGGGTCAGTCCGCCGTTGCGCTCGCGCAGGATGGGTGTGCCGACGCGGACGATGGTGCTGGCGACCGCGGGATTCTGAACGAGGTATTGCTCGACGCGCTGCTGCATATCGGCGGCGTCGATGGCCGCGATCTCCGCGATCTTCGCCGTCCCCGCGGCCTGCCTGATCAGGTACCCCTCGGCGAGCAGTTTGGAAAGGCGCGGCGGTCCGAGGTGGCCGACGGCGATCGACGGGACCTCGCCGCGCTTCCGTTCCTCGAGCGTCTGCATCTGGCGGATGGCGTGATCGCGAAGAACGCCGGCGCGGTAGCTGGGCTCCGTGATCGCGCCGTCGATCGCGGCAAGGACGTCGCGGCCGGTCGATGCTCCCATGATTTCCAGTACCACCGTGCGCGCCACCTCCTCCGGCGTGACGTACTCCATCTGCCGCGGGAAGGTGATGGCCTGAAACTCGCCGATGGAAAAGAAGCCGTTCTCGCCCGTGTCGGCGCCGATGACCTCCAGCGGTACGTCGCGGCCCTCGAAGCGCTCGTAGTCCGCATCGTCGCGCAACTGCAACTGCGCTCCGAGCGTCTCCTCGTGCGGCTCGACGAGGTACGCCTTGCCGCTTTCCCCGCGCACGCCGATGTGCCGCTTCTCCACGCGCCGGAAGCCGATCATCGCTCCCGGCTTCACTTCCTTGACGATGGCGCTGTGCTCGTCCTCCGAGGCGCCCGGCGTCCGCGCCATCAGGAACAGCAGGCCGGTATGCGCGAAGCCGATGGCCGACTTGGCCAGGAGCGTCAGCGACGGCTTGTCCTCGCTGTGCGTGTAGGGGATGTTCAGCCCCATCCCGCCGGTGCCGGTCGTTCCGACCTTCACGTAGATCTCGACGTTCGTGTTCGCCAGCGTCTCGTTGAGCAGCAGGATGTGCCGCGCGATCTGCGGGATGCCCTGGGCGATGAGCAGCTTCCGCACGGTCGCGAACAGCGGCTCCAGCTCCTCGCGCGGAATGGCGCCGGAGCGGTCGCGGAAACCGTCGATCCGCTCCTTGGTCTCGATGGCCAGCTCGAATTCGTTCTGATAGCTGATGGCGGTGGCGGTGTTGATCGCGTCGATCACGATCTCCGGCTGGTATTTGGCGACGAGATGGTAGAGCGCTGAGGTCTGGTAGCTGACGTCGCGGCGGAAGACGGCGTCGAAGAGCTTGTCGTAATACTCCCGGTTCTCGACGACGGCCACGCGATCGACGTCCTTCAACTCCTCCGGGACGAAGATGTTGCCCCACTCGCCGACGATCTCGATACCGTCGCCCAACTGCTCGCGGAGAAACGACAGCGCGGAGTTGACCTCGTCTTCGCGCACGGCGGCGATGACGATGCGCTGCGGGCTCAGTTCACGCGCGACCTCGCGTGCCACCTGCACGCCCACCATGCCGCCGCCGCCGAGGATGAGGACTGTTCGCGCGGCGCGCGTCAAACGCGCTCCTCCTCCCCTTTCGGGAGGTCCCAGCGCTCGGTGATGCGCTCGTGTGTCAGCCACTTCTCGCAGTCGAGCGCGGCCATGCAGCCGGTGCCGGCGGCGGTGACGGCCTGTCGATAGACGTGATCGACGGCATCGCCGCACGCAAAGACGCCCTGGATGTTCGTGGCGGTGGAGTGCGGATGACGAAGACAGATATAGCCGCGCTCGTCGAGCTCGAGCTGTCCTGCATACGCCTGTGTGTTGGGCGTGTGGCCGATGGCGACGAAGAGGCCCTGCGTGGCGAAATCGGTTACGACGTTGGTCTTGAGGTTGCGAAGTTTGAGCGAGGTGATGCCGCCCTCTTTCGTACCGATGACCTCGTCGACGGTGGAGTCGAGGATGAAATCGATCTTCGGATTGCCGCGTGCCCGATCCTGCATGATCTTCGAGGCGCGCAGCTCCCCGCGCCGATGGACGACGGTGACCCTGCTGGCGAACTTCGTCAGGAAAGTGGCCTCCTCCATCGCCGAGTCGCCGCCGCCGACGACGACGATCTCCTTGTTCTTGAAGAAGAATCCGTCACAGGTGGCACAGTACGAGACGCCGAATCCCTGCAGCGCCTTTTCGCTCGGCAGTCCGATCTGCATCGCCGAGGCGCCGGCGGCAATGATCAGCGCCTCGCATTCGTAGATGTGCGAGTCGGTGGTGATGACGAACGGATGTCCGGCCAGTTGCACGCTGTCGACCTGCTCCATCTTGAAGATTGCGCCGAAGCGTTCGGCCTGCTGGCGCATCAGGTCCATCAGCTTCGGCCCGAGGATCCCCTCGGGGAAGCCGGGATAGTTCTCGACGTCGGTGGTGATGGTGAGCTGTCCGCCGGGCTGAAGTCCTTCGAGGACCAGGGGAGCGAGGTTGGCGCGGGAGAGATAGATGGCCGCCGTGCATCCGGCCGGGCCGGAGCCGATGACGATCACTTTGTAGTCTTTGATTCGTTCCATGCGGGGGGCATTCTATCTTCTCAGAACAGCTTCGACTGCGGTGGCTTCGCCCCGCCGCGAAGCGCGTCGATCAGCGCTTGGCCCAGCAAGGCCTTCTGCCAGTTGCGCATGACCGGAACGCGGTCGAGGTCGGCCGGCTCCTGCGGTTGGGCCTGGGCGACGGTGAGAAGGATGTGGCGTGGAGCGAGGACGGAGGCGTCGACTTTCAGATCCTTGGCGATCTTGTCGCGCGCTTTCTTCATCCGGTCGATGCGCGCCTCGAGCTCGCGGTCGCGGAGCCAGGTCTTCGACTCGCTCTTCTCGGGCAGCTCATCGTCGGGGATGGCAAGCGCTTCCTGCACCATGCGGGCGATGTCGCGGCCGTAGCGGCCGCGGTGATAGCCGGAGACCCCTTTGATGACGCCGAACTCCTGCAGCGTCACCGGCTTGACCTTGGCCACCTCGAAGATCAGATCGTTGCTGAAGATCTTGAACGGCGGGCGGTCGGCCTCGCGGGCCAGGCCATCGCGATAGTCGTAGAGAGCGCGCACGACGGCCAGCGAACGGCGGTCGAGCGCGCCGAGGCCTTTCAGGCGGCGGAACGGCTCCTCGTCGCTGTCCTTCTCGTTGAAACGGATCTGCTCTAAGCGCGCGAACTCCTCGACCGCCCACTCCCAGCGCCCGAGGGCGGTCAGCTCATCGCGCAGGCGGGTGGCCAGATCGATGAGGTGGCGTGTGTCGGTCGACGCGTAATCGAGCATGTCGGGCGGCAGCGGACGCATGGCCCAGTCGGCGCGCTGATGCTTCTTGTCGACCTTGTAGCCGAAGTGGCGATCGAGCAGCGCCGCCAGGCCGAAGGCCTCGTAGCCGAGCAACTGCGAGCAGACCATCGTGTCGATCAGATTGGCGATCGTGTATCCGAAGTCGCGGTTGAGGATGCGCAGGTCGTAGTCCGCCCCGTGCAGGATCTTGGTGATGTCGCGGTTCGCCAGAATCTCTCCGAACTTCGACAGATCGAATTTGCACAGCGGATCGATGATCAGATCCTCTCCCGGGAAGGACATCTGGATGAGGCAGACTTTGTCGAAGTAGGAGTGCAGCGAATCGGCCTCTGTGTCGAGGGCGATGACCGGCTGCGCGGCCACGCGGGCCATGGCGGCGTCGAAGTCCTTCTGTTTGTCGATGAAGATCACAGCACCAGCTCCCTCAACCCGATCGACACCAGCTTGTCGTTGAAGGCGCGGCGGTCGAACTGAGCGGACGCGGCAAGGATGCGGACGTCGTCGTGTTCTTCCGACATGCTGAGAAGGAGCGCGGTGTCCTCGGCGGAGGGGACGCGAATCTCCAGGTCGTGGAGCTGGGCCATGCGTGCCGTGCCGAACATCCGCGCGTAGAGAGCATTGCTCGCTACGAGCACGTGCACGCGCACGTCGTCCTCATCGATCCATGTAAGTGGGATGAGGTCGAGCTCCTCGGTCTGGTCAAGTTCGTCACGATCAACCCGGAAACCGCGGTTGCCGGCCATCATCGCAACCTGATTCTTCTGCTGCGGTTGCATCACGCCGAGGACGTCGATCGAGCCGCTCTCGATCAGACCGCCCAGCCACGCGGAACGGGCCACGCTGCCGACGAACATCGACTCGATCCGAAGTTTCGCGAGCAGATCCGCGACCGCCTCGATGGCACGTGTGTAACGAGGGGTCGCACGGAGCGGATGCATCAGGTTGGGGATTATATGGGGGTGGGGCGTGGGGTTGTCGGTTATCGGTTGTCGGGGTTTCGCGGTCTCGCGGTTGCGCGGTCTCGGGGTAGTTCAGCGATTCGGCGCTGCCTTCGAACCAAACACCCCGAGACCGCGTAACCGCGAGACCCCGCAACCGCGAATCCCCGAGGTACCATCACCCCAGTGCTCGAACGCCTTCGCGACCTCGTCTCCCACCACTGGGGCTACGACTCCTTCCGCCCGTTGCAACAGGAAGCAATGCTGGCGGCCATCGAGGGGCGCGACTCGCTGGTAGTGATGCCGACCGGGGGTGGCAAGTCGCTTTGCTATCAGGCGCCGGCACTGCTGAGCGAGCATGTGACCGTCGTCGTCTCGCCGTTGATCTCGTTGATGAAAGACCAGGTCGATGGACTTCGCGAATGCGGCGTGGCGGCGGCGCAGCTCAACAGCTCGCAGCGCAGCGATCAGCAGCGAGCCATCGAGCGGGACGTCCTCGACGGGAAGATCAAGCTGCTCTTCGCGTCACCGGAGCGGCTGGCCATCGCCAGCTTTCGCGATCTGCTGCAGCGCGCCAACGTTCGGACGTTCGCCATCGACGAGGCGCATTGCATCAGCCATTGGGGGCACGACTTCCGGCCGGAGTATCGGCAACTTCGCGATCTCCGCAAGACCTTTCCGCACGCGTCGGTACATGCGTATACCGCCACGGCCACGCCGAGGGTGCGGGCTGACATCGCCGAACAACTGTCGCTCCGCGATCCGCTTGAGCTTGTCGGCGACTTCGACCGTCCGAACCTGACCTATCGCGTCCTGCCGCGCACCGACGAATGGAAGCAGGTGGTCGAGGTCGTCGAGCGGCACAAGGGGGAGGCGGGGATCATCTACTGTATCCGCCGGCGCGACGTCGATTCGTTGTCGGAAAAGCTGCGGCGCAAAGGAATCGACGCCGTCGCCTACCACGCCGGCCTCTCTCCCGAGGAGCGGCGCGGCGCGCAGGAGAAGTTCGCCTCGGAGAAGTGCGATCTCGTCGTGGCCACGGTGGCCTTCGGCATGGGCATCGACCGGTCGAATGTCCGCTACGTGCTGCACACGGGGATGCCGAAGTCGATCGAGCATTATCAACAGGAGAGCGGGAGAGCCGGCCGCGATGGGCTGGAGGCGGAGTGCGTGCTGCTCTACTCCGCCGCGGATGCGATCGTGTGGCGGACGATGCTCGAGCGCGGCGAGGGCGTCGAGCCCGATCCGGCGTGGGTGGAGTCGGCCATGCGCCACGTGCGGGATCTCGATCGCTATTGTTCCTCGGCGGCCTGCCGGCACAGCGCGCTGGTGGAGTATTTCGGCCAGCAGTACACCGCCGATAACTGTCATGGCTGCGACATCTGCCTCGGCGAAACGGAGAGCGTCCCGGATGCGCTGGTCATCGCGCAGAAGATCCTCTCGTGCGTCTACCGCGTCCGGGAGTCGTTCGGCGTCGGTCACGTCGTCAGCGTGCTTCGGGGCGAAGACACGGAGAAGGTTCGCGACCGCGGCCACAGTCGGCTGTCGACCTTCGGATTGCTGAAGACGTCGACGAAGCATGAGCTGCGCGAGTGGATCTATCAGCTCATCGCGCAGGATTTCCTGCGGCAGACGGAGGATGAGTATCCGATCCTCCGCCTCGGCGCGCGCGCCCGCGACGCCATGCGCGGCGCCGTCGAGGTCAAGCTGCGGCAGCCGGTGGTCCGGAAGCGCGACAAGAGCTCGTCGCGGTCGCCGTCGGGCCCGGCACCGCTCGATCCGCTGCAACCGCATGACCGCGAGCTTTTCGAGCGGCTGCGGAAGTGGCGCCGCACGGAGGCCGAGCATCGCGGGGTACCGCCGTACGTGGTGTTCAACGACAAGACCCTCCGCGACCTGGCGCGCGTGCGGCCGACGACGCTGTACGAGCTACGCTCCATCTACGGCATTGGCGACGCCAAACTCGAAGCGTTCGGTGAGGCGCTGATCACGCAAATCCGCGAGCATTGCGCGACCGCGCCATCGTGACCACCAGCCACACCGCGAACGCGCACGAGGCCACGCCGGCAAACAGTCCGGCCATGCGCAGCAGAAACGCGAAGACGTGGTCCGCCGGCAGCATGTGCATCGCGCCAAGCAGGTAGGCCCAGTCGTGCTCCAGATCCTCGGAGGATGCGAATCCGACCAGCGGCAGATCCTTCGACCGCGCGTCGCCGACGTACGCCGAGAGCTCGTACAAGCTGTACGAAAGCCAGAAGCCGCCGACCGACATGCCGAAGTAGTCGGGCTGCCGGGCGAAATAGATGACGCAGATGATGGGGATGGCGATCTGGAAGACGCTCCCCATGATCGAGGTGATGAAGTGCGGCGCCCAGGCGAAGAGGAGATGTCCCATCTCGTGGAAGCCGAGCGTGATGCCATAGAAGATCGTCCACCGCGTCGGATCGCGGAACTTGACCGTGAAGATGTAGACGAGGAAGAGCAGCAGCAGCGCCCGTGGAATCCACATCCGCCCGCGGCACCAGTCGCGCGCGTCGTCCAGGAAGATGTCGAGCGCGGTGGGGGCGGTGGGTTTGGGGGCGGCCTCGATGTGACCCATTGCGTGAAGTGTAGAACGGGGGAGAGGATGTCAGATAGCGATGCGTTCGTGACGTCACCCATGACGAGAACGAAGTCATCGAGAATGAGCGATAACTCACCGATGACGAGAACGAACTCACGGGTGACTTGAAAAGAGTCATCAGTAACTTGAATGAAGTCACTGATGACTATAAACGAAGTCACTTGTGACCTGAATGAAGTCTCTTGTGACCTGAATGAAGCCACTGGCGACCGAAATGAAGTCACTTATGACCGAAATAAAGTCACATGTGACTAGAAACAAAGTGACTTGAGACTTGAATCAAGTCATTTGTGACTAGAATTAAGTCACTGGTGACTCTAATAAAGTCATTGATGAGGCTCCCGGAGGTCAGGGATGACGACTACGAAGTCATCGATGTCCAGGTTTTGGACGCGGCTCACAAGTACTCCAGCACCCGCGCCACGTGCTCCCATTCCGTCGCCCCGTTCCCTATAGCCACGCGGATGCCGTAGCGGCCTCGGAGACGTGTGTGGGAGACGAAGAGGCGGCCGCTGGCGTTCATCCGTTCGAGGGCTTCGACGCTGGCGCGCTCGGAGCCTGCCTCATCGATCTCGTTATTCGACGAGCGGACGATCTTGCGGAAGACGACCACGCTCAGACTCTGCGGCGCGATCAGCTCGACGTCGTCGCGTTTCTGCAGCTCGGCCGCGAGCCGGGCCGCGTCGGCGATGTGCTGGCGTATGACCTTCTGAAGCCGCTCGATGCCGTAGTGCTCGAAGAGGTACCAGAGCTTGAGGGCGCGGAAACGGTGGCCGAGCTGGAGGCCGTAGTCCATGAAGTTCACCTCGGCCGAGTCGGTGGTCTTCAGGTATTCGGGGACGAGCGAGAAGGTCTCGCGCAGCACGTCGGGCTTGCGCGTGTAGAGCACGCTGCAGTCGATCGGCGTGAAAAGCCACTTGTGCGGGTTGATGACGATGGAGTCGGCCGCTTCGATGCCGTCCCACAGCCAGCGAAACTCGGGACAGATCGTCGCGGGGCCGGCGTAGGCGGCATCGACGTGCAGCCAGACGTTCTCGCGCCGGGCGATCTCGGCGATGCGCTTGACCGGATCGATGGCGGCGGAAGAGGTCGTGCCGACGGTGGCGGAGATGGCGCAAGGGACCTTTCCTGCCGCGCGGTCGCGTGCGATTGCTTCCTCCAGCGCGTCGACGCTCATGGCGAATCGATCGTCGCCGGCGATCTTGACCACTCCATCGATCCCGAATCCGAGGGCCAGAGCCCCTTTCTCGATCGACGAATGCGCGTGCTCGGAACAGTAGACGCGGAGCGGCGGCGCTGCCGCGAACCCGCGTGTGCGAATCTCCGGCACGGCGTACTCGCGCGCGGCGGCCAGGGCCAGGAACGAGTTGATCGAGGCGGTGTCGTTGATGATGCCGAAGAGGCCGGACGGAAGGCCGAGCGCGTCGCGGAGCCAGCGCAGCGTCACCGTCTCCAGCTCGGTCAGCGACGGCGAGGTGCGCCAGATCATCCCGTTCAGATTCAGCGCTGCCGTGAGCAGCTCGGCCAGGATGCCGGCCTGCGAGCCGGTAATCGAGAAGTAGGCGAAGAATGCGGGGTGATTCCAGTGCGTGACGCCCGGGATGATCTTCGCGTCGACCTCGGCGAGCAGGGCGTCGTAGGGACGGCCGTCAAGGCTCGGCGCGGCGGGGAACTGTTTCTCGATGTCGCCCGGCTGGACGCGGGAGAGAACGTCATAGCGATCGACGCCGTCGAGGTAGTCGCCGATCCAGTCGATCAGTTTGTGGCCGGCGGCGCGGAATTCATCACTGGTCGGATCCAACTTCGGCATGCGGCGCATCTTCTCCGCCCCGCAACGAATTCGCAAGCATCAGGAAGACGACGAAGGTGATGGGAACGGCGATCTGTGCGGTGAGCCGCGGCCACGATGTGAGAACGTGCCAGTGGATGTCGTGTGGCGTGGCGAAGTATGCGCCGGCGAAAAAGACGAGTTGGATCGCGGTCACGAGCAGGACGAACGCTTCGCGGCGCCGGGCCGCGGCGGGTGCGATGAGAATCCCGGCCAGGATGGCAACCCAGAACCACGGCTTGTAAAGCTTCGCCGCGAGATAACCGAGGATCTGGTGCGCGTGGGGCAGCCGGGTCATGATTCGCACGAGGGCACCGCCGGCGATGTCGGTGGCCAGGGCGTGCGTGGCCCGAAGAACGAGCCAGGGAGCGGCCAGGGCGTAGGCGGGGATGAGGCTCAGGAGTCTCGCGGTTGCGCGGTTGCGCGGTCTCGCGGCGACGTCGTCGTTCTCCCGCGAGACCGCGAGACCGCGAGACCACGAGACCAGGAGAATAGCAATGGTTACCGCCACCAGCAGCGCCATCCCTTCGTTCTTGCAGTTCGCGGCGAAACCAAGCAGCAGCGCGCCGTTGCGCCACGACGCGGTATCGTCGTCGAGCATCCCCGTGCGCAGGAAGAGCACACCGGCGCTGCCGAAGGCGATGAGAGCTCCTTCCGCCAGGCCGATGTGGGTGCTGAGGCCGATCCCCGCCAACCCGAACGTCAGAAGCGAGGCGTAGAACGGCGTCATTTCACGCGCCGCCATGGCGCGGATGATGAGCAGGAGTGCCATTCCCCAGGCAACGAAAAGGAGGCCGAACCAGCGGTCGTTCCACCCCGCGGCAAGTGCCACGAAGTCGAAGTTCAGCGGCACGAGCAGCGGATAGTCGGGATGGAGGAAGGTGTTCCAGTGGCTCTCCAGAAAACGCCAGTCGATGGCGCCGATCTCGAGAAATGCCTTCGCCTTCAGTCCCCAGATGGCCCAGAAGTCCCATTCCCACAGCGGCACGAGGGTGGCGAAAAGGGTGTAGCCGCTGATGGTCAGGATCGTGAGCACGTCAAAAACGTGTGGGCGCACTGGGCGTTGTCGGTTGCCGGTTGCCGGTTGTCGTCTTGCGATGACGGCGGCGGCGCAGAAGATTGCCAGCGCGGCGACGCTCACGCTGATCAATGTCCAGCGGATATGCACGATCGAGAGAGTGAGCAGCACCAGGAACATCGTTCCGCTGCCATACAGAAACGATGTACCGACGATCATCGGCCCTCGGCTGCTCCGATCGGCATTGAGCGCGATCGGGATTCCGAGGACGGCCAGGCTGAGGATGGCCACGAGGGTGGGGATCATCGGCGCAGCCTCAACAACGCCCCCTGATCTCCCTGCCAGATCACATCCGCCGGCATGCGCAGCCTGACCCCGAAGACGGCGATGTACTTCGCCGCCAGGAAGTTCCGCTGAAGGCGTCGATTGTCCGGCGTCACCAGCGGCAGCACTTCGCGGCCGGTGAGAAAGTAGCTGGCGCGGTAGTAGGCGTACGAATAGCCGTCATCCCATCCCATCGCCGGCACGATGACGGCGATGGTGTCGCCCGGCTGCGTGTGCTCGCGAAGGTCGGAGAGGAAATGCGGATATTGCGGCCACTGGCGATCGTAGAACCCGTCCAGGGCGCGTGCGAGTGGCGCGCGATCGACGAACACGAGCTGCAGCAGGCGCGCCCCGATCGACAGCGCAACGATGGCTGCCAGGCAGAGGATGGTGAGCGCGCGGCGGAGAGTCACGCGCGCGATTGTCGCATCAGGACGCGCCGCGGCCCGACAAAACCGCCGGAATCGTACGGAGCAGGATCTTCAGATCGAGCGACGGCGACCAGTTATCGATGTACTGCAGGTCGAGCTGCATCCAGCGGTCGAAGTCGACGTTGTTGCGGCCGCTGACCTGCCAGAGGCACGTCAGCCCGGGCTTCATCGACAGCCGGCGGCGGTGCCAGCGGTGATACGCCGCCACTTCCTCGGGGATGGGCGGGCGCGGCCCGACCAGGCTCATGTCGCCCTTGAGCACGTTCCAGAGCTGTGGCAGCTCATCGAGTGAGAACTTCCGCAGCACGCGGCCGACGGCGGTGACGCGTGGATCGGATTTCGCCTTGAATACCGGTCCGGTCATTTCATTCAAATGAGTCACTTCTCCGCGCCGCTCGTGTGCATCCTCAAACATCGTCCGGAACTTGAAGAGCGTGAAGACCCGGCCGTTGAGGCCCATCCGCTTCTGTTTGAAGAGGATCCCCCCGGGGGAGGAGAGCCTGATGGCGATGGCGGCGAGCGCGATGGCCGGAAGGGCCAGAAGGAGAAGGAGCATGGAAACGGCAACATCCAACAGACGTTTGAGGGCGAGCTGCGATTCATTCGACGGCGTGGTGGTGAAGGTGAGGAAGGGGATCCCTTCCAGCTCTTCGAGCTCGACGCGGGCCACGCGGTTCGGGAAGAAGTTCATGGCCACGCGGGCACGGATGCCGAGCTCTTCGCACATCAGGAAGATCTGCTTCATCTCGTCGAGCTTCTTGCGCGTCACGGCGAAGACGATCTCATCGACCGGCTCGGCGAACTGTCCGCCTTCGAGAAGCCGGCGAAGGTCGGGAACGCTGCCGTAGACGCGGAAACGCGCCCAGCCGTTCGACAGCCGGTGCCCGTCGGAGACAAATCCGAGGATCTTGTAGCCCCAGTACTTGTGGCCTTCGATCGTGCGGGCCACTTCGATGGCGCGGCGGCCGGTGCCGACGATCAATATGGTTCGATAGTTGAGACCTTTCGCGCGCACGTAGCGGGCGATGATCCGGACCACGACTTTCTCGAGGACGAGGAGCAGCGCCGCCAGAACGCCGAAGAGAATGAACCATGCCCGCGATAGCTGACGAAGCGGCATCAGGTAGGCCAGCGTGGCCAGGATGGCGTTTCCGACAAGGACCACGCGGATGGCCGTCAGCGCCTCGCGCAGGAGCGGGACCGTGCGGTGGCTGTGATAGCTGTGATAGCTGAAAAGGAGGACGGACCAGAGGATCAGGACGACGGGATAGAGCTTGACGTATTCGCGAAGAGGAAACAGGCCCGTCGGGAACTGGTCCGGGGCAATCCTCGGCAGCACGAGGTCGCGGATGAAGAAGGCGGCAAAGAAAGCAGCCGTGGTGAGCGCAAGGTCGGCAACGTAGACGACCCTGGCGATCATGCGCGCCTTTTCTTTAAGCATTCAACCTCTTGACCGGTGAAACGACTCTCGAAACGATTTGCACCGAATGTACTACGGAAACGAACGGACCAGCGTCTAACGGCTGGGCCTTTTCACCGGGCGATGGCCGTGAAAAGCCGCTCGTACGCGTCGGTCACGGCCGTCCAGCCATACTTCTCACCGGCGCGTGCCCGGGCCGCAAGCCTCATCCGCTCACGCATCTCCGGGGACGACAGGTATTCTGAAAGTGTGCCTGAAAGGGTCTGCGACGGCCGGAGAGTGAAGTAACCGGCGGCATCCCCTCCCACTTCCCGGTTCTCCGGTGTGTCGTTGGCCAGAACGCACCCCCCCGACGCCATCGCCTCGATCATGGCCGGATGCGTACCGCCGACTTCGGTGGCCTGGATATAGATGAGCGCATTGCGCTGTAGCGTCCGGTAATCGTTCCCGTAGAGCGCGCCGGGAAAGAGGATGGAATCCGAGGCATGGCCTCGAAGCTCGGCCTCGAGATCGCGCGCGTAGGAGGCGGAGCCGAGCATGATGAGAGTCGGGAGTCGGCCCCCGATCCCCGCGATCTGCTCGTACGCCAACACCACCTCAAGCGGATTGTTCTCCGGCTCGAAACGGCTGACATAAAGAATGTAGTTGCCGCCCTCGACGCCGAGGCGCTGAAGGACGTCGCTGTCATCCTCGGCCGGGAACTCCGCGCCGTAGGGGATCATCACCGGCTCGATGCCATAGTGCTGGCGGTAATAATCGGCGATCACGACGGCATCGGCGACCACGCGGCTGGCGAAGAGCGCCGAGAACGATTCGCCGATGGCGTAGACCGCCTTGCCGGCGACGTTCCATTTGCGCCGATGGCGCTCGATGCCGTCGACATTGATCGCCACCGGAATCCGGGCCGCGCGCAGCAGCGGCAGGACAAAGGCATTCGCGGCATTGCAGAGAAGGACGACGTCGAAATCGCGCCGCAGCGCATCGAGCGCGGAGAGCAGGGTATGGCTGACGGTTTCGAGGTACTTGTGGTGAAGCGCGGGGAGGACGATGCGTTGAACGCCATTCGAGGGTTGCGTTGTCGGTTGTCGGTTGTCGGTTGTCGGGCTGCCCTCACGGCAGTACACCGCTACCTCGTGTCCACGCGCGGCCAGCCTCGCCGACAGCTCCGCGGCGAAGGTCTCGAAGCCGCCGTAGCGCGGGGGGATGCCGCGCGTGCCGGCGATGGCGATCTTCAACGAAACCATCCGGCGAGCTGGCGGTCGGAGACGCGGCGGCGGCTCTGGATGGCGCGTCGTTTTTCCATGATCCGGCGCCGATTCTTCCACAGCCATGTGAGCGCCGGAAGGGAGCTGCGCTCGATCGTGAGCGTGGCCACGATGGCCACGAGATCGCGGGTCAGCTCGAACGGAGCATTCCTGATTGCCAGGTAAAGCCCCTCGTTTTTGAGCCGCAGCATGAAACGGTTCTTGACGCCGTGCATGTTCGTCACCGCCGGCAGACTGCGCCGCTTCTCCGGTGTGACGGTGCGGACGTGATGCGCGACGGCGTCCGGAACATGGACCGCGCGCCAGCCGAGCAGTTGGCCTCGCCAGGCGACGTCGGCATCTTCGCGAAAGGTGAAGAAATCCTCATCGAGAAACTCGCCGCCGATGGTGACGTCGTTGACGAAGTCCCTGCGATACATCGCGGCGGCGCCGGAGACGCCGAAAACTTCGCGGTTTCGGGGTTGCGCGGTTTCGGGGTCTCGCGGTGATGTCGCGCTAAGCGAAGCACCGCGAGACTGCGCAACCCCGAGACCCCGAGACTCCTCGTCCCGCATCCCTTGATCGATGTCGAAATGCCTCCCGGACCGCGTCATGCGGATGCCTTTCGAATCGACGAGCTTCGTCTCCGCCTGCAGCAGTGTTCCGGTGGCCATTCCGATGCCACCGGTCAGAGCAGCCACTAGCTTCGCCAGGTAATCCGGTTCCAGGAACGCATCGGGATTGAGCAGGAAAACGAGCTCGCCCCGTGCGACGCGCACTCCCTGATTCACCGCCGCGCTGAAGCCGCGGTTTGAATCGTTGACGAGCTGTCTCGCCCGCGGAAAGCACTGGCGAACCATGGCTACCGAATCATCATCAGAGGCATTGTCGATGTGAATCAGCTCGACCTCAGGGTAGGTTTGCGCGGTCAGAGCGGCGAGGCAGCGGCGGAGAAAAGGCGCGCTGTTCCAGGTGACGATGATGACGGAGACGATCCCGTTCGTCAGGCGCCGCTCCATCGCTTGAACGCCTTCCGCATCACGCCGGCATAGGCGCGCGCGGCGCTCCAGCGCCCGAGGTGAAGATGGGCGATGCCGAGGAGGGCCAGCGGCATGCGGAGAAGCATCCCCAGGACGATCGCCCACCGCAGTGCCTCGGCCTGACCGGGCGTAAGCCACTTGCGCGCGTAGAGCCACATGTTGCGATACCAGAGCGCAATGAACTCGGCGAAAGGAATGTGCTCGAGAGAGGCCCCGCCGAAATGCCGCGCCCGTGCCTCCGGGACGACGAAGATCGTGTGTCCGGCCGCGGCCAGGCGCCGGCAGTAGTCGACATCCTCGAACCATGCCGGCGCGAATCTCTCGTCGAGCGGACCGACCTCGGCGAAGACTTCCCGGCGAAGCAGCAATGCCGCCGCGGCAGGCTGTTCGACCGGCTGCGGATGCGTCAGTTCGAGCTCACGATAGCGGTAACGAGCGGTCATCCGGTTGGCCGGGAAAAGCTTGTCGATGCCGAACACCTCGCTGACCAGCGTGGCCAGCGTCGGCAGCCGGCGTAACTGAAACTCGCGCTGCGAGTCCCCTGCCTCGTCCGAGAGCAGCGGCGCCGCCGCGGCCACGACCGGATTGGCGTCGAGAAACTCGACCAGGATCTCGAGCGCACGCGGCGCCAGCTCACAGTCGGGATTGAGCAGGAAGAAGTACCGCCCGCTGGCCCGGGCGGCCACGCGGTTGACCCCGGCCGCGAAGCCGTCGTTTGCCGTTCCGCGGATGACGTCGACGCCGTTGCCGATCGCCGACAGCGTCGCATCCACCGAGGCGTTGTCGTAAACGATGACCTCGTACGCCAGGCCGCCGCACGCCCCGGCGATCGATTGCAGGCAGCGATCGATCCATCGCTCACTGTTCCACGTCACGATCACGATCGAGAGATCGAGCGGGCGCGTGGCCAGGCCGCGGAGGATTCGGGGCGATTCAGTCTCCGTCTTCAGTGTTCTGGTTGCCTCTGCCATTGCTTCACTGCCTCGATCAGCGGCCGCGTCACCACATCCCAGGCGAAACGCGGCTGGATACGGATCAGGTTAGATACGCATGCCGCGTAGAAACCGTCGTCGCGGATCAGCCGTTCGATTCCGTTCGCGACGGCTGCCGCATCGGATGACGGTACAACGACCCCCAACCCTTCCGCCGCTACCAGCTCGGCGGCAAAGCCCTGCTCTGTGGTGATTACGGGAACTGCCGCCGCGATGGCGTCGAACAGCCGCGTGCGAATGGAGTACGCGGCCTCCGCCGTCGGACGGTGCAGCATGATAGCGATTTTGCTCCGGCGCAGCCACGTCAGCCGGTCCCGGTAGGGAGTCCATGAGTCGTTGGCGCCTACAAAGGGCGCGCCGCCGGCGATGAGGGCGTCGAGCCGGTCTTCGCGGCGCCTGTCGACCGAATGCCGGTTGGGCCGCGACCGTCCCAGGAAAAGGAGCCGGCAGTCGATCCCGCGCTGGTTGGCCGCGACGACCGCCTCGACGGCAGTGGCCGGATCGAGCCATTCCCACGTTCCGCCGCCCCACAGGATGATGTTCTCCCGTTTCGCGGAGTCGGCGACGCCGACATCTTCAATGCCGAAGGGGATCTCGATCACCGGTCCCTTAGCCTTCTCGTAAAGCGCGCGTTGTTTCGCCGTTGCGACGATGAGAAGGTCTCCCTCGTCCATCGCCTTTTCCACGCGCCAACGCTCCGCCCGCAGGTGGACCCGCTGCCGCATCGATGGGTGCCGGCCGTACATTTCCCGCAACTCGAGAAGGACCGGATCGAAAAGGTCGTAGACGATGTGTTGCGCGCGCCGTTGCCGCCGGAAGCCGCGCGCCGGCTGGCCGATGAGCACATCTGCCGTTTTCATCGCCACGAGTGCCTCGGCACTTCCGCGCGCGGCGACGTGGAAGGTGGGCGCCGAGGGGAGCTCACCTTCGCGCTTGCAGATCAGGATCGTCGGGAAATGCTTCGCCAGCTCGCCGGCGAAGTGCCAGGCCCGAATCCCCGGCCCTGCCATCCGCTCACCGACGACGTCCGGCGTATGAACTGCGACCCCAAACATGGGCGCGCACTTTACCGCGTGAAGAGTCCCTGCAACATGCCGCGAATCGAGGTCCGGCCATGCAGCGCGAGCTTGATGTCTTCCAGCAGCAACGCCCCGATGCGGCCGACGCCGCGATGCCGCCGGGCCACGAGGTAGCGGTTGCGCGTGCGCAGCCGGAGCGCGTCGGCCCCGAGAAGCGGCGCCGATTGCGAGCCGAGATGCGTGGCTTTGATCACGGGGAGCACCGCGGTACGCCACCCGGATTCGTGGAGCCGGGCATTTAACTCAACGTCTTCGTAATAAGCGAAAAGGGTCTCATCAAAGATGGTTTCGCCCAGCGCCTCGCGGCGGTAGAGCGCGGCGGTTGCGGAGACGCCCCAGGCCTCCCTGGGACCGCGGGCGGGACGCCCGCGGTCCCAGGAGCGTATCTGCCGAAAGGTGCCGTCGCTGATGTCGATCCCGGCGCCATCGATCGTCGTTTCATCTTTGCGCAGGATCGTCTGCACGGCGGCGAGCCTGGGATCGGAATCAAGCGCATCCGAGACGGTTGCCAGCCAGTCGCGGTCGAGGACGACGTCGTTGTTGATGAGCGCGATAAAGGTGCCGGTAGCGTGGCGATACGCCTCGTTGTTGCCGCCGGCGAAACCGAGGTTGGTCCCGCTCCGGAAGACGTGCAGACCGTGGCGGAAGGCGATGCGCTCCGCGACTGGCGTGCGGGAACCGTTATCGAACACGATCACCTCGCGCGGCGGCAGCGTCTGCGAGGCGATGGAGTCGAGACAGGCCAGCAGCATTTCGCCGCCATCGATGTCGAGAACGATTACGGAGACGTCAGTCATGGCGCATCCAGTCGAGGTTCGCGTTTCCGTCGAGGCAGCGCAAGTCCAGGCGTCCGGAGTCCGCGATGGTGATGTGGGTGTAGCCGTAGATGGCGCCGGTAGGCGCCAGCACGAATGCGCGCCCTCCGAGCTCGATCGTCGCGCCCGTTCTCGATTGGTAGCGCAGCGTCGACAGGCCGGCTTTTGCCAGGAACGAGAGCGTGTCGCCGGCGCGCACGATCCAGCCGCCCTGGTAGAGAAAGCGCGAGACGGTCCACTCCGTCGGAAACAGTTCGCCGCCATTGTGGGTCACGTGCGCGTCCTCGAACTCGACGCGATCCGCCGGTTGGCGGCCATAGATGAATGCGGCGAAGAGCAGCGGCGCGAAGAGGAGCGGTGCCATAGATGTTGTGCGATCGAAAATACGATCAAGCTGTCGCACGCCAAACAGCACCAATACCAACACCAGCGCCACACTCCCCACCACCGCCGCAACATTCGGCCGGATGAAGCTTGGCATCAGCCGCGAAAAGTCGCTGTGCCACGTCGTGCTCAGCGTCTCGCCGATGAAGTTCTCGCCGGTGGCGAGGTGAAAGAGGCGCCACGGGAAGGCGGCGCCGTGGATCACCAGCATCAGCGTCCACGCCGTGATGACGGCGCGCAAGCCTCCGATGCGATCCCACAGAGTTGCCGCGCCGAGTGCCAGGATCGGCATCAGGACGACGATGTAACGGAGTGGGGGAGACCATCCGCCGTGCCACTCCGAGCGGGGGATCAGGTAGACGATGTACAGCAGCGACGCGCTCATGCCGAGGCGAAAACCTTCCGGAAACGTGCGCCAGCGCGGTAGTGCCAGGATGGCCAGCGCATAGAGCGGTGCCTGGAACAGCAGTCCGGCCGCGCCGTCGAGCACGAGGCCGAAGAGGCCGAGCCAGTAGAAAATCGGGCCGCTCGGCATCAGTTCCGTCAATCGGTGCGTGTTCATGGCATGGCCGGAGATCAGCCAGGCCACCACAAGAGGAATCGCCACGAGCGCCGCGGCGATGGCGGCTTGCTTTCGCGTGCGCAGCACTCTCGCCAGCAGCACGACGGCGAGCAGCCCGAAGCGGATCTTGAGCAGCACCAGCGCCAGCGTCGCCGCGATCCAGCGCGGAGGTCTGCGTTGGCGGACGCCGCGCACAGCCTCGAGGTAGAAAAACGCTGCCGATACCTCAGGCCAGATCCGTGTCGCATAGAAAATGATCGGCGGCCCGAACGCGATCAGCGGGAAGAGGGCGCGCGTGGTTGTATCGCTGATCCCCTCATCCTCCAGGAATCGGATCGTCGAGCGCGCCAGCAGCGCACCGAACAAGGCGATGATCGCGATCGCTCCCGGCACGCCGCCCAGCGCGTAGCCGGGCATCATCAGAATCGGCAGGAACGGTTCCAGCCGCGAGTACTGCTCGCCGTGAGGCCCGCGTGGATCGCCCTGCTGCGGAACGAGATCGGGCCGGCCGATATCGGAGTGCGCCAGCTCGCGGTACTGATTCGTCAGATCGAGATCGTGATCCCGCACGAGCGACTCGGTCATCAGCAGGTAATAGGGCTCGTCGCCGTCGATCGGCGTCCGAAGCTGCAGCGGGATCATCACGGCGTATCCGATCGCGGCGATGACGAAGGCGCGGTTTGAGCTCCAGCGGACCTCGCCGGATACGGCGATGAATCCCAGCGGGATGGCCAGGATCGCCGTGCCGGCGGCGACGAAGATCAGATAGGGATCGACGTCGACGTGCAACACGCGGCCGAACGCGCTCAGGCCGGCGAACACGAGAAGGGCGCCCAGTTCAAACCCCAGGCAACGGCGGAGCTGCCGGCCGCGCAGGGCGACCAGCGAAATGGCGAGGGCGGCGGCGATTGCGAGAGGCAGATTCATCGCGCCGGAAAGTCCACCGCATCGATCTGGAGGTGCGTCTGCCGAGGGAGGTCCGGGGCGGCCAGCACGCGCAGAGATGCGATGTCGGCCGTGCAGGTGAGGGCCGTGCGGCCGGAGCCCCAGACCCACGCGCTCGCGCCGTAGCCGCGGATCTCGGCCGGCGAAAAACGCGGCAATGGATTGCGCGATCCGAAGAACTGTTCGCGGCGCGTGAATCCGAAGTCGGCGATGTCGCCGATGCGGATCTGCCGCGTGGTCACGCGTCCGCGTGCGTCGGTCGCCTCGATCATGCCGACGACGCGCCCGGGCTTGAAGCGCGCCATCTGTCCTCCGCTCGCCGTCACGATCACGCTTCGAACGTGCGGCGGCAACCCGATCGGCAACGACTCGGATGGAGCCAGAGCCGACACGACCGCCTGCCGGTTGGCGCACGACGGCCGGTAGTTGCGCACCACCGGCAGCGCGCGCGCGATGATCCCGCTCCACGGCCAGAGCGCGAAGATGACCAGCGCCGCCGCGTACGTCAGCGGCCGGACGCGATCGAGCAGCGGAACCAGGAAGACGATCGCCGCCGCGATGTAGATCGTGGCTAATGAATAGCGGGCGAAGAATGCGGCGGTCAGGAGGGCCGCGACGATGGCCGTGGTCGCGAGGTTGCGCGGTCTCGCGGTCTCGCGGTGTTCGAGAGCGCGAACCGCGAGTACCAGCATCGCCACCGCGAACGGAAAGAATGCCAGTTTTCCCGGAGATAGGGGAGTAACGACTGCGACTGCAAGTACGGCCACGAGCGCTGACGCGCGAAGCGCTGGCGTTGCCCGGAGCGCTGGCGTCTCGCCGGCTGGCCCAGCGGCGTCTCGCCGCCGGCCGATGGCGAAGAGTAAGGTAAGGCTACCGACAAGGACGATCAGTTCCTTGGTAACGTGAACGTCGTGTAGCGGGATCCAGCGCAGGAGAACGATCCCAATCACCGTTAGCGTCACTCCCTGCGGCGAGACGCCGCCGGGCCAGCCGGCGAGACGCCAGCGCTCCGTTTTGATCACCGCGATCCCGAACGCCACCGCGACGATGACGCCGTACGCGAAGAGCCTCGTCCGTTCATCCGTGAGCGTCATCATCGCCACCACCAGCAGCGGCACGGCGCATTGCACGATGGCGGACCAGCGCGTTCCGCGCACGAGCCAGGCGCACACGAGCACGAGCGCGATCACCAGCGGGAGATGAGCGTCGATCGTCGTCGTCAACACACCACGTTCTCGGCCGGATTGCGGACCCAGTCCGGATCGAAGCCTTCGATCGTTTCGGGAGTCATCGTGGCGCGGTAGACCACGCGCGCGTCGCCACGAAGCTGCACGTCGCGCGGATCGCTTCCATCGAGCGCAAAGGAGACTTCGAGCGTGATCCCGCTCCGCGTCAGCACGTTCACCGGCGACGTCGTCTTTCCGAAGAGGGCGCTCGTCACCGACGACGCCACGACACCCGAGCCGCAGGAAAGCGTCTCCGCCTCCACGCCGCGCTCGTACGTCCGAACCTCGATCGAGTGCGGATCGCGCACGACCACGAAGTTGATGTTGGCACCTGCCGGCTGCAGATCCGGATGCGACCGCAGCGCGCGTCCGAGGGGAACGATGTCCTGTGACCAGAGCTCGTCGCGCAGGAAGACGACGTAGTGGGGAACGCCGACGATGATCGAGCTCCCCTGAATTACGGTTTGGCCGAGGCGCAGCGGGCGGCTGGCAATGAAGGAATGCGGCGGCTGCAGCGAAAGCGTGACGTGCCCGCCGTCGCTGACTTCGGCGCCGACGATCCCCGCGCCGGTCTCGATCGTCATCCGCTTCGGAGCGATGACATTGACATACGCGAAGCGCGCCGCGCAGCGGGTGCCATTCGCACAGAAGTCGGCCGGCGATCCGTCGGCGTTGAGGTAACGCATCCGGAAGGTGGCTCGCGCGGTGTTCTCGATGAGGATGAGGCCGTCGGCGCCGACGGAGAGGTGCGGTGTACAGATCCGCCGCGTCAGCGCCGCGGCGTCCTCGATCCGCCCCGAACGATTGTCGATGATGACGAAGTCGTTCCCGCCCCCGGCCATCTTCGAGAACGTCAGCGGATCTTGTTTAGATGCCTGGCTTTGCATAGGTTTCCCGCGAGTCTCGCCTGCCGGAAGTTTTCGCGCCGGGCGCGGGTTCAGACCGGCGGCCTATTCTCGCATGTAACGGCGCGCTCCCCCGATTCGTCTAGTAGGTCAGGGCGGGCCGACGCGCGAGTGAGGCCATCTCGATCGGCACCGTCCGACATCTCACAATCATCGGAGATCCCGTGAAACGACTTCGCCTCAGCCGCGTTACCTCGGTGGTCCTCATCGTCGCGCTCACCGCCGGCCCCCTGGCCGCACAGCAGAAGAGCCAACAGCCTCCGGCCGATGTACCAAAGCTCACCGAGAACATCGACGTCCGCGTCATCGGCATCGACGTCGTCGTGACCGACAAGAAGGGCAAGACCATCACGGGTCTTACCAAAGACGACTTCCAGATCTTCGAGAACGGCATCGAGAAGCCGATCTCGAACTTCTCCGAGATCGAAGGGAAGGCCGTAACCCAGGCCGTCACGGTTCCCGTCCCTGGCGCCGCGGTGACGCCTGTGCCCTCGAAGGAAGAAGTCAACGAACAGTTGCGCCGCCGCATCATTTTCTACATCGACAACCTCTCGCTGGCGCCCTTCAACCGCAACCGCGTCTTCAAGCAGATGAAGGATTTCGCCAAGGAAGCCATGCGCCCCGGCGACGAAGCCATGGTGGCGACCTACAACCGCAGCCTCAAGGTGCGGACGCCGTTCACGCGCGACGTGGTGCAGATCCAGCAGACGCTCGATGCCATCGCCGGCGAGTCCGCGCAGGGTCTTGCCGGCCGCAGCGAGGCCAAGGACGTGATGGGCCGCATCCGCGATGCGACGTCGTACGACGAAGCGCTCGCCAATGCCCGTTCCTACGCGGAGTCGGTCGATCACGATCTCCGGCAGAGCGTCGAGTCGATCAACGGCCTGCTCACGACGCTGGCCGGCGTCGATGGCAAGAAAGTCCTCGTGCTGACCACGGAAGGATTTCAGATCCAGCCCGGCCGCGAAGTCTTCACCATGATCGATGAAGTGGCGCGCGAAAAGGGCTGGCAGTCGAGCTCGATGCTCGAGGCCATGGGCTTTAACGGCAGCTCGCTCATCGAATCGATCGCCAAGACCGCCAACGCGAACGGCATCACGCTCTACGCAATCCATGCCGGCGGCCTTGCGGCCGGCAGCGAAGGGACGACCGCCGACAATCAGCAGGCCATCTCTTACAACGTCACCTCGGCGGCGCTATCGAACTCCACCGAATCGCTGCAGATGCTGGCGGAGCTGACGGGCGGCCTGGCCACGTCACGGACCAACAACTTTGCCGGCGCGTTCAAGGACATCGTCCGCGATCTCGATTCCTATTACTCGCTCGGCTACCGCGCAGGCACCGAGCGCGTCGACCGCCAGCGCGCGCTGGAAGTGCGCGTGAGGAACAAGGCCCTGCGCGTTCGCAACCGCCAGACCTTCGTCGAGAAGTCGACATTCCAGGAGATGAGCGACCGCGTCATCGCCAACCTTCTCTACAAGACCAAAGCGAACGACCTCGGCGTGCGGGTAAAGGTCAACACGCCGGTCCCCGCCGACGAACTGTACAAGGTCCCCGTCGAAGTGCAGATCCCGATCGACAACCTCACCCTTCTGCAGCAGGGCGAAGCCTACATGGGCGGCTTCTCGATCTACGTCGTCGTCGGCAACAAGGACGGCGACATGTCCGACGTCGCCCGTAAGTCACACCAGATCACCGTTCCGGTCGGCGACTTCGTCAAGGCCAAGGGGAAGTACTACACGTACACCCTAGATCTGATGTGCGAGCGCGGTCTGAACAAGATCTCCATCGGCGTGGTGGACGACGTCTCGAACACGACCGGTTTCGACCGGCAGCAGGTGATCGCGCAGGATTTACGGTAGACCGCAGACTCGAACGGGTTCCACGATAGGTAGAGGTTTGCACCGAGGGGCGATTTCCGAGGTAGCCTCGGTGTGTGAGGAAACTCAGCGACGAAAGCCAAGATCTCGTCATGGAACGCATAGCCGAGGGGGCGCGCGAGGCCGCGTTGCTTTGGTTTGTCTTTTCCGCGCTCGACGCGCTGATCAGCGGGCGCTTGACGGTATTCTGGGCAGCGACGAATACCTTTGGCGCGCTTGGCGTTTGGCTGTTCGGGATTTACGTTGAAATCCGCACAAAGGAGCACAGATGAATCCGATGTACTACGGCACACTGGCGTTCCTGGCATTCATGACGCCGTTTTTCCTGGTGGCGGCGTGGATCCTTCGCGGCTGGCGGCGCGACGAGATGCGAAAACGCGCAGCAGGCTTCGTTGGCTCAACGCCGGAATCCCGCTCGCGATCGGAGCAGTGATGGTCGCGATAAACCCGATGTACTACGGAACCTTGGCGTT
>Ga0247680_1000063_pt1 | contig 55155 bp, 42 predicted proteins | sample CNK21_metaG_FD_182803 | JGI IMG/M metagenome (GOLD analysis project Ga0247680, IMG submission 182803) | Soil microbial communities from Purdue University Martell Research Forest, Indiana, United States - CNK21 | ecosystem: Environmental > Terrestrial > Soil > Temperate forest > Bulk soil...
GAGTCCTTCTCCCCCCGCTCCTGAAGAACGACACCGAGGAATCCCGCAACGTGATCGCCGCCGCGCAGCACGACGTCGACGCGCGGTGGAAGATGTACAGCTACCTGGCGGCGGAGAAGTGAGGGGGGCAGGGGATTAGTGGGTTAGTCGCCGGCATTTCTCAGAGCCTGTTTGAATCACTTGCGACTCTCTTAATCGAGAGTCCTTCTCCCCCCGCTCCTGAAGAACGACACCGAGGAATCCCGCAACGTGATCGCCGCCGCGCAGCACGACGTCGACGCGCGGTGGAAGATGTACAGCTACCTGGCGGCGGAGAAGTGAGGGGGCAGTAGATTGGTGGGTTAGTCGCCGGCATTTCTCAGAGCCTGTTTGAATCACTTGCGACTCTCTTAATCGAGAGTCCTTCTCCCCCCGCGGTTTCTTGCGGGGGGAGAAGGTGCCGAAGGCGGATGAGGGGGCGGCTCTCGCGCTGAAGTTACGTGTTTTCATGGGTTTCCCTCGACCGTTCATGAAAATAGTCCACTGCTCGGCAAGAACCAACGCCCCTCATCAGGCTTTCGACGAGTAACAGGGTCCCAACTCTCCAGTCCGACCGGTGCTCGCGCGGGCCAATCGTTTCAGGCCGCGGTGTCGACTCGCAGTGTGCGACCTCCGTCACGGCCGTAATGGCTTGATGACGCTTCAAACCACCATTCCTGGAGGGTTGCCTCACTGGACGATCGGACTGGCGAATCCGGCCTAAGTTGCGGCGCACCCCCTGAGTCTGATCATAGACTCGTGGAGTCTGATCATAGACTCGTGGAGTCTGATCATAGACTCGTGGAGTCTGATCATAGACTCGTGGAGTCTGATCATAGACTCGTGGAGTCTGATCATAGACTCGTGGAGTCTGATCATAGACTCGCGGAGTCTGATCATAGACTCGCGGAGTCTGATCATAGACTCGTGGAGTCTGATCATAGACTCGTGGAGTCTGATCATAGATTCGCGGAGTCTGATCATGGACTCGCGGAGTCGGATCATGGACTCGTGGAGTCCACTGGTGGACTCATGGACGTCCGCCGTCAACTGGAACTATGGCCAGCAGGTCTAATCGTCGCCGAACCGCTACCCCATGAGGCTTTTCCCGACCGCCAAGAGGCTGTGAGCCTACCGGAAGAGGCTTAGAGCCTCTTCAGTAGATCCATGGATCTATTCGAAAGCAGAAAAAGCCTCAAGAGTAGATCCATGGATGCCATGAAGAGGCGAATTTCGTTCTTCAGGAGCCGATTGGCCGGACGGAATTGGCTTAAAGCCTCTTCAGTAGATCCCGGGATCTACTCAGACCGAAAAAAAGCCTACTCTGTAGATCCACGGATCTACACAACAGCCGATTCGACCTTCAGGCACGCGGGAACGTCCACTCCGTCACGAGATCGCCGGCCACTGCATCGCCATCGCCAGTCCCGGCACTCCCGCCAGCTGCTCGGCATGCGCCGATACCACATCCTCCAGCTCGCGTGTCAGCACCGCATCGACCGACGTCCCCTCCCGCCGCGCCAGAGCCCGCAGCACGTCCCGCTGATACCGCGGAACCCGTGCCCGCAGCTCCACCAGCCGGATTGCCTCCGGCAATACCGACGCCGCATCCTTCCCGAGCGCAGCTTCGATGACGGACTGCTCCCACTTCTGCATCGCCACCGCCACCAGCTCCTCCCGCGTCATCCGCTCCCCGAGCGCCGTCCAAACCGCTACAATCGCCCCATCCTCGATCTCCCGTTTCAACTCCTTGAGGGTGAACCCGAGCAGATTCGCCGCCGTCATGAGGGCGAAGTTGGGACGGGGAGAGAGGAAGATGTGCCGGATACGGGAGCGGGTGGATTCGTCCATGATTCGCGTTCTCCTGAGTTGATATACAAATATTAGTCCGATGAAGACATTTGTCAATAGGTTGCGTAGCCATTGAGGCGATCTTTCGAGGTGGCCGAACTGTTTGGGTCACGCCTGCGAGAGCTCAGGCTGGCCGCCGGTCTGACACAGGAAGCGCTCGCGGAGCGCGCCGGTCTGCCTCACACGCACGTCAGTGCGATGGAAAGAGGCCTGAAGCTGCCGAACCTCATGACGATGCTCCGGCTTGCGGCAGCGCTCGAATGCAAGGTGGCGAAGCTCGTAAGCGTCTTCGACAAGACCAGTCTGTCGTCGATCCTTCCGAAATGACGAGGAATACCACATGAAACTGGACGGAGCGCTTTGTGGTGTGGCCGGCGAATACTTCGTCGCGGCAGAGCTGTCGCGTCGCGGTTACCTCGCTTCGATCACCCTGCGGAACAGCCGGGGCGTAGACATCCTCGCTACCAACCGCGACGCGACGAAGTCGGTCGCCATTCAGGTCAAGACGAACCAACGTGGCGCCGCCGAGTGGATTCTCAATGAGAAGGTGGAGACGTCAGTCGGAGACGACTCTTTGCCCGAGAGTCTCTTTTTCGTCTTCGTGAACCTTCCCCCAAATGGAGATCCGCCCAGCTACCATGTCGTCGCCCGCCGCGATGTCGCCCGGCTTGCGAAGGAAGGGCACGAGAGATGGCTGGCAACGCCCGGGCGCGGGGGCAAACTCCATGCGAACAACCCGATCCGCAAGTTTAAGGACGCAGAGGGACATTACCGCGATCGATGGGATCTGCTCGGACTGGACTGATGTAACGGATATCCGTAGAGGTTGGTTCTTCCACTTCGCGCCTTCGCGGCTTCGCGTGAGATCGATGTGTCACGCGAAGACGCGAAGACGCGAAGGGCAAATATTCACTGCCTCACACCATCGCGCAACGTGCTTCCGTCGCGATCGGATCTTCACCTGCTTCCGTGAGAATGATCTCGTACAGTGCGAGCGTGTCGGCGATGAGGGCATCGTCGATGCGGCGTACGGCGTGGCCTTCATGTTCGAGGATGTAGTCGCCGACGGCGAGCTCCCCTTCGATCAGGTCGATCTGCACTTCGCGGGTCATGCCCCAGAAATCACATTCGACGACGGTTTCATCGATGAAACGCACAATCTGGCCAGGAGCTCCGAGACACATGACGCACCTCCGAGTGGTGACGATCGCATGCAGCGGGGATGGCGTCGACATCGGAGCGCACATGTCCACGTGATTCGCGTCACGCGGCGCGGAGGTTTCTCCCCGCCCTGGTTCGCGGAAGCCGTCCGTGGGCATCTTGTGGAGGACCGTTGCGCGCGGAGGCGCGGACCACAATTCAGCCCCGCGCTCGGCGCAGCGCGAGCGCGGGGTATCGGTCGGGAAATGCAGTGCGGCCGCGAAGGCGGCCGCCACAGGAGCTGTGCAGACCGCTTCTTTTGCGGATTGGGCCGCGTTGTCCCGGCCGCCTCCGCGGCCGGCAAAAGGGTGGCACCCTCGTACCCCGCGCTCGCGCTACGTCGAGCGCGGGGCTGGATTGTGGAGCGCGCCTTCGCGCGCATCCGGGCGAGGGCTGGGGGGCTCAATCGCGTTCGCGGGCGATAGCGCTACTCCGCGTTCTGGCGTGAAACCAACTCCTTCTTCCAAACGAGCGTCATCAGGATCTGGGTGAACTGGTTGTAGTACTCGATGACGTGCTGGTTGTTGGCGGCGATGTATCGGCGACGCACCTTGCGGATCATTTCCAGGTCGGCGGGGGTGCTTACGGCGACGAGGTCGCGCTCGCCATCAGGGACGGCTTCCATGAGCGCGTCGAATGGCTTCGGGTCACCAGCAAGAAAGGATGCAAATGCGGCGAGGAATTGGGAGCGCGTCGTTCGAGGTGGGTTCCGAGGAACAATCAGGTTGGGACCTTCGAGCAGCGCCTTTCGGCTGGCGATGACTTCCGGTGACAGGCCTTTGGGATCAAGGTGCGCGACGGCGCGCAGCGCTTCCGGCGTGGCCTGGCTCATGAGGAGCTGGACCACGATGTTCTTCACTTCGCCCGTCGACGTCCGGCTGAGCGCGATGAGGGTGGGCGTTGCAAACGTTTCGTCCAGTGTTCCGAAGATGAACATCGCGCCGTTGTCACGGTCGACGTGATAGGCGGCGTGCTCCGGAAGAAAATAGCCGGCGTTCGGATAGGCAAGCCACCGGCTTCCCAGCGCCGACGTATCGAATCCTTCAAGCCCCATTGCCGATGCGGTTCCGACCCAGGAGCGAAGATCGACGTCGTCAAGAGAGACGCGGGTGAGACCATCCATGAGACGTAGCTTGGCGACGCGCGAGTGATCCACGCTCACCAGTAACTGACTGCCGTCGAAAAGAAACCAGGTGTCCTCGGTCGGTTGTGCGAGCGCCTCTTTGAGACACGGGGCGAGTGTAGATGGATCCTGCTCGACCGCCTTCCAGATGGCGTCCATCTCTTTGGACTTTGCAGCCGACGCCGCTTGATCGAGTTTCGATGGACGAAATCCGTACGTGCTTTTCAACCGCGCATTGAACGCGGCGCAGGGAGCGGTGGTTGTCGGTTCCGCTGCCGTGGTGAGCGCGAACGCAAAGAGAAAAGAGTGAATGACCAACGTGACCTCCAGGAAGGAAGACTACCCTTTCCCATCACCTGCTCGCGCAATTCCCGCCGGTTACGTCTCAACGGGAGGTCCCTTCCATCCGTGAGACCACCGTTCCGCAACACCTTCTCCTCCAGGCCAAAATAACGATGCAAGGCGTTACCGTAGAATTGGGATACTCGCCCCTGGGCGTCCGCGCACACAGCGCGGCGAAGTCGCAACCAAACATGGATTCCGGCAAGGGCATGGCAAGTACCGCCCCCTCATCCGCCTTCGGCACCTTCTCCCCCGCTGGAAAGCGCGGGGGAGAAGGCTCTCGATGTTAGGAAGGCGCAAGCTCTTTTCGGGGCGACCGCATGTTTGCGTGATCTTCTCGTGACGCGCAGAACCAGATTAATAATGCAGGGAGGTACCTATGAAAGCTCCTAAGATTCGTGCCGTCGACATGGTGCGGCGAATTCGCGATCGTCACGCACGGCTGCTGACGGGCAAGACGCCCGATGAGGTAATCGCGTTCTACCGAGCCGCGGGTGAAGCCGCGATGCAGGATGCACACGAACGAGCGAAACCTCATCGGCGAAAAGCTGGCTAACCCACGAGTGAAAGCCGGCGCGGGCGTTGCGCAGACTCCGACGTAATCACGCGGAGCTTGATCCACTTTTCCCCTCCGCGTCTCCGCGTCTCCGCGTGAACCATCTACCCCTTCCCCATCACCCGCTCCAGCTCTTCCCGCCGGTTGCGGCTTAGAGGGAGCTCGGTTCCGTCCTTCAGCCGCACCGCGTAGTCGCCGCCGGAGGCGCGGAGGAGGATGTCGATGCGGTCGAGGCGGACGATGGCGGAGCGGTGGAGGCGGAAGAAGAGGGCGGGGTCGAGTTTCTCTTCCAGCGTCTGCATCCGTTCGCGCACGGCGAAGGTCTTGTCGCCGGCGTGCAGCTCGGCGTAGGGGCCGCTGGCGGTGATGTAGTCGATCTTCGACACCGGAACGACGCGCATCTGGCCCCGCTGCTCGACCGGGATGCGGTCGAGATAGTGGCGCTTCGGAGGTTCCGGTTCGGCGCTTTCGTGCAGGAGCGTGGCCAGTTGTTTCGTCAGGCGCTCCACCTGGCGCAGCTCGATCGTCTTGCGCGCGCGGGCCAGAGCCTGCGCGAAGCGCTCGTCGTCGAACGGCTTGACCAGATAGTCGATGGCGGCCACCTCGAAGGCCTTCAGCGCGAATTGATCGAAGGCGGTCACGAAGATCGTCACCGGCATCCGATCGGCGCCGATCGCGGCGACGACTTCGAAGCCGGTCATGCCGGGCATCTGCACGTCGAGAAAGACGAGATCCGGTGCGAACTTGCGGATCGCTGCCACCGCTTCCGGCCCATTCGATGCCGTTCCTGCAATCTCCACGGACGAATCGTGGGCGAGCAGATCCTCGATGCGCTGGCGCGCCAGAAGCTCGTCATCGGCGATGACGACGTGCAATGTCTTCGCTTCAGGCATGCGTGGCCGTCCGGAAGGGAAGGATCATCTCCGCTGTCGCTCCTCCCTCGCTGCGCGACGTAAGAGTGAACGATGCCGCGCCGCCGTACAACTCCGTGAGGCGCGCGCGCGTGTTGCCGAGGCCGATGCCCGTCGCGGTGGCCGGCTCGACACCCGGACCGTTGTTGATCACGGTGATGACGAGATCATCCCCGCGTCTGCGCGCCGCGATTTCGACGACACCCTCGCCGGTGGCGCGCGCGGCCCCGTGCTCGAGCGCGTTCTCCACGATCGGCTGGAGGATCAGGCGCGGGACAAAGGCCGCAAGCGTTTCCTCGCCGGCGTCGATGCTCGTTCGCAAACGCCCCTGGAAGCGCACTTCCATGATGTCGATGTAGCGTCGGAGAAACGACAGCTCCTCTCCGAGGGTGACCTCGTGCTCCGCTTCGCTGTCCATCGTCAGGCGCAGCAGCTCGCTGAGGCGGGCGATCATCCGCCGTACGCCTGCAGGGTCCCGTTCGACCAGCGCGGCGATGGCGTGGAGCGTGTTGAAGAGAAAGTGAGGATTGAGCTGCATCCGCAGCGCGTCGAGGCGTGCATCGGCCAGTTGGACCTGCAGCAGCGCGGCGCGCGCGCCGAGGGCGCTCGCTTCCTGGACGCGCATCTGATCGCGGATGAAGTACTTGCGCGCGTATCCGGCGATGAGCACGGCCACGAAGACGAGAAAGTGATTCACGAAGCGGAAGCGGCCGATGTCGCGCAGCGGCGCGAAGAGCGTCGGCGGCGGCCGATGGGCAACGGCTGTCTCGAAGAACTGTTCCCTCGCCTCGGCCAGGCCGGAGTAGACGATGACCGAGATGACGATGCCGATCGCAAGGAGAGCCGGGACGTGCACGACCCAGCGCGACCGTTCCATGCTGAATCGGCTGCTGAGCCAGAAGACGAACGGCGTCAGCACTGCCCAGATCCACGATTCGATGAACGCCAGCGCGATCGGGCCGACGGGAGAGATGCCGCGAAAGCCGAATCCGCGCGGGTCGAGAAGGCGATTGACCGAGGCAAGCGTGGCCAGCGACGTCCAGAAGACGAAGATGAGAAACAGCTCGCGGCGCGAGAGTCGTCTCCAGGATGCCGTCATCACGCTCGAAACTAGCACGAACGACGCCGTGCGACGCCGGCGCTCGTTTCACCGGCGTGCAGTTCGTGACATGCGCGTGCGGATCGAGGAAATGCCGAAAGGAAGGCCGCGGGCGATTTGTCGTGATGCACGACTGGCAACCAGCAACAAATCGATCGATAACCCAACGCCAGCCAAGGAGAACCAACATGAAAAGCACCAGTAAGTGGATCACCGCAGCAGCCGTCCTCGGGCTGTCGGCCACCCTCGCGTTTGCCGGTACCGGCATGGGCGAAGGGCACGGTCATGGCTTCGGAGGCAACGGGCGACATCACTGGGGCAGCAAGCTCGCCAGCAAGCTGAACCTCACGGATGCGCAGAAGGAGCAGTGGAAAGCGATCCGTAAGAGCTCGCACGAGCAGAATGCGGCGTTCTTCCAGCAGTCGCGTCAAACGTGGCAGGAGTTCCACGCGGCGAAGAAAGCCGGCGATACGGCGAAGGCCGATTCCCTCAAGCCGGCGCTGGAGTCGCAGCGCGCGCAGATGAAGCAGATCCGCGCGGCCGAGGAACAGCAGTTCGTCAAGATCCTCACGGCGGAGCAGAGCGCGCAGTACCAGACCCTCAAGGCCGAGCGGGCCGCGCGTCATGCCGCACGTGAGTCGCAGAAGAAGTAAGCAACACGCATCGCAGCAGTGAATGAGGAGGCGGCGACGCCTCCTTTTTTTGCCTTCGGGGTTGTCGGTTGTCGGTGGGGTTGCGGGGTCTCGCGGTTGCGGGGTCTCGCGGCAGTTCGGCGATTCGGCGCTGCCTTCGATACAAGCACACTCCGAGACCGCGTAACCGCGCACCGCGCCGTCAACCGACAACCGATTCACGACACCCCAGTGCACTCCATGCCACCCCAGTGCATCTCACGAAAACGGCGCAAACATCAACATCTCCGGCCCGTTGTCAGTGCCATCGAAGGGAGTACGCGATCATGAAACGCAAATCGATCATCGCAGTCATCCTCATCGCCGTCCTCGGCGCGGTCGGCCTTTTCGTTTACCGCGACGCGTTCGCGAAGCCGGCGGCAGCGTTCCGGTTCGTGACCGTGGAGCGTGGCAATCTGCAACAGTCGGTCTCCGCGACTGGAACGCTCGGCGCGGTGACGACGATCAGCGTCGGAACGCAGGTCTCGGGACAGGTCTCCGCGCTGCTGGTCGACTACAACGACGTCGTGAAGAAGGGACAGCTCCTGGCGCGCATCGATCCGACGCTGGCCCAGCAGGCGGTCGTCGACGCGCAGGCGAATCTCGACAAGGTGCGGGCGCAGCTCCTCCAGGGGCAGCGCGACTTCAACCGCAACCGTGAGCTGACTACCGATGGTCTGCTGGCGAAGAGCGCCTTCGAGCAGAGCGCGTCATCGCTCGACGTGGCGCGCGCCGACGTGAAGTCGGCGCAGGTCGCGCTCGATCGGGCCCGGCAGAATCTTGCCTACACCAACATCTACGCACCGATCGATGGTGTCGTCGTCGACCGCAACGTGCAGCAGGGGCAGACCGTCGCGGCCAGCCTCTCGGCGCCGCAGCTCTTCCTGATCGCCAACGATCTCGCGCACATGCAGATCCTGGCGCAGGTGGGGGAGAGCGACATCGCCCAGATCAAGGAAGGGCAGCCGGTGTCGTTCACCGTGCAGGCGCTGCCGAACCAGAAATTCAAGGGAACCGTGCAGCAGGTTCGCCTGCAGTCGACGACCGCGGACAACGTCGTGAACTACACCGTCGTGATCGCCGTCGATAACGCCCAGAACAAGCTTTTGCCCGGCATGACCGCGCGCGTCGACCTCCAGACGCAGTCGGCCACGAACGTGCTCGAGGTCTCGAACGCGGCGCTGCGCTTCAAGCCGACCGATGAGCAGCTTGCGTCGCTTGGTGTGAAAAAGGCGGCAGTGCCGGCGAAGACCACGACGGCGACGTCGACTATGTCTCCTGCTGACCGCGCGGCGCGCAGAGCAGCGAGGGACGCGGCGGGCGGGCAGCGGCCGACGATCGCCACGCTCTACTACGTCGATCAGAACGGCGATCTGGCCACGGCCACCGTCGCCACCGGCGTCAGCGACGGCACATCGACCGAGATCAGGACGCGCAACGACTCCGCGATAAGGGAAGGAACGAAGGTGGTGGCTGGCATCGCATCGCCGTCAACCACCGTCGCCACTGCGACCACCGGCTCGTCCGCCAGTCCGTTCACCACGAGCGGCGGGCAGCAGCGTCCTGGAAACAGGGGAGGCTTCTAATGAGCGACATCGTCATCGAAACACGGCAGGTCACGAAGACATACGAGAGCGGGTCGAATTCCGTGCACGCATTGCGCGGAATCGACCTGACAGTCCGCCGCGGCGAGTTCATCGCCGTGATGGGCACCTCGGGATCGGGCAAGTCGACGCTGATGAATGTCCTCGGATGTCTCGATACGCCGACGTCGGGCTCCTATCTGCTCGACGGCGTGCAGGTGGAGTCGCTTGGCAGGAACGAGCTCGCGGCCATCCGCAATCAGAAGATCGGTTTCGTCTTCCAGGGATTCAATCTTCTGGCGCGTACGAGCGCGGTGGAGAACGTGCAGCTTCCGTTGCTCTATGACCGCAGCGGCAGGAAACGCGACACGCACGCTCTTGCCATCGCCGCGCTGGAGAGTGTCGGGCTGGGAGAGCGGGTCGATCACGAGCCGAGCGAGCTCTCGGGCGGGCAGCAGCAGCGCGTGGCCATCGCACGCGCGCTGGTCACCGAGCCGGCCATCATCCTGGCCGACGAGCCGACCGGCAATCTCGACTCGCGTACCTCGGTGGAAGTGATGGCGCTGTTTCAGTCGCTGAACGACCAAGGCATCACCATCGTCCTGGTCACGCACGAGCCCGACGTCGCGGTCTACGCGAAGAGAATCGTTGAGTTCCGCGACGGCTCTGTCCGCCGCGACGAGATCGTTAAAGACCGCCGCAACGCGGCCGCCGATCTCGAAGAAGAAGAAAGGAGCGCAGCATGAAGATCCGGACGCTGGTAAAGCTTGCCCTCCAGGCAATCCGCAAGAACAAGATGCGTGCGACGTTGACGATGCTCGGCATCATCATCGGCGTGGCCGCGGTCATCGTGATGGTGGCCATCGGCTCCGGCGCGCGCGCCCGCATCCGTTCCCAGATCAACAACCTCGGCACGAATATGATCGTCATCACGCCCGGCTCGGCCAACACGGCCGGCGTCAGCCAGGGGGCGCAGGCCTTTCCGACGCTTTCACTCGACGACGTCACGAAGATTCGCGCCGAAGCGCAGTATGTGACGGCCGTATCGCCGGTCGTCGTCAGCAGATCGCAGGTCGTGGCGCAGCAGGGAAACTGGCGGACGATGATCAACGGCGTCGACACCGACTACCAGACCATCCGCGACTGGCAGACGGACGACGGCGTGTTCTTCGGGGCCGACGACGTGCGCGGCCAGCGCGCCGTCGCCGTGATCGGCCACACCGTCGCCCAGCGCCTCTTCGGCGACAACGAGCCGGTGGGGCAGGACATCCAGATCGCCAAGTCGCCGTTCAAGATCGTCGGCGTGCTGACGGCGAAAGGGCAGACCGCGGCCGGGACCGATTCGGACGATGTGATCTTCGTGCCGTACACGACCGCGGCGACGCGCCTCAACGGCAAGAACCGCATCCCGCAGATCGTGGCCTCGGCCGGCTCGCAGCAGGACATCCCGGCCGCGCAGGACGAGATCCGCGGGCTCGTTCGCGAATCGCATCGTTTGAGTGTCAGTGATGAGGACGATTTCACGGTCCGCAATCAGACCGATTTAGCGCAGGCCGCGGAGAGCTCGACGCAGGTCATGACCATGCTGCTGGCGGCCATCGCCTCGATCTCGCTGCTCGTCGGCGGCATCGGCATCATGAACATCATGCTGGTGTCGGTCACCGAGCGAACCCGCGAGATCGGTATCCGCCTGGCTATCGGCGCCCGCGGCTCCGACGTCCTCACGCAGTTCCTCGTCGAGAGCATCGTCATGGGCATCCTCGGCGGCGCCATCGGCCTCGCGGCAGGTGTCACCGGCGCCAAGGTGCTCGGCCATTTCACCGGATGGGAGACCGTCATCTCCCCGATCGTGATGCTGATCGCCATCGGCTTCTCCGGCGCGGTGGGCGTGTTCTTCGGCTACTACCCAGCCAGAAAGGCGGCAGCGCTGAATCCGATTCAGGCGCTAAGGTACGAGTGAGGAGGGGCCGCCTAGATCGGTGGCCCTTTACCGCGTCTCGAATGCCAGAAGGCGAGGATCTCCAGATACGGCGGTGAGCCGATGACGCGGTAGTAGATGACGAATCCTACCCGGCGTAGAAACATCTGACGGACGTTTCGCGTCCTCGTGTTCGTTGCGCGCCTGCCAATACCGGGAGTGCGCGCCAGGATTGCTGCCATCGACCGGAAGTCGTCGTCGATCGCGTTCGGAGCGGCGATCCGGTTCACTTGCCACCACGCGTCGGCGATATCGAGTTGTAGTTGGGCCTGCGGGGTTATGTGGATCGGGAGAGCCGCTGCTTCTCCCAACGTTTCAGAAAGACCTCGAGGGGAATCGCCTCGCCGCGGTCTGCCTGAGCGATCGCTTCCTGGAGAGCAGCATCGAGCTCTTCGTCGATTTCCACCATTTCGCCGGTTTCCGGATCCAGATTGAACTGCGGTTCGCGTTTGCTCATGACGGAATTCTACCTCGGTGTTCCTACCGGACGCGCACATAGCGGCCTCCGGGCAGTGCCTTGAGCCAGCCGCCGAGCTCGAGTTGCAGGACGGGCTCGGAGAGCACGGCTACCGGACAGCCGAGGGTCTCGGCGGCGGTGTCGATATGCGTCCCAAGCTCGCGGCGGAAGACCTCGAGCACTTCACGCAACGGCGATTCGGGTTGTACCGGTGCCGCGGTTGGAACCTTCCAGCCGCCTTGAAGCTCGTTGAGGATGTCGTCGGTGGTATGGACCAGCTTTGCGCCGCTTTGGATCAGCCGGTGCGTTCCCTCCGATCCCGGCGAGAAGATCGAGCTGGGGACGGCGTAGATCTCGCGGTTCTGTTCCAATGCCGTACGCGCCGTGATCAGCGAGCCGCTGCGGCCGTTCGCTTCGATGATCACCGTCCCGAGCGTGAGGCCGCTGATGATCCGATTGCGGATCGGGAAGTTGTAGCGGAACGGCGGCGTGCCCGGCGGAAACTCGGTGAGGATCAGCCCGCGCTCTTCGATGGTCCGGAAAAGGCGCCGGTTCGAGCGCGGATAGACGATATCGATCCCAGTGCCGAGGACGGCGATCGTCTCGCCGGAGGCATCGAGAGTGGCCTGATGCGCCGCGGCGTCGACGCCGAGGGCCAGGCCCGAGACGACGGCCAATCCGGCCGAGACGAGCTCGCGGCCGAGGTGCGCCGCGACGCTCAGAGCGTACGGCGAGGCACGGCGCGAGCCGACCATCGCCAACGCCGGTTTCTGCGCCAGGGACAGATTGCCGCGATAGAAGAGAGCCAGCGGCGGATCGACGAGTTGCCGGAGCAGTACCGGGTACTCGTCATCGGCCAGCGTGACGGTGGAGCCGCGCAGGGAGTCGACCTGCCTGCGAAGTTCATCGTTCCGCCATGGCTCCGCGGCATCAGGTCCATCGATACTTAGCACCTGGCGCAGGATGGCAGGGGATGCATTGCAGATCGTCGAAAGCGGGTCGAAGGCTTTGATGAGGAGACGGATGCGGGCAGGTGAGAGCGGTAACAGGGCATACGCGATCAAACGATCGCGGAGCGGGACTTCGGGCATAAGCGTGTTGGTGCCGCGGGAGGGAGCGATGCGTGGGGGACGCCGCCGTGACAATGGTAATCTCCCTTCCGTGTCCGGTAAAGTCCGAACTCCATCGCCTGCTGCCCCCGGAAGGAGATCGACGATGAAAGGGATGCTTCGCCTCGAGACTCTGTTCGTCGCGCTGTTGCTGGCAATCGGCTGCTCCCATCAGTCCGATCTGTCGCGGCCGGCGTCGCAGGACAACTTCGGTGTGCAGATGGCGCGGATGAATCTCTGGCGCGAAGCGATGTTCCGCTTCGAGCGCGCCATCCAGATCAATCCCGGTGACGCCCAGGCGCACAACAACCTAGCCGTGGCCTACGAGGCCAACGGGGACTTCGAGAAGGCGCGCAAGGAGTACCTCGAGGCGCTGAAGCTCGATCGCACGAATCCCTACATTCAGAAGAACTACAGCCGCTTCGTGGAGTTCCTCTCGCGGAACCGCAAGCGGCAGCAGCCGGCGTCGAACGCGGTTGCCCAGCCCCCCAAAGGGCCGGTGCCTGGCGCGCAAACGGGAACCGTTATCGGCAATGGTCAGCCCGATCGGCCCGTGGGCTCTGAAGTGCCCTCCGCGGTGAGCCCGCCGGGCGCGCAGCCCAGCGATCGCCCGCAACCGCAGCCACCCACGCAGCCGTCACCGCCGCCCACGCCACCGCCAACACTGCCGGGAGGTGCCGCATGAAGCGCATCGCCATCGTCGTTTTCGCCTTACTCCTGCCGCTCACGTCGCTCGCCGGGGTGACGGAGGTCAAACTGAAGCTTCCGCTCAAGCCGAAGCTCTCGATCACCGGCGACGAGAAGATCGCCATCGCTCCCTTCGTCATCGCCAACCGTGAGAAGAAGAACGACCGCGCATCGAAGGTGGACGTGCAGGCGGAGTTTCAGCGCTACCTGAAGAAGCAGTTGACCAAGAATACGAAGCTGCGCCTCGTCGACGTGCCGCAGACCCGTCTGCCCGGTACGGATATGAAGGCCCTCGAGGCGAATCGCGACTACTGGAAGAGCCTGGGAGCGAAGACAGGCGCGGACTACATCGTCTCCGGCATCGTCGATTTCGACGTCAACGACAAGTCCGGATACAAAACCGAGGAGTATGTCTCGCCGGCGGATGGCAGGACGTATTACAGGCAGGTGCTCATCGAGACCACCGGCTTCGTCTTCGATATCGACATCGCCGTCTTCAATGCCGATACGGGTGAGAAGGTGCTGGAAGACAATTTCCGCGATTTCAAAGAGTTCGATCAGCGCAATTACGACGAGATCCTCGGGTTGTTCGAGAATCTCCGGTCCATGGAGACTCAGCTCGTTGGTATTTTCGTGCCCCAGGAGACCTCGGCTACGAGATACGTGTTCACGGAGTAGGGAGTAGTTCATGGAGGCTCAATTGAAGCGAACGATCGCTCTGCTGTTTTTCGTCTCCATTCTGTTCGCACCGAGCGCATTTCCGTTCGGCCAGAACAAGATCGTCTACGACAAGTTCCATTGGAACATCTACCACGCCACGCATTTCGACATCTATTTCTACGATGAGGAAAAGCCGGCGCTGGAGAAAGTCGTCGACATGGCCGAGAGCGCCTACGACGACCTCTCGCGGAAGTTCAATTTCCAGATCTCCAAGAAGATCCCGATCATCTATTACGCCACGCACTCGGCCTTCGAGCAGACGAACGTCGACCTCAATTTCATCCCCGAGGGCGTCGGCGCATTCGCGGAGCCAACGCGAAACAGGATGGTCATCCCCATCGACACCACGGACGAGAAACTGCTGCAGCTCATCCAGCACGAGCTCACGCACGTCTTCGAGTACGAAATCCTCTTCCAGGGAAAGCTCGGGAAAGAGGTGACCTCGAATCCGCCGACCTGGTTGATGGAAGGGCTGGCGTCGTTCATGGGGAACGACGAGGACTCGAAAGACCGGATGGTCCTGCGCGACGCCGTGGTCAATGACCAGGTGCCGGCCATCTCGCACGCGCAGGGCGGCGGCTACTTCGCCTATCGCTTCGGCCATGCCGTCTTCGCATACATTCAGCAGAAGTACGGGTGGGAGGGTCTGCGCGATTTCATTTACGAGTACCGCAACACCCTCGGCAATTCCATCGACAAGGCCCTCAAGCGAGCCTTCGACCTCAAGCCGGACGAATTCGACTCCCAGTTCCGTACCTGGCTTCGCAAGCAATACCTGCCGGCCCTCATCGCCAAAGGTGAGCCGCAGGAGTATGGCGACCCGTTCCGGATCGGACCGGATATCGCCAGCGAAGACATCTCGCCCGTGCCGTCGCCTTCCGGCGATCTTCTCGCGTCGTATGCAACCTACAAGGAAAGCGTCGACGTCATTCTCTATAACATCCCCGAGCGGCGGCTGCTTCGCAATCTGACCAGCGGCTATACGACGAAGTACGAATACGCCATCGCCCAGATGTTCACGGTCGGACCGGTCATGGGCCGCGATCTGGCCTTCTCACCGAGCGGCGATCAGATCGCGCTGTTCGCGAAGAAAGAGCGAGGCCGCAACCTTCTGCTGATCAATGCCCTTACCGGCGCCCTCGAGCGGTCGGTGAAGATGGATTTCGAACAGCAGCTCTCGCCCACGTACTCGCCGGACGGAAAGACCATCGCCTTCGCTGCCTTCAAGGGCAACGTCCCCGACATTTATTTTTACGACATCGCCAGCGGAACGATCAAGAACGTCACGAATGACAAATTCTTCGACGGCGCGCCTGTTTTCTCGCCTGATGGTAAGTGGCTGGTCTATTCATCGGTCGTCAATGGTTATGCCCATCTTTTCAAGCTGAATCTCGCGAATTACGATGAGCGATACCAGATCACGACCGGTGAGTGGAACGATATCGACGCCTGGTTCTCTCCCGACGGGAAGCGGATTTTCTACGCCTCGGACAAGCAGACCGGCCGCAACATGGAGCAGGCCGCGCAGATTCTTCAGAACGCCGAGGCCAAGGCCAAACCGGAAGGTCCCACCCCGCCGGTCGATATGACCAAGTATGCCGCCTACAACATCTATTCGCTCAACCTGACCAACGGCGACGTCCTCCAGTACACCGACGTCGTGGGCGGTTGTTTTACGCCGGTCGTCTTCACCGGCGCCAACAATCGGGAGCGGATGGTCTACGCCTCGTACTACAAGCGCCACTGGCGCCTCTACTCGACGACCACCGACAAGCCATTGCACGCGGCGGAGAAGACCACGCTGCCGTCGGCGCCGTTGCAGGCATCGGCCCGTACGCTCTTTCAGCCGCCGGTGGAGGTGACCATCGATCCGGAGAAGATCGAGAAGCCCGGCGGGTTCAAGCTCTTCATCGACGACGTCGAGGTCAACGCCGGCGTGACGTCGGAGAATCTCCTCGTTTCGCGCTCCGTCATCTATATGAGCGACATGCTCGGCGACCGGCGATTCATCGCCTCGCTCGATTCGGTGTCGTCGTTCTCGAACTTCGATTTCCTTTATCTCGATCTCCACAACCGCACGAACTGGGGTTTCCGCGTCTTCGACAGCCGGGCCTTCTATTCGACGCTGAATACGGATTTCACGCTCGATCGCCATCAGCTCTATCGCGAGACCGGTGCGATTGCCCTCCTCAGCCATCCCTTCGACCGCTATCACCGCGTCGATGCCGGGATCGGCTATGAGGCGCGCGATGTGAACTATCCGTTCCTGGATAGTTTCGGCAACATCTTTTTCATCAATCGCCGCGACAATTTTCCGCTCGTCACGGCCAATTTCAGCGGCGATACGGCCAGCTTCAAGGAGTTCGGCCCGATCGCCGGACATCGCTACGATCTCGGGGTTCTTTTTGCGCCAAACCTTCACCGGAATACCCTCAACAGCATCGGCGGCAGCGGTGGGTCCGTTCTGACGAACGACTACACGCTCGACGCCCGGCAGTATCTTCCGATCACGTCACGCTCGCTCCTGGCGACGCGCCTGTTCGTCGGCTACTCGCGTGGCGACTTCCCGAACTTCTACTATTTCGGCGGCTTGAACACGTTGCGCGGCTACGATTTCCGTTCGATCGTCGGCACGACCGCCGCGTTTGCGAACATCGAGCTGCGCTTTCCGCTGATCGACGTGCTTGCCACGCCAGTCCTTACCTTCACAGGCATCCGCGCCAATCTCTTCTTTGATATCGGCGGGGCAAAGCTGCCGGGTCAGCAATATACGTTCTACAAGAATCGCCGGCTCGTGGATGGTCTTGCTTCGGTCGGATATGGCCTCTCCCTGAATATGCTCGGTCTCGAGCTGCACTGGGACTTCGCCAAGCGAACGGACCTTCGCAACGTCACCGGCAAGTTCCGTACGGAGTTCTGGATCGGCGAGGTGTTCTGAGCGTCACAGCGCGTTGATGTCTTCCGTCTCCAGGATCGTCTTCGGCGCGCCGTTCCGCGCCGCGGCGATCATGGCCCGGCCGATCTGCTCGGTCGTGGTCATGTACTTTGGCAGGAGACGCTTCAGCAGAGGCATGAGTGGCCGCGCGATGGCGTAGAACAGGCGATAGAGACGCGTCTTTGAGGTCTCGCCGTGCATCGGCTGGATGCCCGCGGGGCGGAACATGTAGGCCGCTTTGAACGGCAGGCGGAACAGCGCATTCTCCGTGCTTCCCTTTACGCGCGCCCACATGGTGCGGCCGCGCTCGGTGCTGTCCGTGCCGCTTCCGGACACGTAGATGAACGTCATCCCCGGATTGACCTTCGCCAGGATCGTCGCAGCGGCCAGGGTGATGTCATAGGTCACGCGGCGGTACTCGTCCTCCGTCTTGCCGGTCGCGGAGACGCCGAGGCAGAAGAAACAGCCATCGTAGCCGGAGAGGTCTAAGGCGATGTCGGTGAAGTCGAACAGATTGTCGCGCACGATCTCGCGCAGTTTCGGATGTTGCTGTCCGCTCACGCTGCGTCCGATCGAGAGGACCCGATGCACGTCGGCGTCGAGAAGGCACTCGCGGAGCACGCCTTGTCCGACCATGCCGGTCGCGCCGAAGAGGATGACATCCATGACGGCAGGATACCCGACGGCGATACAATTCACCCGCCTCAGGCAACGCTGATCGACAGGAGAAATAGATGCCCGTCATCCACCATGTCACTCCCCGCAACGGCGACGTCCTTTTGCTCGTCGGGACGATGAAAGGCGCATTCATCTTTCGCGCGAACAGGAAGCGCGGGAAATGGGATATGGGAGGTCCGTACTTTCCCGGAAGCGCGGTCTATGCCATGGCCTACGATGGCCGCGGCAACCGGCACCGCATCTGGGCCGGCCCGCAGAGTATGCACTGGGGAGCGCTCCTCCGGTCGAGCGACGACTTCGGCGAGAGCTGGACCGATCCGGAAGTGGCGAACGTCAAGTTTCCCGAGGGAACGGAAGCGGCGTTGAAGAACATCTGGCAGATCACTCCCGGCCGGGAGACGGAGCGAAACACGCTCTACTGCGGCGTCGAACCGGCAGCCCTTTTCAAATCGACCGATTCCGGCAAGTCGTGGGCATTGGTCGAAGGTCTCTGGAATCATCCGCAGAGACCGAAATGGCAGCCTGGCGGCGGTGGGATGTGCCTGCACACGATCCTTCTCGATCCCGCCAACCCCAAGAAGATCCGCATCGCCGTGTCGACGGCGGGCATGTATGTGACCGAGGACGGCGGCGCGACCTGGCGGCCGTCGAACAAAGGCGTGCGCGCCGACTTCCTCCCGGAGAAGTATCCGGAGTTCGGCCAGTGCGTTCACAAGGTCGTGCAATCGAAGCAGCAGCCGGAGCGGATGTTTCTGCAGAACCATTGGGGTCTCTATCGCAGTGACGATGCCGGCGAAAGCTGGGTCGACGTCGCCAACGGCGTTCCCTCCGACTTCGGCTTCGCCATGGCCATCCATCCCGAGGATCCCGACTGTGCATGGATCATCCCGCTCGAGTCCGACGGGTTCCGATGCACCCCCGAGGGGAAACTACGCGTGTACCGGACGCGCAATGCCGGCGGGCATTGGAAAGCGCTGTCGAAGGGATTGCCGCAGAAGGAGGCCTATGAGACGGTCCTCCGCGATGCCATGGCCGTCGATTCGCTCGATCCGTTGGGTGTCTATTTCGGTACGAGGAGCGGAAAACTCTTCGGCTCGTCTGACGAGGGGAAGAGCTGGGAGGAGCTGGTCGACGGTCTTCCGCCGGTGGTTTCGGTGAAGGCGGCCCGCGTCTCGCTCACCGGGAAGAAGGCGTGATGCCGTTCGTATTCGTGATCCCCGGACCGTTGCGTGAGATCGCCGGTGGCCGAAGCGAGATTCGCGTCGACGGCCGGGCCGGCTCCGTATCCGAGGCGCTCGCGCTCCTCGGCGAGGACTATCCCAAGGTTCACGACCGCATCGTCACCGAGCTCGGCGAGGTTCGCCCTCACATCAACATCTTCATCGACGGCGACAGTTTCCGCGACCTCGGCGGCCTGGGTGCCCCGATCCGAAGCGGGGCGGAGATCATCATCCTTCCCGCGGTCAGCGGGGGATGATTTTCGACTCCCATGATCAAGCTTTCCGTAGCCTGCGTCATCGATGATGACCTGGCGTCCCAGATTCAAACATCGAACGCGCGCTGCACGCGGGCCGCGTATGACGTTTCTGTCGTTCAAGCGCTGCGCCGAATCTATAACAAGGTCACTCTGGTCAGCGTTGGCGAGGACGACAAGGCAGCGATCGATCACCTTCTGAGACTTCGGCCGGATGTGGTCGTCAATCTTGCCTATGCCAGCCACCCGCTCGAGGCCTCCTTTGTCGGATTGCTCGAGATTCTAGGGCTGCCGTATACCGGCTCGTCGCCGCGAGGCATTGTTCTCGCCAATGACAAGACGCGCTCGCGGCATCTTTTGAAGGCGGCTGGGGTCCGTGTGCCGAATTTCGTCGAGTTGGTTCAGGGAGAAACGACCGCAATCAACCTGCCCCCTCCGCTCCTCGTGAAGCCGAGCTCACTCGCCAGCTCCGCGGGCATCAATGATGACAGCCTGGTGAAAACGCCCGAGGAGGCGCGGAAACGAGCCGAGCGCATCTGGAAACGGTTCGGGACCACGGCACTGGTCGACGAGTTCGTGGTAGGGCGCGAGTTCCGGATGAGCATGATCGAAGCTACGGCCACATCCATCAAGCCGGGAGCGATCATCGAATGGCACTTCGGCACGGCGAAGCCCGGCTGGGGCTTCAGGACGGAGGCCATCCGAATCAACGGCAGGGTCCAGCGGCTGCGTCAGGTGACCCGGGATCTGGCCGACATTCCCCGCCGAAAGACCGAAGAGCTAGCGGCCATGGCGCGCACGGCGATGAAAGCCCTTGATATTCGCGGGTACTCGACGTTCGATTTGCGGATGGACGATCGAGAACGAGTCACGGTGATCGAAGTCAACGCCAATCCCGGCCTCTGGTCCGGCAGCCGGCTTTGGACCAATCCGAGCTTCGAGGCAACGATTAAGAAGATTGTCGCCGCCGCCCTTCGGCGCGAATGAGGGTCAGGCCCCAATAGCCTGAACTGTTCCCTCGAGAGCTTGCTACTCCTTTCATCGAGAGCCCTTCTCCTCCCGCGGTTTCTTGCGGGGGGAGAAGGTGGCGAAGCCGGATGAGGGGGGCGTTTGCGCGACATGAACGATCTTGCAACACGGACTTTCGAGGGCAGCCGAAAACCACGAGTCGTACACAATTACGTATATGCGAGAACCGCCCCCTCATCCGCCTTCGGCACCTTCTCCCCCGCTGAAAAGCGCGGGGGAGAAGGACTCTCGACGAAAGGGCGTTGCAAGTGATTCAAGCAGACCTTGAGAAATGCGAGTCAGCATCCTCTCACGCGTAGGTAACGGTCGGTGGAATCGGGAGCACCGGAATCTGCGCGAGCTGCTCGCAGATCCACTCGGCGTCGCAGGTGCCGTCGGTGAGCGAGAGGCCGGCGCCGTCTTTTGGGATTTGTTTGGTAGCCGCCCGGTTGGGGGTCAGACGGCTCATGTCGACGCACCAATATCCGTAGGTTGAAAGTTCCTCGCCACGGGTCAAGCCCCCGACTTCATTCGCGGCTTGAATCATTACTCGATAATAGTCCGGCTGCTTCGGTCCGCCGGCGACCGCCAGCCCCGGGAGGTACGAGATCACGAGCAGCGACAGGAAAACGCCGGGCAGGATGGATCGCGTGAGGAGGCCGTTGAGGATCGCCTCGCGGGTGAGCGGGATGCGTGTGTCGCCGTCAACGAGGCATCGATCTTCCTCGACGAACCGGCCCAGCCGTTCACCGCGGCGATTCCAGAAGAGGAACGAGCCATGGTGCGCTCCCCAGGCGCAGACCGTTCCCATCAGGCGCTGCGCGATGAGCGAGCGAACGGATGGATCGAAGAGCATCCGGTCCAACCATGGATCTCGAGAGGCGATGAGCCGCACCAACATCCGCCGCGCCACTTCCTCCATGGAGCGGACGGTTACGGGGTTGGGCGCGGCAGGAAACCACTTCGCCGCCATCGCCTCCATGACCGCGCACATCTGATCAGCGGCGTCCTGAAACGGCACTGAGCCGGTCAGGAGCGGGCGGAGCCATGGATATTTCGCGAGGAACGGCACGGTCTCCTTCCGGATCTCGACGCGCGCCTCGAGGTCCACCGGGGGCTGAAGCATCGGGCAGGACTTCATGACCCGGTTCGGGAAGAGGTTGAGCCGAGGCGCTCCGTCCTGCACGAACCCGCGAGGGTAGTGCCGGTTGTCGAAAGGAACGAGGGTGGCCACCGTGATCACGATGCGGGCCGGAGGCCGCAATCCAGCGCGCTGAATCGCCCACTGCGGCAGGGCGTAGCTGACGCTCGACGCGAAGTTGAACGGCGCGGCGTGCTCGGAGGTCGAGATCACCGCCTCCTGAAGCGAGAATCCGAGAACCTCTTCCAGATGCGCGCGATAGCCCGCTGACTCCCGGCGTCGATCGGCCAGGCGGTCGTAAAGATCGAGATGGTGAAGGAGCCCCGACTCTCCGATGACCTGAGGGCCCGGAAGCGGAGCGTCGACGCGGCTTGACCGCATTTCACCGGATTCGTTCGAGATCATCGTCTTCCAGGGTCCTGAGCCGTACCAGTCACCCGCGCACGGCTTCCTGCGGGACACTCAGGGCGGAAAGCGCCTTTTCGATCCGCGCACACGCCTCGTTCAGCAGGCCGATGGCCCGTCCGCAGTTGAGGCGGACGAAGTGCTTCATATCGTCCATCCCCGGTCCAAAGTGCGTTCCGCTGATCGCGGCTACGCGTGCGCTGTGCAGGAGAAACTGTTCCGCGTCCTCGAGGCCGAGCGCCTCGTAGAGGGGTGCGTAGCGCGAGAAGTCGACGAACAGGAAGTAGCCGCCGTCAGGGTAGGCGATGCGTAACCCGCCCACGTCAGCCAGCCGGCGCGCGACAAGGTCCAGGTTGGTGCGGGCGTGCTGCGCCCGATTCGACACTACCTCATCCATGGCTGGCTGCACGGCCAGACCGGTCGCTACCTGTCCGTAGGTGGAGGCGAACGAATTCGTATTGACCTGGACGCGCGCGGCGATGCCGATTGCCTCCGCGTCGGCCCAGATGTAACCGATGCGATCCCCGTGCATGCCATACGTCTTCCCGGGACCGGTGAGCGTGGCCGTGCACTTGCGGAGCGGGTACACTTCGTGGCCCGGTACCGTCACCTCGATGGCCGCGAAGGTAATCGGGCGCGGGCCGAAGACGTGGGCCTCGTACGGACAGTCGAAGAGCACCTGGATCGGGCGCATTCCTTCTGCCTCGCGGCGAACGTTGTGGTCCGCGATGACCCTCGCCAACCCCCGCAGCTCCTCGGAGGTGTACACCTTGCCGGTTGGATTGATGCAGTCGCCCAGGATGACGAGCCTGGTCGTTGCGTTGATGTTCGCCTCGAGATCGTGCGGTGTCAGCCCTCTCCCTGGCGGGCGTGCGGGGACAAAGCGCGGAACGGCTCGATTCAGTCGAAGCATGTCCGCGTAGTGCGGCCAGTTGGGAATGGGGACCACCACCTCGTCACCCGGGTCGAGGAAAGTCTGGAACATCACCGTGAGGGCTCCCTTGATGCCGCCCGGGGTGACGATGACCTCGGTCTCGGGGTCGACGTCGACCCCGTGCAGCCGCTTGATCTTCGCGGCCAGCGCTTTGCGCAGGAACGGAAAGCCCTTCACCGGAGCGAAGGCGTGAATGGTCTCGGCATCGTGTTTGATGAAATCGCAAACGCCGGCGTCAATCCGGGGATCGGCGGGGAGATCGAGCGTGCCGATACTCAGGTCGATGACCTGCGCGTCCGGCCCGCTACGCTTGTTGATCGCGTCGATCTTTGCTTTCGTACCGTGGGTGACCGAATCGGGCAGACTGGCGCTGGCCAGGGAGAATCGGCCGGCACGGCCGGCTGCGCTGGTTGCCCAAGGCTCAGCCAGCAGCGGCGCAACAGCGTTTTTGCCGCGCAGACTCCTAGGCAAGGCGTTGGCCCTGGAGCTCGGTGGTCCTTCGATGCAGGTCTTGCCACATATCGAGCTGTACGTTCAGCATTTCCCGCGCCCCGTACGCGACCTCCGCCAGATCGTCCGGTGTACGGCAGTTCCGGCGCACGCATTGGGTGGCATCGGCGGCGTGACGCTGCTCGACTCCGGCGTTCAAGTGCACGTTGAAGTACACCTCGACCTCGCGGACGAACTGCGAGCGATCGAAGTACCCGGCATGCGCGCGAAAGGCGGTGCGGCAGTGGGTCAGCATTTTTTCAGCGTGGGACTCCAGAGCCATCGCCACTCCGAGCAGGCGCTGGTAGCTGCCGCTGGCGAGCTCCTGCAGGCGCTTTCGGTACCGGTTCGTCCCCTCGGCGATGAGTGGGCTGTTGCCCGCCGCCGTCACCGGGAGCGGTTCGAGGTCGAATGCCGCGCGCCCGAAAAGGTTGTGCGCGCCCTCCATGAGCACCGCGTGGCAGTCTTTCAGCTCGCCGTTGCCGCACTCCTCGTTGAGGATGTAGGAGAACAGGATGAGCGTGGGCATGTCGTCCGCGTCCGCGGCGCGGGCGCACACATGGGCGATCGTTTTGACCGTGAGCTCGGTCCGATAGAAGAAGTTTGCCCGGTGCAGGTCGTATGTGTCCCTGGTCCACATCGAACGCTGCAGAGAGTCGAAGTACGGGTTGGCAAAGACGGGATGGCTCTCGATCTCCTCGCAGAGCCTTTCAAGAGTCTGATGAGAGGGCATTGCGTGCGGGTCTCCAGTAGCAGACGTGTGCGACGTAGTCCGAGGCGTTGATCGTCTCTGAGCATCACGGTTGACATGGATCCGGGAAGAGTAAATCGCGTCCTGTGTCACATCCCCCGAGGTGCGTGAACGATCGGCGCCCGACAGATTTCCAGAACGATAATGACGTAAGATTATACGAAGCGCTTAATCTAGTCAAACCTGAGTAAGGCCTCGGTATTCGTCCCATCGATCCGGGCATAAGGCCTTGGGGATTCAGTGATTACCGGTACGATCGAAGCCGAGAGTCAGTTCTCCTTTACCTTCCCCTACGGACACCCCTGAGCCGTGCGGATCTGGTTGGCGGCCGCGATCAACTGGTCTGCCTGGGCCTTGGTCAGTTTCTTGCCGGATTGCGCCTGAACCTGACTGATGAACGCGTCGATCTGGTTGCAGGCGCTGGTGGCGTTCCCGGATGCAAATGAATCGATCGCATTCTGCAGCGTGGTGGTCAGGCTGGTGCTCGTTCCTGACGGGAGATTGAGGCTCTGCACCACCGTGATCAGGTTCGACGCCTGGGCTGAAGGGCCGTTGACCGTGAGCGTGAAGCTGCCGCTCGAGGAGTTGCCGGCGGCGTCCGATGCCGTGCAGCTCACCGTGCTTGTGCCGATCGGGAACGTGCTGGCCGAGGGAGGCGCACACACGATGCTCGGTACGAGACCCGAATTATCGGCCGCCGTCACGGTGTAGTCGACGATTGCTCCGGTGGGACTGGTAGCATCGGCCGTGACGCCGACTGGAAGCGCCAGCAGCGGCGCTTCCGTGTCGACGCGCACGATCAAGGTCTGGTCCGGCTCCGCGTTGCCGGCGACGTCGGTGGCGTGGTAGGTGATCGTGCTCACGCCGTTCGCCGACACCGTGAAGGCAGTGGCGCTTGCGGCGACGGTGTTGGTGCTGGTGACCGTTCCAGTCGGACTCACCGTCACCACGGTGAAGGTGACGGACGCCACTCCGCTGCCGCTGTCGCTGGCGCTCAGGCTCACCGTGACCGGCGCGTCGTTCCAGCCGTTGGCGTTTGCCGCCGGCGTCGCGCCGGCGGACGTCACCGGCGCCAGCGTATCGATACGAACGACGAGCGTTTTGGCAGCTTCGGTGTTGCCCGCGACATCGGTGGCCTGGTAGGTAATGGTGTTGACTCCGGCGGCGGAAACCGGGAACGAGGCGCTGTTGCCGGTCACGATCGCTCCGGTCGAGGACGAAGCGTTCGTCACGGTGTAGGTGATCGACTGCATGGCGCTGCTTCCGGCGGCAGCGCTCAGGTTCACCGTGACCGGCGTGTTGTTCCACCCGGCCGCATTGGCAGAGGGCGTCGCGCTCGCCGAGGTCGTGGGAGGAAAGTCGTCGTTCTGAACCGTTCCCGTGCCGATGGCGGTGGTGATGGTTGCGTTGACCGGCGAAGACAGAACGACGGTGAACGTCTCATCTGGCTCCGTCACTGCATCGCTGACGACGGGGACCGTGATGGTCCGCGTCAGCGTACCTGGTGCGAACGTGAGCGTGCCGCTGGTCGTGGCGTAGTCGCCCGGTGCCGCGGCTGTTCCATCGGCCGTCGCGTAATTGACGGTTACCGTCCGGGCTGTCGAACCTGTGAGTGTGACCGTGAAGACAACGTTCGTCGTCCCACCCGTTCCCTCGGCCTGGCTGACGTTGTTGATGGCGAGGGTTGGGAGGGGATCGTCGTCGATGATGGTCACGGTTGCCGAAGCAGGCGCGCCGAGGACGGCGCCGCCACCAAGAGTGGTGAGTGTGACGGTGAAGGTCTCGTTGGCTTCGTTGATACCGTCGTCGATGATCGGAACGGTGAAGCTCTGCGACGTCACTCCGGGGCCGAAGGTGAGCGTGCCGCTGGCGGTGGTGTAGTCGGAGCCCGCGATCGCGGAACCGTTCGAGGTGGCGTAGTTGACGGTGACGCTGCAGTCCGTTCCGCCGGTGCGGTTGACGGTGATCGTAACGCGGCCCGCTGCTTCGCTCGCGGAGTAGGTCGCGCTCGAAAGGCCGAGCGTTCCGGGCGCGGTCGCACTGAGAAGAATGGAGACGTCGTTCGAGTTGAAGTTCGCGACGGCGAGGTCGCTTCGCCCATCGCCGTTGAAGTCGCCGATGGCCAGGGAGGTCGGATTCGCTCCCACCGCAAAGATCCCAACCCCCGGGCCGAGCAGAACTGAGACGTTGTTCGAATTGTGGTTCGCGACGGCAAGATCGCTCTGCCCATCGCCATTGAAGTCGCCGATCGTAATGGAGAAGGGCTGTGTTCCTGCCGCCAAGTTCGTCGTCGCTAAAAACGTCCCCGACCCCGAGCCGAGCAGAATCGAGATGCTGTTCGAGGCGGCGTTCGCGACGGCGAGGTCGCTCAGCCTGTCGCCATTGAAGTCGACGATAGCGACGGAGATCGGAGACGCTCCCGCCGCGAAGTTCGTCGCCGCTCCAAACGTCCCCGTCCCCGTGCCGAGCAGAATGGAGACGTCGTTCGAGCCCTGGTTCGCGACGGCGAGGTCGCTGCGCCCATCGCCGTTCAACTCACCGATGGCCACTGAGCGCGGAGTCGTTCCCGCGGCAAAGTTGGTCGCCGCTCCAAACGCCCCGGTCCCCGTGCCGAGCAGAATGGAGACGTTGTTCGAGCCATTGTTCGCGACGGCGAGGTCGCTCCGTCCATCGCCGTTGAAGTCGCCGATGGCCAGGGAGATCGGATCCGCTCCCACCGCAAAGTTGTTTGCCACCCCAAACGTCCCCGTCCCGGTGCCGAGCAGAATGGAGACGTTGCCCGAGCCGGTGTTTGCGACGGCGAGGTCGCTCCGCCCATCGCCGTTGAAGTCGCCGATGGCGACTGAGAACGGATTCGTTCCCACCGGATAGTTCGTCGCCGTACCAAACGTTCCGGTCCCGGTGCCGAGCAGAATCGAAACGTCGTTGGAGCCGGAGTTCGCGACGGCGAGGTCGCTCCGTCCATCGCCGTTGAAGTCGCCGATGGCCACTGAGGCCGGATTCGCTCCCGCGGCAACGTTCGTAGCCGGTGCAAAGACGGCACAGGTGCTCGCGGGGGCGGTGTACGTGAAATCATCCAGCGCAGTGTCGGCGCTCGTCCCGGAGGCGTTTGTGACTCGGACGCTGACCGTGCCGCTGCCGGCGGGGCTGGTGGCGGTGCATTGAATGGTCGACCCGCAGCTCACGCTCGCGCCGGCCGTGGCGCCGAAGCTCACGGTTGTGGCGCCGGGGACGAAATTCGAGCCGGTGATGGTGACGACGGTTCCCCCTGCCGTCGGACCGGTGGAGGGACTGATCGACGAGACGACCGGAGCGCAGGCAGCGTTGAGCAGAACGGAGACGCTGGTCGAGCTCGAGTTCGCGACGGCCAGGTCGCTTCGCCCATCGCCGTTGAAGTCGCCGATGGCCACGGAGGCTGGAAGCAGCCCCACAGCCAGGTTCGTCGCCGCTCCGAAAGTCCCGGTCCCGGTGCCGAGAAGAATCGAGACGTTGTTCGAGCTGAAGTTGGCGACGGCGAGATCGCTCCGCCCGTCGCCGTTGAAGTCGGCAACGGCTACGGAGCGCGGACCGGATCCCACCGCTACGTTGGTCGCCGCTCCGAAGGTCCCTGTCCCCGTGCCGAGCAGAATCGACACATTGGTCGAGCCGGAGCTCGCAACGGCGAGGTCGCTTCGGCCATCTCCGTTGAAGTCGCCGATGGCCACGGAGAACGGCAGGCTTCCCGCGGCAACGTTCGTCGCCGGCGCAAAGGTCCCGGTTCCCGTGCCCAGCAGGATGGAGACGTTGTTCGAGCCTTGGTTGGCGACGGCGAGGTCGCTCCGCCCATCGCCGTTGAAATCGCCGATGGCCACGGAGCGCGGATTGGTTCCCACGTCGAAGTTCGTCGCCGCGCCAAACGTCCCTGTCCCCGTGCCGAGCAGGATTGAGACGTTGTTGGAGCCGAAGTTGGCGACGGCGAGATCGATGCGCCCATCGGCGTTGAAGTCGCCGACGGCCACGGAGAATGGATTGGTTCCCACCGCCAGGCTCGTCGCCGCTCCGAACGTTCCCGTTCCCGTGCCGAGCAAAATCGAGACATCGTTTGAGGTCTGGTTCGCCACGGCGAGGTCGCTCCGCCCGTCGCCGTTGAAGTCGCCGATGGCCACGGAGCGCGGATTCGCTCCCGTCGCGAAGTTGGTCGCCGGTCCAAACGTCCCCGTCCCCGTGCCGAGCAGAATGGAGACGGTGTTGGAGTCGAGGTTCGTGACGGCGAGGTCGCTGCGTCCATCGCCGTTGACGTCGCCGATGGCCACGGAGACCGGGACCGGTCCCACCGCAAGGTTCGCTGGCGGCACATAGACGGTACAGGCGCTCGGTGCGGCGGTGTACGTGAAATCATCCGCCGCCGTGTCTGCGCTCGTCCCCGAGGCGTTCGTGACGCGGACGCTGACCGTGCCGCTGCCGGTGGGGCTGGTGGCGGTGCATCGGGTCGGCGACGCACAGCTCACGGTCGTTGCGGCGGTGGTACCGAAGGTCACGGCCGTGGCACCGACAACGAAGTTCGATCCGGTGATAGTGACGACCGTTCCCCCTGCCGTCGGACCGGTGGAGGGGCTGATCGACGAGACGAGGGGCGGACAGCTCGAGTTGAGCAGAAGGGAGACGTTGTTGGAGCCGAGGTTGGCGACGGCGAGGTCGCTCCGGCCATCGCCGTTGAAGTCCCCCGCTGCCACCGAGATCGGATTCGTTCCCGCCGCGACGTTCGTCGCCGCGCCAAACGTGCCCGGCCCGGTACTGAGCAGAATGGAGATGGTGTTCGAGATGTTGTTGGCGACGGCAAGGTCGCTCCGGCCATCGCCGTTGAAGTCGCCGATGGCCACGGAGACGGGCTGCGTTGCCACTGCAAAGTTCCTCGGCACTCCAAACGTCCCCGTGCCTGTGCCAAGCAGAATGGAGACGTTGTTCGAGCCGACGTTCGCGACGGCGAGGTCATTCCGCCCATCGCCGTTGAAGTCGCCGACGGCCACGGATATCGGATTCGATCCCACCGCAAAGTTCGTCGCCGCTCCAAACGTCCCCGTCCCCGTGCCGAGCAGAATGGAGACGTTGTTCGAGAGCTGGTTGGCGACGGCGAGGTCGCTCCGCCCATCGCCATTGAAGTCGCCGATGGTCACGGTATCCGGATTCGTTCCCACGGCAACGTTTGTCGCCGCTCCAAACGTCCCGGTCCCTGTGCCGAGCAGAATGGAGACGTCATTCGAGCCTTGGTTTGCGACGGCGAGGTCGCTCCGCCCATCGCCGTTGAAGTCGCCCACGGCCACGGAGAACGGGCCGGTTCCCACCGCAAAGGTCGTAGCAGTTCCAAACGTCCCTGTCCCCGTGCCGAGCAGAATGGAGACGTTGTTGGCGATGTAGTTGGCGACGGCGAGGTCGCTCCGCCCATCGCCGTTGAAATCGCCGATGGCCACGGCGACCGGCAGCATGGCCACGGCAAAGTTCGCCGGCGCTCCAAACGTCCCCGTCCCCGTGCCGAGCAGAATGGAGACGTCGCTCGAGCCCTGGTTCACGACGGCGAGGTCGCTCCGCCCATCGCCGTTGAAGTCGCCGATGGCCACGGAGCGCGGGGCCGATCCCGCCACAAAATTCGTCGCCGGTGCAAAGACATTGCAGCCGCCCGAAGGGGCGGTGTAGGTGAAGTCATCCGCCGCGGTGTCGGCGCTGGTCTCTGAGCCGTTCGTCACGCGGACGGTGACCGTGCCGGTTCCGGCGGGGCTGGTGGCGGTGCATCGAATGGTCGACGCACAGCTCACACTCGTTGCGGGGATCGCGCCGAACATCACGGTCGTTGTGCCCACGACGAAGTTCGAGCCGGTGATGGTGACGACGGTTCCCCCAGCGGTCGGACCTGTGGACGGGCTGATCGAGGAGACGACCGGAGTGCAACCGGCGTTGAGCAGGATGGAGACGGTGTTCGAGTTCGCGTTCGTGTTCGCGACGGCGAAGTCGCTCCGCCCATCGCCGTTGAAGTCGCCGACGGCCACTGATCCCGGATTGGTTCCCGCCGCAACGCTGGTCGGTGCTCCAAAGGTCCCCGTCCCCGTGCCGAGCAGAATGGAGACGTTGTTGGAGTTGATGTTTGCGACGGCGAGGTCGCTGTGCCCATCGGCGTTGAAGTCGCCGATGGCCACGGAGACCGGAGTCGTTCCCACGGCAAAGTTGGTCGCCGTTCCAAAGCCTCCCGTTCCCGTACCGAGCAGAATCGAGACAGTGTTCGAGGTCTGGTTTGCCACAGCGAGGTCGCTGCGCCCATCGCCGTTGAAGTCGCCGATGGCCACGGAGACCGGAACCGCTCCCACCGCGAAGTTTGTTGCCGCACCAAACGTCCCCGACCCCGTACCGAGCAGAATGGAGACGTTGTTCGAGTTGAAGTTCGCGACGGCGAGGTCGCTCCGGCCATCGCCGTTGAAGTCGCCGATGGCCACGGCCTGCGGATTCGTTCCCACCGCAAAGTTCGTCGCCGCTGCAAACGTTCCGCTACCGGTGCCCAGCAGAATCGAGACGGTGTTCGAGCCCTGGTTTGCGACGGCGAGGTCGCTGCGCCCATCGCCGTTGAAATCGCCGACCGCGGCGAAGACCGGGGTCGTTCCGACCGCGAAGTTCGCCGCCGCTGCAAACGTCCCCATCCCCGTGCCCAGCAGAATGGATACGTTGTCCGAGTTGGCGTTGGTGACGGCGAGGTCGCTGCGCCCATCGCCGTTGAAGTCGCCGATGGCGATGGAGTCCGGAAACGCTCCCACCGCAAGGTTCGTAGCCACTCCGAAGTTCGCCGTCCCGGTGCCCAGCAGAATCGAAACATTGTTCGAGCTCTGGTTCGCCACGGCGAGGTCGCTCCACCCATCGCCGTTGAAGTCGCCGATGACGACGGAGCGCGGAATCGTTCCCACCGCAAAGCTCGCCGCCGGTACAAACACGCTGCAGGCGCTCGAGGGGGCGGTGTAGGTGAAGTCATCCGCCGCGGTGTCGGCGCTGGTCCCCGAGGAGTTCGTGACGCGGACGCTCACCGTGCCGCTCCCGGCGGGGCTGGTGGCGGTGCACTGAGTGGTCGACCCACAGCTCACGCTCGTCGCGGCGGTCGTGCCGAAGGTCACGGTCGTCGCGCCGAGGACGAAGTTCGAACCGGTGATGGTGACGACGGTTCCCCCCGCCGTCGGACCGGTGGACGGGCTGATCGAGGAAACGACCGGAGTGCAGCCAACGTTGAGCAGAACGGAGACGTTATTGGAGCTGGTGTTTGTGACGGCGAGATCGCTCCGCCCGTCGCCGTTGAAGTCGCCGATGGCCACTGATCCCGGATTCGTTCCTACCGCAAGATTGTTCGCCGCTCCAAACGTCCCCGTCCCGCTGCCGAGCAGAATGGAGACGTTGTTGGAGCTGATGTTCGCGACGGCGAGGTCGCTGCGCCCATCGCCGTTGAAGTCGCCGACGTCCACGGAGACCGGAGTCGTTCCCACGGCAACGTTGGTCGCCGCTCCAAAGGTTCCCGTCCCCGTACCGAGCAGAATCGAGACATTGTTGGAGGTCTGGTTCGCCACAGCGATGTCGCTGTGCCCATCGCCGTTGAAGTCGCCGATGGCCACGGAATTCGGATTGGTTCCCACCGCGAAGTTCGTTGCCGCTCCAAACGTGCCTGACCCAGTGCCGAGCAGAATCGAGACGCTGTTCGAACCGGCGGTCGCGATCGCGAGGTCGCTCCGGCCATCCCCGTTGAAATCGCCAATGGCCACGGAGACGGGCCCTGATCCCAACGTGAGATTTGTCGCCACTCCAAACGTCCCAACCCCCGTGCCGAGCAGAATCGAGACGTTGTTCGAGTTTGCAATTGCGACGGCGAGGTCGCTCCGCCCATCGCCGTTGAAATCGCCAATGGCCACGGAGTTCGGTCTCCCTCCCATCGCAAAGTTGGTGGCCGCGCCAAACGTCCCGGTTCCCGTGGCCAGCAGAATCGAGATATTGTTCGAGCCTTCATTCCCGACAGCGAGGTCGCTCCGCCCATCGCCGTCAAAATCGCCAATGGCCACGGAGATCGGGCTCCCTCCCACCGCAAAGTTGGTGGCCGCGGCAAATGTCCCCGACCCCGTTCCCAGCAGAATCGAGATGTTGCCCGAGCTGTGGTTTGCAACGGCGAGGTCGCTGCGCCCATCGCCGTTGAAGTCGCCGATGGCCACGGAGCGCGGGGCCACGCCCACGCCAAAGTTCACCGCCGGTGCGAAGACGCTGCAGGCGCTCGCCGCGGCTGTGTACGTAAAGTCATCCGCTGCCGTATCCGCGCTCGTTCCCGAGACGTTCGTGACGCGGACGCTGACCGTGCCGCTGCCGGCGGGGCTGGTGGCGGTGCACTGAATCGTCGAGGCACAGCTCACGCTCGTGGCGGCAGTGGCACCGAATGTCACGCTCGTCGCGCCGACGACGAAGTTCGATCCGGTGATGGTGACGACCGTCCCCCCCGCCGTCGGACCGGTGGAGGGGCTGATCGAGGAGACGACCGGAGTACAGCCGGTGTTGAGCAGAACGGAGACGCTGTTCGAGCTCGGGTTTGCGACGGCGAGGTCGCTCCGGCCGTCGCCGTTGAAGTCGCCGATGGCCACGAAGTACGGATTCGTTCCCACTGCCAGGCTGGTCGCCGCGCCGAACGTCCCCGTCCCCGTGCCGAGGAGAATCGAGACGCTGTTGGAGGTAACGCTGGTCACGGCGAGGTCGCTCCGGCCGTCGCCATTGAAGTCGCCGATGGCCACCCAGGATAAATCCGTTCCCACGGCAACGTTCGTCGCCGCTCCAAACGCGCCCGTTCCCGTGCCGAGCAGAATGGAGACGTTGTTCGAGCCGTTGTTTGCGACAGCGAGGTCGCTCATGCCATCGCCGTTGAAGTCGCCGACGGCCACGGAGCGCGGAGTGGTTCCGGCGGCAACGTTGGTCGCCGCTCCAAACGTCCCCGTTCCCGTGCCGAGCAGGATCGAGACGTTGTCCGAGCTGTGGTTTGCGACGGCGAGGTCGCTCCGGCCATCGCCGTTGAAGTCGCCGACCGCCAGGGAGTCCGGATTCGATCCCACGGCAACGTTGGCCGCCGCTCCAAACGTCCCCGTCCCCGTGCCGAGCAGAATCGAGACATTGTTGGAGTCAAAGTTGGCGACGGCCAGGTCGCTCCGCCCGTCGCCGTTGAAATCGCCGACGGTCACTGAGGCCGGACTGGTTCCCACCGCAAAGTTCGTGGCCGCTCCAAACGTCCCCGTCCCCGTGCCCAGCAGAACGGAGACGCTGTTCGAGAATTCGTTGGCTACGGCCAGGTCGATCCGTCCATCGCCGTTGAAGTCGCCGATGGCCACCGAGCGCGGATTCGTTCCCACGGCAACGTTCGTCGCCGTTCCAAACGTCCCCGTCCCCGAGCCGAGCAGAATGGAGACGTTGTTGGAGCTGGTGTTGGCGATAGCCAGGTCGATCCGTCCGTCGCCGTTGAAGTCGCAGATGGCCACGGATTGCGGACCCGATCCCACCGCGAAGTTCACCGCCGGTACGAAGGCGCTGCAGGCGCTCGAAGGGGCGGTGTATGTGAAGTCATCCGCCGTCGTGTCCGCGCTAGTTCCCGAGGCGTTCGTGACGCGGACGCTGACCGTGCCGCTGCCGGCGGGGCTGGTGGCGGTGCATTGAATCGTTGACGCGCAGCTCACGCTCGTCGCGGCGGTGGCGCCGAAAGCCACGGTCGTGGCACCCACCACGAAGTTCGAACCGGTGATGGTGACGACGGTTCCTCCTGCCGCCGGACCGGTGGAGGGGCTGATCGACGAGACGACCGGAGTGCAGCCGGCGTTGAGCAGAACAGAGACGTTGTTCGAGCTCGAGATCGCGACGGCGATGTCGCTCCGCCCATCGCCGTTGAAGTCGCCGATGGCCAGGGCCTCGGGATTCGTTCCCACGGCGACGTTCGTCGGCGCTCCAAACGTCCCCGTCCCCGTGCCCAGCAGAATCGAAACGTTACTCGATTTAAAGTTTGCGACGGCCAGGTCGCTTCGTCCATCGCCGTTGAAGTCGCCGACCGCCACGGAGACCGGATTCGTTCCCGCGGCAAAGTTCGTCGCCGCTCCAAAGGTCCCGGTCCCCGTGCCGAGCAGAATCGAGACGGTCAAGCCGGCGTTTGGGACGGCGATGTCGCTCTGACCATCACCGTTGAAGTCGCCGATCGTCACGTAGAGCGGCTGTCTTCCCACAACGAAGTTCGTCGCCGCTCCAAAGGTCCCGGTCCCCGTGCCCAGCAGAACGGAGACGCTGTTCGAGAATTGGTTGGCGACGGCGAGGTCGCTTCGCCCATCGCCGTTGAAGTCGCCGATGGCCACTGAGACCGGATTCGTTCCCACCGCAACGTTCGTCGCCGCTCCAAAGGTCCCCGTCCCCGTGCCCAACAGAATGGAGACGTTGTTCGAGGCGTCGTTGGCGACGGCGAGGTCGCTCCGCCCATCGCCGTTGAAGTCGCCGATGGCAACCGATGATGGTGCCGTTCCCACGGCAAAGCTGGTCGCCGCACCAAACGCCCCGGTTCCCGTGCCGAGCAGGATCAAGACGCTGTTCGAGGTCTGGTCCGCGACGGCGAGATCGCCGCGCCCATCGCCGTTGAAATCACCGATGGCCACGGAGCGCGGACCCGCTCCCGCGGCAAAGTTCGTCGCCGCGCCGAACGTTCCAGGCCCGGTGCCCAGCAGAATCGACACGTTGCCATTGCTTATGTTCGCGACGGCGAGATCGCTGCGCCCATCGCCGTTGAAGTCGCCGATGGCCACGGAGATCGGAATCGCTCCCACCGCAAGGTTCGTTGCCGGTACAAAGGCGCTGCAGGCGCTCGCCGCGGCGGTGTAGGTGAAGTCATCCGCCGCCGTGTCGGCGCTCGTCCCGGAGGCGTTCGTGACCCTGACGCTCACAGTGCCGCTGCCGGCGGGGCTGGTGGCGGTGCATTGAATGGCCGACGCGCAGCTCACGCTCGTGGCGGCGGTGGCGCCGAACTTCACAGTCGTAGCGCCGGCCACGAAGTTCGATCCGGTGATGGTGACGACGGTTCCCCCTGCCGCCGGACCGGTGGAGGGGCCGATCGACGAGACGACCGGAGTAGGACAACTGGCGTTGAGCAGGATGGAGACGTCGTCCGCGTTCGCGACGGCCAGATCGCTCCGCCCATCCCCATTGAAGTCGCCGATGGCCACGGAGGACGGAAGCACTCCCACTGCAAGGTTTGTCGGCGGTCCAAAGGCCCCTGTCCCCGTGCCGAGCAGAAGTGAGACGTTGTCGGAGTTGAAGTTGGCGACGGCGAGGTCGCTCCGCCCATCGCCGTTGAAATCGCCAGTGGCCACTGCGATCGGACTCGCTCCCGCGGCAACGTTCGTCGCCGCTCCAAACGTCCCCGTTCCCGTGCCGAGCAGAATCGAGACGGTCGAGCCCGTATTGGCGACGGCCAGGTCGCTCCGCCCGTCTCCGTTGAAGTCGCCGATGGCCACGGAGAACGGACCCGCTCCCACCGGGAAGTTCATCGGCGCTCCAAACGTCCCTGTCCCCGTGCCGAGCAGAATGGAGACGTTGTTCGAGCCGATGTTCGCGACGGCGAGGTCGCTCCGCCCATCGCCGTTGAAGTCGCCGATGGCAACGGAGGCCGGAGAGTCTCCCACCGCAACGTTCGTCGCCGCGCCAAACGTCCCCGTCCCGGTACCGAGCAGAATCGAGACATTGTTCGAGCCTTCGTTTGCGACGGCGAGATCGCTGCGCCCATCGCCGTTGAAGTCGCCGATGGCCACCGAGACCGAACCCGCTCCCACGGCGAAGTTCGTCGCCGGGCCAAACGTCCCCGTCCCCGTGCCGAGCAGAATCGAGACGGTCAGGCCGGCGTTTGCGACGGCGAGGTCGCTGTGCCCGTCGCCGTTGAAGTCCCCGATGGCCGCGGAAAACGGCTGGATTCCCACCGGAAAGTTCGTCGGCGCGCCAAACGTCCCCGTCCCCGTGCCGAGCAGAATCGAGACGTCATTCGAGTTTTGGTTCGGAACGGCCAGGTCGATGCGCCCATCGCCGTTGAAGTCGCCGATGGCTACGGAGCGCGGGTGCGCTCCCGCGCCAACGTTCGTCGCCGGTTCAAAGACGTTGCAGCCGCCCGAGGGGGCGGTGTACGTGAAGTCATCGGCCGCCGTGTCGGCGCTGGTCCCCAAGGAGTTGGTCACCCGTACGCTCACCGTGCTGCTGCCGGCGGGGCTGGTGGCGGTGCACTGAATCGTCGACGCGCAGCTCACGCTCGTGCCGGGGATGGCGCCGAAAGCCACGGTCGTGGCGCCGGCGATGAAGTTCGATCCGGTGATGGTGACGGCCGTTCCCCCTGCCGTCGGACCGAACGCTGGATGGATCGATGCGACGACCGGAATCGGGAAGGGAGGGAATGTCGATTGGTTGAGGAGAACCGAGACGGAGTTGCTGTCTTGATTCACCACCGCGAGGTCGGGCTTGCCGTCGCCGTCGAGGTCCCCAATCGCGACCGAGACCGGCATCGTCCCCACGGCGAAGTTCGTGGCCGGGCCGAAGCCGCCACTGCCGTCGCCCAGCAGAACCAAGACGCGATTGCTGTCTTGAGTGGCCACGGCGAGATCGGGCTTGACGTCGCCATTGAAATCCCCGACCGCCACCGAGGCCGGGGCGGAACCGACCGAAAAGCTCGTGGCCGGTGCGAACCTGCCGCCGCCGGTGCCGATGAGAACCGAGACGAAGGTGTCGCCGAGATTTGTCACGGCGAGGTCAAGCTTGCCGTCGCTGTTGAAGTCTCCGATGGCGATCGAGCCCGGGGCGGAACCGACCGCGTAATTCGTGGCCGCTCCGAAGCGGCCGCCGCCGAGGCTAAGCAGAACGGCGACGGTGCCGCCGTTCGCCATCGCCACCACGAGGTCGCGCCTTCCGTCCCCGTCGAGGTCTCCGATGGCGACGAAGGTCGGGTCGGTCCCTATGGCCAGGGTCGTGGCCGTCCCGAAGCCGCCGCTGCCGTCGCCGGGGAGAATGGAGAGGTCATCGCTGCCGAGATTCGCCACGGCAAGGTCCGGCGTACCGTCGCCGTTGAGATCCCCAATGGCGACGGAGCTCGGGCCTGTCCCCACGGCGAAGCTCGTGGGCGGCGCGAAACTTCCGCTGCCATTGCCCAGGAGAACCGAGACGTCGCCGCCGAGGAAATTCGTCACGGCCAGGTCGGGCACACCGTCGCCGTTGAGGTCCCCCACCGCCAAAGAGCTCGGGCCGGAGCCCACCGTGAAGTCCGTGGCCGGTCCGAAGCCGCCATCGCCCGTTCCGAGCAGGACGGAGACGCTGTTGCCGCTGAAATTCGCCGCCGCCAGGTCGGGCTTGCCGTCGCCATTGAAATCCCCAATGGCCACCGTACGCGGGGATAATCCCACGACAAAATCCGTGGCCGGAGCGAAGGAAACAGTTTGGGCGAAACCGGCGCCGGCCGGAATGAGGACCGCCAGGCCGATGGCAAGGAGCCCAGGTCTTGTCGTCCACGCTGAAGTCCGGTGTTTGCGGGGAACGGGATAAACCGCGGAATGAAACTCGGCTGCGGCCGCGAAGAGGTTACCGGCGGGTGCGGACATGGCCACCCCTTTGATCTGGTGCGACCGGGCGTTCCCCCCGTTCCTGATGCCAGCCGCCTTTAGGGGCAGCCTCGCAATTTCAGTCGCCAGGCCGCGATGCAAGGAATTGCGAGGACGTTAGCGTACATCAGTAATTGGCGCTGCACTCCATTCTTTCGAGAATGAAATCCAGCACGCGACGCCGCATTCCATGCACTATTGGTAAAAAAGAGTGTAATTCGTGTCCGGCATCACGCGGATGAGTGTCCGGCATCACATGGCGACTGGGAGCGCGTCCACGATTCATGGATCAGTGGCAGTGATTCCGCGATCTAACACAGTCTGTCTGAAACCACTTGCCACGCCCTGTCGTCGAGAGTCCTTCTCCCCCCGCAAGAAACCGCGGGGGGAAGGACTCTCGACGACAGGAGTGGCAAGCTCTCGACGAGCAACAGAAGTGGCGGCGAGAATGGAGAAATGCGGGCTAATATCATGCATCGCAAGGGATTGTTTTCCGGCCACGCTCCTTTACGTCCCATCCTCCACATTCTTCAAATAGAACGACAGTGACTCCAGGTTGATGCGGAGGTCGACGGATTTGACCTTTACGCCGGGGCGGGCGCGGAGCTGGGTGGGGGCGAAGTTGAGGACGGCGTTGAGGCCGACGTCGGCAAAGGCGTCGTAGACGGTCTGGGCGGATTCGGCGTTGACGGCGACGATGCCGATGTCGACCTGCTGATCGCGCACGATCGTCGGGAGATCCTCCCAGGCCAGGACTTCGATGCCGCTGCGGGAGCGGCGTCCGATTTTCGCGGGATCGTTGTCGACGAGCGCGGTGATCTGGAAGCCGTTGTCGTTGAAGCCGCCGTAGTCGGCCAGGGCCATGCCGAGGTTGCCGGCGCCGGCGATGAGAACGCGGCGGGTGCGGTCGAGGCCGAGCTCACGCACCAGGTGCTCCTTCAGGCGCGACACGTTGTAGCCGACGCCGCGCGTGCCGAACTCGCCGAAGCAGGCCAGGTCTTTGCGGATCTGCGCCGAGTTGAGGTGGAAGCGCTCCGCCAGCTCCGCCGAGGAGACGGTCATCTGGCCGCAGGCCTCGAGGAACGTCAGGCAGCGAAGGTAGACCGACAACCTGCCGGTCGTCATCTCCGAGACCGTTTCGCGTTCGTTGTGGTTCAACCGGTCGTTCGACATGAGTCGGGGCTACGGCAGGAGCGCGCGGGCTGCTGCTCCTGCCGCATCGAAAAGAGGTGTGGGAAAGAGGCCGATGGCGAAGATGCCGATCAGTGAGATCAGCAGTGCACCAGTGCCAAAGATGTCCGCATCGAGGAGGACGGAGATCGGGAGTCGGGCGTCGGAGCTTCCGGACAATGCGTGGGAGTGGGTGGTGGCCTCCGACTCCCGACCCCCGGCTCCCGACTCCCCTTCCTTCATATAGAGAAAGTAGACCACGCGCAGGTAGTAATAGACCGAGACGATGCTGGTCAGGATGCCGATGAAGGCGACGGTCATATGGCCGGAATCGACGGCGGTCTTGAAGATGTAGAACTTGGCGATGAAGCCTGCGGTGGGGGGAAGGCCGGAGAGCGAGAACATGCAGATGGTCAGGGCCAGGCCGTAGAACGGGCGGCGGAAGCCGAGGCCGGCGATGTCGTCGAGCGTCTGCGGATCGTTCTGGTTCTTGGCCAGCATGGAGACGACGCCGAAGGCGCCGATGTTCATCAGAGCGTAGGTGATGACGTAGACGCTGATGGCGGCCACCGACTCGTCGCGCAGCGAGAGAAGCGCGATCAGCATGTAGCCGACGTGAGCGATGCCGGAGTAGGCCAGCATCCTCTTCAGGTCGCGCTGGGCGATGGCCACGGCGTTGCCGATGATCATCGAGAGGATCGACAGGGCCGCGACCATCTTCATCCATGAGGCCTGCTGGATGACCGGTGTCATCGACGAGAAGATGCGCACCAGGGCGATGAGCGTCGCCGCCTTCGGCGCGACGGAGAGCCAGCCGGCCACGGGCGATGGCGCGCCCTGATAGACGTCAGGCGCCCATCCGTGGAAGGGCGCCACGGCGAGCTTGAAGCCGAGGCCCGACATCAGGAGGATGAAGGCGATGGTGAGGAGCGGGTTGCCGGGATCGGCCGTGGCGAAGTAGCGCGAGAAGGCGGCCAGGTTCGTCGAGCCGGTGGCGCCGTAGAAAAGCGCCGTTCCGTAGAGGACGAAACCGGTGGCGAACGCTCCCATCAGGAAGTACTTGAGGCTGGCCTCGTTGGAGACTGCGATGCGGCGATGGAAGCCGACCAGGACGAAGATGCAGATCGAGAGCAGCTCCAGCCCGAGGATGACCACCAGGAGGTCGAGCCCCTTGGCCATCATCATCATGCCGGTCGTTCCCCACATCAAGAGAGCGTAGAACTCGCCACGCTCGAACCCCTCGCGGGCCAGGTAGGCGCGGGCGAAGAGTGTGGCCAGTACGGCGGCCAGGAGGAAGGTGTAGTCGAAGATCGCGGTGATGCCGCTGATCTGGTAGGTACCGCCGAAGAAGTTGCCGCCGATGAGCAGGCGCTCGCTCCAGCCGGCGGCGAGGAAGACGATCACCGCCAGCGGTGCCGTGGCGCCGCGCAGTTTCGGGGCGAAGGCGTCGAAGAGGATCAGCAGGATGCCGCCGATCGAGAGGATCAGCTCGGGGAGGATGGCATTCAGCCAGCCGGGTTCGAGCAGAATGTTCAGATTCAACGGACACCTCCAACGTCGACGAATGACGGGGAATGGCGAGGGAGGTTGTTCTTCGCGATCATCGCTTTGCTGGCGTCAGTCTTGTGGACGATCTGCAGGAGTTGCTGGACGCTCGGGGCCATCTTGCGCAGGAAGGTATTGGGGCGGATGCCGATCCAGACCATCAGGATGACCAGCGGGACCAGCGCGGCGATCTCGTTCCAGGCGATCTCGCGAACGTTGCGATTTTCTTCCTTCGTGATCGGCCCGAAGAAGACGCGCTGGATGAGCCAGAGCAGGTAGATGGCCGCGAGGATGACTCCCGTTGCCGCGATGACCGTCCACCTCGGCGAGGTCTGGAACGACCCCGCCAGGATCAGGAACTCGCCGATGAAGCCGTTCAGCCCCGGCAGGCCGACCGACGAGAGCATGGAGATGATGAAGAACGTTGCGAAGACCGGCATGGTCTTCGCCAATCCGCCGTAGTCGGCGAGAAGGCGCGTGTGCCGCCGCTCGTAGATCACGCCGACACAGAGGAAGAGGGCGCCGGTGGAAAGGCCGTGGTTGACCATCTGCAGGATCGAGCCTTCGATCGAGGTCTGGTTCAGGGCGAAGATGCCGAGCACGCAGAAGCCGAGGTGCGAGACCGAGGAGTAGGCGACGAGCTTCTTCATGTCCGGCTGGACCCACGCCACTAACGCACCGTAGATGACGCCGATGACGGCCAGGGCGATGAGCAGGCCGGCGTACTTGGCCGTGGCGTCGGGGAAGAACGGCAGGACGAAGCGGAGGAAGCCGTAGGTGCCCATCTTCAGCATCACGCCGGCCAGGATGATCGAGCCTCCGGTGGGAGCTTCGACGTGCGCGTCCGGGAGCCAAGTATGCAGCGGGAAGAGCGGGACCTTGATGGCGAAGGCGAGCGCGAAGGCGAAAAAGAGCAGCGTCTGCGCGTGCGGCGCCAGGGACGTGCCGTACAGCTCCGTGATGGCGAAGGTGATCGTTCCGGTGTCGTGGTAGTGGGCGAAGCCGAGATAGATGATGCCGAGCAGCATCAGCAGCGAGCCGGCGATGGTGAAGAGGAAGAACTTGATGGCCGCGTAGATCCGGTTCGCGCCGCCCCAGACGCCGATGACGAGATACATCGGCAAGAGCGTCAGCTCGAAGAAGACGTAGAAAAGAATCAGGTCGCTGGCGACGAAGACACCGATCATGGCCGCTTCCATGATCAGGAAGGCGATGACGTACTCCTTCGGATGCTTGTGGATGGTGTTCCAGGAGGAGAGGAACACCACCGGCGTCAGCAGGGTGGTCAGCAGGATGAGCCAGAGCGAGATGCCGTCGACGCCGAGCGAGTAGCGGATTCCCCACTGCGGGATCCAGGCGAGCGACTCGACGAGCTGCAAGCCGGCGACGCCTTCCTTGAATTGACCGAGGATGCCGAGCGAGGCGATGAAGGTGGCGATGGATGCGAGCAGTCCGAAGGCCTTGATCGCATTCGCCGCCGTCTTCGGAAAGACCAGCAGCAGCACCGCCGAGGCGATGGGGAGCCAGAGGGTGAGGGAGAGGATGCTGGTCATGGCTGCGGTCTCGCGGTTGCGCGGTTGCGCGGTCTCGGGGTGTCCGGCGTCAGACGCAGCGTTTGAAGGTCTCCACCGCGAGACCGCGAGACCGCGAGACCGCGTAACCGCCTCATGCCAGCACCCAAATGAACACGATCACTCCCAGGAAAAACATCAGCGCGTAGTTCCTCACGTTGCCGGTCTGGAAGAAGCGCAGCAGGTCGCCGATGGCGGCGACGATGTAGCCGGCCAGCGCCAGGATGCCGTCGATCAGGGCGTCGATGCCGCGCCAGAGGAATTGGGAGAACCCTTCCAGCGGACGGACGATCGTGGCGGCATACAGCTCGTCCACGTACCACTTGTTCTCCATCCCGTTCGCGATCCCCGGCATGGCTTTGGCGAATTGTTCGTCGGCGGCCAGGCCGCGTTTGTAGAAGCGGGTGTACGCGGCCCAGATGCCGATCGCGGCGATGGCGGTGGAGACGAACATCAATCCGTATTCGAGGTTCGGAGAGATCTCATACTGGACCTCGGGGACCCCGGCGATCTCCGGGAAGATCGGATGCAGCCACGCCGCGAGGAAGTGCCGGTGCGGCCATCCCAGAATCGCACCGCCAACAGCGGAGAGCGCCGCCAGGATGATCAGTGGCACGGTCATCGTCCAGGGCGACTCGTGCAGGTGGTGCTCCTGCTCGTCCGTTCCGCGGAAACTGCCGAAGAAGGTCAGATAGACCAGGCGGAACATGTAGAACGCGGTGCAGAACGCGGCCAGCGTGCCGAGGATCCAGATGATGGCGTTGAACCACTGCGGAAAATAGGGATTGGCCAGCGCCGAGGCCAGGATCTCGTCCTTCGAGAAGAAGCCGGCCAGCGGCGGGATGCCGGCGATGGCGATCGTGGCCACGAGGAACGTCCAGTAGGTGATGGGGATCTTCGACTTGAGGCCGCCCATCTTCCTCATGTCCTGCTCGCCGCTCATGGCGTGGATTACCGAGCCCGATCCGAGGAAGAGGCAGGCCTTGAAGAAGGCGTGTGTCACCAGGTGGAAGATGCCGGCGGTAAACGCGCCGACGCCGACGCCGATGAACATGAAGCCGAGCTGCGAGACGGTGGAGTAGGCCAGGACCTTCTTGATGTCCCACTGCCGGATGCCGATCGTTGCGGCGAAGAGTGCGGTCAGCGCGCCGATGAGCGCCACCACCATCATCGCGCCGGGCGCAAGGCGGTAGAGCGCGTTCGAGCGCACCACCATGTAGACGCCGGCGGTGACCATCGTGGCGGCGTGGATCAGGGCGGAGACGGGAGTGGGGCCGGCCATGGCGTCGGGCAGCCAGACATAGAGCGGGATCTGCGCGCTCTTTCCGACCGCGCCGAGGAAGAGCAGAAGGCAGATCGCGGTCATCAGCCAGTGCTCGACGCCCCCGGCGCTGGCGATCTGCGAGACCTTGGCGAAATCGACGCTGCCGAACCAGGCGAACATCAGGAACATGGCGATGAGGAAGCCGAAGTCGCCGATGCGGTTGACGATGAAGGCCTTCTTGCCGGCCGCCGGAGCGTAGTCGGTCTCGTAGTAGAAGCCGATGAGGAGGTAGGAGCAGAGCCCTACGCCTTCCCATCCGACGAACATTAATAGGTAGCTCGAACCGAGGATCAGGATGAGCATCTCGGAGAGGAAGAGGTTCAGGTAGGCGAAGTAGCGGCCGAACCCATGCTCGTGGGCCATGTAGCCTACCGAGTAGAGGTGGATCAGGAAGCCGACCCAGGTGACGACCATCAGCATGACCACGCTGAGGGGATCGAGCTGGAAGGCGAGATCGGCGCCGATGGAGCCGGAGGAGATCCAGTTGTAGACGAGATCGACGTGCCGCTCGCCGGTGGGATAGGCGGCGTGGTACTGCACGACGGCGATCGTTCCGGCGATGGCGGCGCCGAGGGAGGCCAGCAGCGCCACGGCGGTCACGAAGCCCTTGCCGAGGCGCTTGCCGAACAAGCCGTTCAGCAGAAAGCCGGCGAACGGCAGAAGGGGGATGAGCCAGAGTTTGTTGAGCATGTACGGGAAGGATGAAGGCAGAGGGCGGAAGGCAGAAGGAACGAATCGAGAGGCGCTTGGCCGCTACGACGTCATCCCCTTCTGCCTTCTGCTTTCTGCCTTCATCCTTTGTTCTCTCCTCGCATCTGCCGATGCGAGGAGCGTCCCCGCATCAGCTCTGATCTTTTACGCGTTCCTGGTAGTCATCGGAGGAGGCCGGGTCGAGCTCCCAGCGATGTTCGTCGCGGCTCCGTTCCTTTTCTCCGACTTTCAGCTCCTCGTCGTCGGCGTAGGAGATTCCCATCGCCGCCGCCGTCTCCTCGGTGTCATTCTGGCCGGGGGTTGTCTGACTCCCGGTCGAAGCCTCGTCGCCCTGCGACTCGGCCATCTCCCACTGTGCATCGATATCGCCTCCGGACAGCGATGGATCGACGCCGTTGTTCTCGCGCAACCGTCCCGCGAGCTTCTGCGTCCCCGCCTCGACGTCCGGCATGGCCGGCTCGATGCGGTCATCGATGCCATTGCGATTCCTGTCCTTCCGCTCGTTCTCTTCCCAGTCAATGAGCTTCTCGGTCTTGTCCATTTTCGGCTCCTGTTGAGCCTGAAAATGCGACGTTCGTGCCGTGTTGAGCTGTTGGCTCTCAGCTATTAGCTCTTAGGGGACCGAAACGCGCCCCTAAGAGCTGACAGCTAACAGCCAAGAGCCCCTACCACCTCATCAAATTCGCCTCATCTACATCGATCGTGTGCCGGTGATGGAACAGGGAGATGAAAATGGCCAGGCCGACGGCGGCTTCGGCGGCGGCGATGGCCATGACGAAAAAGACGAAGAGGAGTCCGTGGATCTGATGGAACTGGCGGGCATAGGCGACGAAGGTCAGGTTGACCGCGTTCACCATCAGCTCGATGCACATGAAGATGGTGATGCCGTTCTTCCGCGTCAGCACGCCGCAGACGCCGAGCGCGAAGAGGATGGCGCTGAGGATCAGGAACCAGTGCGTCGGAATCATAGTTTGTTCTCCCCGGTCGGAGGTGGGATTGCGCCCGTGCGGCCGCTGAGGATCAAGGCGCCGACGATCGCCGCCAGGAGAAGGATCGAGACCATCTCGAACGGGAAGATGTAGGCCTCGAACATCCGGATGCCGACCGTCCGCGCATCCGAGACGAACGGCCCCTCGGGCAGCTTCGTCACGCCGAATTTCGCCAGGTAGTAGATGAGGGCCAGGCCGAAGGCGGCGCTGGTGGTGTACCCGAGGAACTGCTGCACCGGGCGCGTGCGAGGCTCCTCCTGGTGCTGCAGGTTCAAGAGCATGATCACGAAGAGGAAGAGCACCATGATCGCCCCGGCATAGACGATCACCTGCAACGCCGCCAGGAACGGCGCCTCGAGCAACACATACATCACCGCCAGCGCAAAGAACGACGCCACCAGCGACAGCGCCCCAACCACCGGGTTGCGGTGCAATACCACCACCGCCGCGAAGATCACGGCGATGGCGGCGAAGAAGAAGAAGATGGCGAAGGTGATCATATCCACCTCTTGGCAATAAACCACGCCACAAGAACCACGTTCCCCACCGCCATCGGCAGGAACACTTTCCATCCCAGTTTCATCAGCAGGTCGTACTTGAGGCGGGGGATCGTCCAGCGGACCCAGACGAAGATGAAGAGGATGATGCTGACTTTGACCAGGAAGGCCAGCACCGACACCGCGAAGCCGAAGGCGGTCGGCGGCTCGTTGTACCACGGGACATCCCAGCCGCCGAGAAACAGGGTGGTGATCAGCGCCGACATCGTGGCCATGGCCATGTACTCGGACATGAAGAAGAGCGCGAACTTCATCGACGAGTATTCGGTGTGGTATCCGGCCACCAGCTCGGCATCGGCTTCCGCGAAGTCGAACGGCAGCCGGTTCGTCTCGGCGAAGGCGGAGACGAAGAAGACGATGAAGCTCATCCACATCGCCGGCGAGCAGATGTTCCAGGCCGGGAGCTTGATGGTATTGAAGAGGACGAACGAGCCGGTTTGCCGCCAGACCACGTCCGTCAGCGAGAGCGATCCGGCCACCATCAGCGCGCTGACCGCGGCCAGCGTGAGCGACAGCTCGTACGAGATCATCTGCGCCGAGGCCCGGATCCCGCCGAAGAGCGAATACTTGTTCGCCGACGCCCAGCCGGCCATGACGATGCCGTAAACGCCCATCGAGGCGAGGGCGAAGATCAGCAGGATTCCGATGTTGACGTTGGCGATGATCGGCTCGAAGAGGCGGCCACCGGGCAGTAGGAAGGGCCGGCCCCACGGAACCACGGCGATCGTCGTCAAGGCCGGGATCAGGCCGAACATCGGCGCGATCGTGTAGAGGACCTTGTTCGCCTTGGCCGGCAGCATGTCCTCTTTGAGCACGAACTTCAGCGCGTCGGCGAACGACTGGAAGAGGCCGAAGGGTCCGACGCGGTTGGGGCCTGGGCGGTCCTGAATCAGCGCGCTGCCGCGCCGCTCCACCCAGACCATGATCGGGGTGACGTTCAGCATCGCCCCGAGGACGATGGCGATTTTCAGTCCCGAGAGGCCAACGTCAACCCAGTCGATCCCGTGCATGTCGTCTTACGCCTGCACCGCCGCGGTCTCGGCAACGGCGAACTCGGGGATCTGTCCGAATCCTCGGAACTCTTCGGCCTCGGAGTAAAGCATCGCCCCGATGCGGCGATAGAGCTCGAGGTCGGTCACGGCCTGCCCTTTCGGCGGATAGGCCTGATGGATGCGCTGCACGCGGCCCTGAAGATTGGTGAACGTCCCTTCCTTCTCGGCATGGATCGTCGACGGCAGGAGGACGTCGGCGACGTCGTTGAGGGGATGGTTGGCATCCCACGACATGACCACCAGGAACTTCGCCTTGCGGAGGTTGGCCACCACGGCAGGATCTTTGGTCCGCTCGCTGAAGGCAGCGTCGGTGATGAAGAGGAGGTCGATATCGTCGGCGCCGGTCGTCATCAGTTTGTCGAGAACGTTGTCGGTTGTCGGTTGTCGGTTGTCAGGGGCTCCGAGTGCAGCCGACACGCCGCGGTAGTTCGGCGCGGCCTGCGTGCCGAGGAGCCACTCCGTCCGCGACTTCATCCGGATCGGCTCGATGGCGTCGACCACCACGCCGGCCGAGGCGCCCATCCGTTCGACGAAGAGCTCCTTGGCCAGCCACGCTTCTTCGTTGGTCATGTTGGCGGAGAAGATCGCCGCGGTTTTCGTGGCGTTGCCGGCGGCGTTGCCGATCGCTTCCAGCGCCTCGCTCCATGTCGAGATGCCGAGGTAGTCGTCGTCGGTGCGGACCTTGGGGACGACCACGCGGTCGGTGTCGTAGCGCTCGTACGAGAACCTGCCGAAGTCGCATAGCCAGTGATCGTTGACCTCGGGGTTGACGCGCGGGCGGTAGCGGAAGATCTGCCCCTGCCGGTAGCCGATGAAGATGTTGCAGCCGACGTCGCAGCCGTTGCAGACCGATTCGGCCGACTCGAGGTTCCAGACCCGCGATTCGAAACGGAACTCGCGGGTGGTGAGCGCGCCGGTGGGGCAGACGTCGGTCACGCACGCCGACATCCAGTTGTCGAGCGGCGTCCCCGGAAACACCCCCACCTCGGTGGATGCGCCGCGCTTGAAGAATCCGAGCTCCGCGGTGCCGGTGATCTCGGTGGTGAAGCGGATGCAGCGCGTGCAGTGGATGCAGCGGTTCATGTTCTGCACCACGTGCGGGCCGATCGGGGTCCGGTCCATGCCCGGATAGGTGCGCTTGAACTCGCCGTAGCGCGAGGTCACCGTGCCGTAGTTGAAGGAGTAGTCCTGCAGCGGGCACTCGCCGGCCTTGTCGCAGATCGGGCAGTCGAGGGGATGGTTGATGAGGAGAAACTCCATCTGCCCCTTGCGGGCTTCGTCGACCTTCTCGTTCCAGACGTGGATCTTCATCCCGTCCTTGACCGTGGTCGAGCAGCCGGCCTGCAGCTTCGGCATCCCCTCGATCTCGACGAGGCACATGCGGCACTGGCCGACGACGGTGAGGGAGGGGTGGTAGCAGAAGTGGGGAACGTGGATGTCGGCGGCTTTAGCCGCCTCGATGCAGTTGATCCCTTCCTGCACTTCGACTTCGACGCCGTCGATGGTGATTTTTGCCATTGCGAGTTCTCGGGGACTCCGGAGGGATGCAGAATCAGCGCCGAGAAGCTGGCCGCCGGTGAGGCTTCACGCGTGAGAATCCGTGAAAGTTTTCACAAGCGCGGAGAATACTCGCGGGGGTGGTGCGCGTCAATGATGGCGCTTCGCGCGTTGTCTGCGGCTTCGCCGCGTTGTCGGTTGTCTGCGGCCTGCTGGCCGCGTGGCCGGTGGCCGCAGGCATCTGCGTGTCTCGCACTACGTTATAGACTCTGGCAAACGCGCAGTTGTCCCGGCACCGACCACGCGCGAAGCGCAGACAACCGACAACGCGGCGAAGCCGCAGACAACGCGCGATAGCGCAGGAGCTACCTTGAGAAAAGACATCGTCATCGCCATCGCCGGCATCGTCATCGTCGCCGCGATCTGTTTCGGGCTGGCCATCATGAAGCCCGATTTCAAGCCCTTTTCCTCGCATTCGGAGGCCACCTCGACGGCGGATGCCGGGGCTGACCACGTCATCATGCACGTCAACGGTGAGGCCATCACCGAGGGGGAGTTCCAGGCGGCCTTCGCGCAGCTTCCTGACGACGTGAAGCAGCAGTTCGCCTCGGAGCCGGGCAAGCAGGCCTTCGCCGAGCAGATGGTCCGGCTCAAGATCCTGGAGCAGGAGGGGCGCAAGCTCGGCGTCGAGAAGGATCCGAAGGTGGCCGCGCAGATCGCCGCCGATCACACCAACATCGTCGCCGCGGCCACCGCGCAGAAGCTCGTGCCGCCGCCGACGAATGAGGCGGTGGTGAAGTTCTACAACGACAACAGGAAGAACTTCGAGGCCACGGAGCTGAGCCACATCCTCATCGCCTATCAGGGGGGCGGCGTCCCCCCGCGGAGCGGGCAGGCCCTCAGCCGGCAGGATGCGATGAAGAAGGCGCAGGGTATCGCCCAGCAGTTGAAGGGGGGCGCCGATTTCGCCGCGCTGGCCAAACAGTATTCGGACGATGCCGGCAGCGCCGAGCGCGGCGGCGTCCTCGGCCCGTTCAGCCCGGGCATGCTCCCGCCGGAGCTCGAGGCGCGCGTGACGCAGCTCAAGCCGGGTGAGGCCAGCGACCCCATCCCGTCGCGCTACGGCATCCACATCTTCAAGACCGGCGCGCACACCGCCCAGCCGCTCGAACAGGTCCGGCAGGGGATCACCCAGCGCGTGCAGCAGAAGGCGACGCTCGACAAGGTCGAGCAGCTTCGCAAGGCCGCCAAGGTCGAATTCGATCCGAAATTCTTCCCCGAGGCCAAGGCCAAGCCGCCGGTAAAGGGTCCGATGTAGGCCGATGACCGAAACCGGCGCGCGCGTCCTCGTCGTCGAGGACAACGACATGAACATGCAACTCGTCGAGTACCTGCTCGAGGAGGGGGGCTACCAGATCGTCAAGGCCGCCAGCGGCGAGGAAGCGCTCTCGATCGCCCGCACCGGCGATCCGGTCGACCTGATCCTGATGGACATCCACCTGCCGGGCATCGACGGCCTGAGCGTGGTGCGTGAGATGAAGACCGACGCGGTGACGAGCGCCATCCCCATCCTGGCCCTGACCGCCCACGCCATGCGCGGCGACAAGGACCGCTTCCTCGAAGCCGGCTGCGACGGCTATATCTCGAAGCCGATCGATGTGAAGACGTTTTTGTCGTCGATCAGGCAGTACCTGCGTTGACGGCGGCTTCGCCGCGTTGTGGGTTATTGGTTGACGCGCGGCTGCGCCGCAGGGCACAGACAAGAGTGTCTGTGCCACATTGGACCGCGCCTTTGCGCAGCGGCCATCACGTCGAACGGTGCATTTCCTCACGGCCTGCGACTGGCGCACCGACCGAACAGGAGTGCCCGTTGCCACAAGGCAGGACAAATGTGGCACAGACACTCCTGTCTGTGCCCCGCGGCGCAGCCGCGCGTATCCCAGACAACGCGCCGCAGCGCAGACAACGCGCGATAGCGCAGACAACGCGCGATGCGCAGACGACCGACAACGCGGCGAACCCGCCTCTTCTGTTGTACGTCATACTTGTCGACATGCGATCCACTGAAATCATCCTCGCGATAGCCATTCTGTGTGCTCCCTCTCTCGTAGCCCAGCAGCCTGCCGCGGACGCATTTGCCGAGGCGCTGGAGAACGTCCCTCACGAATTACAGGGTGCGCCTCCATACCAATGCGACACCGACCAGCACGTTTGGAAGTGCGTGGATCCGCGGTCCCGGCGCATGGTGGAAATGCCTGCCGACGCGATTGTGGTGGCGCAGAAGACGATCGGTGGAGCTCCGGCCGGCTATCGCGCGTTTGTGGAGCGGCATTTCGGGTCGGTCATCGCGCAGGAGTTGGTGCAGTCGTATGGCAGCTCCGGCCCCGCGTCGTTCACGATCGACCAGGAGACCGCCGGAGGCTTCGCCGTCCTGACGCTCGAACCGTTTGAGCGCGGCCCGTTCGACTACGACTGGCAGCGGCTCAATCAGCAATTTCCGGGAGTGCGCTGGGTGGTGAGGCTTTCGCGGCCTGCCACGGACCGGCTGGGCACCGTCGCCGTCGTCCGTTACGAGCTGATCGGCCGACCGCCCGCCGGCATTGGAAGGATCGCAGCCGTGGCAGTGGGCATCGTTCGTCGAGCTCGTCAAACAGCCCGACGGCTCGTGGAAGCGCGGCCTCGGCGTAACCGGCAACCTCTGGAAGTGACCCCTAGCGGCTGCGCCGCGTTGTCGGTTGTCGGTTGAAGCGCTGCTGCGCCGCGGGACACAGACAAGAGTGTCTGTGCCACATTGGACCGCGCCTTTTCGCAGCGGCCAGTCACGTCGAACGGTGCATTTCCTCACGGCCTGCGGCTGGCGCACCGACCGAACAGCAGTGCCCATTGCCACAAGGCAGGACAAATGTGGCACAGACACTCCTGTCTGTGCCCCGCGGCGCAGCCGCGCGTATCCCCCAACGCGCCGCAGCGCAATCAACCGACAACCGACAACGCGGCGAAGCCGCCGCCTCACCGCTCCGGAATGTCCGTCCCGAAATCGCGACGATAGCTCTCCCGCATCTGCTCCACATACGGAATCAGATTCGCATGCTCCGGATCCTTCGCCAGTTTCTCGGCCTCGTAGTAAATCTCCATCGCTTTTTCAAACGCCTTCTGCCGGGCCATCTCGATCGACTCCCCCAGCTCATCGGCGAATGATTCCAACGCCTCGGCCAGCGTCTCCATCTCGAACGCTTCCATCGCCTCCTGATCGCCGGGGACGAACGACCCCATGTCGGTCGTTTCGTTCGCCGGAGGCTTCGCCGGCACGTTTGCCAGCATCGGAATCCGCGCCCGCATCGAGGAGAGCGTGTTGAGGATGCCTTCCACATCGACTTTCTGTTTGCTCATTTCGAATCCTCCCAAATGGCCGGGCGCGCCATGAAGACGCGCCCGGCCTACTACTTGATTACGTCAGACCTGGTGCGTTGGTACCGGCGCGGGCGCCGGCGTCTGCGGCTGCTGCGGCTTCGCCTTGCGGCTCCGCGCAAGACGGATCGTCTTCCGCATGTTGGCCACGTGCGGCAGCAGATCGGCGTGCTGCGGGACCTTGACCAGCTTCTTGCTGACCGTATACGTCAGCAAGACCGACTGACCAAGGTTGTGCTTCATGGTCAGGACTGCCGAGGTAACGCCATCGAGCGTTGCCTTCAGTTCATCCCGGACCATGGACCAGCGCGCCGCTGTTTCGGCAGCGATCTGCAACTCCTCGGCGGTTTGACCGACGGTCGCCACCAGCGTCGGTGACGCGCCGACCGCATGGATCGCTGACTGCGTGAACTCCTGGTTGACACTCGACGCGGGCCGTAACGTCCTCGCCTCGGGGATCGGCAACTGCACGTAGTTGGGGATCTGAGCCCGCAACGCGCGGAGCTGCTCCACAACCGACTCCGGCGTCACCGCCGGATCCTGCGCCGCCGCTGCGGCGTTTGACTGATTGACTGCATTCTGATTGACCACGATGGTCTCCTTTCCTGCCCCCTCGGGGGCATCGGTTATGGAATCGGCGCTCGAGCTGGGTGCGCAGCTCGCGCGCCGTTCCGGGTGGAACGTCATAAGAACGGGCCTCGCACCGTCCGTTCGCCTCTCCCTCAGGCTCGCGAGTCCCGAGGCACTATCCTCTTGTGGGGTAGGAGGAGCTATCGCTCAACTCCACTTGCACCTGACTCCGGATCGCCTTGACTCAAACTCCTCGGAACCAGCACCCCCATTCGGAACCGGTCATCTACGTCCCACCGGCCCCTCGCTCGGGTATCGAACGCCTTGACTCAAGCGTTGCCTCCGCGTGACGAAGAATGTGGGTCTGGACGTCCAGGATGTCAAGCTGTTTTCGCGCAATCTCCGTAAGTAACTGATGCACAAGGCAATTTCGCACCTCCCTCGGCCCCAGCGGTCGGAACAAGGCAGTGTCAATTTGAGACTCGCAGTCGTAATTTAAGACTCAGAGTCGCAATTTGAGACTCGATGGTTGCAATTTGAGACTCAGAGTCGCGTGCAAGGGACTCAGAGTCGCAGTTTAAGACTTGAGGGTCGCATGCAAGGGACTCAGAGTCGCAATTTGAGACTCGAGGGTCTCATGCGAGGAACTCGGAGTCGCAGTTTGAGACTCGAGGGTCGCATGCAAGGGACTCGGAGTCGCAATTTGAGACTCGAGGGTCGCATGCAAGGGACTCAGAGTCGCAACTTGAGACTCGAGGGTCGCATGCGAGGGACTCGGAGTCGCGTTGTCTCCCACGCCGAACGAGGCGAGAATGTGCGCATCATCAGCGCCAGACGCGCGGATTCACGCGAGCGGCGAAAGATGGCAAGGCGGGACGACACAATGCGAGATCACTACGACTTCTCCGGCGGCCGGCGTGGAAAGTACGCAGCGCGCTACGCGGAAGGAACGAACGTCGTCGTGCTCGACTCGATCACCGTGAACGAGGGCATCCGTACTTCGTCCGCGTGTCAGGCGGACGGTCAGAGCCAAAGCTGCATCGACGAAACGTCGCGGCTGAGTCGAATAACCAACGCGCTCATCAGTAAGCGAAATCCGGCGGCGATAAGTCATAGCGGTTCAGTCGTTTGCAGCACGGGAAGAAACCAAGGTTTGCCGACTCTCCAGGAGCCGACGTCATTTGAAGAACTTGAGAACGGCTTGAGTGGCTGTTACCACCGGCGCGGCGATCTTGCCAACCGATTGCGCTGCCTCGATTAGGCCGGCTGCGCTCAACTCATACCATTGCCGTCGCGGTGTGCCTGCCGTAACTTCCTTTGCGAGGGTCTCCAGGTTCCGCGCTTGTTCCTCCTGTTGATCAGATGGCAGGTGCTTGCACATCTCCTCGACGGCCCGTGCAAGAACTTGGAGTTGGTTCTTCAGCTCCGAGTCGATACCCGATCGATCAATATGGTTGAGACTGTGCTGGATCATCCCTGCGGCAGTCTGTTGTATTGTGCCGGATACCTGTGCGTTATCGCCGAAGTTAGTCTCATTCTTGATATTCGTCATCATATTTTGTACCTGAATGAATTTGTCAGCAACCAAGCTTGGTGTCGCTTGTGTCGGCTGATATGCCACTCCGAGTCGGAGCTTGCCGAGTTGCATGAGTTCGACCAACGCTGCTTCAATTCGATTCGCTGCCAAATTCAATTGCGCCACTGCTTTACGGAAGCGGGTGGGTTCGTCGAGATCCCACTTTTGCGGGACGCTTGAATATCCCGCGGTCAAGGGGAAAGTGTACTGACGGAGTTTATCGGATAGATCGTCAATTGCGAGAACGAGGGCGTTCAACGTCTGATGCATGACGACATCAATAAAGCGACAGTCGCCTTGGCGCGTGAACGCTCGAAACGTGAATAAGTCTGACAAGTCAGCAGTACGAAAACTTTCACCGAAGTTGTAGTGTCTAAGAATCATCTGGACAGCATTTCCATCGGCCGGCAGTTTTTTTGCGATGGCTTGCAGCAAGTGGCGATCAGTTTCGAGTTGTGTGGGCAGAAGGTCCGCAGGCGTAGTCCGCCAGTCTTCGTAGTACTCCCTGCAATGCCGAATGACGGCTCCTTGCAGTGTTGAAAGGAACTTTTGCTTGTGTTCGAGTTCGCGAGTCGCGATCGGATCGGATGTGGCACGAAACCGAAGAGCTTCAGATGTCGATACATCCTTGGCTATGAACCTTGCGACTCGGTCGCTCCACCGGTCCAATTCGGCTCGGAGGCTGGGCTCGTCATCCGCGTAGTCCTCAGCGAACCAAGGCACTGCGTCGAGGTGTTCTTCGATGCTTTCTCTACAGCTCTTGGCCCACTGGACCTCTGGCCCCAGAAGATGGTCAAGCTCGCCGCGAAGTAGCGGTCCGTAGTAGTCGTTCCGAGGATCGTTAGTCACCTCACGATGGAACCTCATGTGACATGACGAGGATTCCAGGAGGGAGAAATCGACCGGAGCACATATGATCGGTAACCGTTGTCTTCTGCGAGCGCTTCCGTCACGCCGCCTACCGGCAAGACACCGAACATTCGCGGTAACCCGCAGCGGCGAGACGCCGCTGGGCCAGCCGGCGAGACGCCAGCGCTCCGGCCGGCAACACGCGCCGCGCGCAGACAACCGACAACGCGCCGAAGGCGCAGACAACGCGGCGAAGCCGCGGTTACAGCCCGTCGTACTTCGAGTAACCCCGATCCCCCCAGTAGTCGTGAGGCTGGTCCGACACATACGCGATCTTCGTGATCGCTTTGATGTTCTTCAGGCCGAGCTTCATCGGGGCGATGAGGCGTAGCGGGGCGCCGTGGTCGGGGGCGAGGGGAGAGCCGTTGAGGTGGGTGGCCAGGAGCGTCTGCGGGTGCTGGGCGGTGGGGAGGTCGATCGAGACGTAGTAGGGGTCGGGATTGCCGGCGCCGTCGAGGTTCACCGACGACTCGAGGGATGCCCATTTCGCTCCGGCCGCGGGGGGATAGGCGCGCAGCAGGTCGG